>Ga0210408_10000120_pt1 | contig 122099 bp, 126 predicted proteins | sample IncBWH4MmetaG_FD_155471 | JGI IMG/M metagenome (GOLD analysis project Ga0210408, IMG submission 155471) | Forest soil microbial communities from Barre Woods Harvard Forest LTER site, Petersham, Massachusetts, United States - Inc-BW-H-4-M | ecosystem: Environmental > Terrestrial > Soil >...
CAAGCCGCGGCTCTCTGCCGCCGAAGGGGGCGACATGCTTTGGCGAGCGGCCGGAATCGGCAGTCGCAAGCCCGATCATGCCTTCGCGAATTGCCATCATCGGATAGGCGGCGAGGCGCCCGACATGACTTTGTCGGAACACCGTGCAGGCCGCAACATTGGCGGTCTTGGCCTTCTCGATGGTGAGCGCCATTGCCTTGGCGTTGACGTGGAAGCCAAAGCCCCAATGGCCGTCGATTACGGTCGTGGTCGGCGATTCCTGCACGATGGTCCATTTCGCGCCGGGCACGATGTGGCCGGCTGTGATGCGGTCGATATAAGTCGGGATCGCGATCACGCCGTGGCTATCGTGACCGGCGAGGTTGGCATTGACACAGCCAACAGCGACTGCGTCCGCTTCTTCCTCCGACGCACCCGCGGCCTTCAGCAGTGCTGAGCCAATGCGAGTGAGATGATCGGCCTGAACGATCGGCATGGGGAGACTTGCCCGTGGGGGTAGCGGGTCTTGCTTGTTCTGACGGCCGTATGGTCTCAAAGCCGTGCGCCAATGGCAATGCCTCACGGTGGTTTCATGGGACGCGGACGATTACGAGCGCACCGTCATGGCCTTTCGCAATGCGGTAATTGGCAGTCGCGAAGTGTCGCTCTGGGTCAAAAGCGGCGCTTCAAACGCTCAGGGCCGATCTCCGCTCCTCTCCCGATAGCGATCGCATTTGCGACCCGCTATGGGGCCTATAAGTGCCAATTGCCGACATCGCCGCTGGTCGCGCGCTGGCCCGCCGGGATAGTCGGCTCCTCTCCCGGATGCTCAGCCACTGCGAACGTAGCGGTGCGACAGGATGCGGATTCGGTCGCGGAAGTGCGGGATCACTCGGGCGCTCCATGGCGTATCGACGGCAGCCTTCCACGCCGTGCTCCGTGTCACGTCTGGCGACTCAAGGTGATAGATCGCCACGTACCGATGCGTGCCTCCGTTAGCCTCCGTCGAACGATAGCGACGCGCAGCCAAGGTGCCCGGAACCTCGGCAAGCGCGTCGAGGTGCTCCTGGTCGTACCACGCATTGAAATCGTCCTCTGCCTCGGGCGCTATGTTCATCGCATTGAGAAGCAACGCCCGGGCTCCCTCCGGCGCCACCGCGTCACCGGGCGTGATCTGCGTGCCCTCGAACCGTAGCAACCGTTTGCACATCGCGGTCACGCGCTTTGACCAGACCGACAGATTGCCATACGCGACGGATGCGTAGGCCTTGCTGCGCAGCACGTCGACCGAGTCGAGATCATAGGTGGCCACTGACAACGTCGGCTGCTCGTCGCTTATCCAACGTTCACAAGCGCCGAACCCCGGAACTCCCCGGCGCTCGGGAATATGCTCCAGATCGTACCAGTCATGGAACTCGTCGGTATGCGCGGTCGAGAAATCGAACGCGGCAACCAGCAGACCCCTTCCCATGGCCTTCTCCCCATGCATGATCCACGGCGCCTCAGATTATCAGAAGGTGTTTAAGATGGGGGGCAAATACGCTGATTCCAGATTCTTGCCGGAGCTGAGGCAAAGCGCGATAGGTGGGTATCGCGATATGCAGCACTGCAAATGCCCCGCGCGAAATGTCGGAATGGGTCCAAAGTGACGTTTTCGATCCTATCCGGCGGTCGCCAAATGCCAGGAAACGACATGCAAGCGTGGACCGGCACGGGAATGGCGCGGTATTGCAGCGAGGGCCAAACGGGCAAATAAGTCTCTTTCGCCGCAAAGCCGCAGACCGTACGATGCGGCCCGGCATTGGGTGACGCCCATGGGACGGCTGGATTTCATCGGCGATCTCGACCGCAGCAAAATCGTCGCGCTCGACTTTACTGCTGCGGAGTTCAGGCAGCAGGCACACCGCCTCATCGCCGACTGGGCCACGCGGCCGCCCTTCTATGTTCTTGGCAAAGGACCGCCCCAGGTGATCGTTGGCCGCTACGCCGAGGTGCACGAAGTGTTCTCGGACGCCGAACGATTTGCCTCGGAGCTGCCGAAGGGGCCAGGTTACGAGCAGTACGATAAGTTCATGGGCCTGACCTTCCTGACCCAAACGGATGGCGCACAGCACGCGCGGCTGCGCCGGCTCCTGATCCCGGCGTTCTCAGCGCACCGCATGGAGCAAATCGAATCGAGCATCACCGCCATCGTCGAAGGCATGCTTGACGACATCGAGCGCACTGGGCCGGAATTCGACGGCATGACACAATACGGCGCCAAGCTCGTGATCGGGGCGCTGGTCTCGACCATGATGGGGTTGAACGAAGAACAGCAGCAAGTGCTTATCGATTATCAGGAGGTGGTGCCGCTTGCCACGGCACGAAAGCCGGGCGAGCCGTACCCGGCCGAATACGAAAGCGTCGCCAAGCGTACCGCCGACCTGGTGGAATTCACCATCGCCGAGCGGCGGGCTGGCCGTCGCGCGGACTTCCTCAACGATCTCGTCCAAGCGCGCGACCACGGCGACAAGCTGAGCGATGAGGAATTGTTCGGCATGATCTATGGCCTGTTCGGTTCGATTGCGGCTACCAGCCGCTCGGCCGGCGGCGCGCTCTACACGCTCTACAGCCACACCGACCAGCTAGCGGAACTTATTCGCGATCCCGCGCTGATCCCAGACGCCGTCGAGGAATGCCTGCGCATTGCGAGCAACGGCTACTTCACCTTCGCGCGGATCGCCACGCGCGACACCGAAGTCGGCGGGACGCCCATCTACGAGGGAATGATCGTGCGCCCGTCGCCGCTCGCCGCCAACTACGACCCGTTGGTTTACCCCGATCCCCAGCGCTTCGACATCCATCGCAAGCCGAAGCGGATCATGTCGTTCGCCGTGGGGCCGCATTTTTGCGTCGGCAACATCCTTGGCCGCACCACGATCACGATCGCGATCCAGCGCCTGCTCGCCCGCTTTCCCAAAGCGCGGCTAGCCAATTCTGATTTCGTGCCGGTCTACGGCGGCGCGGTCGGTGAACTGCGCTTGCTTAACCTGCCGATGCTAATCCAATGAACCGGATTGTACGCCTCGTCGCGCTTGTGCTGCTGGGTGCTGCCGTGTGCCAGCCGCGACCGGCGGCTGCCGACGCTGATTATCCGAATCGGCCGATCAGGCTGATCGTGCCCTACGCGCCCGGCGGAGTGCCCGACACCAGCGCCAGGTTGCTAGCCCAGAAGCTCCAGGCGCGCATCGGCCAGTCGGTCTTCGTTGAGAATCGCCCCGGCGGCAACGGTGGTATCGCCGCCACTGTGATCAACACGTCGCCCGCTGACGGCTACACGCTGATGGTCGTCGACACGACGCTACTGTCGGTCGGACCGATCTTCCTCAACGACTTATCCTTTGATCCGAAGAAAGATTTTGTGGCGATTGTGGCACTCGCGCGCACGCCGCTGTTCCTAGCCGTCAACGCAAAGACGCCGATCAAGACGCTCGACGAGTTCGTCGCTTACGTTAGGGCGCATCCTGGCCAGCTCAATTACGGCTCCGCGGGTGTTGGCAGCACTCATCAGCTGACCATGGAAGCGATGAAGGCGGCGCTGCATCTCGACATCGTCCATGTGCCGTATCACGGCACTGGCGAGGCTGTGCCTGCGCTCCTCGGCAATCACGTGCAGGCGTTATGGGCGGCCTACCCCAGCCTGAAAGGCGCCGTAGAGCGCAGCGATATTAGGCTCCTCGCTCATAACGGTCTCGGGCATTCGCCGCTATTGCCCGAGCTGCCGCCGCTGGCCGATCTCGTTCCTGGCTTCAACATGGTCACGAACATTGGCGTCTACGGCCGCGCCGGAATACCGTACAACATCGTTCGCAAAATCGCTGCCGACTGCAGCGCGGTCGTAAAGGAAGGCGACATGGCCTCGCAATTGACATTGCTTGGCATGGAGCCGGTAGGAGAGGGACCGGAAGCGTTCGCGATAATTATCCAGCAAGAGGTCGACACCATCACCCACGTGGTCGAGGACGCCGGCCTTAAGCCGCGGTGAGTCGAACTCGCGAACGGCACTCCTCTGTTGTGCACCACAGCAACGTGGCCCGGCAGAAATGTCGAAATGGGTCACGAACATCATTTTGGGCGCTTGGCCCGATGTCCGTTCTTCCCCCGTTAGCGACCGTGATAGCGACTTTGGATATACGCGAGCGCCCTCCCATCTTCCTTCGCAATGTGACATCATGATCGTGGGCGAACCGGAGATAGAGGCTTGTCAAGCAGGGAACCATGCCATGTCGCTTGCTGCAGCCACGAATAACCAGGGCGCGTCGACGCGTGGTCGCTACGAAAAGCTTGAGGATCGCATCCTCGCGCGCGACCAGATCGGCGCCAGTGAATGCTACTATGACCTGGTGCTCGACGGCCGGCCGCTCGCCGAGATGTTGCGCGAGGCCGTGCGCATCCACGGGCCCTACACGCACGTGCCCTATCACGAGCGAATCGACGACGGCTTCGTCAACTTTGTCAACAACGACCATTGCCTCCTGAGTGCGCGAGCCACGTTGCACCTGTCGAAGTGGTTGCCCGCCGAGATGGCGGGACTGCCGATGGCGCAGACCATTTGGTACATCCCGACCGGTCTCGACATCTGGAACCAGAAGATCAACAAGGCGCCGGGTCACTACGCGCGTGGAATGGCGCCGCAGCAAGGCGCGCCGCCAAAGCCTGTCGTGCACTGGCCGGATCAAGAGCCGGAGCATCTCGATGGGTCGTTGCGCGACCGCCTCGACCACTGGCTCACGCTGGTGCATCGCGGGCGCGTGCTCGACGCCTATCGCGTCTTTCTTGGCCTCATGCAGAACGCGGCCGAGCGCAAAACGGTGCTCGCCGAACTGGTGTTCGCGGGCCTCATCGATTTGCAGGACCGAGCCTTCCTCAACCGCTCCTACACGACCGGTCACAAGTCGTATCGGGCGCGCGCCACGGTCGAACTGGGCACGGCCATCGGCTGGCATGACGCGCATGGCGTACTCTATGCCGGGGCCTTGGATATCGCCGTCGGACCGCGCTGGTATTCGACCTACGAGATGGCGTGCAACTGCATCACCCACTACCTGGAACAGCAGAAGATCTCTGCCGTCCCCTACGCCGGCACCACGGCCAAGGAGTTGGCGCTGCTGGCGAACTCCGCGCCGCTCACAACAGCCGAGGCGGAAGCATTTCTCGAGATCGTGTTGCGTCAGCACGAGCCGGTCTATCTCGAGCATCTCAGCAGGCTGCTGCTCGCCGGCAAAGGGCCGCGCCAGATCCTCGACGTGTTGCAGATCGGCGCTGCTCAGGTGCTGCTCGAGACGCAGGAAAGCCTCAACTTCTCCATCTCGCAACACTGCTACGAGTACTGCAACACACTGGGCTGGTTCTACGACACATTCGAACATCCCCAGCGCCTGAAGCTGCTCTATGCGGCGGCCTCATTCCTCAACCGCAGCGCCTGGCATCAGAAAAACATCGGCGAGGGGAGTACCTATCTGGCCGAGTCTGCGGCCGGCGCCGAGCGCATGAGCGGGCCGCAGCTGCTGGAGCGGATCATGGCGGCCATTGTGGCGCTCGACGGGCGGCAGGCCGTCGCTTGGACCAAGGCGTATCTCACCAGCGGCGGCGATCGACGAGCTTTAGTGCAGCAGCTTGCGTTGACCGCTTGCCGCCTCGGCAACGACCCGCACAATCAAGAGATCGCGCAGTGTCTGCTCGAGGACTACGCGAAGAACCGTGGCTTCGACCGCGACCGCTTGCTGCTCGCCTGCGTGCAGCACACCGCCGTGCACCGCAAGTACGGCGACTTCCTCGAGTGCGGCCGGCGTTTTGGTCGTGCCATGGGCGTTGCGTCGCTTGCCTGACGTGCGTCCCCTGATGCCTGGCGGGGCTTGCTTTGGCAAACGCCAAAGGGCATGTGAACGCCACCGGCCGGCGCTAGGAGTGTAGCTCAATGGCTAGAGCACCGGTCTCCAAAACCGGGGGTTGGGGGTTCGAGTCCCTCCACTCCTGCCAGGCCGGCCTCCCTTAAGGGCTTGGCGCCGCAAGCGGAGTTGGGTTTCGCTTGACGCTGTGGGCGGCCGGCAGTAGGAAGCTCGCATCGCCAGCGGCCCGGTGACGGATTTCCGCGGCGAGCATTTCCCCAAAAGGAACGGCGTTGCCGGTCTCGTCCTTAAAGTCGGGCGGGGAATGCCTATTTGGTGCGAGCGATGGCGAAGTTCAGTCCGTTCAAGTTCCTGCAGGAAGTGCGCGCCGAGGCGCAGAAGGTCACCTGGCCGACGCGCAAGGAGACCGGCGTGACCACCATGATGGTGTTCGTCATGGTGGTGATCGCGTCGATGTTCTTTCTGCTGGCGGATCAGGTGATGCGGGTGGCGGTGAGCTTCCTGCTCGGCATCAGCAGTTGAGTGTTTTTGCGAGCCAAAATTCATGATGCGGAATTGATGACATGACGAACCGCTGGTACGCCGTCCACGCCTACTCGAACTTCGAGAACAAGGTGGCGGATTCGATCCGCGAGCAGGCCAAGCAGCGCGGGCTGTCCGACCTGTTCGAGGAAATTTTGGTTCCCAAGGAGAAGGTCATCGAGGTCCGGCGCGGCCGCAAGGTCGATGCCGAGCGCAAATTCTTTCCCGGTTACGTGCTGGTGAAGATGCAGCTGACCGACGAGGCCTATCACCTGATCAAGAATACGCCGAAGGTCACCGGCTTCCTCGGCTCCGACAACAAGCCGATGCCGCTGTCGGAGGCCGAGGCGCAACGCATCCTGCATCAGGTGCAGGAAGGCATCGAGCGGCCGAAGCCGTCGGTGTCGTTCGAGGTCGGCGAACAGGTCCGCGTGTCCGACGGCCCGTTCGCCTCGTTCAACGGCACGGTGGAGGAAGTCGACGAGGGCCGCTCGCGGCTCAAGGTCGCGGTCTCGATCTTCGGCCGCGCCACGCCGGTGGAGCTGGAATTCGGGCAGGTGGAGAAGCTGTAGACGGACGACAGAGGACGGACGACAGAGGACAGACAGAAATCGACACAGACTATATCCGTCGTCTGTCGTCTGTTATCCGTCATCCGACGTGGGAGGTGAGGCGGTCGCCAGCCGCCGAAAACCGCACCACTAACAGGAGCAAACATGGCGAAGAAAATAACCGGTTACGTCAAATTGCAGGTGCCGGCGGGGGCGGCCAATCCGTCGCCGCCGATCGGCCCGGCGCTCGGCCAGCGCGGGCTGAACATCATGGAGTTCTGCAAGGCGTTCAACGCCCAGACCCAGAAGCTGGAGAAGGGCGCGCCGATCCCAGTCACCATCACGGTCTATGCCGACCGTTCCTTCACCTTCGAGCTGCGCACGCCGCCGGTGTCGCACTTCCTCAAGAAAGCGGCCAAGCTCGAAAGCGGCTCGAAGACGCCGGGCCGCGACGTGGCCGGCTCGGTGACCAAGGCGCAGGTGCGCGAGATCGCCGAGCAGAAGATGAAGGATTTGAACTGCGATACGATCGAGGCGGCCATGCGCATGGTCGAAGGCTCGGCACGCTCGATGGGGCTGGAGGTGGTGTCATGACGCTCGGCAAACGCACGATCAAGGCGCGCGAGGGCGTCGACCGCGAGAAGCTTTATCCGCTTTCCGACGCGGTGAAGATGGTCAAGGAGCGCGCCAAGGCGAAATTCGACGAGACCATCGAGATCGCCATGAATCTCGGCGTCGATCCGCGCCATGCCGACCAGCAGGTGCGCGGCGTCGTCAGCCTGCCGAACGGCACCGGACGTTCGGTGCGGGTCGCGGTGTTCGCGCGCGGCGCCAAGGCCGACGAGGCCAAGGCCGCCGGCGCCGACGTGGTCGGCGCCGAGGATTTGGTCGAGAAAGTGCAGGGCGGTGCCATCGATTTCGATCGCGTCGTTGCCACGCCCGATTTGATGCCGCTGGTCGGCCGTCTCGGCAAGGTTTTGGGGCCGCGCGGGCTGATGCCCAATCCCAAGGTCGGCACCGTGACCATGGACGTGACCAATGCGGTCAAGGGCGCCAAGGGTGGGTCCGTCGAGTTCCGCGTCGAGAAGGCCGGCATCATCCAGGCCGGCGTCGGCAAGGCCTCGTTCAGCGAGGACAAGCTCGTGGAGAACATCCGCGCCTTCGCCGACGCGGTGCAGAAGGCACGGCCGGCCGGCGCCAAGGGCCATTTCATCAACCGGGTGGCGATCTCCTCGACCATGGGCCCGGGCGTGAAGGTCGTGCCGGCGAGTCTGTTCCCGGAATCGCAGCAGACGCATTAGCTCTTAAGCTCTTACCCCTCCCCCACCCGGGCCGCGCTTGCGCGCGCCCGAGTGCAAGCTTGTCGGGGAGGGCAGGGGTGGGGGTCGAGAGGTGGCGCGCAAGCGTTGACGGGCGCGCTTCGCATCGTCCACGCCGCCACGTCACCTCCCGACCCCCACCCAACCCTCCCCACAAGGGGGAGGGCTTTAGGTCACGCCGCCGCTTGCTTCCCCCACAAAACCCGCGTCGCGATCCGCGCGCCTTCGGCCAGCGACTTCAGCTTCGCCCACATGATGGTCGGGTGAACTCGGCGCGCGAACGGGCTTTGCGCAAAACCGCAATCGGTGCCGCCCATGACGTTGTCGCGGCCGACGATCTTGGCGAGCCGCACGATGCGCTCGGCGACCAGCTCGGGATGCTCGACGATATTGGTGGCGTGGCTGATCACGCCGGGGATCAGAACTTTGCCGGGCGGCAGCTTGACGGTTTCCCAGACCCGCCATTCGTGGGCGTGGCGCGGATTGGCGGCCTCGAAGGAATAATGGCCGGTGCGGACCTGCAGCAGAAGGTCGATGATGTCCTTGAGCGGGACGTCGAAGGCGTGCGGGCCGTTCCAGCTGCCCCAGCAGATGTGATAGCGCGAGCGCTCCTCGGGAATGCCCCTGAGCGCGTGATTGAGCGCGTCGATGCGCATTTGCGCCCAGCGCCGATATTGCGCGTTCGACATCGGCGGCACCATGCGCTCGTGCATATAGGGCAGGAACGCGTCGTCGATCTGCACATAAAGCCCGGCATCGACGATGGCCTTGTATTCCTGGTGCAAGGCGTCGGCGAGGGCGAACAGATAGGCCTCCTCGTCCTTGTAGTGCTCGATCTTGGCGCCGGGCAGCGCGCTCGCGGGCGCCACCACCGGCAGGAATCCGGCGAGCGTCGGGTGCTGCGGCTTGACCTTGGCGATGGCGGCTTTGATGTTCCTGATGTCGCGGCCGACCTGGTCGGCGCCCGCATAACTGAGCGGCCCGTTGACGACGACGCGATTGCCGAGCCGCTTACCGAGGCCGGTGGCGACGTCGTACTCGGCATAGAATTCGGCAAACGCTTGGCGGTCGCGGCCGCCCGACATCGACGCCATCGGGTCCTGCAATTCTTCCGTCGTAGCCGGGCGCACCGCGATGCCCTTGAGCCGCTTGAAAATGTAGAACGCCCAATTGACCCCCTTGCTGAATTCGCCGTCGCTGACGATGTCGATGCCGACCTCGGTCTGCTGGCGCACCACCTCGGCGACGGAGTCGGTCAGGCAGGCCTCGAACGCCGCCTCGTCGTAGGGCTTGCCGTCCTCGATCAAGCGCCAGAACTCGATCAGCTTCGGCGGCCGGATCAGGCTGCCGACATGGGTGGTGAGGATACGATCTGCCGCCATTTTCTCCTCCCCTGCGCTATGCGCTTCTTAGCACTTCGCAGGGGCGTTCGGCAGTGGTCTCCGTTTTCCGCAGCGGCGCAGGACCGCCTGGCCGGCTTTTGCGGTGTCCGGCCAGGCCGCCGTCTACATGGCGCTAGCTGGTTTTGGTTGCGTCCGCGCGCCGTGGCTTGGTGCCCGCGCCGCGCAGGTTGATGAATTGGTTCAGGAGATCAAACCAAAACGGCGCGCCAAGGGAGATTGCCGCCGCAGTGAGGAGCCAGCCCAGAACTTGCAGCACACTTATCTTCTGTTTGTGGGCGCATTCCCAGTACTGCTTTGCGCTGTCCTTCCAGGTCATATCCGGCTTCGGTGTCGTCGTCGAAGCTTCAGCCTGTGGGGTTGCCGGGCAGTTCCACCCGATCGGCAGCGAGCGCAGAGTTGTCTCGGTATTTTCAATCTGCTCCTTCAACTTTGCGTCGTCGATCTTTTGGTCGTCCTTTGGAATAGGCTTCGCTGCCACCTTCTGCGCCATCTCCACCGCAGCCGCTCTGCGGTCGGGATCTTTCCACAACGTAGTTGCGACGCGGAAGCTGTCGGCGTTGAAAGCGATGGCGACTGCCAGTCCTACCAGCATGGAAATCCATTGGATCTGCCGTTTGTAGGCGCCGCTCAAACGATCCATTGCGTCATCGAAAGTCGTAGCAATACTTTTTTGCAACGCGCCGAAATCGTTCTGAGCCTCGGTCAAACATGAGAGCAGGACGTCACGGATTTTGCCGTCTTTGGGCAGTGCTTCTACAGCGGTCCTGATATCGGCAATGCCCGGTACCGGAGTCCCGGGGGTGAGCGACCCGATTAAAGCAAGCGCGACAGTGTGTCCCGACAAATAGGAGGGATGCTCATCCTTGATGTTCGGGACTGCCGGCGGTGCAACCGCCAGTGCAGCTGGTGCGGGAGCGGGCCCCATCATTCGCATAACGCTTTGCGTTGCCGCAATAACGCTTTGCGTAGTCGCTCCTGCTACATTGGTTACAGCACTCGCGGCCGATTGCGTGCCGGTCGCTACCGTGCGTTTGGTACCAACAATAAGGCCATGATTGTAAAAGGCCGTCCGCAACGTGCCGTTGTCGAGCAGCTTTTTTATCGCTGCCTCGAGCGAGTTGGCGCGTAAACTCAGCTTTGTCGCGATGTATTCGTTGACGACCGTGCAGAGCAAGCTCAGCATCAGGTACATCAGGATCAAACCGATTGCGACATCGATTGCGGCATTCTGCAGCATGACACCCCCTTTGCGCGCTTGCTGTGCCCGACCGCTCAGACTTGCGGAAATGCCGGGCATTCCCCCGCGCCGGTAGAAGTTGCCACTCTACCAATGATTGTCATTTGAACAAGAGGCGGCCGGTCACGGGAATCTTGCCGAAGCTTGGGATTTGTCTGAGTGGGAAGGGTCCGAAACGATTTTAGGTCTTGGCAGATGCCCTGCAAACCTCTACACAGGGGCCATGGGCGTGCCGGCCCGGTTTGTCGGCGCGCCTTTGCACGTTTTTCAAAAACCACAAAAGCGAGGCATGCTCTTCAAGGCTATCCTGGATGGATTTCCTAAGAGCCAGCGGACCTTAGTGGCCTTTGTTAGCGTGTTCCTGTCCGAGACTGCCGGCGCCGGAAACGGCTTAAATCGCAAGAGCCTGCATAGACGGGTGAAGACTAAAGGGCAGGACATGCCCTTCGGTTCAAACCTCGATGGCCGGTCGGGCGCAAGCTTGGCCGGGGGCAGGATGTGACGGTCGTCCCTGAAGGGGCGAGCATCAACCCGGCGGTTCCTCGATACGGACCGCCAACCGGAGAGAGCTGGTGGAACGCGCGGCAAAAGCTGAGCAGATCGCGGCCCTTGGCGAGGTTTTCAAGACCACCAAGGTCGTCGTCGTCGCTCATTATTCCGGGCTCACGGTCGCCCAAATGCAGACTCTGCGTCGGCAGATGAAGCATGCAGGCGCCACCGTGAAGGTCGCGAAGAATCGCCTCGCCAAGATCGCTCTTGAAGGCTCCGACGTCGCCTCGATTGCGTCCCTGATGAAGGGTCCGACCCTGATCGCCTTCTCGGGCGATCCGGTGGCGGCGCCGAAGGCCGCCGTCGACTTCGCCAAGACCCACGAACGGTTCGTGATCATCGGCGGAGCGATGGGCAAGACCGCGCTCGACCCGAACGGCGTCAAGGCGCTCGCCGCCTTGCCCTCGCTCGACGAGCTCAGGGCGAAAATCGTCGGCCTCATCCAGGCGCCGGCGACCAAGATCGCGCAGGTGGTCAATGCCCCTGCCGCCAAGGTCGCTCGCGTCGTCGCCGCCTACGCCGCAAAGAGCGGGGAAGGGGCAGCTGCCGCCTGACTCTGCTTAATTCAAAGGTTCGAACCGAAGGACAAAGTTCATGGCTGATCTGCAGAAAATCGTCGACGACCTTTCCGGCCTTACCGTTCTCGAGGCCGCGGAACTCGCCAAGCTCCTCGAAGAGAAATGGGGCGTCTCGGCCGCCGCCGCGGTTGCGGTCGCCGCCGGCCCCGCGGCTGCCGCAGCCCCTGCGGCCGAGGAAAAGACCGAGTTCACGGTCGTTCTTGCCGCCGTCGGCGAGAAGAAGATCGAGGTCATCAAGGAAGTCCGCGCCATTACCGGGCTGGGCCTGAAAGAGGCCAAGGACCTGGTCGAGGGCGCGCCCAAGCCGGTCAAGGAAGGCGTCAACAAGGAAGAGGCCGCCAAAATCAAGGCGACCCTCGAAAAAGTCGGCGCCAAAGTTGAGCTGAAGTAACAAGCTTGAGCTTGAGTAAGGAGTGCTTACTTAAGGCAAATCCCCGACCGGCGGAGTGGTCGCACCGGGGATCGCGAAAAAAATTCCTGTGATTTCAGGGCCGAGGCCCTGGAATCACCGATATCGCCGCTTAGCGGCGAATGCGGCAAGGTGATTCGGAACTTTGGCCGAATCACTGGAGAATAGGGCGTCTGACGCCTGTCCGGACGGTCGCGATGGATTGCGGCCTTTCGGAGAGTCGCCTTGATCGCCTCGGTACCTCGAAACTCCTGGATGCCGGTCCAGTGGGTTCGAGCGTTATGGCTTGAGCATGGCGGCTCAAGCCCGGATCGATTGAGCGAGAGGACATGATGGCGCAGACGTTTATCGGTCGGAAGCGCGTACGGAAGTTTTTCGGAAAAATCGAAGAAGTCGCGGAGATGCCGAACCTTATCGAGGTTCAGAAGGCGTCCTACGACCAATTCCTGCTGGTGGTGGAACCGCACGGCGGCCGGCCCAACGAGGGCCTCCAAGCCGTGTTCAAGTCGGTGTTCCCGATCTCGGATTTTTCCTCCACCTCGATGCTGGAATTCGTCAAATACGAATTCGAGCCGCCGAAATACGACGTCGACGAGTGCCGCCAGCGCGGCATGACCTATGCCGCGCCACTGAAAGTGACGCTGCGGCTAATCGTGTTCGATATCGACGAAGAGACCGGCGCCAAGTCGGTGAAGGACATCAAAGAGCAAGATGTCTACATGGGCGACATTCCGCTCATGACCAACAACGGCACCTTCGTCGTCAACGGCACCGAGCGCGTCATCGTCTCGCAGATGCACCGCTCGCCCGGCGTGTTCTTCGATCACGACAAGGGCAAGACCCATTCCTCGGGCAAGCTGCTGTTCGCCGCCCGCATCATTCCCTATCGCGGCTCCTGGCTCGATATCGAGTTCGACGCCAAGGACATTGTCCATGCCCGCGTCGACCGCCGCCGCAAGATCCCGGTCACGTCGCTGCTCTATGCGCTCGGCATGAGCGGCGAGGAGATCCTCAACACCTTCTACAAGCAGGTGCCGTACAAGCGCACCAAGGACGGCTGGCGCGTGCCGTTCGATGCCAACCGGCTGCGCGGCTACAAGGCGGTCAACGACTTGGTCGACGCGGACTCCGGCAAAGTCGTGCTCGAGGCTGGCAAGAAGCTTTCCGTGCGCCAGGCGCGCCAACTCGCCGAGAAGGGGCTGAAAGCGCTGCGCATGACCGACGAGGAGCTGATCGGCCATTACATCGCCGAAGATCTCGTCAATCCCAAGACCGGCGAAATCTATGCCGAAGCCGGCGAGGAGATCACCGAGAAGAATCTCAAGGTTCTCAACGAGCAGGGCTACAAGGAACTGCCGCTGCTCAACATCGACCATGTCAATGTCGGCGCCTATATCCGCAACACGCTGGCGATCGACAAGAACATGACGCGCGAGGACGCGCTGTTCGACATCTACCGCGTCATGCGTCCCGGCGAGCCGCCGACGATCGACACGGCGCAGACCATGTTCAACTCGCTGTTCTTCGATCCGGAGCGCTACGACCTGTCCGCGGTCGGCCGCGTCAAGATGAACATGCGGCTTGATCTCAACGTCGAGGACACCGTGCGTATCCTGCGCAAGGATGACATCATCGCGGTGATCCGCACGCTGGTCGACCTGCGCGACGGCAAGGGCGAGATCGACGACATCGACCATCTCGGCAACCGCCGGGTGCGCTCGGTCGGCGAGCTGATGGAAAACCAGTATCGCATCGGGCTGCTGCGCATGGAGCGCGCCATCAAGGAGCGCATGTCGTCGGTCGATATCGACACGGTAATGCCGCAGGACCTGATCAACGCCAAGCCGGCGGCGGCCGCGGTGCGCGAGTTCTTCGGCTCCTCGCAGCTGTCGCAGTTCATGGACCAGACCAATCCGCTGTCGGAGATCACCCACAAGCGGCGGCTGTCGGCGCTCGGCCCGGGCGGGTTGACCCGCGAGCGCGCCGGCTTCGAGGTGCGCGACGTGCACCCGACCCATTACGGCCGTATCTGCCCGATCGAGACGCCGGAAGGGCCGAATATCGGCCTGATCAATTCGCTCGCCACTTACGCGCGGGTGAACAAATACGGCTTCGTCGAGACGCCCTATCGCAAAGTGAAGGACGGCCGCGTCACCGACGAGGTCATCTATCTCTCGGCGATGGAAGAGGGCCGTTACACGGTCGCCCAGGCGAACTCCGCGATCGACGGCAAAGGCCGCTTCACCGACGATCTCGTGGTGGTGCGGCATTCCGGCGACGTCCAGCTCATTCCGCCGGACAAGGTGGATTTCATGGACGTGTCGCCGAAGCAGCTGGTCTCGGTGGCCGCGGCGCTGATCCCGTTCCTCGAAAACGATGACGCCAACCGCGCGCTGATGGGCTCCAACATGCAGCGCCAGGCGGTGCCGCTGGTTCGTGCCGAGGCGCCGTTCGTCGGCACCGGCATGGAAGGCGTCGTGGCGCGTGATTCGGGCGCGGCGATCGCCGCGCGCCGTACCGGCGTGGTCGACCAGGTCGACGCCACCCGTATCGTCATCCGCGCCACCGACGAGGCGGACCCGACCAAGCCGGGCGTCGACATCTATCGGCTGCAGAAATTCCAGCGCTCCAACCAGAACACCTGCATCAACCAGCGCCCGCTGGTGAAAGTGGGCGATCAGGTCAAGAAGGGCGACATCATCGCCGACGGTCCGTCGACCGATCTCGGCGAGCTGGCGCTCGGGCGCAACGCGCTGGTCGCGTTCATGCCGTGGAACGGCTACAACTTCGAGGACTCGATCCTGCTCTCCGAGCGCATCGTCAAGGACGACGTCTTCACTTCGATCCATATCGAGGAATTCGAGGTGATGGCGCGCGACACCAAGCTCGGGCCGGAGGAAATCACCCGCGACATTCCGAACGTTTCGGAAGAGACGCTGAAAAACCTCGACGAAGCCGGCATCGTCTATATCGGCGCCGAAGTGCGCGCCGGCGACATCCTGGTGGGCAAGATCACGCCGAAGGGCGAAAGCCCGATGACGCCGGAGGAAAAGCTCCTGCGCGCCATCTTCGGCGAGAAGGCCTCCGACGTGCGCGATACCTCGTTGCGGGTGCCGCCGGGCGTGCAGGGCACCATCGTCGAAGTGCGGGTGTTCAATCGCCACGGCGTCGAGAAGGACGAGCGCGCGCTCGCCATCGAGCGCGAAGAGATCGAACGGCTCGCCAAGGACCGCGACGACGAGCAGGCGATCCTTGACCGCAACGTCTACGGCCGCCTCGCCGAGCTCCTGGAAAACCGGCAGGGCATTGCCGGGCCGAAGGGTTTCAAGAAGGACACCAAGATCACGCGGGCGATACTCGAAGAGTATCCGCGCGCGCAGTGGTGGCTGTTCGCTTCGCCCAACGACAAGATCATGGCGGAGATCGAAGCCATCCGCAAACAGTACGACGAATCGAAGAAGCGCCTCGAACAGCGCTTCCTCGACAAGGTCGAAAAGCTGCAGCGTGGCGACGAATTGCCGCCCGGCGTCATGAAGATGGTCAAGGTCTTCGTCGCCGTGAAGCGCAAGATCCAGCCGGGCGACAAGATGGCCGGCCGCCACGGCAACAAGGGCGTGGTGTCGAAGATCGTGCCGGTCGAGGACATGCCGTTCCTCGCCGACGGCACGGGGGTCGACATCGTGCTCAACCCGCTCGGCGTGCCGAGCCGCATGAATGTCGGCCAGATCCTGGAGACGCATCTGGGCTGGGCCTGCGCCGGCCTGGGCCTGAAGATCGGTCACGCCGTCGATCTCTACAACAGCAAGAAGGACTCCAAGCCCCTCAAAGAGCTGTTGAAGAAGGTCTACGGCGAGGACGAGACCATCAAGTCGCTCGATGAGAAGGGTCTCATGGAGCTCGGCACCAATCTGCGCCACGGCGTGCCGATCTCGACCCCGGTGTTCGACGGAGCGAAGGAAGCCGACATCGAGCACATGCTCGATCTCGCCGGCCTCGATCACTCCGGCCAGGTGACGCTGTTCGACGGCCGCACCGGCGACTCGTTCGATCGCAAGGTGACCGTCGGCCACATCTATATGCTCAAGCTGCACCACCTGGTGGACGACAAGATCCATGCCCGCTCCATCGGCCCCTACAGCCTCGTCACCCAGCAGCCGCTGGGCGGCAAGGCGCAGTTCGGCGGCCAGCGTTTCGGCGAAATGGAAGTGTGGGCGCTCGAAGCCTACGGCGCCGCCTACACCTTGCAGGAAATGCTGACGGTGAAGTCCGACGACGTCGCCGGCCGCACCAAAGTGTACGAGGCGATCGTGCGCGGCGACGACACGTTCGAAGCCGGTATCCCGGAAAGCTTCAACGTGCTGGTCAAGGAAATGCGCTCGCTCGGCCTCAACGTCGACCTGCACAATTCCAAGCAGCAGCGCGGCGGCGACGGCGTCGCCGAGGCAGCCGAGTAAGCGGACGACAGCGGACAGACGACGGAGGACGGACAAAGAACGAGCGACGGCACAGAATTAATCTGTCGTCCGTCGTCTGTTGTCCGTCATCCGGCAACTCCAAACGGAGAGAATAATGAACCAAGAGCTCATGAATCTTTTCAGCCCGCAGGTCCCGACGCAGGTCTTCGACCAGATTCGGATTTCGATCGCGAGCCCCGACAAGATTCTGTCCTGGTCCTACGGCGAGATCAAAAAGCCGGAGACCATCAACTACCGTACCTTCAAGCCCGAGCGCGACGGCCTGTTCTGCGCGCGCATCTTCGGGCCGATCAAGGACTACGAGTGCTTGTGCGGCAAGTACAAGCGCATGAAGTACAAGGGCATCATCTGCGAGAAGTGCTCGGTCGAAGTCACGCTCAGCCGGGTGCGGCGCGAGCGCATGGGCCATATCGAGCTCGCCGCGCCGGTGGCGCATATCTGGTTCTTGAAGTCCTTGCCGTCGCGCATCGGCCTTCTGCTCGACATGACGCTCAAGGATCTCGAGCGCATTCTCTATTTCGAGCATTACGTCGTGCTCGAGCCGGGCCTGACCCCGCTCAAGGACCGCCAGCTCTTGAGCGAGGACGACTACGTCAAGGCGCAGGACCAGTACGGCGCCGACAGCTTCACCGCCATGATCGGCGCCGAAGCGATCCGCGAAATGCTCAAAGCGCTCGATCTGGAGAAGATGGCGGCCGATCTGCGCCAGGAGATCATCGAATCGACCTCCGAGCTGAAGCCGAAGAAGCTCGCCAAGCGGCTCAAGCTGATCGAGGCGTTCACCCAGTCCCACAACAAGCCGGAATGGATGATCCTCACCCACGTGCCGGTGATCCCGCCGGACCTGCGGCCGCTGGTGCCGCTCGACGGCGGCCGCTTTGCCACGTCCGATCTCAATGACCTCTACCGGCGCGTCATCAACCGCAACAACCGCCTGAAGCGGCTGATCGAGCTGCGCGCGCCCGACATCATCATCCGCAACGAGAAGCGGATGCTGCAGGAGGCGGTCGACGCCTTGTTCGACAACGGCCGCCGCGGCCGCGTCATCACCGGCGCCAACAAGCGGCCGCTGAAGTCGCTCGCCGACATGCTCAAGGGCAAGCAGGGCCGCTTCCGGCAGAACCTGCTCGGCAAGCGCGTCGACTATTCCGGCCGCTCGGTGATCGTGGTCGGCCCCGAATTGAAGCTGCACCAGTGCGGCCTGCCGAAGAAGATGGCGCTCGAATTGTTCAAGCCGTTCATCTATTCGCGGCTCGACGCCAAAGGCCTGTCGACCACGGTGAAGCAGGCCAAGAAGCTCGTCGAGAAAGAAAAGCCCGAAGTCTGGGATATCCTCGACGAGGTTATTCGCGAGCATCCGGTGCTGCTCAACCGCGCGCCGACCTTGCATCGCCTCGGCATCCAGGCGTTCGAGCCGGTGCTGATCGAAGGCAAGGCGATCCAGCTGCATCCCTTGGTCTGCGCGGCGTTTAACGCCGACTTCGACGGCGACCAGATGGCGGTGCACGTGCCGCTGTCGCTGGAGGCGCAGCTCGAAGCGCGCGTGCTGATGATGTCGACCAACAACATCCTGCATCCGGCCAACGGCTCGCCGATCATCGTGCCGTCGCAGGACATCGTGCTCGGCCTCTACTACCTGTCGATCATGCGCGAAGCCGCCGCCGACGCGAGGCCGAAGGTGTTCGGCGACATGGCCGAGATCGATCTCGCGTTGCACGAGAAGGTCGTCAGCCTGCACTCCAAGATCAAATACCGCTGGGACGGCATCGGCGAGGACGGCAAGCCGACTACGCGCTGGTACGACACCACGCCCGGCCGCGTCATCCTCGGCGAAGTGCTGCCGAAGCAGGTCAAGACGCCGTTCGACCTCGTCAACAAGCTGATGACGAAGCGCGAAATCTCGTCGATGATCGACACGGTCTATCGCCACTGCGGCCAGAAGGAGACGGTGATCTTCTGCGACCGCATCATGGCGCTCGGCTTCCACCACGCGTTCAAGGCCGGCATCTCGTTCGGCAAGGACGACATGGTGGTGCCGCACTCCAAGCGGAAGATCGTCGAGGACACCCGCGAGCAGGTCAAGGAATTCGAGCAGCAGTACAACGACGGCCTCATCACCCAGGGCGAAAAGTACAACAAGGTCGTCGATGCCTGGTCGAAGTGCACCGAGAAGATCGCCGAGGAGATGATGCGCGAAATCTCCGCCGCCAGGCCGGCGACGGAGAAGGGCGCCGAAGCCCAGGTCAACTCGATCTACATGATGGCGCATTCCGGCGCGCGCGGCTCGCCGGCGCAGATGCGCCAGCTTGCCGGCATGCGCGGACTTATGGCGAAGCCGTCGGGCGAGATCATCGAGAGCCCGATCATCTCCAACTTCAAGGAAGGCCTCTCGGTGCTCGAGTACTTCAACTCGACCCACGGCGCCCGCAAGGGTCTTGCCGACACCGCGTTGAAGACGGCGAACTCCGGCTATCTGACGCGGCGTCTGGTCGACGTGGCGCAGGACTGCATCATCACCGATGTGGACTGCGGCACGACGCGCGGCATCAAGGTGCGGGCCATCATCGACGCCGGCACCGTGGTCGCCTCGCTGGCAAGCCGCATCCTCGGCCGCACCACGGCCGAAGACGTGCGCGATCCGTCCGGCAACGACGTCCTGGTGCCGAACGCGACCTTGCTCGAGGAGCCGCACGTCGAGAAGCTGGTCAATGCCGGCGTCCAGGAGATCAAGATCCGTTCCGTGCTCACCTGCGAGACCGGCAGCGGCGTCTGCGGCCTGTGCTACGGGCGCGATCTTGCCCGCGGCACGCCGGTCAATATGGGCGAGGCGGTGGGCGTTATCGCCGCGCAGTCGATCGGCGAGCCGGGCACCCAGCTCACCATGCGCACGTTCCATATCGGCGGCGCGGCGCAGATCTCCGAGCAGTCGTTCGTCGAGTCGAACTTCGAGGGCACCGTCAAGATCAAGAACCGCAACGTCGCCAAGAATTCGGACGGCGACCTGATCGCGATGAGCCGCAACCTGATCGTTGCCGTCACCGATCCCGACGGCACCGAGCGCGCCGTGCACCGTATTACCTACGGCGCGCGGCTGAAGGTCGACGAAGGCGATCACGTCAAGCGCGGTCAGCGCATTGCCGAGTGGGACCCCTACACCCGACCGATCCTCACCGAGGTGGAGGGCACGATCGGCTACGAGGACCTGGTCGAGGGTCAGTCGTTGACCGAGACGCTCGACGAATCGACCGGCATCGCCAAGCGCGTGGTCATCGATTGGCGCTCGGGCTCCGCCCGCGGCCAGCAGGACCTGCGTCCGGCGCTGGTGATCAAGGGCAAGGATGGCAAGATCCTCAAGCTCAGCCGCGGCGGCGACGCCCGCTCGCTGTTGGCGGTGGACGCCATCATCTCGGTCGATCCCGGCACGCATGTCGGCGCCGGCGACGTCATCGCCCGTATCCCGACCGAAAGCGCCAAGACGCGCGACATCACCGGCGGTCTGCCGCGGGTGGCGGAGCTGTTCGAGGCGCGGCGGCCGAAGGAGTCCGCGGTGATCGCCGAGATTTCCGGCACGGTGCGGTTCGGCCGCGACTACAAGAACAAGCGGCGCATCACCATCGAGCCGGCCGGCAAGGATGAGGAGCCCCGGGAGTATCTCGTTCCCAAGGGCAAGCACATCCATCTGCAGGACGGCGATCTCATCGAGAAGGGCGACTATATCGTCGAGGGCAACCCGGCGCCGCACGACATCCTGGCGATCAAGGGCGTCGAGGAGCTGGCCGGCTACCTGGTCAACGAGATCCAGGACGTCTACCGGCTGCAGGGCGTCAGCATCAACGACAAGCACATCGAAGTGATCGTGCGGCAGATGCTGCAGAAGGTCGAGATCGACGAATCCGGCGAGACCGACCTGATCCAGGGCGAGCAGGTCGACAAGATCGAGTTCGACGAGGTCAATGCCCGGGCCGCGGCCGAAGGCAAGAAGCCGGCGACCGCGCATCCGGTGCTGCTCGGCATCACCAAGGCCTCGCTGCAGACCCGCTCGTTCATCTCGGCGGCGTCGTTCCAGGAGACCACCCGTGTGCTCACGGAAGCCGCGGTCAACGGCAAGGCCGACACGCTCGATGGCCTCAAGGAGAACGTCATCGTCGGCCGGCTCATTCCCGCCGGCACCGGCGCCATGATGAACAAGATCCGCGAGGTCGCGGTCAAACGCGACGCGCTCATTCTCGCCGAGCGCGAGAAGGAGGCGGCGCTCAAGGCCGAAGCCGCAGCCGAGCCGGCGGCGCTGCCGGCGGCGGAGTAATCGCGCCACCGAAAACGCAATCAAGGGCCGCCACGTTGGCGGCCCTTTTTTGTAGCCCGGGTTGAGCAAAGCGAAACCCGGGATCGGCATTCGAGCCGGACCATCGCCCCGGCTTTCGCTGCGCTCAAGCCGGGCTACAATCAGGCCATGTCCACCATCAAAATCCTCTCTGGCGGCGCCATGAAATCGCTCATGGTCGAGGTCGCGCCGCTGTTCGAGCGTGCGAATGGCGCGAAGGTCGAGATCAAATTCGCGCTGACCTCGGTGCTGAAAAAAGAGATCGAGGACGGTGCCGCCTTCGATATCGCGCTGTTGCCGCGGCCGGAGCTCGATGCGCTGGCCGAAGCCGGCAAGATCGCCGCCGGCACGCAAACCGACATCACTCGCTCGGCGGTCGGGCTCGCGGTCCGCGCCGGCGCGCCGAAGCCCGATATCAGCACGGTCGAAGCGCTCAAACGCACGCTGCAGGACGCCAAATCGATCGGCTACAGCGATGGTCCGAGTGGCGCCTATATCGCGGATTTGCTGGTCCGCCTCGGTATCGCAGACGCGATGAAGCCAAAAACCAGGCTGACCAGCCGCCCGGTGGCCGAGATCGTCGCCGAAGGTGAGGCCGAGGTCGGCATGCAACAGATCGTGGCGATCCTGCCGGTCAAGGGCGCCGAACTGGTCGGCCCGCTGCCCGGCGAACTGCAGAACATCATCGTCTATGCCGCCGGCCTCGCGGCCGCCACCGGGCAGAGCGCAACAGCGCGTGCCTTCGTCGCGTTCTTGGCGACGCCCGAGGTGGTGCACATGATCCGCGCCAAGGGCATGGAGCTGGGCTGATTTTCGACCCGCAAATGGCGCAGATGTGCTTGCGCCATCGGACTTTCATGCCCATATCGGCTTGACTTGGGGCGGTAGCGCCGATACATACCGCCCACTTTTCGGCAGGCGGTGAGCTTCGCCAGTCGGAACGGCCCTGCCGGGTTCCCGTATAAGCTATTGAAAGTTAACAGCTTTCCTAGCTGCGTGCCTATTCTTCGGGACACAGGAATTCGGCGCGACGCCTCGACGAAGGAAGCTCAAACGCTGCCTCTGGCTTACGAAGTCAGACGATCAGGGCATGACCGCGCTTGACGGCGTGGTCCTCTGCGAAGACCAAGCGCCCTTCCGCCCAGGGAAGCGGATGGCGCGATTTGGCTTTGCGCGAATGGATTCGCGCAAAGCCGCGCGACTGGAGTTAGGCCATAAGGGGCGCAAGCCCCGTCTTGAGTCAAAAGGGGCGCAAGCCCCGTCTTGAGTCAAAAGGGGCGCAAGCCCCGTCTGGAGCGAAGCAACGCATGCCGACGATCAACCAGCTCATTCGCAAGCCGCGGGTGACGCAGCACGCCAAGAAGAAGGTGCCGGCGTTGCAGCAGAGCCCGCAAAAGCGCGGCGTCTGCACCCGCGTCTACACCACGACGCCGAAGAAGCCGAACTCGGCACTGCGCAAGGTCGCCAAGGTGCGGCTGACCAACGGCTTCGAGGTCATCGGCTATATCCCGGGCGAGGGTCATAACCTCCAGGAGCATTCGGTGGTCATGATCCGCGGCGGCCGCGTCAAAGATCTGCCGGGCGTGCGCTATCACATCCTGCGCGGTGTGCTCGACACGCAAGGCGTAAAAAACCGCAAGCAGCGGCGATCGAAATACGGAGCAAAAAGGCCGAAGTAGTCGGCCTTTTTGCGTAGATTCCCGGGCGACCCCGGACTTGATCCGGGGGAGACCCGGGAAACTCGACAGGCAGTTTGAGAGCCGGCGTGAGCCGGAGAACGCAAAGGGAAGACGTGGATGGCCGGGACAAGCCCGGCCATGACGAAGGAAAGAAGAGATGTCCCGCCGTCACAAGGCCGATAAACGCGAGATCCAGCCGGACCCGAAATTCGGCAACGTGGTGGTCACGAAATTCATGAATTCGGTGATGCATGCCGGCAAGAAGTCGGCGGCGGAGACGATCGTTTACGGCGCGCTCGACATCATCGAGGGCAAGACCAGGCAGAGCCCGGTGGCCGTGTTCCAGCAGGCGCTCGACAACGTCATGCCGTCGATCGAAGTGCGCTCGCGCCGCGTCGGCGGCGCCACCTATCAGGTTCCGGTCGAAGTGCGCACCTCGCGTCGCCAGGCGCTCGGCATCCGCTGGATCATCTCGGCGGCGCGCGAGCGCAACGAAAAAACCATGACCGAGCGGCTGTCCGCAGAACTGCTCGACGCCTCCAATAACAGGGGAAACGCCGTTAAGAAGCGCGAAGACACGCACCGGATGGCGGAAGCCAACCGCGCGTTCTCGCACTATCGCTGGTAAAGCCGGCGACAGCGAAGGACCCCAGGACCAAGACAATGCCCCGCACGCACCCGATCGAGGACTACCGCAACTTCGGCATCATGGCGCACATCGATGCCGGCAAGACCACGACGACCGAGCGCGTCCTCTATTACACCGGCAAGAGCCACAAGATGGGCGAGGTGCACGACGGCGCCGCGACCATGGATTTCATGGAGCAGGAGCAGGAGCGCGGCATCACCATCACGTCGGCCGCGACCACCGCGCTGTGGAACGGCAAGCGGCTCAACATCATCGACACCCCCGGTCACGTCGATTTCACCATCGAGGTGGAGCGCAGCTTGCGCGTGCTCGACGGCGCGGTGGTCGTACTCGATTCCAACCAGGGCGTGGAGCCGCAGACCGAGACGGTATGGCGCCAGGGCGACCGTTATAACGTGCCGCGCATCGTGTTCTGCAACAAGATGGACAAGATCGGCGCGGATTATTTCCTGTGCCTCAAAGACATCGTCGATCGTCTCGGCGCCAAGCCGGTCGCGCTGCAGCTCCCGATCGGGGCCGAGGTGGGGTTCAAGGGCATCATCGATCTCGTCCGCATGGTCGGCGTGGTGTGGGACGAGGAGACGCTCGGCGCCAAATATCACGACATCGAAATTCCGGCCGAGCTGTTGGATCAGGCCAAGGAATATCGCGAGAAGCTGATCGAAGCCGCCGTCGAGCTCGATGACGACGCCATGACCGCGTACCTCGAAGGCAAGGAGCCCGACGAAGCGACGCTCAAGCGCCTGGTTCGTAAGGCGACCATTGCCAGTAAGTTCTTTCCGGTGTTTTGCGGCTCGGCATTCAAGAACAAGGGCGTGCAGCCGCTGCTCGACGCCGTGGTCGATTACCTGCCGTCGCCGCTCGACGTGCCGCCGGTGAAGGGCGTGGATTTCAAAGGCAACGAGGTCGAGCGCAAGCCGCTCGACACCGAGCCGATGGCGCTGCTCGCCTTCAAGATCATGGATGACCCGTTCGTCGGCACCATCACCTTCTGCCGCATCTATTCGGGCAAGCTCGAAAGCGGCACCGGCGTGATGAACTCGACCAAGGAACGCAAAGAGCGCGTCGGCCGCATGCTGTTGATGCACGCCAACAACCGCGAAGACATCAAGGAAGCTTTTGCCGGCGACATCGTGGCGCTGGCCGGCCTCAAGGAGGTCCGCACCGGCGACACGTTGTGCGATCCGCAAAAGCCCGTGATCCTGGAGAAGATGGACTTTCCCGATCCGGTCATCGAGATCGCCATCGAGCCGAAGTCGAAGGCCGACCAGGAAAAGCTCGGCGTCGCGCTGGCCAAGCTCGTCGCCGAGGATCCCTCGTTCCGCGTCCATACCGACCAGGAATCCGGCCAGACCATCATCAAGGGCATGGGCGAGCTGCATCTCGACATCAAGGTCGATATCTTGAAGCGCACCTATAAGGTCGACGCCAATATCGGCGCGCCGCAGGTTGCCTATCGCGAGAGGATCACCCGGGTCGCCACGGTCGACTACACCCACAAGAAGCAGACCGGCGGCCACGGCCAGTATGCCCGCATCAAGGTCGTCGCCGAGCCGGGCGCGCCCGGTTCCGGCTTCGTGTTCGAGAACGAAGTGGTCGGCGGCGCGGTGCCGAAGGAATTCGTCCCGGCCGTGGAGAAGGGTCTCGAAGGCCAGCTGACCTCGGGCGTGATCGCCGGCTTCCCGGTGGTCGACATCAAGGTCTCGCTGATCGACGGCGACTCCCACGACGTCGACTCGTCGTCGATGGCATTCGAGATCGCAGGCCGCGCGGCGATGCGCGAGGCGTTGGCGAAGGGCGCCTCGACGCTGCTCGAGCCGATCATGAAGGTCGAGGTGGTGACGCCGGAGGACTATACCGGTTCGGTCATCGGCGACCTCAATTCGCGCCGCGGCCAGATTCAGGGCCAGGACATGCGCGGCAACGCCAACGTCATCAACGCGATGGTGCCGCTCGCCAACATGTTCTCCTACGTCAACAACCTGCGCTCCATGTCACAGGGGCGCGCCACGTTCACGATGCAGTTCGACCACTACGCAGAAGTGCCGAAGGCAATCGCCGAAGAGGTCCAGGCGAAGTTCGCCGGATAGACATTCACCAGAGGTAAGCAAAGAGCCGTAACGGAGAGTCCTATGGGCAAGGAAAAATTCCAACGCACGAAGCCGCATTGCAATATCGGCACCATCGGTCACGTCGACCACGGCAAGACGACGTTGACGGCGGCGATCACCAAGATCGCGGCAGCAAAGGGCCAGGCGCAGTTCACGGCCTACGACCAGATCGACAAGGCTCCGGAGGAGAAGGCGCGCGGCATCACCATTGCCACCGCGCACGTCGAGTACGAAACCGACAAGCGGCACTACGCCCATGTCGACTGCCCGGGCCACGCCGACTATGTGAAGAACATGATCACCGGCGCGGCGCAAATGGACGGCGCCATCCTGGTGGTAAGCGCGGCCGATGGCCCGATGCCGCAGACCCGCGAGCATATCCTGCTCGCGCGCCAGGTCGGCGTGCCGGCACTGGTGGTCTATCTCAACAAAGTCGACATGGTCGACGATCCGGAGCTGCTCGAGCTGGTCGAGCTCGAAGTCCGCGAGCTGTTGTCGAAGTATAATTTCCCCGGCGACAAGATTCCGGTGGTCAAGGGCTCGGCGCTGGCGGCGCTCGAAGACAAGAATCCGGAGCTCGGCAAGACCTCGATCGATGCGTTGCTGAAGGCGGTGGACGACTACATTCCGCAGCCGGAGCGTCCGAAGGATCAGCCGTTCCTGATGCCGGTCGAAGACGTGTTCTCGATCTCCGGCCGCGGCACGGTGTGCACCGGCCGCATCGAGCGCGGCGTCATCAAGGTCGGCGAGGAAGTCGAGATCGTCGGCATCAAGCCGACCCAGAAGACGGTCGTCACCGGCGTCGAAATGTTCCGCAAGCTGCTCGATCAGGGCGAGGCCGGCGACAATGTCGGCTGCCTGCTGCGCGGCACCAAACGCGAAGAGGTCGAGCGCGGCCAGGTGCTGTGCAAGCCGGGTTCGGTGAAGCCGCACACCAAGTTCAAGGCCGAGGCCTATATCCTCACCAAGGAGGAGGGCGGCCGCCACACGCCGTTCTTCACCAACTACCGGCCGCAATTCTACTTCCGCACCACCGACGTGACCGGCGTGGTCACGCTGCCGGCCGGCACCGAGATGGTGATGCCGGGCGACAATATCGCCATGGAAGTGACGCTGATCGTGCCGATCGCCATGGAAGAGAAGCTGCGCTTCGCCATTCGCGAGGGCGGCCGCACCGTCGGCGCGGGCGTGGTGGCGAGCATCGTCGAATAAGCGGACGTCAGACGACGGAAAACGGACGACGGACAACAGAGGACAGAGGACGGATAAAGAAGCGACGACACCAACGGCGATAGTTTATCTGTCGTCCGTCATCTGTCGTCCGTCATCCGAAACACCATGAACGGTCAAAACATAAGAATCCGGCTAAAAGCGTTCGATCACCGCATCCTCGATGCGTCGACGCGCGAGATCGTCAATACGGCGAAGCGCACCGGCGCGCAGGTGCGCGGGCCGATCCCGCTGCCGACCAAGATCGAAAAATTCACCGTCAACCGCTCGCCGCACATCGACAAGAAGAGCCGCGAGCAGTTCGAAATGCGCACCCACAAGCGCCTGCTCGACATCGTCGATCCGACGCCGCAAACGGTCGATGCGCTGATGAAGCTCGATCTGGCCGCCGGCGTCGACGTCGAGATCAAGCTCTAAGGCTGCGATTCAGGGAAGAGACAGATGCGTTCCGGAGTGCTCGCGCAAAAAGTCGGGATGATGCGCCTCTTCACCGAGGCCGGTGAGCACGTGCCGGTGACGGTGCTCCGCCTCGCCGGCTGCCAGGTGATCGGCCACCGCACCAAGGACAAGAACGGCTACGTCGCGCTGCAGCTCGGCGCCGGCCAACGCAAGGTGCAGCGCACCACCAAGGCCGACCGCGGCCACTTCGCGGTCGCCAAGGTCGAGCCCAAGCGCAAGCTCGCCGAATTCCGCGTCGACGACGACGCGCTGATCCCGATCGGCGCCGAGATCACCGCGGATCATTTCGTCGTCGGCCAATATGTCGACGTCACCGGCACCTCGACCGGCAAGGGCTTTGCCGGCGGCATGAAACGCTGGAATTTCTCCGGGCTGCGCGCGAGCCACGGCGTGTCGATCTCGCACCGCTCGATCGGCTCGACCGGCGGCCGCCAGGACCCGGGCAAGACCTTCAAGAACAAGAAAATGCCCGGCCATCTTGGCGTGGACCGGGTGACCACGCTCAATCTCAAGGTCATGCAGACCGACGTCGAGCGCGGCCTCATCCTGGTCGAGGGCGCCGTGCCCGGCGTCAAGGGCGGCTGGATCACGGTGCGCGACGCGGTGAAGAAAAAGCTGCCGGACGGCGTGCCGAAGCCGGGAAAATTCAAGCTCGCCGACAATGAATCGACGGCGCCTGTCGCGATTGGCCAAGACTCGCTCAGCCAAGACGCAGGGAGCGCGTGACATGGAACTGAAAGTCACGACGCTCGACGGCAAGAATTCCGGCTCGGTCACGGTGTCCGACGCCATTTTCGGGCTCGAGCCGCGCACCGACCTCATTCATCGCTGCGTGGTGTGGCAACTGGCCAAGCGCCAGGCCGGCACCCACCAAGTGAAGAACCGCGCCGACATCCACCGCACCGGCAAGAAGATGTACCGGCAAAAGGGCACCGGCTCGGCGCGCCACGGCTCCGCCCGGGTCAACCTGTTCCGCGGCGGCGGCCGCTCGTTCGGGCCGCAGACCCGCAGCCACGAGATCGGCCTGCCGAAGAAGGTCCGCGCGCTCGCGCTCAAGCATGCGCTCTCCGCCAAGGCCAAGGACGACGGCATCATCGTCATCGAGGCGTTGAGCGTGAAGGACGCCAAGACCAAGGCGCTGCGCAGCCAGTTCGAAAAACTCGGCCTGTCGAACGCGCTGTTGATCGACGGCGCCGAGGTTGCGGCCGACGTGCGCACCGCGGCGCGCAACATTCCGAATATCGACGTGCTGCCGGTCGCCGGCATCAACGTCTACGACATCATGCGGCGGCACAAGCTGGTGCTGACCAAGGCCGCGGTCGATGCGTTGGAGGCGCGCTTCAAATGACCACCACCGATCCGCGCCATTACGACGTCATCATCGCCCCGCTCATCACCGAGAAGGCGACGAATGCGTCCGAGCACAATAAGGTGATGTTCAAAGTCGCCATGACCGCGACCAAGCCGCAGATCAAGGAAGCGGTCGAGAAGCTCTTCGACGTCAAGGTCAAAAGCGTCAACACGCTGCGCCGCCGCGGCAAGTGGAAGATCTTCAAGGGCCGCCGCGGCCAGCAGTCCGATTCCAAGCGCGCCATCGTGACCCTCGAAGAAGGTCAATCGATCGACGTGACCACGGGTCTGTAAGGGAGCGGCGGGATGGCACTGAAGCAATATAATCCTGTCACGCCGGGCCAGCGCCAGCTGGTGCTGGTCGACCGCTCCGCGCTCTATTCCGGCAAGCCGGTCAAAGCGCTGACCGAAGGCAAGCATTCGACCGGCGGCCGCAACAACAACGGCCACATCACGTCGCGCTATCGCGGTGGCGGCCACAAGCAGGCCTACCGCAAGATCGATTTCAAGCGCCGCAAGTTCGACACCCCGGCCAAGGTCGAGCGGCTGGAATACGATCCGAACCGCACCGGCTTCATCGCGCTGATCAAATACGACGACGGCGAGCAGAGCTATATCCTGGCGCCGCAGCGGCTGTCGGTCGGCGACACCGTGGTCGCCGGCGAATATGTCGACGTCAAGCCCGGCAATGCCATGCCGGCCGCCAATATCCCGGTCGGCACCATCGTCCACAATATCGAGATCAAGATCGGCAAAGGCGGCCAGATCGCCCGCTCCGCCGGCACTTATGCGCAGATCGTCGGCCGCGACGGCGAATATGTGATCCTGCGATTGAATTCCGGCGAGCAGCGCCTGGTGCACGGCCGCTGTATCGCCACCGTCGGCGCGGTGTCCAATCCGGACAATATGAACATCTCGATCGGCAAGGCGGGACGCAGCCGCTGGATGGGCCGGCGCGGCCATGTCCGCGGCGAGACCATGAACCCGGTCGATCATCCGCTCGGCGGCCGCACCCGCGGCGGCCGGCATCCGGTGACGCCGTGGGGCAAGCCGACCAGGGGCAAGAAGACGCGCAAGAACAAGCGCACCGCGAAATTCATCATGGCAAGCCGCCACGCGCGGAAGAAGACCTAAAGGCAAGAGTTAAGGAGCGACCATGGCGCGTTCGGTTTGGAAAGGCCCGTTTGTCGACGGTTATCTGCTCAAGAAGGCGGATGCCGCGCGCTCGTCCGGCCGCCACGAGATGATCCGCATCTGGTCGCGGCGCTCGACCATCCTGCCGCAATTCGTAGGCCTCACCTTCGGCGTCTATAACGGCCAGAAGCACATTCCGGTGATCGTCACCGAGGAAATGGTCGGCCACAAATTCGGCGAGTTCGCGCCGACCCGTTCGTTCTACGGCCATTCGTCGGACCGCAAGGCCAAGCGCGCTAGCGCTCCGGGTGCGCCGGGCGCGCCGGGCGCCGCACCGGGTGCGGCCCCTGCGCCAGGCGCCGCGCCTGCGGCGCCGGCCGGCGGCACCTCGTGAGGCGGGGAGAGGTTTTGTCATGAGCAAGAAAAAGCGCGAGCGCGCGCTCGCCGACACCGAGGCCAAGGCGGTGGCCCGCATGCTCCGCATCAGCCCGCAGAAGCTCAATCTTCTGGCGCAGCTCATCCGCGGCAAGAAAGTCGCGGCCGCGCTCGCCGATCTCGAATTTTCGCGCAAGCGCATCGCCCGCGACGTGCGCAAATGCCTGGAATCGGCGATCGCCAACGCCGAGAACAATCACGATCTCGACGTCGACGATCTCGTCGTCGTCGAGGCGCATGTCGGCAAGTCGCTGGTCATCAAGCGCCACGAGTCGCGCGGCCGCGGCCGGGTCGGAGCCATCACCAAGCCGTTCGCTCATCTCACCATCGTGGTGCGTGAGGTCGAGGCGGCGGCGAACTAAGGAACGCGACCATGGGTCAGAAAGTCAATCCGGTCGGGCTTCGGCTTGGCATCAATCGCACCTGGGATTCGCGGTGGTATGCCGGCAAGACGACCTACGGCTCGCTGCTGCACGAGGACATGGAGATCCGCAAGGCGCTCTTGAAGGAGCTCAAGCAGGCCGCGGTGTCGAAGATCGTCATCGAGCGCCCGCACAAGAAGTGCCGCGTCACCATCCATTCGGCGCGCCCCGGCGTGGTCATCGGTAAGAAGGGCGCCGACATCGAGAAGCTGCGCCGCAAGGTCGCCGAGCTCACCGACAGCGACGTCGTCATCAACATCGTCGAAATCCGCAAGCCGGAGCTCGACGCGCAGCTGGTCGCCGAATCGATCGCCCAGCAGCTCGAGCGCCGCGTCGCCTTCCGCCGCGCGATGAAGCGCGCGGTGCAATCGGCGATGCGGCTCGGCGCCGGCGGCATCCGCATCAACTGCTCGGGCCGGCTCGGCGGCGCCGAAATCGCGCGCATGGAGTGGTACCGCGAGGGCCGCGTGCCGCTGCACACTTTGCGCGCCGACGTCGATTACGGCGTGGCCACCGCGTTCACCACCTACGGCACCTGCGGTGTCAAGGTCTGGATCTTCAAGGGCGAGATCATGGAGCACGACCCGATGGCGCAGGACAAGAAGATGGCCGAGGGCGAGGCCGGCCGGCCGCGCCGGGATGCAGCGTGAGCGAACGGGAATCGATGAAGGCGTAAATCATGCTGCAACCGATACGCACAAAATTCCGCAAAGCCCATAAGGGCCGCATCCACGGCATCGCCTCGAGCGCGATCGATCTGGCGTTCGGCCAGTTCGGGCTCAAGGCGATGGAGCCGGAGCGCGTCACCGCGCGTCAGATCGAGGCGGCGCGCCGCGCGCTGACCCGGCACATGAAACGTTCCGGCCGGGTCTGGATTCGGATGTTTCCCGACGTGCCGGTGTCGAAGAAGCCGCTCGAAGTGCGCATGGGCTCGGGCAAAGGCACGCCGGAATTCTGGGTGGCGCGGGTCAAGCCGGGACGCATCCTGTTCGAGGTCGACGGCGTTCCGGTGCAGGTCGCCAAGGAAGCGCTGGCGCTCGCCGCCGCGAAGCTGCCGATCAAGACCCGTTTCGTCGAGCGGATCAGCGAGTAGGCGTGACATGAAACCGGCCGACATCAGGACGATGACGATCGACCAGATCGACGACGAGGTGCTCAAGCTGAAGAAGGAGCAGTTCAACCTGCGCTTCCAGCGCGCCACGGGCCAGTTGGAGAACACCGCGCGGGTGCGCGAAGTGCGGCGCGACATCGCGCGGCTGAAAACCGTCGCCAAGACCAAGCGCTCCGGCGCGCCGAAGAAGTAAGAGGACGAAACAATGCCGAAGCGGACCCTTCAGGGCGTCGTGGTGAGCGACAAGCAGGCCAAGACCGTGGTGGTGCGGGTCGAGCGCCGCTTCACCCATCCGTTGTTCAAGAAGACGGTGCGCCGGACCAAGAAGTATTACGCGCACGACGAGAACAACGAGTTCAAGGTCGGCGACCTGGTGTGGATCGAGGAGCATGCGCCGATTTCCAAGCTCAAGCGCTGGGCGGTGGTGCGGGGCGAGAAGAAGAAGGCATCGTGAGCCTAGAAATCAAGCGAGTGTGGGGTAGCCCATGATCCAGATGCAATCCAATCTCGACGTGGCGGACAATTCCGGCGCGCGCCGCGTCATGTGCATCAAGGTGCTGGGCGGCTCGAAGCGCAAATACGCCACCATCGGCGACGTCATCGTCGTCTCGGTGAAGGAGGCGATCCCGCGCGGCCGGGTCAAGAAGGGCGACGTGATGAAGGCGGTCATCGTGCGCATCTCCAAGGACATCAAGCGCGCCGACGGCTCGATCATCCGCTTCGACCGCAACGCCGCGGTGCTGATGACGCCGCAGAACGAGCCGGTCGGCACCCGCATCTTCGGGCCGGTGCCGCGCGAATTGCGCGCCAAGAACCACATGAAGATCATCTCGCTTGCGCCTGAGGTGCTGTGATGGCGGCCAAGATCAAAAAGGGCGACACGGTGGTCGTGATCGCGGGCCGCGACAAGGGCCGCACCGGCGAGGTCATCGAGATGCGCCGCAACGACGGCCGCGCGCTGGTGCGCGGCGTCAATATCGTCAAGCGCCATCAGAAGCAGAGCGCGCAGCAGGAAGGCGGCATCATTTCCAAGGAAGCGCCGATCCACCTGTCGAATATCGCGCTCGCCGATCCCAAGGACGGCAAGCCGACCCGGGTCGGCTTCAAATATGTCGGCAAGGGCGATGACCGCACGAAAGTGCGCGTCGCCAAGCGTTCGGGAGTCGAGATCGATGGCTGATACCGAAGAAAAACAGGCCAAGAAGCCGGACAAGCAGCGGCCGCCGACGCCGGAAGCCGCCGCCAAGGCGGAGAAGAAGGCGGCCAAGCAGGACAAGGCCGCCGCGGCGGCCGGCAAGGCGGACAAGGCCGAGAAAAAGGCGCGCGAGCCCGAGCCGCGCGTGCCGGCGCGGCTCAAGGTGCAGTTCGAGGAGGCGATCCGCAACAAGCTCACCGAGCAGTTCGGCTACAAGAACCGGCTGCAAGTGCCGGTGCTGGACAAGATCGTCATCAATATGGGCATCGGCGAAGGCGTTGCCGACCGCAAGAAGGTCGACAACGCCGCCGCCGATCTCAGCCTGATCGCCGGCCAGAAGGCGATCGTGACCAGGGCGCGCAAGTCGATCGCGACCTACAAGCTGCGCACCGGCCAGGCCATCGGCTGCAAGGTGACGTTACGCAAATCTAGGATGTACGAGTTCGTCGACCGGCTGATCAACATCGCGCTGCCGCGGGTACGCGATTTCCGCGGGCTGAGCCCGAAGAGCTTTGACGGCCGCGGCAACTACACGCTCGGCATCAAGGAACACATCGTGTTTCCAGAGATCGACTACGACAAGGCGACCGATATCTGGGGCATGGACATCACCGTCTGCACCACCGCGCGCAACGACGACGAGGCGCGCGCGCTGCTGACGGCCTTCAATTTTCCGTTCCGGCAGTGAGGCTCAAGGAGCCTCAGACGCGGAACCGCGAGGAGCACTAGATGGCGAAGAAGAGTTCGATCGAGAAGAACAACCGGCGCCGCCGGATGACCAAGAAATTTTCCGGCCGCCGCGCGCGGCTCAGGGCGATCGCGCGCGACAAGTCCAAGCCGGTCGAGGAGCGTTTCGCCGCCACGCTGAAACTTGCCGAAATGCCGCGTAATTCCTCGGCCACCCGCATTCGCAACCGCTGCGAGATAACCGGCCGGCCGCGGGCCTATTATCGCAAGCACAAGCTGTCGCGCATCGCATTGCGGGATCTCGGCTCCAAGGGCCTGATCCCCGGTCTCGTGAAGTCGAGCTGGTAAGGGGAGGGTCGCAACCATGGCAATGAACGATCCGCTCGGCGATCTGTTGACCCGCATCCGCAATGCGCAGATGCGCAACAAGGGCAAGGTCACCTGCCCGGGCTCGAAACTGCGCGAGAGCGTGCTCGAAGTGCTCAAGGCCGAGGGCTATATCCGCGGTTACTCGGTGACGGAACGCGAAGGCCGCTCCGAGCTCGACATCGAGCTGAAATATTTCGACGGCGAGCCGGTGATCCGCGAGATCGAGCGCATCTCCAAGCCCGGCCGCCGGGTCTATACCTCGGTGAAGAACCTGCCGCGCATCAACAACGGCCTCGGCGTCGCCATCGTCTCGACGCCGAAGGGCGTCATGGCCGACCACGATGCCCGCGACGCCAATGTCGGCGGTGAAATCCTGTGCACGGTGTTCTGATGTCCCGTATCGGCAAAAGACCAGTCGCGGTGCCCTCCGGCATCACCGCCAATGTCGAAGGCCAGACCGTCAAGATCAAAGGCCCGAAGGGCGCCTTGCAGGTCGTGCTGCACGACGACGTTGCGGTCAAGCTCGAAGGCGACCAGATCAAGGTCGATCCGCGTTTCGACACCAAGCGCGCCCGCGCCCAATGGGGCACGTCGCGCACGCTGATCGCCAATCTGATCGCCGGCGTGTCGAAGGGCTTCGAGCAGCGGCTCGAGATCAACGGCGTCGGCTACCGCGCCGCGGTGCAGGGCAAGAATCTGCAGATCGCGCTCGGCTATAGCCACGACGTCGTCTATCCGATCCCCGAAGGCATCACCATTGCCACGCCGCGGCCGGTCGAGATCGTCATCTCCGGCAGCGACCGGCAGAAAGTCGGGCAAGTCGCGGCCGAGATCCGCGATTATCGCCCGCCGGAGCCGTACAAGGGCAAGGGCATCAAATATGCCGGCGAGCGCATCTTCCGCAAGGAAGGCAAGAAGAAGTAACGGAGCCGCGCGATGAGCAAACTCAGCGACAGGATCATGCGGCGGCAGGGCCGCGTCCGCGGCACGCTGCGCCGCGCCGCGGGCGAGCGCAAGCGGCTCACCGTGTTCCGCTCGTCCAGGCACATCTATGCCCAGGTGATCGACGACGACGAGGGCGTCACGCTGGCGTCGGCCTCGTCGATCGAGAAGACCGCGCGCGAAGGCTTGAAGACCGGCGCCAGCGTCGACGCGGCCAAGACGGTCGGCAAGCTGATCGCCGAGCGCGCCAAGGAGAAGGGCGTCAAGGACGTGGTGTTCGATCGCGGCGGCTACCTCTATCACGGCCGGGTCAAGGCCTTGGCCGAAGCGGCGCGCGAAGGCGGGCTTAATTTCTGACGACGGAGGACGGATGACGGAGGACGGATAGACGCAAGCGGCCAGACACGGATTAATCCGTCGTCTGTCGTCCGTCGTCTGTCCTCTCATCTCGGAACAAAGGCTTGAACCAAATGGCTGAATTTCATGGCACGTGATCCCCACCGACGCGAAGAACGCGACAGCGAATTCGTCGACAAGCTCGTCCACATCAACCGCGTCGCCAAAGTGGTGAAGGGCGGACGGCGCTTCGGCTTTGCCGCGCTGGTGGTGGTCGGCGACCAGAAGGGCCGGGTCGGCTTCGGCCACGGCAAGGCGCGCGAGGTGCCCGAAGCGATCCGCAAGGCGACCGAGGCCGCCAAGCGCGGGCTCACCCGCGTGCCGCTGCGCGAGGGCCGCACCCTGCATCACGACGTCGCCGGCCGCCACGGCGCCGGCAAGGTCTATCTGCGCGCGGCGCCCCCCGGCACCGGCATCATCGCCGGCGGCCCGATGCGCGCGGTGTTCGAGACGCTCGGCATGCAGGACGTGGTGGCGAAATCGATCGGCACGTCGAACCCGTACAACGTGGTGCGCGCCACTTTCGATGCGCTCAAGCGCCAGGATTCGCCGCGCTCGGTCGCGGCGCGCCGCAACGTCAAGGTCTCGGCGCTGCAGGCGCGCCGCCGCGACGTCGATGCCGCCGAATCGGCGGCCGATTGAATTTTGTTTGGAGCAGGCGATGAACAGCGGCAAGCAATCAGGCAAGACCGTCAAGGTGCGGCAGACCGGCAGCGCGCAGCGCCGGCATCACCGCCAGCGTGAGACGCTGATCGGGTTGCGGCTCAACAAGATCGGCCGCACGGCCGAGCTCGTCGATTCGCCGGCGACCCGCGGCATGATCGCCAAGGTGGCGCATCTGGTCGAAGTGGTGGAGAAGTAGCGATCATGAAGCTGCACGAACTTTCCGATCGCCCCGGCGCCAGCAAGACACGCAAGCGCATCGGCCGCGGCATCGGTTCCGGCAAAGGCAAGACCGGCGGCCGCGGCGGCAAGGGCCAGACCGCGCGCTCCGGCGTGCGCATCAAAGGCTTTGAGGGCGGCCAAATGCCGCTGCATCGCCGGCTGCCCAAGCGCGGCTTCAAGAACACCAAATTCGCCCGCAAGCTCAACGAGCTGAACCTCGGCAAGCTGCAGGCGGCGATCGACGCCGGCAGCATCGACGTTGCCGCCAAGATCGACGCCGCGGTGCTGGTCAAGGCCGGCGTGCTACGCCGGGCCAAGGACGGCGTGCGGCTACTCGGCGGCGGCGAGATCAAGGCCAAAGTGTCGCTCGCGGTGTTCGGCGCCTCGAAATCGGCGGTCGCCGCGGTGGAGAAGGCCGGCGGTTCGGTCGAAATCCTCGCGCCCAAGGCGGAAACGAGCGAACAGGCGGCCTGATGACGCGTCATGCCCGGCCTTGTGTCGGGCATCTACGATTTCTACCTGTTCGGCGAAGGCGCCGGGGACAAGCCCCGCCATGACGTAGAAGAGGGGTTCGGAGCGGGAAATGGTCTCTGCAGCGGAACAACTCGCAGCCAATCTCAACTTCGGCGCTCTCGCCAAGGCCGAAGAGCTGAAGAAGCGCATCTGGTTCACGCTCGGCGCGCTCTTGGTCTATCGGCTCGGCACCTATATCCCGCTGCCCGGCATCGATCCGGCCGCCTGGGACCAGATTTTCCAGCAGCAGTCCGGCGGCATTTTGGGCATGTTCAACATGTTCGCCGGCGGCGGCATCCACCGCATGGCGATCTTCGCGCTCAACATCATGCCCTACATCTCGGCCTCGATCATCATCCAGCTGATGACGACGGTGTCGCCGACCCTCGAACAGCTCAAGAAAGAGGGCGAGCAGGGCCGCAAGATGATCAACCAGTACACCCGCTATCTCACGGTGCTGCTGGCGGCGGTCCAGGCCTATGGCATCGCGGTCGGCCTCGAAGGCGCCGGCACCGTGGTCTCGGCGCCGGGCCTGTTCTTTCGCATCTCGACGGTGATCACGCTGACCGGCGGCACCATGTTCCTGATGTGGCTCGGCGAGCAGATCACCCAGCGCGGCATCGGCAACGGCACCTCGCTGATCATCATGTCGGGCATCGTCGCGCAATTGCCGTCGGCCATCGCCGGCACGCTCGAGCTCGGCCGCCAGGGCGCGTTGTCGACCGGGCTCATCATCATCGTGCTGGTGGTGGCGATCGCCGTCATCACCTTCATCGTGTTCATGGAGCGCGCGCAGCGCCGGTTGTTGATCCAGTATCCGAAGCGCCAGGTCGGCAACCGCATGTTCGAGGGCCAGTCGTCGCACTTGCCGCTCAAGCTCAACACTTCGGGCGTCATTCCGCCGATTTTCGCTTCCTCGTTGCTGCTGTTGCCGACCACCGTCGCCAATTTCACCGCCGGGCAGGGGCCGGGCTGGCTCACCATCATCACCACCCAGCTGTCCCATGGGCAGCCATTGTTTCTGGCGCTCTATGTCGGCCTGATCGTGTTCTTTGCGTTCTTCTATACGGCGATCGTGTTCAATCCGACCGAGACCGCCGACAACTTGAAAAAGCACGGCGGCTTCATCCCCGGCATCCGGCCGGGCGAGCGCACCGCCGAATACATCGATTACGTGCTGTCGCGCATCACCGTGATCGGCGCCGGCTATCTGGCGATCGTCTGCCTGTTCCCGGAAATGCTGATCTCGTACGCCAAGGTGCCGTTCTATTTCGGCGGCACGTCGCTGTTGATCGTCGTCAGCGTGACCATGGATACGGTGGCGCAAGTGCAGGGCTACCTGCTGGCGCACCAGTACGAAGGGTTGATCAAGCGGTCGAAATTGAGGGGGCGCCGCAGATGAGACTGATCCTGCTCGGCCCGCCGGGGGCTGGCAAGGGAACGCAAGCGCTGCGTCTCGTCGCCAAATACGGACTGATCCAGCTTTCCACCGGAGACATGCTGCGCGCGGCCGTCAAAGCCGCCACCCCGGTCGGCCGCAAGGTCAAGGGCATCATGGAGTGCGGTGGGCTGTGTCCCGACGACATCGTGGTCAGCATCGTCGCCGAGCGCATCGCGCAGCCCGACGCGCGCAAGGGTTTCATCCTCGACGGATTTCCGCGCACCGTGCCGCAGGCGCAGGCACTCGACCGCATGCTCAAGAAGCGCGGCATCAAACTCGACGGGGTGATCGAGCTGCGGGTCGATGAGGCCGCCCTCCTCAAGCGCATCGAAAACCGCATTGCCGAGATGAAGGCGCGTGGCGAGCCGCTGCGCGCGGACGACAATCCCGAGGTGCTGCGCCAGCGGCTGGAGGCCTACCGCCGGCAGACGGCGCCGCTCGTCGCCCATTACCGCAAGCAAAATGCGCTGCGCACGGTTAACGGCATGGCGCCGATCCCCGACGTCGCCGCGGCGATCGACAAGGCGCTGTCCGAGTCGCCGGGGTCCAAGCCGGCCCGCAACGGCGCCAAGCGGGCGGCCGCAAGGGCGCGGAAGCCGAAAACCGGCCGCCGCCTAGGAAAAAAGTCCGCTAAACGGCCGCCGAACCTGCGCAAAAGCGCTGCAGCGCACAAAAGCGCGGCCCGAAAATCGAAAGGTGGGGAAACCGCCCGCCCATGAGCCGGTTCGTACACGAAATCGCTAGCCGAGGTTGACGAAAGCGCAGGGAATCCATTAATAAGCAGCAAATATCCAGTCGGAGATTGAGCAGCGATGCCAAGCCGCAACGGCAGGCAGGCGTTGGCTTTTTACGTTTGTGGCCTTCTCAGGTGACATTGTTGGAACCGAGGGGAAGCGGCCGGGTGCCACGGATGGTCCGTGCACCGGCGAGCACGAGGAGTAACTGACTTGGCCCGTATTGCTGGTGTCAACTTACCGACCAACAAGCGCATCGTGATTGCGCTGCAATACATTTACGGCATCGGCGGCGCCAAGGCCAAAGAGATCCTGGAGAAAGTATCGCTGCCCGAGTCGCGCCGGGTATCGCAACTGACCGACCAGGAAGTGCTTCAGCTGCGCGAGGTGATCGACCGCGACTATATCGTCGAGGGCGACCTGCGGCGCGAAGTGGCGATGAACATCAAGCGGCTGATGGATCTGGGATGCTATCGCGGGCTTCGTCATCGCCGCAGCCTGCCGGTGCGCGGCCAGCGCACTCACACCAACGCACGCACCCGAAAAGGTCCGGCCAAGGCCATCGCCGGAAAGAAGAAATAGCGCGTCGAACAGGACGTCGATCAGACAATGTGACGGCACCGGCGCGGCCGGTATCGATCCGCAGAAGGGTTCAGAATGGGTAAAGAAGCTACGCGCGTCCGCCGACGCGAACGCAAGAACATCGCCTCAGGCGTGGCGCATGTGAACGCCACGTTCAATAACACCATGATCACCATTACCGACGTGCAAGGCAATACCATCGCCTGGTCGTCGTCGGGCACGATGGGGTTCAAGGGCTCGCGCAAATCGACGCCGTATGCGGCGCAGGTCGCCGCCGAAGACGCCGCCAAGAAGGCGCAGGAGCACGGCATGCGCACGCTCGAGGTCGAGGTCGCCGGTCCCGGTTCGGGGCGTGAATCGGCGCTGCGTTCGCTGCAAGCCGCGGGCTTCACCATCACGTCGATCCGCGACGTGACGCCGATCCCGCACAACGGTTGCCGCCCGCGCAAGCGGCGGCGGGTCTAGGAATACGGCCGATGGAACATGTGGAACATCTGCCGCCGCTCGAACATGGCACCAATTATGGCTCCACGGAGCGGAGTGGGCCGCGCGAGACGATTGCGCCGCGCAACGCGATGGGTGACAACGTGACGATCCAGAAGAATTGGCAGGAACTGATCAGGCCCAGCAAGCTGCAGGTCAGCCCGGGCGGCGATACCCGCCGCGCGGCGACCGTGGTTGCCGAGCCGCTCGAACGCGGCTTCGGCGTGACGCTCGGCAACGCGCTGCGGCGCATTCTGTTGTCGTCGCTGCAGGGCGCCGCGGTGCAGTCGGTGCATATCGACGGCGTGCTGCACGAGTTCTCCTCGATCGCCGGCGTGCGCGAGGACGTCACCGACATCGTGCTCAACATCAAGGACATCGCCATCAAGATGCAGGGCGACGGCCCCAAGCGCATGGTGGTGAAGAAGCAGGGCCCGGGCACGGTGACGGCGGCCGACATCCAGACCGTCGGCGACATCGTCGTGCTCAATCCCGACCTCGTGCTGTGCACGCTCGACGAGGGCGCCGAGATCCGCATGGAGTTCACGGTGAACACCGGCAAGGGCTACGTGCCGGCGGAGCGCAACCGGCCCGAGGACGCGCCGATCGGGCTGATCCCGGTCGACAGCCTCTATTCGCCGGTGCGCAAGGTCTCCTACAAGGTGGAGAACACCCGCGAAGGCCAGATCCTCGATTACGACAAGCTGACCTTGTCGATCGAGACCAACGGCGCGCTCAGCCCCGAGGACGCGCTCGCCTATGCGGCGCGCATCCTGCAGGACCAGCTCAACGTGTTCGTCAATTTCGAGGAGCCCAAGCGCGAGACCGCGCGCGAGACCATCCCCGATCTCGCCTTCAACCCGGCGTTCCTCAAGAAGGTCGACGAGCTCGAACTGTCGGTGCGCTCGGCGAACTGCCTGAAGAACGACAACATCGTCTATATCGGCGACCTGGTGCAGAAGACCGAGGCCGAGATGCTGCGCACGCCGAATTTCGGCAGAAAGTCGCTCAACGAGATCAAGGAAGTGCTGGTGCAGATGGGCCTGCATCTCGGCATGGAAGTCCCCGGCTGGCCGCCGGAGAACATCGAAGAGCTCGCCAAGCGCTTCGAGGATCATTACTGAGCGGAGGACGGACGACGGATGACAGAGGACGGATAGCGATCCTCTTTCATCTGTCGTCCGTCGTCCGTCATCTGGAGTCTGACATGCGTCACGCCAAGACCCATCGCAAGTTCAGCCGCCGCTCGGATCATCGCAAAGCGATGCTGGCGAACCTGTGCGCGTCGCTGATCAAGCACGAGCAGATCACCACGACGCTGCCGAAGGCCAAGGATTTGCGCCCGATCGTCGAGAAGCTGGTCACGCTCGGCAAGCGCGGCGACCTGCATGCGCGCCGCCAGGCGATCGCGCAGATGCGCGACCTCGCCATGGTCAAGAAGCTGTTCGAGGTGATCGGCCCGCGCTACAAGGACCGCGACGGCGGCTATACCCGCGTCATGAAGGCCGGCTTCCGCTACGGCGATTCCGCTCCCGTCGCGGTGATCGAATTCGTCGATCGCGACATCGAGGCCAAGGGCAAGGATTCGGGTCCCGTTCAAGCGCGGAGCGAAGAGACCGCGCCCGCTGCCGCGTAAAACTTCCGTGACACGATCGTCATTGAGGGCAGCGACGCTGCCCTTTTTGTTGCGCACCGTAGCCGCAAGACGAGACATTTGCGCGCACAACGCAGGTTTGGTTGGCGGCCGGCGCGCGCTGCAATAATAATCCGGGCACGAATCGGAAATCGGGGAAGGAGCATCATGCTGCGGTTTGTAATGTTCTCTATTGCCACGCTGGCGCGCGCCGGCGGGGCTTGCGCCGACACGCCGGTCGAGCGCGGCGCGTATCTGGTCAACACCATCATGACCTGCGGCAATTGCCATTCGCCCAAAGGCCCGCCGGACGTGGTCGCCGGCAAGGATTTTTCCGGCGGTCTGCGCTTCAACGAGCCGCCGTTCGACGTCACCGCGCCGAACATCACGCCCGACAAGGACACCGGCATCGGCGCGTGGAGCGACGCCGACATCAAGAAGGTGTTGCGTACCGGCCTGCGGCCGAACGGCGTGCCCGTCGCGGTGATCATGCCGACCGGTTTTTACGAGGTCATCACCGACGGCGATATGGACGCCATCGTCGCCTATTTGCGCACGCTCAAGCCGATCAGCAACAAGGTCCCGGACCCCGTTTATAAGATGTCGGCACTGCGCCAGGTTTTCCCCGGTGCCGAGAAGCCGGCCGATCCGGCAGCGATGACCGACCCGCTCAAGCGCGGCTTCTACCTCGCCACGATCGGCCATTGCATGGAATGCCATACGCCGATGGACAAGGGCCACGTCGATTTCGAGAATTCTCTGGCCAAAGGGGGCCGCGACTTCCCGGGGCCTTGGGGCGTGTCGATCTCGCGCAACATCACATCGAGCAAGACCAAGGGCATCGGCGAGTGGACCGACGCCGAGATCAAGCGCGCCATCACGACGGGTGTCGACAAGGACGGCAACAAGCTCAAGGGGCCGATGGGCTATCAGTATTACGCCCACATGACCGACGCCGACCTCGACGCCGTGATCGCCTGGGTGCGGACGCTACCGGCGAAAGAGTGAGGGGATCAGGGATCAGTAATCAGGTATCGGGTATCAGGGATCAGGCATCAGGCATCAGGCATCAGGCATCAGGCATCAGGCATCAGGCATCAGGCATCAGGATGGGTTTTGCCTGATTGCTGATACCCTGATCGCCTGCTCCCTGATCGCCTGCTCCCTGGTCAAGCCCCGGTTTGGTGCCTATATAAAACCGCATTGAATCGGGGTTTTTTCGCATGCTGCGCCTGCCCGTTTCCGCTATCCCGGCTGTTGTCCTCGTTGCGGCGCTGCTGGCGCCTGCCGGCGCCCAGCAGCGCCAGGTGCCGGCTTCGTCCGCTCAACTCCAGCTGTCCTATGCTCCGGTGGTGCAGCGCGTCGCGCCTGCCGTGGTCAACGTCTATGCCAGCCACGTGGTCGAGAACCAGAACCCGTTCATGGCCGACCCGTTCTTCCGCCAGTTCTTCGGCGGCGGCGGCGTGCCGCGGGAGATGGTGCAGCGCTCGCTGGGCTCCGGCGTGCTGGTCGACGCGTCGGGGCTGATCGTCACCAATTACCACGTCATCGAGGGCGCCAGCGACGTCAAGATCGCGCTCGCCGACAAGCGCGAATTCGCAGCCGACATCGTGCTCAAGGACCAGCGCAGCGACCTCGCCGTGCTGCGCATCAAGGGCGCGAGCGAGCGCTTTCCGACACTCGAATTCGCCAATTCCGACGAGCTGCAGGTCGGCGACGTGGTGCTGGCGATCGGCGATCCGTTCGGCGTCGGCCAGACCGTGACCCATGGCATCGTTTCGGCGGTGGCGCGCAGCCAGGTCGGCACCAGCGATTACCAGTTCTTCATCCAGACCGACGCCGCCATCAATCCGGGCAATTCCGGCGGCGCGCTGGTCGACATGAACGGCCGCCTGGTCGGCATCAACTCGGCGATCTATTCGCGCTCCGGCGGCTCGCAGGGTATTGGCTTCGCCATTCCGGCCAACATGGTGCGCGTGGTCGTCACCTCGGCTGAGGGTGGCAGCGGCCTGGTGAAGCGACCGTGGCTCGGCGCTAAGCTGCAAGAGGTCACGCCGGAGATCGCCGAGAGCCTCGGGCTCAAGCGCCCGAGCGGCGCGCTGGTCGCCAACGTCGCCGCCGACGGCCCCGCCGCCAAGGCCGGCCTCAAGACCGGCGATCTGATCGTCACCATCGACGGCGTGACGATCGAAGATCCCAATGCCTTCGACTATCGCTTTGCCACCAAGCCGCTCGGCGGCACCGCCAAGATCGGTCTCGTTCGCCAAGGCAAGGAGATCGTCGCAGCGGTGGCGTTGCAGAGCCTGCCCGACACGCCGCGCAACGAAGTCCAGATCAAAGGCCAGTCGCCGTTCCTCGGCGCCACCGTGGCGAACCTGTCGCCGGCCTTGGCCGACGAGCTCCGCCTCGACCCGCAGACCGAAGGCGTCGTCATCACCGCCGTCGCCGACGGCTCGGCGGCGCAATCGGTTGGGTTCCAGAAGGGCGACATCGTCATGTCGGTGAACAATCAGAAGATCGTCAAGTCGGACGATCTGCAGCGCGTCACCAGCAGCAATAGCCGGCAGTGGCGCATCACCATCCAGCGCGGCGGCCAGCAGATCTCGGTGATGTTCAGCGGATAAAAAACACCTCTCCCCGCGTGCGGGGAGAGCGTAGGCGTCCTTCGGACGCCGTTCTTGAAGTAAAGAACGCCGATCCGAAGGATCGGCTTTGCGAACGAAGCGAACGAGGGTGAGGGGGCCTCTCCGCGATTCTGAGCCCTCCAGTTAGAGCCCGGCGGAGAGGCCCCCTCATCCCGACCTTCTCCCCGCACGCGGGGAGAAGGAGCAGGAGAACAAATGCCCTCGCGTCCGAAACCAAAGGGTCCCAGTCTCTTCGCCGCGGGCGGTCTCGACCGCGACGCGCCGCGGCCGCTTGCCGATAAGCTGCGCCCCGACAAGCTCGGCGACGTCGTCGGCCAGGACCATCTGCTCGGGCCCGATGGCGCGCTCACCCGGATGCTGGAGACGCGCTCGCTCGGCTCGCTGATCTTCTGGGGGCCGCCGGGCACCGGCAAGACCACGGTGGCGCGGCTGCTGGCGCGGGCGACCGATCTCTATTTCGAGCAGATTTCGGCAATCTTCTCCGGCGTCGCCGATCTTAAGAAAGTGTTCGACGCGGCGCGGCTGCGCCGCGAGACCGGGCAGGGCACGCTGTTGTTCGTCGACGAGATTCACCGCTTCAACCGCGCCCAGCAGGATTCCTTCCTGCCCGTGGTCGAGGACGGCACCATCGTGCTGGTCGGGGCCACCACGGAGAACCCGTCGTTCGAGCTGATCGCGCCGCTACTGTCGCGCGCGCGGGTGCTGGTGTTCAAGCCGCTCGACGCGGCGGCGATCGAGAAGCTGCTCGCCCGCGCCGAGGAGATCGAAGGCAAGACACTGCCGCTCGACGACGAGGCCCGCGCCTCGCTGATCCGCATGGCCGACGGCGACGGCCGGTCGGCGCTGACGCTGGCCGAGGAAGTCTGGCGGGCGGCGCGCGGCGGCGAGGTTTTTGGTGCTGCCGTGCTGCAGGAGGTGGTGCAGCGCCGCGCCCCGATCTACGACAAGAAGCAGGACGGCCACTACAACCTCATCAGCGCGCTGCACAAATCGGTGCGCGGCTCCGATGCCGACGCGGCGCTGTATTATCTCTGCCGCATGCTCGATGCCGGCGAGGACCCGCTTTACCTGGCGCGCCGCATCGTACGCATGGCGGTGGAAGACATCGGCCTTGCCGATCCGCAGGCCCTGGCGATCGCCAATGCGGCGAAGGACGCCTACGATTTTCTGGGGTCGCCCGAAGGCGAGCTCGCCATCGCCGAGGCGGTGATCTATATCGCCACCGCGCCGAAATCGAACGCCACCTATATGGCGTTCGGCGCCGCCATGCGAACGGCGAAGGAAGCCGGCTCGCTGTTGCCGCCCAAGCATATCCTCAACGCGCCGACCAAGCTGATGCAGACCGAAGGCTACGGCTCGGGTTACGAATACGACCACGACAGCGAGGAAGCGTTCTCCGGCCAGGACTATTTCCCGGAATCGCTCGGCCGTCGGCAATTCTACGATCCGCCGGAACGCGGCTTTGAGCGCGAAATCCGCAAGCGCCTGGAATACTGGGCCAAGCTGCGGCGCGAACGGAGCGGCAGTTGAGAGGTTCCCGCGGACCTCGCCAGCCGGGCGGCGGACGGCAAAGCGCCGGGCCGCGGCATAGCAAGCGTTTCGCTCAACGTCACCCTGAGCCGCGGGCCGAGCGTCGCGCCAAGTTGGCTGCCGTCGACCCGTCATTTCGAAAACCGAAATCGGGTAAGCCCGAATTCGGGCATGGTCCTAAATCAAATGACCGTTCGTCATTCCAGGCGCGCCCGCAGCGGGCACCTTCGGATGACGGGGAACAGAAAATTGTGTCGGCCGCCATGCCGACGACCGTTCAAAACGTCGCCGTGACCGCCGACGAGGCTGGCATGCGCCTCGACCGGTTTTTCGAGGCGCGGTTTCCGGGGTTGAGCTTCTCCCACATCCAGCGCGTCATCCGCAAAGGCGAGGTGCGGGTCAACGGCAAGCGCACCCAGCCGAAGAACCGGCTCGAGGCAGGGCAGACGGTGCGCATCCCGCCGCTGCGGCTCGATCAGCCAAAGCCGCGAGCGCCGGGCAGCGAGGCCGACGAGAAGACCCGCGCATTCTTGAAATCGATCACGCTGTACGAAGACGCCGACGTGCTGGTGCTCAACAAGCCGATGGGGCTTGCGGTGCAAGGCGGCTCCGGCACCACGCGGCATCTCGACGGCATGCTCGACGTGTTGCGCGATGCCCACGGCCAGCGGCCGCGGCTGGTGCACCGGCTCGACAAGGATACCGCCGGCTGCCTGCTGGTCGCCAAGACGCGGTTCGCCGCGGCGGCCTTGGCGAAAACGTTCCGCTCCCGCTCGGCGCGGAAAGTGTATTGGGCGCTGGTCGCCGGCGTGCCCAAACTGCCGCAGGGCCGTATCTCGACCTTTCTGGCCAAGGACGAGCGCGACGACGAATCGTTCATGCGCATCGCGCAGCACGGCGACAAGGGCGCCAGTCACGCGGTGACCTATTACGCGGTGGTGGATACGTCGGGGCCGCTGTTGTCGTGGATTTCGCTCAAGCCCGTGACCGGGCGCACCCATCAATTGCGCGCCCATATGGACCACATCAATCACCCGATCGTCGGCGATCCGAAATATTTCGCCCGCGAGAACTGGGAGCTGCCCGGCGGCATGCAGAACAAGCTGCACCTTCTGGCACGCCGGATCGCTGTGCCGCATCCGCGCGGCGGCGTCATCGACATCACCGCGCCGCTGCCGCCGCATATGCAGCAGTCCTGGAATCTCCTCGGCCTCGATGCCAAGCGCTACGATCCGATCGTCGACGCGCCGGAGGAGTGACGCGCGGGGGAACAAGGCAGGTCTCGGCGGGGTTAGTATAGCAGCCGTCCCTGCAGGAGGTGGCCATGAATTCGCGTCATTGCGAGCGCAAGCGAAGCAATCCAGGCGGCGCCGCAGTTCTGGATTGCTTCGTCGCTGCGCTCCTCGCAATGACGATGTCCGCAACCGCGCAGGCGCGCGATTTCGAGATGGGTGGCGACAGCAATTATCCCTATTCGATCATGGCGCCGGAGCCCGGCAGCGGCCATCATCGCGCGGTGGCGCCGGCGCGACCGCGGCACCTCAAATCGCCCGGCGTTGAGAAACCGCTCGCCACGCGGCCGCCGCGCACGAGCTCTTACGCGGTGCGCGGCTCGTCCGGCGTGGTGCTGCCGACGCCATTGCCGAAAACGCAGCTCATTCCGCCGGAGGGCGGCAGCGCGCCGATCATCCGCGCGGCGCCGCAAGAGCAGGGGCCGACCGTGCTGCCCGGCATGAATCCGATCCCGAACCTGCCGCACGGCACGGAAACGTTTCAGGACCGCGCCTCGCGCTGCGCCCAGCAGCAGGCCCTCTACGGCGTGCCGGCAAGCGCGACCGGTCTCTATATGCACACCTGCGCGATGTGAGCCGGGTCGCGACAAGTGCCATGCCCGAGTTCAAGCCCAGAACGGTCTACGTGACCTATATCGCCGCTGCGCCGGAAAAGGTGTGGCAGGCGCTGACGTCGTCGGAATTCACCCGGAAATATTTCTGGGACCGCGACATCGAGATCGAGCCAAAACTCGGCGGCGCCTTCGCGCTGAAGCTGCCCGACGGCAAAATCAACGTGCGGGGCAAGGTGATCGCCTGGGACCCGCCGCGCAAGCTGGCGGTGACCTGGCAGGTCGAGTGGCCGGAAGATTTTCGCAAGCTGCCGGAATGCATCGTCACCTACGAGATCGCCCAGGCCGGCGAGACGGTGCGGCTCACCATGACGGAATTCCATTCCTGGAACGTGCCTGAGGCGATCCTGTCCGGCGGCCGCACGGGCTGGCCGGCGATCCTGTCGAGCCTCAAAAGCCTGCTCGAAACCGGTAAGCCGCTGGCGATCAAAATGGAGCCGCCGAAGGATATGATCGAGGCGATCAAGAAGCTCTGACACGTTTCCCGGGCGCAGCGCGGCACGAAGTGATGCGCTGCAGACCCGGGATCGTAACGAACTCAGCGTCTTTTGCGATCCCGGATCAGCGGTGCACCACCATAGCGCGCGCAAGACGCGCGTGAACGCGCTTTAGGTGCTGCACCGCATCCGGGAAACAGTCCCAAGCGCGCTCAGCGCAAGCTGGCGTTGATCTTCTCCAGCGCCGCCGATCCGGGACACAGCTCCTTCTCGCCGAGCGAATTGAGCGGCGCCGCGACGGTGTTGAGGTGGCTGTGCAAATCCTCGGCCTCGGCGTCGACATAGAGCAGGCCGGTCACCACCTGGCCCTTGGCGGCGTGCTTCTGCAGGAACGCCATTGCCGCCAGCCGGTCGTGCACGTCGTAATCGGCATCGACCTTGCGCAAAGCGAGCTTGGTGCCGTCGTGCTGCTCGACCACCTGCACCGTGCCCGGCGCGTAGTCGACGGTGATCGGCGCCCGGCCGGAGATGACGTCGAGCCGGTTCACCGCCTCATTGTGCTCGCGCACATAATCAAAACTCTTGGTCGAGCCGGTGTGATTGTTGAAAGCGACACAGGGCGAGATCACGTCGATGAAGGCCGAGCCGTTGTGCTTGATCGCCGCCTCGATCAGCGGCACCAGCTGGGTCTTGTCGCCGGAGAAGCTGCGGGCGACGAAGCTGGCGCCGAGCTGCATCGCGATGCCGACCAGATCGATGGCGCTGTCGGTATTGGTCACGCCGCGCTTGGATTTCGAGCCGCGGTCGGCGGTGGCGGAGAACTGGCCCTTGGTCAGGCCGTACACGCCGTTGTTCTCCACGATGTAAGTCATGTTCACGCCGCGGCGGATCGAGTGGGCGAACTGGCCGAAGCCGATCGAGGCCGAGTCGCCGTCGCCGGACACGCCGAGATAGATCAGGTCGCGGTTGGCGAGGTTGGCGCCGGTCAACACCGACGGCATGCGGCCGTGCACCGAATTGAAGCCGTGCGAATTGCCGAGGAAATAATCCGGCGTCTTCGACGAGCAGCCGATGCCGGAAATTTTTGCCACGCGGTGCGGCTCGATGGAGAGCTTGAAGCACGCCTCGATGATGGCGCCGGTGATCGAATCGTGGCCGCAGCCGGCGCACAAGGTCGATATCTTGCCCTCGTAGTCGCGGTGCGTATAGCCGAGATCGTTCTTCGGCAGGTCGGGATGATGGAATTTCGGCTTGACGACGTAGGTCATGGGAGCGCCAGTCTTTGTTGCGGTGGGACGACGGACGACGGACGACGGAGGACAGATGACTGCTCTGCCGCAGCAAAATTCCGTCGTCCGTCGTCTGTCTTCCGTCGTCCGATCACGACACCACTTTCCTCAACGGAGTAACCTTGAGCTGATCCAAGTGATCGCCGATGGCGCGGGCGATGAAGCGGGCGGTGATCGGCGTGCCGTCGTAGTGCACGATCGGAACCAGCCGCACCGGGTCGATGCTGAGCTCGTTGACGATCAGCGAGCGCAGCTGGCTGTCGCGGTTCTGCTCGACGACATAGACGAAGTCGTGCTCGGCGATAAAGCTTGGCACGCTGGAATGGAACGGGAAGGCGCGGATGCGCAGGCGGTCGAGCTGGTGGCCGCGCGCTTCCAGCATGCCGATCGCCTCGTCCATGGCCGGCGAGGTCGAGCCGAAATAGATCACGCCGTATTTGGTCGGCTTGCCGGCATTGGCCTGCAGCGGCCGCGGCACCAGATCCTTGGCGGTCTCGAACTTGCGCAACAGCCGCTGCATGTTGTCCTGGTAGGCCGGCCCTTCCTCGGTGTAGCGGGCGTAGCGGTCGCGCGAGGTGCCGCGGGTGAAAAACGAGCCTTTGGTCTGATGGGTGCCCGGATAGGTGCGGAACGGAATGCCGTCGCCGTCGACGTCGAGATAGCGGCCGAAATCGCGGCCTTCGTCGAGCATGGCGGCGGTCATGACCTTGCCGCGGTCGTACTGCTTGGCGTCGTCCCACTTCAACGGGCGGGACAGCCGGTGGTTCATGCCGATGTCGAGGTCGAGCATGAGGAAGATCGTGGTTTGCAGCCGGTCGGCGAGATCGAAGGCCTGCGCCGCCATCTCGAAGGCTTCGGCCGGATCTTCCGGGAACAGCAGCACGTGCTTGGTGTCGCCATGGGAGGCGTAAGCGGCGCTGATGATGTCGCATTGCTGGGTGCGCGTCGGCATGCCGGTCGAGGGACCGGCGCGCTGCACGTCCATGATCACGGCGGGGATTTCGGCGAAATAGGACAAGCCGATGAATTCCTGCATCAGCGAGATGCCGGGGCCGGACGTCGCGGTGAAGGCACGCGCCCCGTTCCAGGCGGCGCCGATGACGATGCCGATCGAGGCCAGCTCGTCCTCGCCCTGGACGATGGCGTATTTCGCCTTCTTGGTCTCTGGATCGTGGCGCAGCCGCTTGCAATGGCTGGTGAACGCGTCGGCCAATGACGACGATGGCGTGATCGGATACCAGGCGCAGACCGTGGCGCCGCCGTAAACAGCGCCCAATGCAGCGGCCGAATTGCCCTCGATGAAAATGCGGTCGCCGACCTTGTCGGCTTTCTGCACGCGAAGCCCAATGGGGCATTTCAGGTTGGTCAGCGCATAGTCGCGGCCGAGATGCAGCGCATGCACGTTCGAGGACAGAAGCTTTTCCTTGCCCTTGTACTGCTCGCCGATCAGCCCTTCGATGACCTTCGGATCGATGTCGAGCAGCGCCGAGAGCGCGCCGAGATAGATGATGTTCTTGAACAGCTGCCGCTGGCGCGGATCGGTATAGGTCGAGTTGGTGATGGCAGTGAGCGGCACGCCGATGACGGTGATGTCATCGCGGAATTTCGACTTCGGCATCGGCTTGGTCGAATCGTAGAGCAGATAACCGCCGGGCTCGATGGACGCGACGTCCTTGTCCCAGGTCTGCGGGTTCATCGCCACCATCATGTCGGTGCCGCCGCGGGCGCCGAGATGGCCGGCGTCAGAGACGCGCACCTCGTACCAGGTCGGCAGGCCCTGGATGTTCGAGGGGAAAATATTGCGCGGCGACACCGGCACGCCCATGCGCAGGATGGCGCGGGCGAACAGCTCGTTGGCGCTGGCCGAACCCGAGCCGTTGACGTTGGCGAAGCGGACGACGAAGTCGTTTACGCTGCTGATTGGGTTCGCTGCTGGCATGCTTGTTCCGCGTGAGTCATGTCGATGAGATATTTCTGCATGTCCCAGGCGCCGGTAGGACAGCGCTCGGCACATAGCCCGCAGTGCAGGCAGACGTCCTCGTCCTTCACCATGACACGGCCGGTCTTGAGATTGTTGGCGACATAAAGGTCTTGGGTGAGGTTCTTGGCCGGCGCCTGCAGCCGGGTGCGCAGATCGGCTTCTTCGCCGTTGCCGGTGAAGGTGATGCAGTCCATCGGACAGATGTCGACGCAGGCGTCGCACTCGATGCAGAGCTGACCGGTGAAGACGGTCTGGATGTCGCAATTGAGGCAGCGCTCGGATTCTTTGAGCGCCAGTTCGAGATCGTAGCCGAGCTCGACCTCGGCTTTGATGTCGCGTAGCGCCACGACCTTCTCGCGATGCGGCACCTTATAGCGTTTATCCGGCGCGATCTCGTTGTCGTAGGACCACTCGTGGATGCCCATCTTCTGGCTGGTGACGGCGATCTGCGGCGCCGGGCGCACATTGACGTCCTCGCCGCGGCAGAAGCGGTCGATCGAGATGGCGGCCTCGTGGCCGTGCGCCACCGCCCAGATGATGTTCTTCGGCCCGAACGCAGCGTCGCCGCCGAAGAACACTTTTGGATTGGTCGAGGCCATGGTCGTGGGATCGACCTTCGGCATGTCCCACTTGTCGAATTCGATGCCGCAATCGCGCTCGATCCACGGGAAGGAATTCTCCTGCCCGACGGCGACCAGGACATCGTCGCACGGGAAATGTTCATCGGGCTCGCCGGTCTGCACCAGATCGCGGCGGCCCTTGGCGTCGCGCACCGCCTTGACCTTTTCGAAGATGACACCGGTCAGCTTGCCGTTGTCGTGGGTGAATTCCTTGGGCACCAGGAAATTGAAGATCGGAATATCCTCGTGCATGGCGTCCTCCTTTTCCCAGGGGGACGCCTTCATCTCCTCGAAGCCGGAGCGCACGATCACCTTGACGTCCTCGCCGCCGAGCCGGCGCGAGGAGCGGCAGCAATCCATCGCGGTGTTGCCGCCGCCGAGCACGATGACTCTCTTGCGGATCTTGTCGATGTGGCCGAACGAGACGCTGGACAGCCAGTCGATGCCGATATGAATGTTCTTGACCGCTTCCTTGCGGCCGGGAATGTCGAGATCGCGGCCGCGCGGCGCGCCGCAGCCGACGAAGACGGCGTCGAATTTTTCGGCGAGCAGCGCCTTCATGCTGTCGATGCGCTTACCGCCGACGAATTCGATGCCGATATCGAGGATGTAATTGCACTCCTCGTCGATGACGCTTTCCGGCAGGCGGAATTTCGGAATCTGCGTGCGCATCATGCCGCCGGATTTCGGATCCTGGTCGAACACGACGCACTCGTAGCCCATCGGGGCCAGGTCGCGCGCCACCGCGAGCGAGGCCGGGCCGCCGCCCACGAGCGCGATGCGCTTGCCGTTCTTGATCTTGGGCGCCTTGGGCAGGCGGTCTTTGATGTCGTCCTTGAAGTCGGCGGCGACGCGCTTCAAGCGGCAGATCGCGACCGGCTCTTTCTCGACCCGGCCGCGGCGGCAGGCCGGCTCGCATGGCCGGTCGCAGGTGCGGCCCAAAATCCCCGGAAACACGTTGGAGTCCCAGTTGATCATGTAGGCGTCGCTGTAGCGGCCCGCCGCGATCAAACGGATGTATTCGGGCACCGGCGTGTGCGCCGGGCAAGCCCATTGGCAATCCACCACTTTGTGGAAGTAATCCGGGACCGAAATGTCGGTTGGTTTCATTTATTCCTCTTGCCCGCAGCACCCGCTCTTACAGGCGGTAAGCACGCTGCTGCGTGGATCCCTCGACGACGGTCCCCGTAGCCGAATCCGGCGCGGGATACTAGTCGAGGGGGGTGCGGATTACTACCGCTTCTGCTGTTATAACAAGGTTTTGTGGCCTGCGGTCCTTTAACCAGCGCGCGACTTGATGGCGCTGCCATGCGGTACCCGGATAGCATCGCAAACGACGCCGGTTTTATGAACTAAGCCATTGAAAATGCGCAATAAATTTTTGCTGCGCCGCGGCTTGTGCCAAAGCGCCCGTCATGGTCTGAGGGCCCATGCGTGAATTGTTCGAGAATAATCCGCTGGACGATCCCGTAGAGGCGGTGCGCCGTGGCACACGGCCGGCGCTGCGGCGCCGCTTCTACGAAACGGTGACGACCGCGCCGGAGAGCGGCGGCTATGCCCTGCGTCTCGACGACAAGCCGGTGCGCACGCCGGCGCGCCGGGTGCTGGCGGCGCCGGCGCTGCCGCTCGCCGAGGCCATCGCCGCGGAATGGCAGGCCCAGAAAGACGTGATCGATCCGGCGCAAATGCCGCTGACGCGCCTTGCCAATGCGATCATCGACGGCGTCGCCGATGCGGCGGGGCCGGTCGCCGACGAGATCGCCAAATATCTGGCATCCGATCTGGTGTTCTATCGCGCCGGCTCGCCGCAGGGGCTGGTCGAGCGCCAGGCGCGCCATTGGGATCCGATCCTGGCCTGGGCGCACCACACGCTCGGCGCCGATTTCAAGCTCGGCGAGGGGGTCGTCCATGTCGCCCAGCCGCAAGCGGCGCTGGCCGCGGCGTGCGCAGCCATCCCCGGCGAGCCGTGGCGGCTCGGCGCCCTGCATGCCGCGACGACGCTCACCGGCTCGGCGCTGATCGCGCTGGCTTTGGCGCGCGGCGCGCTGTCGGCCGACGCGGCCTGGCAGGCGGCGCATGTCGACGAGGATTGGAATATGGCCCAATGGGGCCGCGACGCGGTGGCGATGGCGCGCCGCGATTCCCGCTTTGCCGAGTTTCAAGCGGCGGCGAAGGTGCTGGCCAGTAGCCCGGGTTGAGTGCAGCGAAACCCGGGAACTGATTCGTCGCTCCATCGCCGCTCCCGGATTTCGCTGCGCTCAATCCGGGCTACTTGCCGACTCCTATCGAGACAATTTTAGGCAATGCCGCGCGTCAATTTTAGAAAATTTGCGTCATCTTCTCCGATCGTGCCCCGCGCAAATTCCCGGCTTTGAGAAGCTCGCGATGCATCGATCGGAGACCGCCATGGCCGATTTCTGGGCCAATTGGATCGAGGCCGTTCGCTTCGGCTGCGAAGCGCAAGGCGTGATCTCGGCGCGGCTCATGCTGTTTGCCAGCGCGGCGCCGAACGCTGCGGTCGAAGCCGACCGGATGATTTCTGAAAAAATCGTTGCTTTCTCCGCCGCCCATGACGCCGCCGAACGGGCGCTGGCCGAAGGGCTCGGCTTCTATGCCGCCGCGGAGCGGGCCTACCAGCCGTTGCGGCGCTGCGTAAGCGCCAATTCCAGCCGGCTCGGCCTGGCGCTGGACTAAAATCCCTCCGAAAAGGCCAAGCGAGGCCACTCCCACGTCCGCTTGATGCAAAAAAGACACACCCCGCCAGAATCGTTGTGGCGTCGGATGTCTTCGCTTGCTTGCCCGAATTCCGCCCTTAGTAATCGATCCCAGGTGGGGAATCCCATTGCGACGGATCATCGATGCCCGTAGCGACCAATTATCAGGACAGCGGATCAGCCGACGAGCTGAAGGGCTTGGATATCCTCTTGGTCGAAGATTCGCGGGACGTCGGCCAAGCGGTCAAGACGCTGCTTGAGCTTTGCGGCGCCCGTGTGGACGGACCGGCCGCGAATACCGCCGAAGCCGAGGGCTTGCTCGCCGCGCACCGGCCCGACGTGGCGCTGGTCGACTTCCACCTTCGCGGTGGCGAAGAATCCTCCGGCCTGATCGTGCGTCTGCGCGAGCAAGGCGTGCCCGTGATCGTGCTGTCCGGCTCGTTCGAGATTTCGCCGCTGCCGTCGCTCGACGGCACGACGGTGCTGGAAAAGCCGGTCGCCGAAGCCGACCTTCTGGCGCAGCTGATTCCATTCATCGCCAAGAAGCCGCCGCAGTAAGGGTTGTCGCGGCGTCGCGGCACGCGCTGCGTCGGACTTTAGCCGCCAGTTACGCTCATGTGGCGCGCCAATGCCGGCCGCCGGTGCCGGCGATCGATGACGAAATCGTGGCCCTTGGGCTTGCGCGAAATCGCCTCATCGATGGCGGCGAACAACAGATCGTTGCCTTCTGAGGCGCGCAGGGGTTTTCGCAGATCGGCGGCGTCCTCTTGCCCAAGACACATATAGAGCGTGCCGGTGCAGGTGACGCGCACGCGATTGCACGATTCGCAGAAATTGTGCGTCATCGGCGTGATGAAGCCGAGGAGCCCGCCGGTCTCGGCGACGCGGACGTAACGCGCCGGCCCGCCGCTGCGATGGTCGATGTCGTCCAACTGGTAGCGTTCCGAAAGCCGCGCCCGCACCATCGACAACGGCAGATATTGCTCGAGCCGGCCTTCGCCGATCTCGCCAAGCGGCATCACTTCGATCAGCGTCAAATCCATGCCGCGGCCGTGCGCCCAATCGATCAGGTTTGGGAATTCGTCGTCGTTGACGCCTTTGAGCGCGACCGCGTTGATCTTGATTTTCAGGCCGGCGGCCTGCGCCGCGTCGATGCCGCCGAGCACCTGGTCCAAGGAACCCCAGCGCGTGATGGCGCGGAATTTCTCCGCATCGAGCGTATCGAGCGACACGTTGAGGCGCCGTACGCCGGCGGCCTTGATCTCTTGGGCATATTTGGCGAGCTGCGAGCCGTTGGTGGTGAGCGTGAGCTCGTCGAGGTCGCCGGTGTGCAGGTGCCGCGACAGCGAGTTGACAAGCGTCATGATGCCGCGCCGGACCAGCGGCTCGCCGCCGGTGAGGCGGAGCTTGCGCACGCCGCGGGCGACGAAGGCGGAGCACAGCCGATCGAGCTCTTCGAGCGTGAGGACATCGACCTTGGGCAGGAAGGCCATATTCTCGGCCATGCAATAGACGCAGCGGAAATCGCAGCGGTCGGTGACGGAGACGCGCAAATAGGAGATATCGCGGCCGAACGGGTCGACCAGCGATGGCCGCCCGGCGGCGCCCTCGAAATTTTGCGTCTGCGCACCGTTCATCGTCATGCTGCTTGCTTCCACGCGGCTTATCGGCACGCGTTGCGTTTCTCGCATTGCCAAAGCCGGTATTCTTCAGGCTTTAGATAATCAACAATTGTGCCGGATAAAGCCCTGACGGTCCAGGATATCTTGCCCCGGAGCGCTCGCTAGCGCTGCGGTGGTGGCGGCGGAAAGGGTGATCCCCCCGGCTGCTGCGGGGGCGGCGGCGGCGGCGCGCCAGCCCGCGCAGCGGTCTTATGCGGCCTCGGCCTGCCGGGCACCATCCGGTGCGGCGGCGCCGCCGGCTGCAGCACCACGGCCACCGGATTGGGCTGAATGTCCGGCGGCGGGTTCTCGAACATGTTGTGTTCCGGAATCCGGACCGTGACCTGCACGGTCTGCGGCAGATAGCCGTTCTTGGCGAACGACACCGATTGGTTTTGCGGTGGCACCGTGAGCGAGCACGGCGTCAGACAGGTCTGACCTTGCGCCGTGCGCACGTCGGCGCCCGGCGGATCGGACTCGAACTGCAGGGCGGGCGGCGGCGGCGGTGCCGAGTTGAACGACATCCAGTCGGGCAGGGCCAGTGAGGAGCCCGAGCAGCCTGCCAGCGTGGCGGCCAAAGCGACAACGCTCGCTGTAACGATGAGGCGTACGCGCAACATGAACCCATCCGTCTTCATTTGAACCTAGGCCGGTCGGCCGCCCTGGTAAAGACCAATTGACGCAGAGCGAAATGATCCGGGCGAAGTGTGGTGGCGCCGCCACGCCCGGCTCAACGCGCAGTTGCTACCGGGGCGAGCCGATAAAGCCAAGGGATTAGAGATATTTAGGAGTGCATCCTGGGCTGCCTCGATGGCGTTAACCTTAAAATCAGCGCCGGTTCGCTTCCTGCGGCCGCTCCGCCGCAACCGCCGCAATGGCCGCCGGCAATTCGCTGTACGCGCTGATGATGCGGTCCGGCTGCAAGCTTGCGATCGGGACCTCGCTGTAGCCGAAGTCGACCGCAATCACCGGCACCTGGGCGGCGCGGGCGGTGCGCACATCGGTGCCGGAATCGCCGATCATGATCGCGTCCGCCGGCTCGCCGCCGGCGCGCAGAATGGTCTGCCGCAAGATTTCCGGATTGGGCTTCATCACGCCAAAGGTGTCCTGGCCGCAGATCGCGGCGAAATACGGCGTCAGATTAAGCGTCGTCAGCAAAAGCCGCGACAGCCATTCGAGTTTGTTGGTGCACACCGCGAGCCGATGACCGTCGGCGGCCAAGCGATCGAGCGCCGCCTCGAGCTGCGGGAACGGCCGCGAGCGGTCGGCGATATGGGCGGCATAGTGCTCGATAAAGGCGGCGAACAGCCGATCCATCTCCGCCGTGGTGGCGGGGCGGCCTTCTTCGATCAGGGCGCGTTCGAGCATGCCGCGCGAGCCGCCGCCGATCAGCCGGCGGGCCGCCTCAAACGACATGGCCGGCAAGCCCTCCCGGGCAAGGATCAGATTGAGCGTGTCGATGAGATCCGGCGCGGTATCGATCAGGGTGCCGTCGAGATCGAAGACGATGGTGAGCATGGCGCCTCGCCTAACCGGCGCGCGGCCGCCGCGCAAGGCTCTAGGATCGGCTGCGGAACGCGGCTAGATAGCCCGCCTGAAGGCATTTTGCCGGCGCCGGGAGGCCTGCCACTTCATGGACGTCGAGGCTCAAAAGCGTGCCGCTGCCGCCCGCGCCATCGAATTCGTGCGGCCGGGCATGCGGCTGGGTCTCGGCACCGGCTCGACCGCCGCGCACTTCGTCAACCTGCTCGGCGAGCGCGTGCGCGGCGGCCTCGACGTGGTGGCCGTCCCCACGTCGGAGGCGACCCGCGCCCAGGCCGAGCGGCTCGGCATCGCGCTCACCACGCTCGACGAGACGCCCGAGCTCGATTTGACCGTCGACGGCGCCGACGAGATCGCGCCGGACTTGACCCTGATCAAGGGTGGCGGCGGCGCGCTGCTGCGCGAGAAAATCGTCGCCGCGGCCTCGGCCCAGATGCTGGTGATCGCCGACGAGTCGAAATGGGTCTCCATGCTCGGCCGCTTCCCGCTGCCGGTCGAAATCGCGCCGTTTGGCGCCACCGCGATCCGGCGCGCGGTCGAGGAGGTGGCCGCCGCGGCGGGGTGCCCGGGTCCGGCGCGCGTTCGCAAGGCGCCAAACGGCCATGCTTTCGTCACGGATGGCGGGCACTGGCTGCTCGACGCCCAATTGCAGCGCATTGCCGATCCGCCGGCTCTGGCGGCGCGGCTTGCCGCGGTCCCGGGGGTCATGGAACACGGCTTGTTCATCGGCCTGGCGCGGACTGCTATTGTCGCCGGTCCGGACGGGGTGCGCCTCATCGAGCGGCCCTAATCCTTAAAGCACGGAGGGAGTGCGCTTATGATCGCCCGTCTTTCACTGCGTCACGTCATAGCCGCGATGATCGCGCTTGCCGCGATTGGAATCGCCAAACCGGCCGCGGCCCAAGCCTCGCCACCTCAGAGCTCCCCTGGCGCCATCTTGATCGCCAAGCAGATTGTCCAAATCAAGGGCGTGAAAGCCATATTCGCCCCGCTCGTCCGCGGCGTGGTTCAGAAAACCAAAGATTCGGTCGTGCAGACCAATCCCATGTGGGCCAAGGACCTCAACGAGATCGCGGTCAGCATCGAGAAGGATTACCAGCCGCGTGGAGAGGAGATAGTGGATGCGACGGCGCACTTTTACGCCAGCCATTTTACTGAGGCGGAGCTCAAGCAGATCCTGACCTTTTACCAATCGCCGACCGGTCAGAAAATGCTGGTCGAGGAGCCCAGGGCCCTCGACGAAAGCATGTCCTATGCCGGAAGCTGGGGTGACAATCTTTCCATCGAGGTCATGAGTAAGTTACGCGCCGAAATGAAAAAGCGCGGACACGATATGTGACATGTCGGATTTCGACGTCGATCTCTTCGTCATCGGCGGCGGGTCCGGCGGCGTGCGCGCCGCGCGCATTGCCGCGCAGCACGGCGCCCGCGTCATGCTGGCGGAGGAATACCGCCTCGGTGGCACCTGCGTCATCCGCGGCTGCATACCGAAGAAGCTTCTGGTCTATGCCTCGCGCTTCCATGGCGAATTCGAGGATGCCGCGGGTTTCGGCTGGACCGTGCCGCACGCCACGTTCGACTGGAAGACGCTGATCGCCAACAAGGACAAGGAGATCGGGCGGCTCGAAACCGTCTACGGCACGCTCCTGGAAAAGTCCGGCGTCAAAGTCTTCAAGAACCGCGCAACCCTGGTCGATGCCCACACCGTGGAGGTGGCCGGCGGCGAGCGCGTTCGCGCCGCGTACGTTTTGATCTCGACCGGCGGCACGCCGAGCTATGGCGCCAACATTCCCGGCATCGAGCACGCCATCTCGTCCAACGAGGCGTTCCATCTGCCGGAATTGCCGCGCCGCGTGGTGATCCAGGGCGGCGGCTATATCGCGGTCGAATTCGCCGGCATTTTTGCCGGCCTCGGTTCGCACGTGACGCTGGTCTATCGCGGCGAGAACATTTTGCGCGGTTTTGACGACGAGGTGCGCCAACACCTGCGCATGGACATGGAGAAGCACGGCATCCGGGTGGTCACCGGCCGCACCGTTACGGCGATCGAACAGGCCGGCGCGCATTATTCGGTGCGGCTTTCGAGCGGCAATCACATTCCCGCCGACAAAGTGATGTTCGCCACCGGCCGCGCGCCGAACGTCGCCAAGCTCGGACTGAAGGAAGCCGGCGTCGAGATCGCAAAGAGCGGCGGCATCGCCGTCGACGAATATTCGCGCACCACGGCGCAAAACATTTACGCCGTCGGTGACGTCACCAACCGGATCAATCTGACGCCGGTCGCCATCCGCGAGGGCCACGCCTTCGCCGACACCGTGTTCGGCGGCAAGCCGACCATCGTCGACCACGCCAACGTGCCGACCGCTGTGTTCTCGGAGCCCGAGGTCGGTGTCGTCGGCCTCACCGAGGCCCAGGCGCGGGCGAAACTTGCGCAAACCGACGTCTACAAAGCGATGTTTCGGCCGCTCAAGGCGACGCTGTCGGGCCGCGACACCACGGTGCTGCTGAAACTGATCGTCGACGGAGAGACCGACCGGGTGGTCGGCTGCCACATCGTCGGGGAGGGCGCCGCCGAGATGGTGCAACTCGCCGCCGTCGCCGTGAAAATGCGCGCCACCAAAGCCGATTTCGACGCCACCATGGCGCTGCACCCGACCATCGCCGAAGAGCTGGTGACGATGCGCACCCGCAGCGCGACCTACGCCCGGGAAGCCGCGGAGTAGGTTGATTTTACGGGTGAAATCGTCGGGCTGTCGTGGCAGTTTGCGGTTGTGTATAAGACCGCAAACAAAGCCTATTTCCCCGTCATCCTGAGGTGGCCGCGAAGCGGCCCTCGAAGGATGCGGCCGAGGAGCAGCCGAAATCAGGTAAACCTGATTTCCGGTATGTTTAATGTCCAAGTCGGCTATAGCCGACTTGGATGCCGTCGCCCTTCGAGGCTCGCTTCGCTCGCGCCTCAGGGTGACGGAATATGGAGACGGTGTGATGTCTACGCGTTTGAACATGGCGAAGTGGAGCCCGGACTCCTGGCGCTCCAAGCCGCGATTGCAGATGCCGGATTATCCGGACCAAAAGGCGCTCGGCGACGTCGAGGCGCAGCTTTCGACTTTCCCGCCGCTGGTTTTTGCCGGCGAGGCGCGCAATCTGAAAAAGGCGCTGGCGCAGGTGGCGTCGGGCGACATGTTCCTGCTGCAAGGCGGCGATTGCGCGGAAAGTTTCGCCGAGCATGGCGCCAACAATATCCGCGATTTCTTCCGGCTGTTCTTGCAGATGGCGGTGGTGCTGACCTATGCGGCGGCCTCGCCGGTGGTGAAAGTCGGCCGCATCGCCGGCCAATTCGCCAAGCCGCGCACCTCGCCCACGGAAAAGCGTGGCGGCGTCGAGCTACCGGTCTATCGCGGCGACATCATCAACGGCACCGACTTCACGCCCGAGGCGCGCACGCCGGATCCGCGCCGGCAATTGGAGGCCTACCGCCAGTCCGCGGCGACGCTCAATCTGTTGCGCGCCTTCGCCACCGGCGGCTATGCCAATCTGGCCAATGCGCATCAATGGATGCTGAGCTTCGTCAAGGATTCCCCGCAATCGAAGCGCTACCAGGAGCTCGCCGGCCATCTCACCGAGGCGCTCAACTTCATGCGCGCCTGCGGCATCGATCCGGAAGTGCATCCGGAAATGCGCACCACCGATTTCTTCACCAGCCACGAGGCGCTGCTGCTCGGCTACGAGCAGGCTTTTACCCGGATCGATTCGACGACCGGAGACTGGTACTGCACCTCGGGCCACATGGTGTGGATCGGCGACCGCACCCGCCAGGCCGATCACGCCCATGTCGAATATTGCCGCGGCATCAAGAATCCGCTCGGCTTGAAAACCGGGCCGTCGCAAAAGCCGGACGAGCTGCTTCGGATCATGGACATTCTCGATCCGGACAACGAGCCCGGCCGCTTGACCCTGATCTGCCGGGTCGGTGCCGACAAGGCCGCCGATCTGTTGCCGCCTCTGGTGCGCGCGGTCAAACGCGAGGGCCGCAACGTGGTGTGGTCGTGCGATCCGATGCACGGCAATACGATCACCTCGGTCACCGGCTACAAGACCCGGCCGTTCGACCAGATCCTCAAAGAAACGCGGACGTTTTTTCAAGTTCATGCCGCCGAGGGCACCGTGGCCGGCGGCGTGCATCTGGAAATGACCGGACAGAACGTCACCGAATGCACCGGCGGTGCCCGCGCCATCAGCGACGAGGATTTGAACGACCGCTATCACACGGTCTGCGATCCCCGCCTCAATGCCGAGCAGTCGCTCGATCTCGCGTTCCTGCTCGCCGACCTGCTCAAGTCCGAGCGCCAGGACAAGGCCAAGCCACTGCCGGCGGCGGCCGGGCTGTGATACACGTTTCCCGGATGCGGTGCAGCACGAAGTGGTGCACCGCTGATCCGGGACCGTCGCAGACTCAGCATCCGTAACGATCCCGGGTCTGCAGCGCATCACTTCGTGCTGCGCTGCGCCCGGGAAACGTCAACGGGGTTGCCGCGACCAACAATCCGGCGCTAGACCTGCTCCATGAACGACGGCCCCACCGATCGTCTTGCCATTGCGGTTGCGCAGCTCAACCCCATCGTGGGCGACGTGTCCGGCAATCTCGAGCGCGCCCGCGCCGCGCGGGTGGTCGCGGCCAAAGACAAAGCCGACATCATCGCGTTTTCCGAGCTGTTCATCGCCGGCTATCCGCCCGAGGATCTGGTGCTCAAGCCGGCGTTCCAGGCTGCTTGCCGCGCCGCCGTCGAGGCCCTAGCGCGCGACACCGGCGACGGCGGCCCGGCGGTGCTCATGGGCACGCCCTGGGTCGAGGACGGCAAGCTCCACAACGCCTATGCGCTCGTCGCCGGCGGCCGCATCGAGACCGTCCGCTTCAAGGTCAACCTGCCGAACTACGGCGTGTTCGACGAGAAACGCGTGTTCGCGCCGGGACCGGTGCCCGGCCCGGTCAATTTCCGCGGCGTGCGGCTCGGGCTGCCGGTCTGCGAGGACACCTGGACCGACTGGGGCGACTACGAGAACGTGGTCGAATGCCTGGCCGAGACCGGCGCCGAACTGCTCATCGTGCCGAACGGCTCGCCGTATTGGCACAACAAGAGCGACGTCCGGCTCAACGTCGCCGTCGCCCGCGTCACCGAGTCAGGCCTGCCGCTCATCTACATCAATCAAGTCGGCGGCCAGGACGAGCTGGTGTTCGACGGCGCTTCGTTTGCGCTCAACGCCGACCGCTCCATCGCATTTCACCTGCCGGCGTTCCGCGAGACCGTGGTGACGACGCAATGGTCGCGGACCGGCGGCACTTGGCGCTGCACCCAAGGCCCGATCACCCCGGCCGAGGATCCCGAGCAGGCCGATTACACCGCCTGCATGCTCGGGCTGCGCGACTATGTCGACAAGAACCGCTTCAAGGGCGTGGTGCTCGGCCTGTCCGGCGGCATCGATTCCGCCTTGTGCGCGGCGATGGCGACGGATGCGCTCGGCAAAGCCCGCGTCCGCTGCGTGATGCTGCCGTATCGCTACACGTCCAAGGATTCGCTCACCGATGCGGCGGCGATCGCCAAGACGCTCGGCGTCGATTACGCCGTCGTGCCGATTGAGAGCGCGGTGAAAGGCCTCGAAGCGGCGCTTGCCGAAATGTTTGCCGGCGCCCCGCGCGACGTCACCGAGGAGAATTTGCAGGCCCGCGCCCGCGGCACCATCCTGATGGCGATCTCCAACAAGTTCGGCGCCATGGTGGTGACCACCGGCAACAAGTCGGAAATGTCGGTCGGCTACGCCACGCTCTATGGCGACATGAATGGCGGCTTCAACCCGATCAAGGACCTCTACAAGACGGAAGTGTTTCGCTTGGCGCGGCTGCGCAACCGCTGGAAGCCGGAGGATGCGCTCGGGCCGGACGGGCCGGTCATTCCGGAGAACGTCATCACACGCGCGCCGAGCGCGGAATTGCGCGAGAACCAGACCGACCAGGATACGCTGCCGCCCTACGACGTCCTCGATCAGATCCTCGAGCGCCTGGTCGAGCGCGAGGAACCGACCGCCACCATCGTTGCCGCAGGCTTTGACCGCGACACCGTGATGAAGGTGGAGCACATGCTCTACCTGGCCGAATACAAGCGCCGCCAAGCGGCGCCCGGCGTGAAGGTGACGCTGAAGAATTTCGGCCGCGACCGGCGCTATCCGATCGTCAATCGGTTCCAGGATTCGGGCCAAGCGCTGCCGGAGCCCGACCGCGCCTTGGCCAAAGGCGCCGCCATGGCAAAAGCCGGCGCGGCGGATTTCTGACTTGTCATTCCGGGGCGCGCCAAAGGCGCGAACCCGGAATCCATAGCCACCATCCTCGAAGAACAAACTCCGAGACCATTCTGCGATTTTCGTGATTATGGATTCCGGGCTCGCCGCTTCGCGGCGCCCCGGAATGACGGAGCGGCTACCGCGACACGAAGGGCGGGCCGACCGTCCGCACGGTGCGTTTGCCGGGATCGGTGTCGGAGGCGTTCGCCGGTTGCGCGGAGGCCGGCGTAGGCGCCGGTGTCGTCGTTACGGCCGCCGGCTGGACCGGGGCGGCGGGCGCGCCTTTGGCCGGCTTGGGCTGCGGCGCTTGCGACAATGTCTTGGCGGTCTGGTCGGTGACGACGATGTCGCCGCCCTGCAGCGTCGAGCTGTCGTCGGCGTCTTTGAGCGCATCGGCCCAGCTCTGCCCCGGCTTGCGGCACGAGCAGGCCGCCGTGAACTCCTTGCGATAGTGGAAGGCGTTCGGCAGCGCGGTGTAAGGCTGGCCGCTCACCGACACCGCCTGCTCCATGTCCTCGCCCGGATTGCGGTAACTGAACAGCGCGACTTCGGCCGCAGGGCACAGGCGCTGGCAAGAACGCTCGTCGTCGGCGAAGCGGCTCGGCACCGTCGAATACGAAATGGGGAAATAATAGCCGTCGCAGGTGCGTACGCAGACGGTGTGGAAGGTGCCGGCCGGCGCGCCGTCGCCGCCGGGATTGAGAATGGTGCCGCCGCCCGCACCACCGCTGCCGCCGCCGAACAGCCTGTCGAAAAAACCCATGGGGCCGGCCTGGTTGGCGGCGGTGGTATATTGCGCGCCGCAATTGTTCTGCGCCAACTGGCCGATCAGCGCGCGGCGCTGGCTGTCCTGGCCGCCGGTGCCGCTCTTGAGCTGCTCGAGATCGGTCGTGGCGCGGTCGAGGTTGCCGCGCATCTGCTGAATCTGCGAATTGATCGGCCCGCATTGCGGCACCAGACTCGAGAACAGCGACAGGAAGCCCTGGCCCTCGCAGCCCTGCTTGTGCGCTTGCGCCAGCGTGCGGTCGAGGTCGGCCTGCTGCTTGGCGACGGCGTCCTCGGCGCGCTTGACCTGGTCGGCGCGGGTCGGATCGGTCGAGCCGGCATTGATGGTGGCGAGCTGGGCCTCGAGCCGCACGCAGGTCGGGTTCGACGCCGGCTGGTTCGGCGCACCCTGAGCCGCCGCCGAAGCGGCCAGCGCCACCACGCCGAGCGTGGTTGGGCCGAGATTGCGCAGCAATCCGATGATCATGGGTCCCCTGAAACCCGCTCCCCGCGTCGGCCGATCAAGCCCGGCAATGGTGACTAAAGTGTGATTCCTCTCTTCCCCTCCCCCTTGTGGGGAGGGGTGGGGGTCGGGAGGGAAATCACTTTCGTAGATGCGCGCGCGGACCCATCGACTAAGGCGCGTAACCTCACGACCCCCATCCCTCCCCACAAGGGGGAGGGGAAAGAAGCGTTATTCCGCGTCCGGCTGGTTTTCGGGCTGCGCGCGGTCGAAGGCGGGCAGCTTGAGGCAGGCGGCGTCGACGGCGACGATTTTGGGAAACTTTTCCAGGGGAACCTTCAGCCGCCGCGCATTGGCGACCTGCGGCACCAGGCAGATGTCGGCCAGCGTCACCTGCGGGCCGCATGCATAGGGTCCGGGCTCGATCAGCGCTTCGAGCGCCTCGAAGCCCTCAATGACCCAATGGTGGTACCAGGCGTCGATGGCGCTCTGCTCCTGGCCCAGCGTGTTCTTCAGGTAGCGCAGCGGGCTCGTATTGTTGAGCGGGTGGATGTCGCAGGCGATCAGGTCGGCGAGCGCGCGCACTTTGGCGCGCCCGACCGGATCCTTGGGCAATAGCGGCGGCTCGGGCTGCGTCTCATCGAGATATTCGATGATGGCGAGCGATTGCAGCAAACGCTCGCCGCCCGGCGTCACCAGCACCGGCACCCGCATCTGCGGATTGACGGCGCGGAATTCCGGCCGCTTGTTGTGGCCGCCGTCCTTGACCAGATGCACCGACACCGTCTCATAGGCGATGCCCTTGAGATTGAGCGCGATGCGCACGCGATACGCCGCCGACGAGCGGAAATAGGAATAGAGTTTCACAGCTCCTCCATGTCGTCTGTTTGGGAGGCGACCTCGGCGACCAGCTCCGCGGACCGCTCGGTGAGCTGCTTGAGCGCGCGATCGAACGCTTCGCGGTCGGCGGGGGTGAGGATTTCGGTAAGCCGCTTGGTAAAGTCGAGCGCGTGCGGCGCGACCTCTTCATACATCGTCCGGCCCGCGGCGGTGAGCGAGAGAAAGGATTCGCGCTTGTCGGCGCGGTTCGCACGCCGCACCAAAAGCTTGCGCTCTTCCATCAGCGCCACCGCACGCGACACTTTGGTCTTGTGCATATGGGTGTGCGCGCCGATGGCTTTGCCGGTCATGACGCCGTATTGGCCGAGCGTCACCAGCACCCGCCATTCCGGAACGCCGATGCCGTAGCGCCGCGCATAGACCCGCGACAGCGCCAGCGACACCAAGCTCGCTACGACATTGAGCTGATAGGGCAGGAATTTTTCGAGTTTCAGCGGCGCCGCTTCGCCGGCCATGGCCGGCGCGACTGCCGCCATCTCGGCGGTGTCGCCTGCGCTCGCCCGCTGGCCGGACGCGGCGCTTGCGTAAGAGGCTTTGCTGCTCCGTGCCATGGCGCGAAACATGGCCGAACTTATGCTCCCACGCAACGACCTTGGGCCGGCTCCCAACCGTCCCCGGCGAATACAAGCGCTCGTACGGTGTTGGTATCGGTGCTAGGCTTGAACGGTGAAGGCGCCCGTCCAGAGCGGCGCCGCATTGGGGGAAAATGATCCATGACTGACACCACAGCACCGCGCCCGTATGTCCCGGCATTCAGCGGTATCTACGCGGCATTCGATCCGATCGCGCTGCCGCTGTTGCGGCTGACGATGGGATTGATATTGGTCCCGCATGGCTGCCAAAAGCTGTTCGGCTGGTTCGGCGGCCTTGGCTTCGAAAAGTTCACCGACATATTCGACAAGATGGGCTGGCACCCGGCGGTATTCTGGGTGGCCTTGGTGGCGCTGACGGAGTCCGTCGGCGGCCTGTTGCTGGCCTTCGGCTTCTTGACGCGCTTTGCCGCCGCCGCGATCGTGATCTTCATGATCAATGCGGTGTGGGCGACCTCCGCCAAGGGATTTTTCTGGGCGCAGGGCGGGATGGAATATCCGATTCTGATCGGTATCGTCGCGCTGGTGTTTTTGATCAAGGGCGGCGGTCGCTTCTCGGTCGACCACGCGCTCGGCAAGGAGCTGTAAGAGCTCCCACCGACGTTTCCCGGATGCGGTGCAGCGCGCAGCGGTGCACCGCTGATCCGGGATCGTTACGGACTCAGCGTATGAAACGGTCCCGGGTCTGCAGCGCATCACTCCGCTGCGCTGCGTGCTGCGCAGCGCCCGGGACACAAATCGTCAGTCGGTTTAATTCAGCGCGAGCAGACGATGGCGACGAAATTGTCGCACGTCGCGCCGCCGCATGAGCCCGGGCCGCTCGCCGGAATGGCGCCGGTGATGTCGTCGCGGTCGACCTTGCTGAATGACAGCGCCTGCGCGAAATCGCGCGACTTGCAGTACGAATTCGCCACCGCCGTGCCGCACTGCGCGCCGGAGGCGAGGCAGCGGTCGACGCCGTAGCCGTCGGCATTGTTGGCGATGATGAAGACGCGCTTTTCCGCCTGTGCGGTAGCCGCGCCCATCAGCACGCTGGCCAGGGCAGCGGCGGCGATCACGAAACGCATGAAATCCCCCCAAACGGCGCCAAAACGCCCGCGATTTCGGGTCCCGGCACGGACAATGCGACGGTCGGGTTAAGCCGGCGTTAACTGAGCGGGTTTTGGGCGCCGGCCGAAGGTGCCTTGACGCAAAAGGCGTCCTCGATCATTGTCCCGGCCATGAACGGCCCGACCACGATCTGCGGCATTTGCCGGGAGATTATGAGCTAGCGACAACGCTGGCTGCGGCCGTCTTTTCTCATCATCGAGACCGACAGACGCCCGGCCAGCAGGCTGCAGGCGTATAATGCGATTCGATGCGATGGACCTGAAACTCTACGATACGCTCACGCGCGAGAAGCGGATTTTCAAGCCGCTCGATCCGGCCAATGTGCGCATGTATGTGTGCGGGCCGACGGTCTACGATTTTGCCCATATCGGCAATGCGCGGCCGGTGATCGTGTTCGACGTGCTGTTCCGCCTGCTGCGCCACATCTACGGCGCCGATCACGTCACCTATGTGCGCAACATCACCGACGTCGACGACAAGATCAACGCGCGCGCCGCGGAGGAATATCCGGACCTGCCGCTCAACGAAGCGATCCGCAAGGTCACCGAAAAAACCGAGGACCAGTTTCATAAGGATGTTGATGCGCTTGGTTGCTTGCCGCCGACAAAAGAGCCGCGCGCCACCGAGCATATCGCGGAGATGAAGAAAATAATTTCGCGACTACTGACGTCCAAGCGCGCCTATCGTTTTAAAGACCATGTTCTCTTTCGAGTAAAAGGACTCGCGAGTTACGGCAAGCTCTCGCACCGATCTCTAGGCGATATGAGGTCAAGTGCGCGTGGTGAAGTCGCGCCTAAGCATAATCCAATGGATTTCGTACTCTGGAAGCCATCCGATGCAGGCGAGCCGGCATGGCCGTCGCCAGCGGGCATCAAGAGACCGGGTAGGCCCGGCTGGCATATCGAATGCTCTGCCATGAGTTGGAAATATTTGGGGGAGCGGTTTGATATCCACGGCGGAGGAGTCGATCTTCTATTCCCTCACCACGAAAATGAACGCGCACAGTCTTGCCGAGCTTTCAACAAGCAGAAAATGGCACAGGTCTGGATGCACAACGGCTTCTTGCAGGTCGAAGGCGAGAAGATGTCGAAGTCGCTTGGCAACTTTGTGACGATCCATGAGCTGCTGGCAACGGCTAAATTTGGCGGTGTCAAATGGGAAGGTGCCGTATTGCGGCTTGCGATGCTCAAGACTCATTATCGGCAATCGATTGATTGGACTGTTCGCTCCCTGGAGGAAGCGAAGGCGATCATCAATTCTTGGGCTGATGCGATTCAACCGCACGGAATCGACGCTCAGGAGGGAGTTTTTTCCCCGCCGGCACCTATAGTCGACGCGCTTTGTGATGATCTTAATGTGTCGGCTGCCGTAACTGAGATGCACAGGTTGGCGAACGCTGCAAAGAATGGAGACGCGATTGCGGCACGGGCGCTCGCTGCTGCTGCGGACTTTCTTGGTTTGCAAAGATCAACGTGGGACTCCAAGTTGGAAAAGTATATTTTCGATTCGGCGTTCGACAGCCGGGTTGATGAAATGATTGCGGCGCGAGATGCCGCAAGAAAAGCGAAGAATTTTGAAGAATCCGACCGCATTCGCGACGAGCTCGCCAAAATGGGCGTCGTGTTGAAAGACACCAAAGATGGCACCACCTGGGAGATCGCGCGATGAGCGTAAAGCGCGCTCCAAATCCCTCTCCCCTTGCGGGAGAGGACGCCTCGCGAAGCGAGGCGGGTGAGGGTCCGGGAATCACCGTGGGCGCCGGGATTCTCGGACCCTCACCCGGCCGCTCGCTGCGCTCGCAGCCGGCCTCTCCCGCAAGGGGAGAGGGGAAGATTGAGCACGCCTCGCGAAGCGAGGCGGGTGAGGGTTCGGGAGTCACCGTGGGCGCCGGGATTCTCGGACCCTCACCCGGCCGCTCGCTGCGCTCGCGGCCGGCCTCTCCCGCAAGGGGAGAGGGAAAGGATGGCGCCGAGATGCAAGGGCGGGCGCGCGCGCTGCGCCAGCGGATGACGAATGCCGAGCGCAAGTTGTGGTACGCCTTGCGCGATCGCAGATTTGCGAGGTTCAAGTTTCGCCGTCAGGTTCCTGTCGGACGCTTCATCGCGGATTTCGTCTGTTTTGAAAGGCGGTTGGTAATCGAAGTGGACGGCGGACAGCATGCTGAGTCTGTCCGGGATCAGTGGCGCGATCGTTGGTTTGCCGCGAACGGATTTCGCGTGCTGCGGTTCTGGAACAACGAGGTGCTGAAGAATCTGGAAGGCGTCATGACGGTGCTCGCGGAAACGCTCGGCGTGAAGGAGTGGTCATGAACGCCCGCCCTCTGCCCAACCTTGCCATGCGCCCGCTGCTCCCGGCGGATGTGCCGCTCCTGGCGGAAATCTTCCGCGCTAGCATCGAGGAGTTGACGGCGGAGGATTACTCCGAGGCGCAGCAGGAGGCCTGGGCCGAGACCGCCGACGATCTGGAAGCGTTCGGTGCGCGGCTTGCCGCCGAGCTGACGCTCGTCGCGACGTTCGCCGGCTCGGCGATCGGCTTCGCTTCGCTCGCCGATAACAGAAACATCGACATGCTCTATGTGCATCCGGCGGCGGCCGGGCAGGGCGCCGGCTCGATGCTGTGCGAGGCGCTGGAAAAGCTCGCCGCCGCCCGCGGCGCAAAAGAGCTTGCCGTCGAGGCGAGCGACAGCGCGCGCGGCTTTTTCGAGAACCGCGGTTTTGTTGCAAAAACCCGCAACACCGTGTTTCGCGCCGGCGAATGGCTCGCCAACACCACGATGACCAAACCGCTCGCAGCGAAGGCAGGTGCGCCATGAAACGTCCCGACACGCCGTTCCCGCGCCACTGGCTCTACTATCTGATCTTGAAATACGCGGTGATCGCCGCCGCGGTCGCCATGTCGTTTTACACCGTTTATCGGCTCTATCGCGGTTAGCGCCATGGCATCCAAAGGATTGGCACCCAAAGGATCGGCCCCGCAAAGCTCGACATTTTTCGGCATGCGCACCCACCACGTCGTGATTGCGTTCATCGCCATCGTGATCGCGGTCGCCTTGGCGTCCAATTATTATCTGTGGTGAGTAAGCATCATGCCGCGTGAACGCCTTTATCTGTTCGACACCACGCTGCGCGACGGCGCGCAGACCAACGGCGTCGATTTCACGCTGGCCGACAAGCTCGTCATCGCCCGCATGCTCGACGATCTCGGCATCGATTATGTCGAGGCCGGCTATCCGGGCGCCAATCCGACCGACACCAATTTCTTCGCCGAGAAGCGGCCGCTGCGCGCGACGCTCACCGCGTTCGGCATGACGCGGCGGCCCGGCCGCTCGACGTCCAACGATCCCGGCCTCGCCGCGCTGATGGAGGCGAACGCCGACGCCATCTGTTTCGTGGCAAAGGCTTGGGACTATCACGTGCGCGTGGCACTGGAGACCACCGAAGACGAAATGCTGGCTTCGATCCGCGACAGCGTGCGTGCGGCAAAAGCCAAAGGCCGCGAAGTGCTGCTCGACTGCGAGCATTTCTTCGACGGCTTCAAGGCCAAGCCGGCTTATGCGCTGGCCTGCGCCAAAGCGGCCTATGACGAAGGCGCGCGCTGGGTGGTGCTGTGCGACACCAATGGCGGCACGCTGCCGCACGAGGTGGAAAAGATCGTCGGCGAGGTCTGCAAGATCATTCCCGGCGGCCACGTCGGCATTCATGCCCATAACGACACCGAGCAGGCGGTGGCGAATTCGTTCGCCGCGGTGCGCGCCGGCGCCCGCCAGATTCAGGGCACGCTCAACGGCCTCGGCGAGCGTTGCGGCAACGCCAATCTGGTCTCGATCATCCCGACGCTGAAGCTGAAAGCCGAGTTCTCGCAAAAATTCGACATCGGCGTGCCGGACGAAAAACTGCAAACCCTCGCCCACGTCTCGCACACGCTCGACGAGATGCTCAACCGCGCCCCCAACCGCCACGCGCCGTATGTCGGCGAAAGCGCATTCGCCACCAAGGCCGGCATTCACGCCTCGGCGATCATGAAGGAGCCGGCGACCTACGAGCACGTCGCGCCGGAGACCGTCGGCAACCGGCGCAAGCTTCTGGTCTCCGATCAGTCCGGCCGCTCCAACGTGCTGGCCGAGCTCGAGCGCATCGGGCTCGCCGTCGACAAGGACGATCCGCGCGTCATCCGTCTGCTCGACGAAGTGAAGGACCGCGAGGCGATCGGCTATGCCTATGAAGCGGCCGACGCGTCGTTCGAGTTGTTGGCGCGCCGCATGCTCGGCAAGGTGCCGCATTATTTCGCCGTGGAAAAGTTCGACGTCAATGTCGAGCAGCGCGTCAACGCCAAAGGCGAGCGCGTCTCAGTCAGCCAGGCCGTGGTCAAGATCAAAGTCGGCGACGATATTTTGATCTCGGTGTCGGAAGGTATTGGCCCGGTCAACGCGCTCGATCTGGCGCTGCGCAAGGACCTCGGCAAATACCAGAGTTTCATCACCGGCCTCGAGCTGACCGATTACCGCGTGCGCATCCTCAATGCCGGCACCGAAGCGGTCACCCGCGTGCTGATCGAGAGCGCCGACGAAAGCGGCGAGCACTGGACTACCATCGGGGTGTCGGCGAACATCATCGATGCCTCATTTCAGGCGCTGATGGATTCCATCATCTACAAGCTGGTGAAGTCCGGCGCGCCGGCGTAACCCTCTCCCCTTGCGGGAGAGGCCGTCGCGCCGCAAAGCGGCGCGACGGGTGAGGGTTCAAGAATCCCGGCGCGGGGATTCCTTGGCCCTCACCCGGCCGCTCGCTACGCTCGCAGCCGCCCTCTCCCGCAAGGGGAGAGGGCTTGAAGGAGCCACCATGATCGACCACGTCTCCATCGCCGTGCGCGATATCAAGGCTTCGGCGCGGTTCTATGAAACGCTTCTCGCCCCGCTCGGCATGACGCCGGTGCGCGCGTCGCCGAAAAGCGTCGGCTTCGGCAAGACCTATCCGGAATTCTGGATCAACGAACGCGCCCAGCAAAAGCCGCTGCCCGAAGACGGCGGCGCCCACATTGCGCTGCGCGCGCCCGACACCAAGGCGGTCGACGCGTTCCACGCCGCGGCGCTCGCCGCCGGCGCGCATTCCGACGGCGCGCCCGGCATGCGGCATGAATATTCGCCGCACTATTACGCCGCCTTCATCCGCGATTGGGACGGCAACCGCATCGAGGCGGTGACGTTTTTGCGGGACGCGAAGGATTAGACTGTTATAGCCGCGCGATCTGGGCTGGCGTTTATCTCATCAAGCTCAATTGACGAAAAGTTGTAATAAAATTATACTACAACTAATATAATTGGTCGAAGTTTTTGGGGAAATCGTCATGCCCGATGGCCCAGCGCAGATCGACGAATATTCGTACCTCAATAGGCCCGCTGTCTTCCGTAAATTTGCGCGCAAGGCTGCGGAAAAATCTCACGCGGTGCTGAAGTCATGCTGGATGATACTTTTTACCGGCGGGACGTTTGCATTGCTTCATTCGTTCGACGAATGGGTGCAGTCAGTAGAAGACATGTTTAAGTCAGTTGATCCCATCGGATCGCAAAGCTTTCTAGAGCTGCACGGCATCGAGCTGTTTAAGGCTCCATTGTCCTTCGTGCTGTTCGTAGTTTACCTTCTCACTTTCTATCGTTTTTATGTCGGAAATATCAGAGTCTTTGATATGATTTATGATGAGGTCTTTGAATTCATAGATAGCCTCCATGATGAAAAAAATTTTCAACCCAACGATGAAAATAATTCACAACCAAAACGCCCTGCGCCAGAAAGCAAGGATGACGAGTACGGGAAATTACTTGAGTACAGCGATAACCTAATCAAATGGGAGAGCTTTTTTCTCATCATGACGGCCTTAATTGTGGTGTTTCTGACAGTCACCCCACTTAATCCACTCAAGTTCTTGATCGTCTATTTCATTCTTTTGTTCTTCGACATTCTTTGGCTGACGGCAGATAAGCTTTGGGTGAAATACGTAGCTATCCACCAGTTTGATGTCAGAGAAGCTCGGAATTTTTTTAGAAGCAAATTTAAAAAGGTGTTTGGCAAACCCGGCCAAGCATGTGATAAAATGTTTCCAAGCCACGCATTGAAGACTTGGGAAGACAATAATATATGGTTTGCCACCGTCATTTTTATAATTCTAGGAACGTACTGCGCAATATACTACTGCTATGAGCCACCTCCGACAAACGTTCCTCCGCTCCTGCGTAAGGAAGCTGTCGAGTTGATGGTGCTTTGGCTTGGCGCCGCTGCTGCGTTGGCAAATTGCTGCATTGATTTGAGAAAAGCGTGGACCTTCTACCATCCGACTTTCAGTGATGCGTATAAAGAATTGTTGAAGTCTCAAACAACGAGTTCAGGCTCCGCCGCGTAGGCCAACGCCACTTCTGAAGCGACGGATGGTGTCCTGTAACCGGCCGAGCAGGATGTCGGCCAATCCCCAACACGCGACGGCAGCCGCACCTAACGAATTTCCGCCGCTGACAGCCGCAATCATTCCCGGCAACCGGAGTGCTAGCGTCAGAGCGCCGGCGAGCGGCTGAAGCGCGTCGGCAAAACGGACTATCGACGAATTATCGTGCCGCGCGCCGTACCATGCGAGCGGACCGCGCAGCGCCCCGATCGCCCATGTGGCGGCCATGATGGCGAGTAGAATCTGGAAGATATTATTGCCGGCCGCGACATTCGAGGTGACGGCCAAGGCGTCGCCGAAGGAAAACAACGCGCAGCCGATCGAATAACCCGAACGCGTGTGTCCCGACCGCGCCAGAATGATCTCGGCAACTAGAAAGCTGGCGGTGACAATGAAGCCGCTCGTATCGCCGCCGAGCAGAAATAGACAGCTTCCCGCCATAGACACGAGGCCGCCGATATTTTCAGATTGCCATCCCTCGAGCCAACGGCCGAGTGATTGAGATGCATGCTTTTCAATCGGCTGAATCATGGCCTCGCGAGCTCAGCACTCTTCGGCTGCTTACAAACGTTCGATGACTTTCTTCTGATCCGGCGTCAGCTCAGGCTGCACTTCCGCCCAATATTCGGCAAGCCTGGGTAGCGCATCCTCGATGTGATCCACAACAAGGTAATGGAATCGGCGCTCCGAGTGAATGAAGCCGAGTCCTTGCATGTGGTCGATGAGTTCGATCAAAGGTCCCCAAAATCGGTTGATATTGACCAGCAGCACCGGCTTCTTATGGCGGCCGAGCTGCAGCCAGGTGAGCTGCTCGACCAGTTCCTCCAGCGTGCCGACGCCGCCCGGCAGCGCCACGAAGGCGTCGGCCATATCGAACATCTTGCGCTTTCGCTCATGCATACCCGGCGTGACGATCAGCTCGTGGGCGCAATGCCGCGGCCGCGGCCGTTCCCGCGAGGTCAAAAAATCCGGGATGATGCCGGTCACGTGGCCGCCGTTTTCGAGCACCGCGTCGGCCAGCGCGCCCATCAGGCCGGTCGAGCCGCCGCCATAGACCAGCCGGATCTCGTTCTCGGCGAGGATTTTCCCGAAACGTTGCGCCGCTTCGACAAAGGCCGGATCGGTCCCCGGGCTCGATCCGCAATAGACGCACAGCGCATTGATTTTGCTCATGGAGTTGCTTCTCACTGAAAGTCATATGTGGCCTTGATTCGCGGCTGCTGCAAGCGCTTCCGGCATGGCTCGTCGGGATGCGGAGCGCGGCAAAACACTCTATATGACGGACAACACGAGGCGGCCCGCGCGGCCGGTCCGGGCCCGGGCTGAATGAGCGACCACCATCGACCAACCCCCATGTCGCGACGCGAGGTGACCGCCGACAGCGGCGCCATGCTGCGCACGCTGGTGCATTTGTGGCCCTATATCTGGCCGGCGGACCGGCCCGACCTGAAGAACCGGGTGATCCTCGCTACCGTGCTGCTGTTCGCCGCCAAGCTCGCCACCGTGGCGGTGCCGTTCACCTTCAAATGGGCGACCGACGCGCTGGCCGGCCACGGCACCGCGCCGCTCGGTCCCGACAACGTCATCGCCTGGGCTATAGCGACGCCGGTGATGATGACGCTGGCCTACGGCGGCATGCGCATCCTGATGGCGGCGCTCACCCAGGTGCGCGACGGCATTTTCGCCAAGGTCGCCATGCACGCGGTGCGGCGGCTCGCGATCCTCACCTTCGATCAAATGCACAGGCTGTCGCTGCGCTTTCATCTCGAGCGCAAGACCGGCGGGCTGACCCGCGTGCTCGAACGCGGCCGCAACGCCATCGAGACCATCGTGCGCATGCTGCTCTTGCAGCTGTTGCCGACCATCGTCGAACTGGTGCTGATCGTCGCCGTGCTGCTCTTTCATTTCGATTGGCGCTACGTCGTCGTGATCACGATCACGGTCGCGCTCTATATGTGGTTCACCTATCTGGCCACGGAATGGCGCATCACTATCCGCCGCGAGATGAATGCGAGCGATACCGACGCCAATGCCAAGGCGATCGACTCGCTGCTCAACTACGAGACGGTGAAATATTTCTCCGCCGAGGCGCGCGAGGCCAAGCGCTACGACCGCTCGATGGCGCGCTACGAGGAAGCAAGCGTCAAGGCCTATGTCTCGCTCGCCGTCCTCAATGCCGGGCAGGCGGCGATGTTCACGCTCGGGCTCGCCGCCAACATGGTGCTGTGCGCCTACGGCATCGAGCGTGGCACCAACACGGTCGGCGATTTCGTCATGATCAACGCCATGATGATCCAGCTCTATCAGCCGCTGAACTTCATGGGCATGCTCTACCGCGAGATCAAACAGGCGGTCATCGACATCGAGATCATGTTCGCGATGCTGTCGCGCAAGCCCGAGATCGAAGACAAGCCGGGCGCCAAGCCGCTGCAGGTCCGCGCCGGCACCATCCGTTTCGAGAATGTCTCGTTCGCCTATGAGCCGGCGCGGCCGATCCTCAAGGGCTTGAGCTTCGACGTGGCGGCCGGCCAGACCGTCGCCATCGTCGGGCCGTCGGGCGCCGGCAAGTCGACGATCTCGCGGCTGCTGTTCCGTTTCTACGAAGTCACCGCCGGCCGCATCCTGATCGACGGCCAGGACATTCGCGACGTGACGCAGACTTCGCTGCGTGCCGCGATCGGCATGGTGCCGCAGGACACCGTGCTGTTCAACGACACCATCCGCTACAACATCCGCTACGGCCGCAGGGACGCGAGCGACGCCGAAGTGGAAGAAGCGGCGCGCCAGGCGCAGATCGACGATTTCATCCGCCGCTCACCGAAGGGCTATGAGACCGAGGTCGGCGAGCGCGGCCTAAAGTTATCCGGCGGCGAGAAGCAGCGCGTCGCCATCGCCCGCACCATCCTCAAAGGCCCGCCGATCCTGTTGCTCGACGAAGCGACCTCGGCGCTCGACAGCCACACCGAGCGAGACATCCAGGACGAGCTCGACCGCGTCGCCCGCGGCCGCACCACGCTGGTCATCGCGCACCGGCTGTCGACCATCGTCGGCGCCGACATGATTTTGGTGCTCGACGACGGCGTCATCGTCGAGCGCGGCACCCACCAGGAGCTGCTCGCCCATGGCGGCCTCTATGCCAGCATGTGGAACCGCCAGCGCGAGGCGGCAAAGGCCCGCGAGCTGTTGGCCGAGGTCGGCGAAGACGGCACCGCGCCCAATCGCAATCCGCCGGAAGTGTCGGACGACGCGGAGTCGCAAGACGAGCTTGTGCCAGCCGCAGACGCTGCGGAGTAGCGATGTCCGTCATTAAATCCATCCGCGCGCAGTTGGCGCCGATCCATCCGCAGGGCTATCCGTTCATCGGCGGCTTTGCGCTGGCGAGCCTGGTATTTTTCTGGCTGTGGTCGCCGCTCGGCTGGCTCGGCACGGTTGCGACGCTGTGGTGCGCGTATTTCTTTCGCGATCCGCCACGGGTGACGCCGGTGCGCGACGGCATCGTCGTGGCGCCGGCCGATGGCCGGCTGAGCCAGATCGTCAACGCGATGCCGCCGAAAGAGCTCGATCTCGGCGAACGGCCGCTGCCGCGCATTTCCATTTTCATGAGCGTGTTCGATTGCCACGTGAACCGCAGTCCGGTGACCGGCCGCATCGAGCGCATGGTCTATCGCGCCGGCAAATTTTTAAGCGCCGATCTCGACAAGGCGAGCGAGGACAATGAACGCAATGCCTTCGTCATCGCCACCGCTTCCGGGGCGCGCATCGCGGTGATCCAGATCGCGGGCCTGGTGGCGCGGCGTATCGTGCCGTTCGCGCGCGAGGGCGAGGCGGTCGCCGCCGGCGCGCGCATCGGCATGATCCGCTTCGGCTCCCGCGTCGACGTCTACCTGCCCGAAGGGGCGCGCATCCTGGCCGCCGAGGGGCAGACCGCAATCGCCGGCGAAACGGTGCTGGCGGATCTGCGCGCCGCCGAGGCGGGCCGCACATTTCGCGTGACCTGAGAAAGGGTTAACCGAAAAGTCGCGGCGCGTGGCCGGGCCTCCCCGGAACGGCTATAATCACCGGATGTCGATGCAGCAGCCCCCCTTTGGCGGCCCCCGCCTGCGCCTGCCGAAGCGGCGTTTCCGCCGCATCCCGGTGCGCACCCTGGTGCCGAACGTCATTACGCTCTTGGCACTCTGCGCCGGGCTGACCGCGATCCGCATGGCGTTCGAGAACCGCTATGTGCTGGCTCTCGCCGCGATCGTGTTTGCCGCCTTCCTCGACGGCATCGACGGCCGCCTGGCGCGGTTCCTCAAGGGCACTTCGCGCTTCGGCGCCGAGCTCGACAGCCTCGCCGACTTCGTCAATTTCGGCGTCGCGCCGGCGCTGATCCTTTATTTCTGGGGCCTGCACGACCTGAAATCGGCGGGCTGGATCGCCGCGATGGTGTTCGCCATCTGCGCCGCGCTCCGCCTAGCCCGCTTCAACGTGATGATCGACGATCCGGACAAGCCGGCCTGGGCCAGTAATTTCTTCGTCGGCGTGCCGGCGCCAGCCGGCGCCATCACCGTGCTGCTGCCGATCTACCTGGCGCTGCTCGGCGTGCCGCGCTCGGATATTCTGAACTGGCTGACGCTGGTCTATACGCTCGCCATCGCCTCGCTGATGGTGTCGCGGCTGCCGGTGTTTTCCGGCAAGCGCGTCGGCACCCGCGTGCCGCCGGAAATGGTCGGGCCGGCCGTGGTCGTGGCCGTGCTGTTCATCGCGCTGTTGATCGCTTATCCGTGGATCATTCTGACGGCGGGGACGCTGGCTTATCTCGGCGCTTTGCCGTTCGGATACTTGTCTTACCGCCGCTACGAACGCCGCACGCGCGACAGCCGCAGCGAAGCGGCGGCGGCAGCGCCGGAATCAGCCGGCGCAACAGTCAGCATCGTCCCGGCCGCCGATAACGAGGATCGCCCGTCGCGCCTCAATTGAGCCGCATCGTTATCGCCTGAAAGCGGCCGCGAGAGATAGAGCATGCGTGTTGCGCGCCGCACCTTCCTGGCCTCGACCATGGCATCGGTGGCGGCGCCGGCGGTCATGCGCGTCGCCTTCGCCGACGCGCCGCAATTCACGTTCAAGCTGCATCATGCGTTCTCCTCGGTGTCGAGCGCGCACGACAAGTTTTTGGCGCCGTGGGCGCGTCAGGTCGAGGCGCAATCGGGCGGCCGCATCCGCATCGATCTGTTTCCCTCGATGCAGCTCGGCGGCGCGCCGGCCGATCTGTTCGACCAGGCGCGCGACGGCGTTGCCGACATCGCTTGGGCGCAGCCCGGCAGCACGCCGGGACGGTTTCCGAAGATCGAGGCGTTCGAGCTGCCGTTCGTGCCGTCGCGCCGGGCCCTGGTCAGCTCGAAGGCGCTCGAGGATTACGCGCACGTAAACCTGGCCGACGAATTCCGCGACGTGCATCCGATCTGCTTCTCCTGTTCCGACCGCGGCGTGCTGCACACCAATCGGCCGGTGCACACCATCGAGGAGATGCGCGGGCTGCGGCTGCACGTGCAGACCCGGTTCACGGCCGCGGCGCTGCATGCGCTCGGCGCGGCCGGTGTGCCGATGCCGAGCGCGCAGCTGCCGCTGGCGATCGCCCAGCACGTGATCGAGGGCTGCGTCGATCCGTGGGACATGGTGCCGACGTTCAAGCTCAACGACCTGCTCAAGAGCCACACCGAATTCGCCGATTTGTCGCTGAGCACGACGACCTTCGTGCTGGCGATGAACAAGGCGAGCTACGACAAGCTGCCGCGCGATCTCAAAACCGTCATCGACAACAATTCCGGCCAGCCCGCCGCCACCATCGCCGGCGCCATGTGGGACGTGCAGGCCTCAGCCGTCATCGACATGGTCTCGGCCCGCGGCGATCCGATCACCACGCTGCTGCCCGAAGCGGTCGCCCATTGGCGCAAGGCGACGGAGCCGGTGATCGAGGCCTGGCTGAAAGACATGAAGGAGCACAAGGTCGACGGCGGCAAGCTTTTGGCCAATGCCCGCGCGCTGTTGGCGAAATACGCCAACGAGCCCGAACCGCAACCGCCGCAGCCGGCGCGGGAGCAACCCGCCGAAGCCAAAACCGACGCGACCACGCCGCCAAAAGTCGAGGCCACCTCGTCGACGCCGGCGCCTTCAACGCCGACGCCGCCAAAGCCCGCAGCCAAACCGGCGCCGTCCGCTACCGCGCCGGCGCCCGCGCCGCCGACGCCATCACCGGCTCCAGCGGTGAAACCCGCAGCGCCGATTGCACAGCCGGCGCCGGCGACCGCATCGGTAACGCCGGCGCCGAGTCCTGCGCCAGCCGCGCCGCCCGTCGCGACTGCGGCTCCGCCTCCACCTCCCGCGCCGGTCGCAAGTCCGCCACCGGTCGCACCGGCGCCACCGGTCGCGACGGCACCGGCCCCGGTGCGCCCGCCGCCCAAAACGCTCGACATTCCGCTTTAAGCTTTCGTTTACCCGACTCGGACAGCAGTGCGGTTTCCGACCACGCTGTATTGCGTTTCCCCGTGGTCACATCGCGATCGCTCGCAATTCCAGTATTGCCGCGTCAAGCGAGCCAAAGGGGGCCGACATGAAAGCGATTCCGGGTATCATTGCGTCCGTCGCCTTGCTGGCAGGGCCTGCGATTGCAGCGGACCTGCCACTGAAAATGCCGCCGATGCCACAGGCCTTGCCGTCATGGACAGGGTTCTACTTCGGCATCAACGCCGGCGGCAGCTTCGGCGCAGAAACGACAAGTCAGAACGCGAGCTTCACCTCGCCCAGCCTGGGGTCGAACGGGCTCCTCAACAGCACCGCGCCGCTGGCGGCCAAAGGTTGGCTCGGCGGCGGCCAGCTCGGCTACAATTGGCAGGTGTCGTCGTCATATGTCCTCGGCGTCGAGGCCGATTGGCAATGGGCGTCGCAGAAGGCGTCGCAGACCAACTGCTCGCCTCCGGGGAGTCTTGCGTTCTTCGGTGCCGGCGCCAACGGCTTTGGCTATTGCTCGACCATGCAGGAAAAGCTGACCAGCATCGGCACCGCCCGCGCGCGCGCCGGCACGCTCGTCAACGATTTTCTGTGGTATGCGACCGGCGGCTTTGCCTGGGGCACCTTGAAGGACAGCTATGCCTTTAACGGCACGGCCAATCCGACGGTCTTTCCCGGGACCCTGCAACCCGGCCCGTTTCTGCCGACGGGCGCTGATTTCTCCACCACCCGGACGGGATGGACCGTGGGCGGCGGTGTCGAGACCAGGCTTTCCCGCGGCTGGTCGGCGAAGCTCGAATATCTCTATGTCGATCTGGGCACCATCAGTCAGACCTACGGGGTCGCGCTCAATGGGGCTTTCGGTCCAGCGGTGACGAGCGGGTCGGCTTCGGTGACCAGTTCGTCGCACATTGTCGACAATATCGTCCGCGTCGGCCTGAACTATAAGCCGTACTGATCGCATCCTGCGAAGGCGCGGCGCCGAAGCGCCGACTTTGCGGAGACAGGTTTTCTGGCCAGGGCCCGGGACAAAAAGTCCCGGGCTTTTCCATTTCACGCCAGCCCGGCGGGCGACTTTACTGCGGCAGCGGATGGCCGGGCATCAGGTCGTAAGGATGCTTCCAGCCTGGCAGCGCCTTGATGCGATCGAGCCAGGCGGCGATGTTCTTGTGGGTCGCCGCAATATCGAAGCCGAACTCCTCGGCCGGATAATACAGATACGCGACCAGCGACAGGTCGGCGATGGTCGGCTCCGCGCCGAGAATGTACGGGCGGCCGGCGAGGCGCTTGTCGACGATGCCGAGCGCATTGTCGATGCGGCCTTTGAGAAATTCCATCACCGCCGGATGGCCGGCGGGCTTGGCAAAATTGCGCAGGAAGCGATACGGCCCGAGAAAGCCGTTGACCTTCTGATTGTCGAAAATGATCCAGCGCAGCGTCTCGAGACGCTCGTCCTCGCCGCGCGGCAGGAATTTTTTGGAATGCTCGGCGAGATAGGTCAGGATCACGCCGGACTGGCTCAGTTTTTTCGCGCCATGGACCAGCACCGGCGCCTCGCCCATTTCGTTGACGCTGTCGCGCCATTGCGGCGTGCGCTGCACGCCTTTGCCGAAGAAATCGACGAACACCGCCTCCCAATCGGCGCCGATCAGATTGAGCATCAGCGCGGCGCGGTAGGCGTTGCCGGACTGGGCGAAGCAGTGGAGCTGATATTCGGCCATGGTTTCCCGCGATGTTTGTTCCTGCGAAGATTTAATGCGACAGCGAAACCGTGCCGCCGTTGTTGTCCTGTCCTTCGAAATGGCCGCCAGTAAACGACAGCTGCGCCAGCGGCTGGCCCTTGTGGTCGCGAATGATCAGCGCATCGTGCTCGAACGTCCACTTGCGGCTGGTGAAGAAATTGCCGGGACAGCCGCCCTCGGGCGCGATGGTGCCTTGGCCGGCACCGGGCGCGTTGCCGAGCGTCATGAAGCAGGCGCCGCCCGCGGCCGCGGTGAGCCGCCAGCGTCCGGCGAGATCGATCGGCGGCGGCGTCGGCGGCGGCGGGGAGGGCGGCGGCGCAGCCGCGACCGGCGGCGGTTCGGGTTTCGGCGCGCTGGCACAGGCGGCGAGCGCTGTGAGCACGAGCAAAGCCGCGGCGGCTTTCGCGCCGTACCAACTCAAAGACCTCACGCGCGTCAAATCGCTCATCGTCACCGCATCGTCGGGATGACGAATTCGGCGCCTTCCTTGGTGCCGGACGGCCAGCGCGCGGTCACCGTCTTGGTCTTGGTGTAGAAGCGGATCGAATCCGGGCCGTGCTGGTTGAGATCGCCGAAGCCGGAACGCTTCCAGCCGCCGAAGGTGTAATAGGACAGCGGCACCGGAATGGCGAAATTGACGCCGACCATGCCGACCTGGACGCGGCTGGTGAAATCGCGCGCGGTGTCGCCGTCGCGGGTGAAGATGGCGACGCCGTTGCCGTATTCGTGCTCGGACGGCAATCGTACCGCTTCCTCGTAATCCTTGGCGCGCACCACCGACAGCACCGGCCCGAAAATCTCCTCCTTGTAGATCGTCATGTCCGGCTTGACCTCGTCGAACAGGCAGCCGCCGATGAAATTACCTTTCTCGTAGCCCTGGAGCTTGAAGTTGCGGCCGTCGACCACGAGCTTGGCGCCTTCCTTGACGCCTTGATCGATATAGCCGCGCACCTTATCGAGCAGCTGCCTGGTCACCATCGGGCCGTAGTCGGCTTGCGTATCGGTCGACGGACCGATCTTCAGCCCCTCGACCCGCGGGATCAGCTTCTCCACCAGAATGTCGGCGGTCTTCTTGCCGACCGGCACGGCGACCGACACCGCCATGCAGCGCTCGCCGGCGGAGCCATAGCCGGCGCCGATCAGCGCATCGACCGCCTGGTCCATGTCGGCGTCCGGCATGACGATCATGTGGTTCTTGGCGCCGCCGAAGCATTGTACGCGTTTGCCGTGCGCGGTGCCGGTTGTGTAGATGTACTCGGCGATCGCCGACGAGCCGACGAAGCCCACTGCCTTGACGCGCGGATCGGTGAGCAAGGTATCGACCGCCTCCTTGTCGCCGTTGACGACATTGAGCACGCCCGGCGGCAATCCGGCTTTCAGAAACAGTTCGGCGATGCGCATCGGCACCGACGGATCGCGCTCCGACGGCTTGAGGATGAAAGCATTGCCGCAGGCGATCGCCGGGGCGCATTTCCACAGCGGGATCATGGCCGGAAAATTGAACGGCGTAATGCCGACGACGACGCCGAGCGGCTGGCGCATCGAGTAAAGGTCGATGCCGGGACCGGCACCCTCCGAGTATTCGCCCTTCATCAGATTAGGGATGCCGCAGGCGAACTCGACCACTTCGAGGCCGCGCTGGATGTCGCCCTTGGAATCGGCAAAGGTCTTGCCGTGCTCGGAAGACAAGAGCCGCGCCAGGTCGTCGTATTCGCCCTGGATCAGCTCCAAAAACTTGAACATGACGCGGGCGCGGCGCTGCGGATTGGTGGCGGCCCAAGCCGGGAACGCCGCATCGGCGTTTGCAATGGCCTTCTCGACCTCGGCTTTATTGGCGAGCGCCACCTTGGCCTGCACCTCTCCGGTATTGGGATTGAACACGTCGCCTTGCCGCCCCGAAGCGCCGTTGACCTCCTTGCCGCCGATGAAGTGGCCGATATCACGCATGGATGGTCTCCCTGGAAATTTTACGGCGCTGGGCCGGATATATTGCCCATTGTGCTGCTTTTTGCCTCTTTTAGACAGGGGGCATTTCGGCGCTCAGCTTTTTTGCTAATCTGATCCGTCTTTCCAATCCGTCCTTATACTGATGGCCCCTCTTGATGTCACGTTTGGCCGACCTTCCAGAACTCGTTGGATTTTTCAGCTACTCGCGGGAAGACGATAAAGATTCCCACGGAGCGCTCTCGGCATTGCGCGAGCGCATCCAGGGCGAGTTGCGTAGCCAGCTCGGTCGTTCGACGAGAACGTTCCGCCTCTGGCAGGATAAGGAGGCGATTGCGGCAGGCAAGCTCTGGCAGGCCGAGATCAAGGCTGCCGTCGCCCAGTCGGTGTTCTTTATCCCCATCATCACGCCGACTGTCGTCAATAGCGAATATTGCTATTTCGAACTCGAAGAGTTCCTCGGCCGTGAAGCAGCTCTCGGTCGAAATGATCTTGTGTTCCCGATCCTCTACATCAAGGTTCCCGAACTAGACGACAGCAATCGAACTCAGACCGATCCGGTCCTCTCCATCATCGCAAAGCGTCAATTTGAGGATTGGCGCGAACTGCGCCACCTCGACGTAACATCAACGAACGTTAAATACGCTATTGAGCGGTATTGTACCCACATCAGCAACGCTTTACGCCGGACTTGGGTTTCCCCTGACGAGCGCCGTGCACAGGAGGAAATTGCTGCGGTGGAGCGCGCCGAGGCCGAACGGAAGCGCCACGAAGCCGAAGCCGAACGACGCGAGAAGGAGGCGCAAAATAAAGCGGCTGCGGCGCAAGCGCGCGAATATGCGGTCCAAGAGCTGCGGCGGCGCGAAGCTGAAGCGGAGCATCAACGAGCGGAGCGGCTGCGTCTCCAAGACGAGGTGAAAGCGAAACGCCGCGCCGCGGCGGAAGAACGCCTCCGGCTTTGGCGTGCCGCGGCGCGCTCGTTATGGCCCCCATCACGAGCCGTTCTTGCGGCCGGTTGTATCGCCGCCGCGGGGGTGGTTGGCGGCATTGCGATTTGGATTGCGACAAAGCCCCCTCCATTCATCTTGCCTCAGGTGCACACCGAGGCGCCAGCGCCGCCCACGGCGTTGGCCGCGGCATCGATTGTCCCGTTGTCTCCGGAGCGCGAGCAAGCACTTAAGCCGAAGGACACATTCCTCGAATGCAGCAATTGCCCTAAGATGGTGGCTGTACCGTCAGGCAGTGTCACTATGGGTTCACCCACGAGCGAAGTCGGCCGCCGTGACGATGAAGGTCCGCAACACGCACTCACCATCAAGCGATTTGCAGCAAGTAGTTCTGCCGTGACTGTCGATCAATTTGCGGCCTTCGTTGATCAAACCGGATACCGTGTCGGCACCACCTGCCAGACATTCGAAGGCGGAAGGTCCGGACAAAGGGAAGGCCGATCGTGGCGCAATCCTGGCTTTGCTCAGACAGGCTCGCATCCGGCTGTCTGTTTGAGCTGGAACGATGCCAAGGCCTTTGTGGGGTGGCTTTCGAAAGAAACTGTCAAGGATTATCGGCTGCTAACGGAAGCCGAATACGAATACGCGATAAGAGCAGAGACGATGCCGGGACCGGCACCGCGCTACTTCTTCGGCGACGACGATGCGTCAATGTGCCGTTACGGTAACGGAGCGGATCAGACGGCGCAAAGGACCATTTCCGGGGCCGGCGGATGGACGATCTTTCCTTGCTCCGATGGCTATGCCTATACAGCGCCGGTTGGGAGCTTTTTGCCGAACGAGTTCGGCCTCTACGACGTGCTCGGGAATGCCGCGAGTTGGACGGAGGACTGCTATCACGATGGTTACATTGGTGCACCTGTCGACGGCACGGCATGGTTAGGTGGCGACTGCGCTAGTCGTGTTGTCCGGGGCGGCTCCTGGGACGACAATCGCGCTTTCCTCCGTTCCGCCAGTCGCGGTCGCTATACAGCCGTCAGCCGCAGTTCTGAGGTTGGTTTTCGCGTTGGCCGGACTCTTATGGACACACCGCCACCTTCAACCGTCATCACGCCGGAGCAATCGCTAGCGCCGAAAACGGTCCGTACAATCCCGTTCCGTGCGCCAACCGTCGTTCCGCCAACACCGGTCGGCGTTGCACCGACGCCAAGCGCCATCTCCGCGCTGTCGGCGGTACAGGAACGGACGCTGAAACCGCAGGACACGTTCAAGGAATGCATGAACTGCCCCGAGATGATCGTGGTGCCGGCCGGAAGCTTCACGATGGGTTCGCCCGCAAGCGAGCTGGGGCGCCATGACGACGAGGGCCCGCAGCACGGGGTGACATTTGCCCGACAATTCGCAGTCGGCCGATTTGCGGTGACGGTCGATCAGTTTTCCGCCTTCGTGAAGGACACCGGATATGATGCCGGATCAACGTGCTGGACATTCGAAACCGGCAACTGGGAGGAAAGGCAAGGCCGTTCGTGGCGTAATCCTGGATTTGCGCAGACCGGTTCGCATCCGGCGGGCTGTTTGAACTGGAACGACATCAAGTCCTATGTGGCATGGATTTCGAAACAAACCGGCAAGGCCTACCGTCTGCTCACCGAGGCGGAGCGGGAATACGTCACGCGGGCCGGCAGCACGACGATCTATTATTTTGGCGACGACGCGGCGGCGCTCGGCCAATATGCTTGGTATAATGCGAACTCCGCCGGCCAGACACATCCTGTTGGCGAGAAAAAGCCGAACGGGTTCGGACTCTACGACATGCACGGCAATGTCTGGGAGTGGACCGAGGATTGCTACCGCAATAGCTACACGGGAGCGTCGGCCGATGGCTCGGCCTGGACAACTGGAGATTGCAGCGGCCGTGTCGTCCGCGGCGGTTCCTGGCTCAACTCTCCAGACTACCTCCGCTCCGCGGTCCGCAGCGGGCTCACCTCCGGCAACCGGAGCGACTTCCTCGGCTTCCGGGTCGCCCGGACGCTTCTTACACCTTGAATCTTTGCCTCTTTACCTCTTTGGTCCAGGGGCGAAGCCCCAAGCCGAGAATTTATGAATTGCCACATGTGCTGACGGCAGGCTGCCCGGCGCTGCGCTGGAGCGCGCAATGTGTTACGAGACTCCATGACCAAGCTCCTTGAAAAAGCCATTTCGCGGGCTCGTGCGCTGCCGCCTGAAGAACAAGATACGCTCGCCGCCGTTTTATTGGCGATGACCGACCAAGGCGTCGGTGTTGTTCCGCTCGACGATGAAGCGGGCAGCATTCGCGAGGGACTTGAACAGGCCCGCCGAGGCGATTTTGTGCCTGACATCGAAATCGAGGCATGTTGGCAACGCTTCCTGGCGGTATTCGAAATGCCGCCAAAGCCATCTGCCGAGGTTCGCGACCGGCTTAACCGCAAGCCGCCGTGGGAAGCGTGAGCCCTCTACCTAGACCCGCCCACTACCAAAAGTCCCACCGGTAACCGTCCCTTAAGCGCGGCGACGGTACCTTAAGGCCGGCCCGTTAGGGCTGCCGGTACGCTGGTTGGAGCGGGTTTCATGGACATTGCCACAAGCCTCGGCCTGGTCGCCGGGGCGACCGTCGTCGCGACCCTGATGTTGATGGGCGGCGACCTGCGCATGTTCGTGAGCGACCATGCCATCATCATCATTTTCGGCGGCTCGTTCTCCGCCACCCTGATCCGCTTCCCGCTGACCGCGATCTTTCACGGCCTGCCGCTCGGCGCCAAGTTCGCCTTCACCATGCGGCGCACCACCCAGCGCGAATTGGTCGACGAGATCGCCGCTCTGGCCGAGATCGCGCGCAAACAGGGACCGATCGGCCTGGAAAAGGTCGAGATCGAAGACCCGTTCCTGGCCAAGGGCATCCGCTTCGTCGCCGACGGCTATGACGCCGCCTTCATCCGCGACAATCTCGAGCGCGACCGCGACAACTTCCTCACCCATCTCGACGAGGGCCAGAAAATCTACCGCGCGGTCGGCGATTGCGCGCCGGCCTTCGGTATGATCGGCACGCTGGTCGGCATGGTGCAGATGTTCGCCAACATGACCGATCCGTCGAAACTCGGCCCGTTCATGGCGACGGCGCTGTTGGCGACGCTCTATGGCGCGGTGGTCGCCAACCTGATGTGCCTGCCGATCGCCGACAAGCTGCATCTCAAACTGGTCGACGAGGAAATCAACCGCACGCTGATCATCGACGGCGTGCTGATGATGCGCGATTCCAAGAGCCCCACCTTGGTGCGCGAAATGCTGCTGGCGTACCTCCCGGAAAAACACCGGCACGAAGAGCCGGAGCCGGTGCCGGCCTGAGCGGGCGGCGGAGCGCATAACCCATGGCGCGGCGCAAGGAAGGGGCTCACGGCGGCCACGGCTGGTTCGTCACCTTTGCCGACCTGATGGGGCTCCTGGTCAGCTTCTTCGTCATGCTGGTGGCGTTCTCCAACCAGGACCAGCAGAAGCTGCAGATCGTTGCCGGCTCGATGCGCGACGCCTTCGGCGTGCAGAACAATGTGCGCTATTCCGGCATCATCGAGGTCGACGGACTGCCGACCCGGCCGAAGCTGAAGAACTCAGCCCACATCCAGCCCGAAGACGCCTCCGCCACGCCGACGCCGGAAGAGCGCGACCACAACCGCGAATTCGGCGCGCACTTCAAGAACGACCAGGCTTTTGCGCTGGCCGCGGCCTCGCTGCGCCAGGCGCTGCAAGACATGCCGGAGCTCACCGAAGCGTCCAAGCACATCATGGTCGAGGAGTCCAAGGAGGGGCTCAATATCGAGATCGTCGACCAGGACGGCCGCTCGATGTTCCCGGAAGGCGCCAAGGAGCCCTATGAGCGCACCCGCGTCATCATCCAGAAGCTGGCCGGTCCGCTCAAGGCGACGCCGTACCGGGTGTCCATCACCGGCCATACGGCGGCGATCCATACTGCGCCGCAGCCGGGTTACGGGCCCTGGAACCTGTCGGCGGACCGCGCCAATGCGGTGCGGCAGATCCTCGAAGAGCAGGGCTACCCGTCGGCCAATTTCTACCAGGTCGCCGGCAAGGCCGACACCGATCCGCTGTTCCCCGACGATCCGTTCATGGCCGCCAATCGCCGCGTCACCATCACTTTGAGGCGCGAGGCGCCGCCGGTTCCGCCGGATTTGAAGCCCTAAAACCTCGGCATATTGCCGCTGCGCCCGCAATGCTATAAAGGCGCCGCTCCGCCCGGCGGTTTGGCGGTCATAGCGGCGCCCACAGCACGCCCACAGCATATGAGTAGTTCCAGATCCGACCGGGCGCCGGCGCCGACGGCTGATGCGCCACCGATAAGCGGCGCCTCCGCCGGCTTTCTGACGCTGACGCTCGGCTCTATCGGCGTCGTGTTCGGCGACATCGGCACGAGCCCCCTCTACGCCTTCCGCGAAGCGGTGGTGGCGGCGAGCCCCGCCGGCACCATCAGCCGCGACGCGGTGCTCGGCGTGCTGTCGCTCATTCTCTGGGCGCTGATGATCGTGGTGACCTGCAAATATGTCCTGATCCTGCTGCGCGCCGACAACAACGGCGAGGGCGGCACGCTGTCGCTCACGGCGCTGGCCAGCCGGGCGTTCGGCCGGCGCACCGCGCCGATCTACATTCTCGGTGTCGTCGGCGCCTCGATGTTCCTCGGCGATTCCGTGATCACGCCCGCCATTTCCGTGCTGTCGGCGGTCGAAGGGTTGAAACTGGCGACGCCGGCCTTCGAGCACGTGGTGCTCGGCCTCACCGTCGCCATTCTGGTCGCGCTGTTTGCCATGCAGAGCCGCGGCACCGCCAAGGTCGCAGCCTTTTTCGGACCCGTCATGGTGGTCTGGTTCGTCGCCATCGCCATCGCCGGCCTGGTGAACATCCGCGACGATCCGCACGTACTGCTGGCGGTCAATCCATTCCACGGCGTGCGCTTTCTGGCCGAGCATGGCCATATCGGCCTGGTCACGCTCGGGCTGGTGTTTCTCGCGGTGACCGGCGGCGAGGCGCTCTATGCCGATCTGGGCCATTTCGGCCGCAAGCCGATCCGCGCCGCGTGGTTCGCCCTGGTTCTGCCGGCGCTGTTGCTCAATTATTTCGGCCAGGGCGCCTTGGTGCTGGCCGATGTCTCGGCGATCGAAAATCCGTTCTATCGCATGATGCCCGAGGCGCTGTTGCTGCCGATGATCGCGCTGGCGACCGCGGCGACGGTGATCGCAAGTCAGGCGGTGATCACCGGCGCCTATTCGCTGGTGGCGCAGGCGATCCAGCTCGGGCTTCTGCCGCGGCTCGCGATCCGCCACACCTCCGCCGAGCACCACGGCCAGATCTACATCCCGCGCGTGACCGCGGCGCTCTTGGCCGGCGTGCTGCTCTTGGTCGGGCTATTCCGCACCTCGAGCGCGCTCGCCTCGGCCTACGGCATTGCCGTCACCACCACCATGATGATCGACGGCATCCTCGGCCTTCTGGTGGTGTGGAAATTGTGGAACTGGAAGCTGTGGCAGGCGGCGGCTTTGGTGGCGCCGCTGGTCTTTGTCGACACGGTGTTCTTCTCCGCCAACCTGTTGAAGATTTTCGACGGCGCCTGGGCGCCGATCGCGTTCGGCGCCTCCATGGTGCTGGTCATTCTCACCTGGCGGCGCGGCACCGGCATATTGGCGCAGAAGACGCGGCGTACCGAAGTGCCGCTCGAGACGCTGGTGCGCACGCTCACCAAGAAGCCGCCCCATATGGTGCCGGGCACCGCGGTGTTCCTGACCAGCGATCCCGATTTCGCCCCCACTGCGCTCTTGCACAACCTCAAGCACAACAAAGTGCTGCACGAGCACAATGTCATTCTCACCATCGTCACCGCCGACACCCCGCGCGTGCCCGACGCGGAACGGGTGCAGATGAACCAGGTTTCGACCTATTTCACCAAAGTGGCGCTGAAATTCGGCTATATGGAATCGCCCAACGTGCCCAAGGCGCTGGCGATCGCCCGCAAGCTCGGCTGGCACTTCGACATCATGTCGACGTCGTTCTTCCTGTCGCGCCGCTCGCTCAAACCCTCGGCGCATTCCGGCATGCCGCGCTGGCAGGATCGCCTGTTCATCGTGCTGGCGAAATCGGCCAGCGATGCCACGGATTTCTTCCAGATTCCGACCGGCCGCGTGGTCGAGGTCGGCACCCAAGTGACGGTGTGATGACCGCACGCCGGCGCCGGCCGGGGCAATAAATTCATCAAGCGACCCATGCCGTTAACGCATGGCGCGCCCCGGCCGTATAGGAATCCTATAAAAGAAACAGGTCATGACTCGCCCTGGCTTTAGTGCTAAAGCCGCGCCGCGCGCGCAAGATTGTGCGCGGCCGCCGGAACAAGTATCGGCCTCTTTTATATTTATCTGCCATGACCGAGACCATTGCTGCTCCGCCTGGAAGCGAGGCGACGACCGATGGCGCGACGCCCTCCCATTCCAGCCTCTGGGCGCTGGCGCTGGGCAGCATCGGCGTCGTCTATGGCGATATCGGCACCAGCCCGCTCTATGCGCTGCGTGAAGCCGTTGTCGCGGCCTCGGGAACGAATCACGAGGAACTGACCCGCGGCACCGTGCTCGGGGTCGTCTCGCTGATCCTGTGGGCGCTGTTCATCATCGTCACCTTGAAATACGTCGTCATATTGCTGCGCGCCGACAATAACGGCGAGGGCGGCACGCTCACCTTGATGGCGCTGGCGTCGCGCGCGGTCGGCCGCTACAGCAAGGCCGGGGGCGTGGTGGCGCTGCTCGGCATCATCAGCGCGGCCTTGTTTTACGGCGATGCCGTGATCACGCCGGCGCTGTCGGTGCTGTCCGCCGTGGAGGGCTTGAGCGTCGCAACGCCGGCATTCGATGCCTACGTCGTGCCGCTGACCATCGTCATCCTGCTGGTGCTGTTTGCCTTCCAGTCGCGCGGCACCGCCAAGGTGGCGGCGCTGTTCGGTCCGGTCATGGTGGTCTGGTTCGTGGCGATCGCCATTCCCGGCCTGGTGTGGATCGCCGCCGACCCCGGCATCCTCGCCGCCTTCAATCCGCTCCACGGCGTGTTCTTCCTGATGCATCACGGCATGGTCGGCCTGTTCACGCTCGGCGCGGTGTTCCTCGCCGTCACCGGCGCCGAGGCGCTTTATGCCGATCTCGGGCATTTCGGCCGCGGTCCCATTCAACTGGCTTGGATCGGACTCGTGTTGCCGTCGCTGGCGATCAATTATCTGGGGCAGGGCGCGCTGGTCTATGCCAATCCGAAGGCGATCGAGAATCCGTTCTTCCTGATGTATCCCGATTGGGCGCTGATCCCCATGGTGGTGCTCGCCACCGCCGCCACCGTGATCGCCAGCCAGGCGGTGATCACCGGCGCCTATTCGCTGACCAGCCAGGCGATCCAACTTGGGCTCCTGCCGCGTTTCGAAATCCGCCACACCTCGGCACAGCAGGCCGGCCAGATCTACATGCCGCGCGTCAACGGCTTGCTGCTGACCGGCGTGCTGCTCCTGGTGGCTTTGTTCCGCTCGTCGAGCGCGCTGGCTTCGGCCTACGGCATCGCCGTGACCGGCACCATGGTGGTCACCTGCATGATGGCGTTCGTCGTCATCTGGCGGCTGTGGCGCTGGTCGTTCCTGGCCGCGGCGGCGCTGATCGTGCCGTTCCTCCTGATCGACCTGACGTTTCTCTCCGCCAACATGCTCAAAGTGGTGCAGGGCGGCTGGGTGCCGCTGGCGCTCGGCGGCGTCGTCATGCTGGTGATGTATACGTGGCGCCGCGGCAGCCGGATTCTCTACGAGAAAACGCGGCGGCTGGAGACGCCGCTGGAAGACCTGGTGCGCATGCTCGAGCGCAAGCCGCCGGCGCGGGTGCCGGGCACCGCCGTGTTCCTGACCAGCGATCCGAAAAGCGCGCCGACCGCGCTGATGCACAGCCTCAAGCACTACAAGGTGCTGCACGAGAAGAACGTCATTATCAGCGTCGAGAGCACGCACACACCGCGCGTTGAGAGCGGCAAGCGGGTGCAGATCGAGCAGGTCGGCGCCACCTTCATGCGCGTGATCCTGCGCTTCGGCTATATGGAGACGCCGAACATTCCGCGCGCCCTTGCGATCGCGCGCAAGCTCGGCTGGCAGTTCGACATCATGTCGACGTCGTTCTTCCTGTCGCGCCGCGCGCTCAAGCCGGCGCCGCATTCGGGCATGCCGCGCTGGCAGGACCGGCTGTTCATCTGGCTGGCGCGCTCGGCCAACGACGCCACGGATTATTTCCAGATTCCGACCGATCGCGTGGTCGAGGTCGGCACCCAGGTGACCGTCTAGGGCCAGACCCCTGCGCCGCAATGAGCGACCCGGTGGGTCCGAATATTCAGGCCGCGATAAGCTCTTTGATCCGCGGCCAACTCTTCAATCCGTCACGGCCGGTGTCGTCGTAGTCGGAGGGCGGAAAGTCCGAGATCGCTTTAAAACTCGGCCGCGCCTTGATGCGCTTGAACCAGTCGGCGAGCCGCGGCCGGTCTTGCCACATGCCGGCGAGCCCGAGCCGGTCGATGCGCTCGACGTAAGGCGTGATCTCGATGTCGGCCAGGGTGAACATGTCGGACGCCAGCCATTTGGTCTTGCCGAGCTGTGCTTCGATCTCGCCGAAGGTCTTCTCGAACACCTTGATATGGTCGCGGAAGAATGGCGTCTCGATGCCCTTCTCGATCAGCGCGCGCTGGCGCTCGCGCCGCGCCGGGTCCGGCATCTTCATCAGCCGTTCCTCGAGTCCTTTGCCGGCCTGCTGCTTGAGCTGCTGCCCGAACGAGATCGCGAAGCTCACCGTGGCGCAGGCCATGTGCAGGATATCGTCCGGCAGCTTGCACCACAGCCGCATGGTGGCGCGCTCCACCGGGTTGTTCGGCATCAGCGGCGGGTCCGGAAATGCCTCGTCCAGGTAGGCGCAGATCACGCTCGACTCGACGATGGTGTTGCCGTCGTGCACCAGCACGGGCACCACCCCGCGCGGATTCATCGTCTTGAACTGCGGCGTAAGCTGCTCGCCTCGCGCCAGGCTCAAATGGTGGTTAGTCCACGGCAGGTTCTTCTCCGCCAGCACGATGCGGACCTTCTGCGCGCATACCGAGATGTTGTTGTGATAGAGCTCGAGCATCGACGTCCCCTCAGTAATACCCGACAGTGGCGCCGCCATCGACCGCGATCGCGGTGCCCTGGATGTGCCGCGCCTGCTCGGAGCAGAGGAACAAGGCCAGCGCGGCGACGTCTTCGGTCTTGCCGAGCCGGCGCAGGCCGTCCCTGGCGGTGGCCTCCTCCTTCAGCTTTTCGACCGATTTGCCTGATGCCTTCGAGCGCTGCTCCAATAGCTCATAGAAGCGCTCGGTCTCGGTCGCCCCGGGATGGATGACATTGACATTGACGCCGTCGCGCTTGCCGAGCTGCGACAGCGCCTTGGAGAAATTTCCCATCGCCGCATTGACCGACGCACCGATGGAGAAATCGGCCCCGGGCGAGCGCGCCGCGCCGCCGCCGATATTGACGACGAAACCCTGGGCGGCTTTGAGCATCGGCCAAAACAGCCGGCACATGCGCACGCAGCCGAAGAACTTGAGCGCATAGCCATCGAGCCACGCTTGGTCCGGCAGATCGGTGAAATTGCCGGCGCGGGTCGCGCCGGCCGAGCACACCAATATGTCGCAGCGGCCGAACTTGTCTTGCACGCTGTCGAACACCTGCTGGCAGCCTTCGAGCCTACGCAGATCCGTCGCGACGGCAAGTGGCTTCGGCCCGACCGCCGCGATCGCCGCGCTTGCTGCCGCGAGATTGTCCGCCGACGAGGACACGATCACGGTTTGCGCACCGGCCTTTGCCAAATCGACGGCGATCTCGCGGCCGATGCCGCGGCTGCCGCCGGTGACGACCGCTACCTTGTTGGAAAACCCGCTTGGCATGGTTCAATGTCCTCTCGCATCGTGTGACGAAATGGCAATTCTGCACGGCCGGTCCGCACGATTGCTCCAGGCATGATTGGTGCCGCGCTGGATGACGGTGTCGCCGGCTTTGAGATGAACTTCCCCGGTGTCGAGCACTAGCGTGATCTCGCCGTCGAGGATCAGGCAGAGGTCGAGCGTATCGGTTTTCTGCATGTAGGGATGCGGCGCCGATGTCGCGTAGGTCGACGCGCCAGGCGAACCCATGGCGCGGAAGAATGCCTCGACTTCCTTGGCGCTTACGCCGCCAAGAAAGCCGGCATCCGGCGGAAAGGTCACGATACGGCACACCGAGCCGTTGCGCGGCGGCTCCAGCGCTGGCGGATAGTGCGTTACGGCATCGCGATATTCGCCGATCAGCACCGGCGAGCCATCCGTGACCCAGATGCGCGCGGAGGAAAACCCCGGCCGTGCCGGATCGCTGAAGACGTCGGGCGATGGTCCATCGGCAATCGCCAGCGATTGTCCTTCACCGTCGTCGATGGTGATGATGCGGCGCACCGGCTTCATCGTGGGCTCATGGCGTTGTCAGATTTTCGGTTCACGTTCGAAACGGGCGCCCATCATGACGAAAGCCATCACGCTCGGGCTATTCAGATTGGTCCAGCCGTGCCAATTGCCGAGCTGAACCACGACGTCGCCGGCCTGCATGGTGACGTTGCCGCGATCGAGAATGAGCGTGCGTTCGCCCTCGAGCAGAATGCCGTAGTCGACCGTCGCCGACTTGTGCACCGGAGAACTGAAGAAGTTCTGCCCGCCGCGGTCCCAGACGCCGTCGGGACGCAGCCGCGTCGGGCCGAGCGGCTTGAACGCCGGATCCTTGGCCGGGTCGTAGCCGGAGGGTCTTGAATTCGACTGAACGATGCGAAGATGCCCGCCGTTCGCCGGCGGCTCGAAGTGGAACGGCAGATTGCCGTCATCGCGCGCACCGCGGATGTTCGCCGGCAGGCTGTCATAGACCCAGAGGTCCGTCATGCATGTGCCGCGGCTGATCGCGCCGGGATTGACGTTGGGCGCCGCGCTGTCGAACAGCACGCCTGACCGGCCTTGGGCATCGTTGCCCGTTACGACGCGCCTGATCGGCCTCGGCTCGTTCGCCATCGCGTTTCCTTTTCGCTTGCGACAAATTAAATGCGGCAAAGCAAATTGTCATCCGTCCGGCAGCGGCTATCATGAGCCGAACGGCCGGCGCGCCTGAGCGCCGGTCGAAGGGAGGACGGCTTGTCACGGCTGCAGAGCGTCGCGTCGATCGCCGGTTTCGCCTTGGCGCTGATCGCTGTGCCGTTGTGGAGCGCCGTGGCGCAGGAGGCCGACTTCCCGAAACACCCGATCAAGATCATCGTCGGCCCCAGTCCGGACGTGTTCTCGCGAATTGTCGCGGAGCATTTGCAGCAAGCTTGGGGACAGCCGGTGGTGGTCGAGCCGCGCCCGGGCGCCGGCGGCAAGATCGCCGTCAACGCCGTTCTGGCCGCGCCCCCGGACGGTTACACGATGCTGTTTACGACGCCGACCTATACGCTCAACACCGCGATGAAGGTCGCGACATACGACCTTTTGCGGGAGTTCGACTCGGTCGCGATCGTCGGGCTCATATCCTACGCGCTGGTTGCCAATCCGAGCCTGCCGGCGAAATCGGTCGCGGAGCTGGTCGACTATGCCAGGCGCAATCCGGGCAAGCTCAATTGCGCCTCGGCCGGCATCGGCACCGTGCCGCATCTGGCCTGCGAATATTTGAACAAGATTGCCAACGTCAGCATCGTGCACGTGCCGTACCGGGACGTGAATTCCGCGATGATGGCGACCGTCAGCGGCACCACGCAAATCTTTTTCGGCGTCGCCACCAATGCCAAGGCGCAGATCGATGCCGGTGCGCTGCGCGGCCTCGCCGTCAGCACGGCGCAACGCTCGCTGCTGCTGCCGGAGCTGCCGACCATGGTCGAGTCGGGCTATCCGACGTTCAATATGCCGGGCTGGGGCGGATTCATCGTGCCGGCCGGCACGCCGCCGGGCGTCGTCGCCAAGCTGAACGCGGAAGTGCGCCGCGCCGTCGAGCGGCCGGAATTGCGGGCGCGCCTCATCGCCGCCGGCATGGAGCCGCCGCCGCCTTATGGCCCGGCCGAGGTGCGCAAATTCATCGCCGACGATATCGCCCGCTGGACGCTGTTCGTGGAGTCCGTCGGCATTGAGAAACTGACCGATGAGGGTCAACACTAGAGCGATCTCCACGGAGGTTACGGCAATGACGACGCGGCGAAACTTTCTCAAGAGGGCCGGCGCGGGCATGATGTTTTGCAGCTGCGGCATGCTGCACGCCGCGCGCGCGCAACAGGGCGGCGCACAGCGCTTGCCGGTGACCGTCGCGGGCAAGCGGGTGAAGACCATCGATGTGCACGCGCATTGCCTGTTCCACGAGGCGGTCGCGCTGATGCACGACCAGGGCAACCGCGTCGAGCCTCGGGTCAAGGGCGCCCAGGAGATGTACATCGCCGTCGAGCAGCGTCTTAAGGCCATGGACGCCCAAGCCATCGACATGGAGGTGCTATCGATCAATCCGTTCTGGTACGCCACCGACCGCGACACCGCCGCCAAGATCGTCGAACTGCAAAACGAGAAGCTTGCGGACTTGTGCGCGGCGCATCCGGACCGCTTTGCCGCCTACGCCTCGCTCGCCCTGCAATATCCGGATCTGGCGGTGCAGCAGCTGGAAACGGCGATGAAGAAGCAGGGTCTGCGCGGCGCCGCCATCGGCGCCAGCGTGCTCGACGTGGACTTTTCCGACGCGAAATTTCATCCGGTGTGGGCCAAGGCCGAGGAGCTCGGCGCGGTGCTTTTCATTCATCCGCTGAGCACGCCGGAGCTCGCCAAGCGGTTCAAGGGCAACGGCTGGCTGGCGAACACGATCGGCAATCCGCTGGCGACGACGATCGCTCTGCAGCATCTGATCTTCGAAGGTACGCTCGATCGTTTCCCCGATCTGAAGATCATCGCCGCCCACGGCGGCGGCTATCTGCCGTCCTACGCCGCGCGCGGCGACCATGCCTGCTTTGTCTCGCCGCCGAACTGCAATCCGGACATCAAGCTGAAGAAGCAGCCGAGCGAATATCTCAATCAGATCTATTTCGACTCGCTGGTGTTTACCGCCGAAGGGCTGCGTCATCTCGTTGCCCAGGTGGGGACAAGCCAGATCGTCATCGGCAGCGATCATCCGATCCCATGGGAGGAGCATCCGGTCGATCACATCTTTGCAACGACGACGCTCAGCGACGAAGACAAAGTGGCTATTCTGGGCGGCAACGCGGCGCGCCTGTTCGGCATGCAGGGCTAGGAGCGCGACGATGGATGTCGATGCCGCGGCGCCGGATTTCGCGCGCATTGTCGGCCGCAACGCGCGGCTCGATCAGATTGCGCACGGCACCTATTTCGGCGAAGGCCCGGTCTGGGATCGCCGCAAGAAGCGCTTTCTCTGGGTCGATATCATCGGCGACACCATCTATCAGTGGATTCCGGGCGTCGGCAAATCGGTCCTGGTGCATCCGTCGAGCCACGCCAACGGCATGACGTTCGATCGCGAAGGCCGCCTCACCATCGCCGGCTGGTCGCAGCGCACCATCTGGCGGATCGAGCACGACGGCTCGTTTACGACCATCGCGTCGCGCTGGCAGGACAAAAAATTCAACAGCCCGAACGACATTGTCGTGCGTTCCGACGGCTCCGTGTATTGGACCGATTCGGCCGGCGGGCTCGTCATCCCCGGCATGGTGGGCGACGACATGCAGCGCCATCTCGATATTCAGGCGGTGTTTCGACTGACGCCCCAAGGCAAGGTGGAATTGACCGTCGAGGACACGGTCTATCCCAACGGCTTGTGCTTCAGCCCCGACGAGAAAATTCTCTACGTCAATGACACGCGCATGGCGCATATTCGCGCCTTCGACGTTGCGCCGGACGGCAGCGTCGGCAATGGCCGCCTGTTCCATAAGCTCACCGGCAGCGAGCCCGGCGTTGCCGACGGCATGAAGTGCGACCGCGACGGCAATGTCTACTGCACGGGTCCCGGCGGCGTTCATGTCATCGACGCCGGCGGCACATTGCTCGGCCGGTTGCTGATCCCGGGCGGACACACGACCAACATCGCCTGGGGCGACGACGACTGGCGCTCGCTTTACATGACGACGTACCACGCGGTGTTTCGCACGCGGCTCGAGATTCCCGGCGTGCCGGTCTGGTAGGGGAGCGACATGCCGTGGAGCTTTGAGCGTGTTGCCGGACCGTTCAACGGGCCTGTCGGCGGCGTCATTTGGGATCGCAGCCGGCGTCAGGTCCTGCTCAGCGTGATCGACGAAGGCAGGCTGCTCTGGTTCGACCCGGCAAGCGGGGCAGTCAGCGAATTCCGTCGCTACGCCAACCGTGTGAACGGGCTCGCGCTCGGGCCCGATGGCGAGATTTATGGCGCGCAAGAGGGCGGGCGGCGGCTGGTCGAGTTCACGCCGGACGGGCGCACCGTCCCGGTGGATGCCTTGCTCGACGGCAAGTACCACAACCAACCGAGCGACCTCGTGGTCGACCGGCAGAACCGCATCTATTTCACCGATCCGCGCCACGCCGTGATTCCGTTCGGTCCCGCGATCTTTCCCTTCCTCGAACATTGCTCGGTGCTTCGGCTCGAGCGGAACGACCGCCGCGCCTGGGTCGCTTCGCGGCTCACTTACGATACGGTCAGTCCGCGCGCCGTGCTGTTATCGCCGAATCAGGACACGCTTTACGTCGCCGACGGCGAGCCGCGCCGAGGCGAACGCCGGGAGCTGCGCGCCTATCCGATCCGCAACGACGGCACGCTCGATCATCCGACCGTCATGCATACATTCGGCGCCGATCATCGCGGCGAGCATCGCGGCATCCAGGGCATGTGCCTTGACGGCAACGGCAACGTCGTCGCGGTCGGCGGCTGGCGCAGGAGCGGACCGGGACCGCTGGTTTACATATTCGCGCCGACCGGCGCCGTCATCGAGACGCATCCGTTCCCGGCGGACCTGCCCAACAAGTGCTGTTTCGGCGGGGCCGCGCTCGATAGGCTTTATGTCTCGACGGCCGGCGGCGAGCTCTTTGGCGCGGTCTCTGACGCGCGGCGCGGCAGCTGAGCCGCGCGCAGCAATAAGCAGGGGAGACGCCGCATGTTCGGCCGTTTGATGGGCATTGCCTTCTGCCTTGCCGTGTCGGGAGCGGCGTATGCCGACGATTATCCCAGCCGGGCTATCCGCATCGTGGTGGGGCCGGGGCCGGACATCGTGACGCGCGTGTTCGCCGATGTCCTGAGCAAGGATCTCGGCCAGCCGGTCGTGGTCGAGCTGCGCCCCGGCGCCGGCGGGGTGATTGCGGCGCAGACGGTCGGCGCGGCGCCGCCGGACGGCTATTTGCTGCTGCAGGCGACGGCTTCCTATACGATCAACACCGCCTTGCAATCCGGCTCGCTCGATATCGGCCGGGATTTTGCGCCGGTCGCGCTTGTGAGCACGATACCCTTCGTGCTGGTGGTGCACCCGGCGGTGCCGGCGAAGACGCTCGGCGAACTGATTGCCTTCGCCAAAGCCGATCCCGGCAAGCTCAATTACGCGTCCGCGGGCATCGGCACGCCGCCGCACATGGCCGGGGAACTGTTCAAGTTCATGGCCGGCGTGGACATCGTTCATGTGCCTTATCGCGAGGCCAATTCCGGCCTCGCCGCGGTCATCAGCGGCGCCGTGCAGATGATGTTCTCGATCGCCTCGACGGCCAAGTCGCAGATCGACGGCGGCACCGTGCGCGGCATCGCCGTGACCTCGCTCAAGCCCTCCGATCTGGTCCCCGACTTGCCGGCGGTGGCGCAATCGGGTCTGCCGGGCTTTGAAGTCGTCGGCTGGAACGGTTTTGTGGCTGCCAAGGCCACGCCGCAACCGATCATCGCCAAGCTCAACGCCACGATCCTGCGCGCTCTCGCCACTGACGAGGTCCGGGCAAAATTAAAGGCTGCCGGCTACGACACTGCGGCGGCCAATTCGCCGGAGGAATTTGCCAAGTTCATCGCTGCAGATACCGAAAAGTGGCTCAATCTCGCGACCAGGATCAACATCAAGGCGAATTGAACAAGATACGCGCCCTGATCCCCCTTTGATTTTCTGCGCTGCTGACGCAAGCTGTCTTCCCGGGTTCCAGCCTCGCCAAGACGGCGACCAGGAGATCGATGATGCCCGATCAATCCCCGAGCGTGCGCGACCTGACGCCCGAAGAGGTGGCGCGCGGCCTGACTGAAGGCCGCGTGGTGCTGGTCGATGTGCGCGAGCCGAACGAGACCGCGCTCGAGCGTTATCCCGGCGCCGTCATCGTGCCGCTGTCGGCGTTCGATCCGGCCGCCATCCCGGTGCCGCACGGCTGCGAGGTGGTGTTCGCCTGCCGCTCCGGCCGCCGCTCGGTGACCGCCTCGCTCGCGGCACAAGAGCAAGGCTATGCCTACGGCGCGCATCTGGCGGGCGGGATTTTGGCGTGGAAGGCCGCGGGCCTGCCGACCGAAACGGAATGACCGCGCGCCGGTTTTTTCTCAGCCTCATCGTTGCGATCGCTCCGGTTTCCGCAACCGCCGCGGAGCGCGTCGTCAATTTCTACAACTGGTCGGATTATGTCGCGCCGACCGTGCTCGATGAATTCAGCAAAGAGACCGGCATCACCGTCCGCTACGACACGTTCGACGGCAACGACACGCTGGAAGCAAAACTGTTCGCCGGCCAATCCGGCTACGACGTCGTGGTGCCGGCGTCATATTTCCTCGGACGGCAGATCAAAGCCGGCCTCTATCGAAAGCTCGACAAGTCCAGATTGCCCAATCTCGCCCATGTCTGGCCGGAGGTCGCGGACCGGCTTGCCGTCTACGATCCCGGCAATCAATACGCCGTCAATTACATGTGGGGCACGACCGGCATCGGCTACAACGTCAAAGCGGTGCGCGACATTCTCGGGCCGGACGCCGTGATCGACAGCTGGGACTACGTGTTCGATCCGGACAAGATCAAGAAATTCAAGGATTGCGGCATTCATTTTCTGGATTCATCCGACGACGTCATGTCGGCCGGTCTCAACTACCTGCATCTCGATCCGAATACGAGCGATCCCGCCGACCTCGAAAAAGTCACGGCACTCCTCACCAGGATCAGGCCTTATGTGCGCAAATTCCATTCGCTGGAATATCTCAATGCGCTGGCGACCGGCGAGATCTGCTTTGCCTTGGGCTTTTCCGGCGACGTCAAGCAGGCGCAGCGGCGCGCTGTCGAGGCCAAGGCCGGCATCGATCTCGGGTTTTCGATCCCGAAGGAAGGCGCGCAATTGTGGCTCGACAATCTCGCCATCCCGAGCGACGCGCCGCACGCCGCCGAGGCGCACGCACTGATCGATTATCTGCTGCGGCCCGAAGTCGCGGCCAAGAACACCAATTACGTATTCTACGCCAATGGCGACCGACCGAATAGCTTCATCGACAACGCCATCCGCGACGACCGCACCATCTATCCGGACGCCGCCACCATGGCGCGGCTCTACACCATCTTCGCCCACGACCAGAAGACGGAACGGTTGCTCAATCGGCTGTGGACGCGGGTCAAGACCGGACGGTGAGGCGTGCTACAAAACGCGGTCAAATAAATAATTGCGCTCCGGCATGAGCACGGTCTCTTACGCATTCGACGCAAAATTCGATCTCGACGTGCCGCTCTTGGTCGTCGGCGCCGGCGCGGCCGGCTTGTGCGCGGCGCTGGCGGCGAAAGAGGCCGGCTTCGAGCCATTGGTGATCGAGCGTGACGCCGTGCCCGCCGGCTCGACGGCGCTGTCGGCGGGACTCATTCCCGCCGCAGCAACCCGGTTCCAGCGCGCCAAAGGCATCGTGGACAGCCCGCAACTGTTTGCCGCCGACATCCAGGGCAAGGCGAAGGGCGAGGCGGATGCCGCCGTCGTCGACGCCGTAGCGCGCGGCTCAGGCGCGCTGGTGGAATGGCTCGCGGACCGCTACGGCCTGCCGTTCGACGTGGTCGACAATTTCAACTATCCGGGCCATTCGGCCATGCGCATGCACGGCTTGCCGAGCCGCACCGGGTTGGAGCTGATCAATCGGCTGCGTCATGCCGCGGAATCCTGCGATATCGCCATCATCTCCGAGCGAATTGCCGAGGGGCTGTTGGCGGAGCCCGACGGCCGCATCCGCGGCGTGGAGATGTTGCGCGGCGACGGCGGCCGCGAGCATGTCGGCTGCGACGCTCTCATCCTTGCCTGCAACGGTTTTGGTGGCAACCAGGACCTCGTCCGTCGCTTCATTCCCGAGATGAGTGACGCGCTCTATTTCGGCCACCCGGGAAACCGCGGCGACGCCGTCATATGGGGCGAAGCACTCGGCGCCCAGCTCACTCACCTCGGCGCCTATCAGGGCCACGGTTCGGTCGCGACGCCGCACAATATCCTGATCACCTGGGCCACCATCATGCAGGGTGGCATTCAGATCAATCGCGACGGTTTGCGGTTCTGCGATGAATCGCAGGGCTATTCCGAGCAAGCCGCGGCAGTCTTGCGCCAACCCGGCGCAATCGCCTGGAGCGTATTCGATGCGCGGATTGCAGAAGTGGCGCGGCAGTTCGAGGACTTCCGCGACGCCGAACGGGCCGGCGCCATACTGACCGGCCGCAGCATCGCCGAGCTTGCGGAAGCCATGCGCGTGCCGGCCGCGGCTTTCACCGCGGAATGGGTGGACGTCGAAAACCTGAAGGCCAAGAACGGCCAAGATCGTTACGGCCGTCGATTCGCGCCGGAACAGCTTTGCTTTGCGCCTTTCCATGCGGCCAAGGTCACCGGCGCTTTGTTTCATACCCAAGGCGGGCTCGCGATCGACGGCGTCGGTCGTGTCCGGCGCAAAGACGGCACGCTGTTGCCAAATCTATTCGCAGCCGGCGGCGCGGCCGCCGGCGTATCGGGCTCCAGCGCGGCCGGTTATCTGTCCGGCAACGGGCTTTTGACCGCAACCGTGCTTGGCCGCTTGGCGGGGCAGGCGGCGGCCGGGCTGTGCCGTGAACGGACGTCGCGCCTGCGCCCGCTCTCTTGATCGGCACGCACCATCTGCTTCCGGCCCGAAGCGGAGCCGCCATCCGATCGGCTATCCAGGCGATGCGGACGCGATATACTCTTGAGCTCGAGCGCGACAAGACTTCGTATCAGGGAGAGAACAATGAGGGCAGGGACCATCGTCGCCGCAGTGCTAGCCGTCGCCATCGGCGGCGCCGCACATGCCGCCGACAGCGTGAAGATCGGCGTCATCTATCCGTTGACCGGCAATGCGGCGAGCGCCGGCCAGTCGGCCAAGGACGCGGTCAACCTCGGCGCCGAGATCGTCAACACCGCGCATCCCGAGCTGAAAAGCCTGCCGCTCGGCGCCACCGCCGGCCTGCCCAATCTCGGCGGCGCCAAGATCGAGCTCGACGAGGCCGATCATCAGGGCAATCCGCAGGTCGGCCAGCAGCAGACGTTGCGCCTGATCACCCAAGACCACGTCACGGCCATGCTCGGCTCGTATCATTCCTCGGTGTCGCTGGTGGCGACCGCGGTCGCCGAGCGGCAGGGGGTGCCGTACCTCGTCGCCGACTCGGTGGCGGTGAACATCACCGGCCGCGGCTTCAAATGGACGTTCCGCAGCGGGCCGTTCGCGCCGGATTTCGCCAAGGCCTATGCCGCGTTCCTCACCGACCTGAAGAAAGCGGGCAAGAAGGTCGACAGCATCGCTATCGTCAACGAGAACACCGATTACGGCACCTCCGTCGCCGCCAGCATTCAGGACGCCGCCAAGGCCGCCAACATCAAGGTGGCGGCGCAGATCCCCTACAACGCCAATAGCTCGGACGTCTCCGCCCAGGTGTTGCAGTTGAAAAGCCTACAGCCCGACGTGGTGATCTTCATCAGCTATACCCAGGACATCATCCTTTATTTCAAGACGATGAAGAATCTCGACTATCTGCCGCCGATGATCATCGGCGACGATGCCGGCTTCTCCGATCCGAGCTTTATTCCCAACGTCGGCGATCTGGCGCAAGGCGCGATCAACCGCAGCGCCTTCGATACCGGCCAGCCGGGCGCCAACAACTACATCGTCAACCAGATGTTCAAGGCCAAATACGGCCGCGATCTCGACGACACCAGCGCGCGCTGGATGCAGGGCTTCTTCGTGCTCGCCGACGCCATCAACCGCGCCGGCTCGACCGAGCCCGACAAGATCCAGGCGGCGCTCAAAGCGACCGATCTGAAACCCGATCAGCTCATGATCGGCTATAACGGCGTGAAATTCGACGACACCGGCCAGAACATTTTGGCAAGCACCTTCCTGATCCAGCTCAAGGGCAAGGAATACGTCTCGGTCTGGCCGGCGGATCGCGCCACCAGCAAGCTGGTTTGGCCGATGGAGGGTTGGCGCTAGCCAAGCGCCGGGTGTCTTTATCGAGCGTCCTCGCTGGTCCCCTTTGCGGGCATCGCGTGCTATTGGGATAACGGGTAGGGCTATGTTGCCTGCGGGCCACACTCCCGAGAAAACCGTCGTATGAGCAACTTGTCCGTGTTGCACGCTTAAATAGAAGGCTCTTTAATCCGTCAGCCAGGATGCTGCAGGTGTCGCAGCACCGAATGCAAATACGGCTTCTTTTTCCCGGCTGGGGGCGTGCCATGTCTGCGCTGCGGTTTGTTGTTATCTCGGCGGTTGCAGTGACGCTCGGCGGATGCGGTCTATTTACACCCGAGATGGAAGCGTTTTGGGAAACAAAGGATCAAGAGAAAGCTTTCGAAAACATAATCGTCAATAATGTTAAGTGCGAAATTCGTAATGGCGTGTATGAAGCGATCCGTTTGCTTCAAACACATACGCGGTATCCGGGAAACGATATAAGGTGGCTGGAAAAGCAAGGCGCTACCGTTACGCTCAAACTGGTGGTTGACGAGAAAAGCTCTCTCAATCCCGGTATATCTTACGGTGACACACCGCCACTTCCGTTCTCGCTCGGGGTTGGGACTGCGAATTCAGCCGATGCGACACGGACTGAAATAGTTGCCTTTACATATTCATTTCACGACTTGCTGCATGAAAGGGGTGTAGAAAGGTATATTGGAAAGCCTTGCGATCACGAAGACGGCGTCTTGATTCAGAGTGATTTGAAAATCAGAGATTTCATTGTCAATAAGGTGTTTCTAGCCAAGGTGCCTGGTTCGGTGGTCATCGAGGATGTTCCGGGTAGCGCGAGGCCAGTCTCCAACCCGTTCAGCACGTTTAGCTATGAGGTCACCTTCGTTGTGGCTTACGGCATAAATGGCACGCCGACCTGGAAGTTTAAGAGGATTGCCGTAAATCCGTCATCGCCATTATTCAGCACATCGCAGCAGCGGACGCAGGACTTGACGATAACGATCGGAAAAACGACGCCTGCCACGGCGAGTAGCCCGGCGACGCCGTCACCGGAGGCAATAGCTCTGCACAACGCAGCTCTCATTGGTCAGGCGGTCGCAACCGCTATCCAAAGTCAACAGCGCTGATACTTTGAAGGAGGATAAAATGGCTCGTACCCGCTCCAGCTCCCACTCCCGCCACCTGAAGGAACTGGTAAAGAAAGATCCAAAGTTCAAAGCTCTGGTCGCAAAACACGGAATGCCACGTGGTCCCAAGGATTGCACAGAGCTGAACCCCGGGGACGTTTGCATGGTCACCGACTGCGTTGACGGCAAAAGGATCGAAATGCGCTGCGATGGAAGTGGGGGCTGCACCGACTATAAGGTGGTACCCTGCTAGAAAGAGCGAGAGATACCCGATCGCGTGCAGATCGGGGACATCTGAGATCCCGCGTAACGCGGAGCGCAGTTTGGTTGTCGCTTGCCGTTAACATCGGAGATCAACAATTCCGTTCCGCGGGTGGAAGTAACATGAATGAATTGCCAGGCTAAGCAGATCCGCCGACTTTATAATTAGCGCCAGCGGCGGTGCAGCCACAGCCATTGCTCGGGATGTTCGCGCACCCAGCCTTCGATCACCGCGGTCACCGCCTGCATGGTGCCGGCAATGTCGAAATTGCCCTCGGTGTCGCGCGCCGGCTTCACCTCGTCGCTGATCTCGCCCCAAAAGCTGTTGCCGTCGGGGTTGCGCACCACGCGCATGCCGTGGATCGGCGCGCCGGTTTGCCGGGCGAGCAGCGCGACCAGCGGATTGGCGAGGCAGGGGCGGCCGAAGAACGTCACCGCGACGCCGCGGGTATAATGCTGGTCGGCCAGGATGCCGACGCTGACGCCCGACTGCAGCAAACGGGCGAGCCGCACCGGGGCTTCCAGCGAGGTCGGGATCAGCTCGCCCATCAGCGGCCTGCGCAGTTTGACGATCAGATCGCCGATCGCGGCGATGCCCGGCCGCCGGTACAGCACGGCCGATTTGACGCCGAGCAAGGTGGCGCCGACGCCGGGAATTTCCCAGTTGGCGAGATGGGCGGCAAAGCCGATCATGGCCTGTCCGCCATCCCTGATGCGCTCGAAGCGCGCGGCCGTCTCCGGCGTGTAGGTGATGGTGTCGCGGGTCTGCGGACCGAAGCCGGCGACGGAGAATTCATCGAGATGGGCGAACTCGACCGCGATGCGGCCGAGATTGTCCCACACCCCGCCGAGGATTTTTTCGATCTCGGCGTCGGATTTTTCCGGGTAGGCGGCGCGCAGATTCTCGCGGCCCAGGCGGTGCTCCTTGAGCAGCGGACCTGCTTTGCGCATCAAGGCGCCGGCGAAATTCGCCGAGCGCCGCCGATCCAGCCAATGGACCGCGCGCAACAGGGCGACCGTGAGCGCGCCGAGGACCGCATCGATCACGGGCTTCAAGCGCGCGCGTCCTAGAAATTGACGATGATCTTGCCGAACACCTGCCGGCTTTCCAGCCGAGCCAGGCCGTGTTCGAAATCGGCAAGCGCCACTTCGGTATCGATCGCCGGCAATAGCCCCGCCGCCATCTTGGCGAGGCTGTCGCGGATATTGCGCAGCGAGCAGCCGAACGAGCCGGTGATGCGGTATTGCTGCAGATAGAGCTGGAACAGGTTCATGGTGATCGACTGGCCCGAGGTCGAGCCGCAGGTGACGAGCCGGCCGCCGCGCTTGAGGCAGAGCAGCGAGCCGTTGAACGTGTCGGGCCCGACATGCTCGAAGGCGACGTCGACGCCTTTCTTGGCGGTGAGCTTGCGCACCACGCCTTCGAAGCGCTCGGTGCGGTAATTGATGACGTGGTCGGCGCCGAGCGCCTTGGCCTTTGCCGCCTTGTCGTCGTCGCCGACCGTGGTGATCACGGTGCAGCCGATGGCTTTGGCCATCTTGATGGCCGCGGTGCCGATGCCGGAACCGCCGGCTTGCACCAAAATGGTTTCGCCCGGCTCGAGCTTGGCGTTGTCGAACAACATGTGCTGCACGGTGCCGAACGCCACCGGCGCGCAGGCGGCGTCGCGGAAGCTGACGTTTTGCGGGATCGGCACCACGAGCCGCGCCGGCATGTTGATCAGATCGCGGGCAAAGCCGTCGACATGAAAGCCCATGATGCCGGCGACGTTCTCGCACAGATTATCGCGGCCCTCGCGGCAGGCCTTGCAGTGGCCGCAAGTCAGCGCGCCGTAGGCGACCACGCGATCGCCGACCTTGCTCGTGGTGACATCGTCACCAACGGCAACGATTTCGCCCGCGGCTTCGACGCCGACGATCAACGGCAGCTTGCGCTTGGCGAACGCCATGCCGCGCCAGCCCCACACGTCGATGTGGTTCAGCCCGATCGCCTTGATGCGGAGCTGCACTTCGCCGGCCGATGGAGCGGGGGGCGGGGCGACGTCGAGCAGTTCGATCTTGCGATCGCCGACCAAGGTGAGCGCGCGCATGGTCGCGCCCGGCGCTGTCGCGGCGCGGTCGCTTGCGATGGTTTCGGCAACGCCGGTCACGCCGGCTCCCGGGTCATGACCAGGCAAACGTTCTGCCCGCCGAAGCCGAACGAGTTGGAGATGGCGCGCCGCACTTTTGCGTCGCGCGCCTTGTTCGGCACCACGTCGAGCGCGATCGCCGGATCGGGCACGTTGTAATTGATGGTCGGCGGAATGCGCTGATGCTCGAGCGTCAACAGGCTGAACGCCGCTTCCACCGCTCCGGCCGCGGTCAGTGCGTGGCCGATCATGGATTTGTTCGACGAGATCGGGATGTTGCGGATGTGCTCGCCGAATACGGTCGAGACACCGAGATATTCCATCTTGTCGTTCTCGGGCGTCGAAGTGCCGTGGGCGTTGATGTAGTCGACGTCTTCGGGGCCGATGCCGGCATCGGCCAGAGCGTTCCGCATGCAGGCGATGATCGGCTTGCCGTCGGGGCTCGAGCGGGTGCGGTGGAACGAATCCGACTTTTCGCCGCAGCCTTCGAGAATGCCGAGGATGCGGGCGCCGCGCGCCTGCGCGTAATCGAGGTCTTCGAGCACCAAGGCGGCGGCGCCTTCGGCCAGCACGAAACCGTCGCGGTTTTTCGAGAACGGCTTTGACGCCTGTTCGGGCGGATCGTTCTGGGTCGACAGCGCCGAGAGCAGCGAAAAGCGCACCAGCGATTCCGGCGTCAACGAACCGTCGGCGCCGACCGCGAGCGCGACTTGGCACTCGCCGCGGCGCAGCGCCTCGACGCCGAGCTGGATGGCGCTGCCGCCCGACGCGCAAGCGGTGTTGAGCGAGATCGGCGAGCCTTCGGTGCCGAAATGCGCGGCAAGCCGTTCGCCGAGGATGCCGTATTTCAGCGACTCGTGGATTTGCGCAAATTCCGGCTTGCGCGCCACTCCGGTCAGCTCGGCATAGCCGGCGTCGTCCTTCAGGCCGGCGTCATTGGCCATGGCGATGCGGTAATGCCATTCGATCTCGAGCGGAGGAGCGGCGAAGAACAGCGGACCCGGAAAGCGGCCTTTGCCGCCGATGCTGGCCTGGGCGATGGCTTCTTCGCCAGCGAGGATGGCGATGCGCTCCGACAGCTCCGCGGGCGACATGTAGTCTTTGTAGACGTCGTTGACGGCGCCGGCGATGGTGGTGCGCAGCCCCTCGGTCGGAAAGCGGCTGATGGCGCGAATGCCGGACTGCCCGGCGGTGAGCTTCGCCCAATTGTCTTCCTTGCCGACGCCAAGCGCGCTGACGACGCCGATGCCGGTGACGGCGACGATGGGACGGCCGGCTTTGTCACGCTTGCCCATGGTGCTCCCCTTCAACCGATCCGCTCGACCAGCGCCAGCCCTTCGCCGCGCCAATTGCCGACGCTGGTGACGATAACCTGCGACAGGCCCGAGGGACTATCGCCGGTATCGCCGCTGCCGGCAGCCGCGAACAGCTTGCCGTGCTCGAGCGCGGCGCAGGCGATCCCCAGATTGGCCAAAAACTGGGTCTCGACCCCATGCCCGATATACGTACCGGTGCCGCGGACGGGAAGGCCAAATTCCTTGAGCACGCCGCGTTCCGCCGCGGTCGCTGGCTCGATCCCGCTGGCGCCGGAGATGACCGCGGCGTGGGCCCGGTCGACCTTGCCGGCAATTGTCTGCCACTGCCGGCGCAGCGCGGCCTCGGTCTCGCCGGCTTGCCGTAAATTGCGATCGGAATGGACCTCGGAAAGCCGCGCCCGCGGTTTGGCGCCGCGCGCTTGCGCGTGCTCGGGGCTTTCCAGCACCAGAAACGCGCCCATGGTGGCAAAGGCGATACCGCCGTCGGGGCCGCGATCCCAGACCGGGGCGAATTTGTCCCGCAGCAGCACGTGGCCGAGCTCGAACGCCAGCAGCACGTCCCAGCGCGCGCCGTTATAGGCGCCGCCGACCAGCGTCAGCTCGCTCTGGCCGGAAGCGACGCGTGCCTGCGCGACGCGGACACTGTCGACGCCCGCGGCCTCTTCCCCCATGAAGGTGCGCGAGGAGCCGACGACGCTGTGCACCAGCGAAATATTGCCGGCCAAGAGATTGGGCAGTTGCGCCAGAAACAGGGTCGGGCGCAGGTCGCTCATCAGCCGTTCGTTGAGAAACACGTCCGGACGATTGGCCTTGCGCACGCCGGCGAGGATCGCATTGTCGGCTGCGACGTCGCGCTCGCCGCCGCCGGCGGCGACGATCATGTCGGCGCGGTCGAGAAGCTCCGGCTTGCCGGCAATGCCGGCGTCGCTGAGCGCCAGACCCGCCGCATAGGTGCCGGCGCGCTGCCACAGCTCCATCTGGCGCTGATCGGCCTTTTTCGGAATCTGCTTGTCGAAACTCATCGCCGGCAGCGGATGCACGATATAGGGCGCGAAGGTCTTGTCGTCGTAGGGCGGCGGATCGCCGTGCTCGAGACGCTGCCAGTTCGCCTCCATGCCCTCGCCGAGACACGTCAACAGGCCGACGCCGGTGATCCACACCTCGCGGCGTGCGCTCACTTCACCGGCTCCTTGAACGGAAACTGCAGGCGCTCGGCCCAATCGCGGATCGCCTGGCGGAATTGCGGGTTCGGGTAGGGCAGCATGCGGTAGGTGATCTGGGCGTCGCACACGCCTTTGCCGTGGCGGCGGCCCATGACTTCGCCGACGGTGAAGCCCGAGCCCTCGTGAATCACCTTGCCTTCGAATTCGAGCTCATCGCCGGGCATTACCGCGCTGCGCATCTTGGCTTCCTTGACGCCGGCGAGGATCGGCATGACGTCGAAATTGACCAGGGCGCTTGCGAGCCAGCCGGTGGTTTGCGCCATGCATTCGATCAACAGCACGCCGGGCATCAGCGGATAGCCGGGGAAGTGGCCCTCGAAGACCGGGCTCTCGTTCGCCTTCGGAATGGTGCAGGCGGTGCGGATGACGCGTTCGTCGAGATTGACGTCGACGATACGGTCGAGCATCTGAAAATATTCAAGGCGCATGATGGCGCCTCAGGCGCCCTTGGCGGCGATCAATTCGTCGATGCGGTCGCTCAGGTTCTTCAGCACGAAATACTGATCCGTCGTCGCCTTGCCGTCGTTGACTTCCTGCGTCCATTGTTCGAGCGGCAGCTTGATGCCGAACGCCTTGTCGATGGCAAAGGCGATGTCGAGGAAATCGAGACTGTCGATCTCCAGATCGTTGATGGCGTGGCTTTCGGGCTTGATATTCTCACGCGGGATGTCGCAAGTTTCCGCAATGATTTCAGCCACTTTGTCAAACGTGGTGGACATCAGACCTGCTCTTTTTCACGGCAAGGACGGTCGCCGGCCCGTTCCGGCGCATGCAAGCCCGACCCGCGCCGGGCCCCCTTAGGACGCGAGCGCCCCGTATAGCGAAGGATGGGGGCAAGTTCAACGGCGGGAGCCCAAGGCCGATATGGCGCCGAGGCTTACGGATAAGCCCCTGTGCCGGCTAACGGATCGCGGCCGGCGTAGCTAGCGATCGGCGCCTTGTTCCGGGCTGCGATTGGCGCCACCATCGCCGCCATGAACGGCCGGCTGGATTGCACCGGAGCGCGGCCGGCAAGGGGAGGGAACTCATGCGCTACGCGCTTCTCGCCGCAGCGGCCGCCGCCTTGGCGGTGGCGCTCGCGCCGTCGGCGGCTGCCTTCGCGCAGGTGCTGATGCAGCGCGACGTGTCGCTGAAAATGGCGCTGACCATCGCCGAGACCGCGGTCGCCGAATGCGAAAAAACCGGCAACAGCGTCTCGGTGGCGGTGGTCGATCGCGCCGGACGGCTGCGCGTCTTCCTTCAAGGCGACAAAGCGGCGCCGCACAATATCGAGCTGGCGCAGCGCAAGGCCTATACGGCGCGCACCTTCGGCCGCACCTCGGCGGAATGGGCTTCGCGCACCGAGCCGGGATCGGAGCTCGCCGGCCAACGCCAGCTCGAACACGTGATCGCGCTGCGCGGCGGCGTGCCGATAAAAGTCGGCAACGACACCATCGGCGCCGTCGGCGTCAGCGGCTCGACCTCCGGCGGCGACGAAGCCTGCGCCATGGCCGGCGTAGCGCAGGTGCAAGACCAACTGAAGTAATTCTACCTTTTGACCACCGGCACTTCGATCGGCGCGCAATTCTGCCGGCCTTGCAAGGCGCAGTCCTGGGCCTTTTGCATGGCGGCGATGGTGTCGGCGATCCATACTCCGGCGCTGATGAGCAGCGACACGATCACCACCGCGATGACATTCATCAGCATGCGTTGCCGATAGTCGATATGGCGGTCTTCTTCCTCGAACGCGGCGAGATCGTCGATCGGTTCGTCGCCGTCCGGCGCGATCGGCCCGCGGCGCGGCGTGCCGGCGCGGCGGCGCAAATGGAACGTCAGGATCCGTCCGGACTCGATTGGTCCAGACTCTTGCGCCCCGCTCGGATTGGGCCGGTCCTGTGCCACGTCACGATCACCGTGCAAATCACACCAGACAATAGCGCGTTTGCCGGGCAATTTCTAAGCCCGGATTATAGGCGCGCCGAGGCGCGGCATCGCGCATTCCAAGCCGCCGCGAACTGGCCTAGAATCGACACCGACAAGCCGGGCGCGACAGACACGACGGAGCAATTTTAATGACGATTACGGCTGCGAAAAATATCCGGCTTGCCGTCGGCTTGGCGCTCGCGCTTGCGCAACTCGCGGCGACGGCCGCGCAGGCGACCGATTATAACGTCGGCCCGATCCAGATCAGCGCGCCCTGGGCGCGGGCGACGCCGAAGGGCGCGAGCACGGGCGCCGCCTATATGACCATCACCAACACCGGCAAGACGCCCGACAAGGTCAGCTGCGTGTCGAGCGACACCAGCGCCGAGTGCCAGATCCACACCATGACCATGACCAATGGCGTGATGCAGATGCGGCCGGTCGAGGGCGGCCTCGAGATCAAGCCGGGCGAGACCGTCACGCTCAAGCCGGGCGGCCTTCACGTCATGCTGGTCAGCCTCAAGCATCCGCTGGAGCAGGGCAAGACGGTGAAGGCGACGCTGAAATTCGATGCCGCAGGCTCGGTGGACGTCGACTGCCCGATCGCCGCCATCGGCGCCGCGGCACCCGGCGTTCCCGCCGGCGGCGGCGGCATGCAGATGAACAAGCCATAGGACAGCGTTCGTTTCCCGGGCGCAGCGCAGCACGAAGCGGAGCGTAGTGGTGCGCTGCAGACCCGGGATCGCAACAAACTCCGCGTCTACGACGATCCCGGATCAGCGGTGCACCGCTTCGCGCTGCACCGCATCCGGGACACGCGCTGCGCGCTACTTGCCTTCCTTGAACGGCGCCTTCATGCCTTGCGGCAGCGGCGCCTTGAAGGTGTTGAGCGTCATCGACACCATGGCGTAATAGCCGAGGATGCCGACCAGATCGACGACGCCGGCATCGCCGAGAATTTTCTTCACCTTGTTGTAGGCACCGTTGCCGACGCGCTTCTTCGCGTAAAGCTCCTTGACGAAATCATAGACCGCCATTTCGTCCTTCGGCGCCTTTTTCGGCGCGCGGCCGGCCTGGATTGCGGCGATGGTTTCGGGCTTGACGCCGGCCTTCTCGGCCATCGGCGCATGCATCGCCCATTCGTATTGCGCCTTCCACTGTTGCGCCGTGCAGAGAATGGCGAATTCCGACAGCCGTGGCGGCACGCGGGTCTTGAAGCGCAGGTGCCCGCCGAGCTTTTGCGCCAGTTCCCCGAAGGTCGGCGAATGCAGAAAGATCGCGAACGGCCCGGACATCTTGAACTGGCCGCGCGGACCCGACGCGATGGATTGCGCCAGCGCGCGCTGGTCGGCGGTCAGGCTGTTCTCTTCGAGCTTGGGCAGGCGGGGCGATTGCAGATCGGCCATGGGTGTTTCCTCTTAGCGGGTGGGGACGGGCGTCCTTGGTGATTGTTCTATCGTGACGGCTGAGCCGGCGATGGGCGGGAGGCCATAATGAACGAGGGAAGCACGGTGCGCTACCGGCGCTTCTTGGCCTTGGTCTTTACCGGACTTTTCTTCGCCGGCTTCGGCGCGGCACGTTTGGCGCTCGCCGCGGGCCGCGCCGGCATGAGGCCGGCCTTCTCGACCTGCCGCACCCAATAATCCCAGGCGCGGCCCATGGACGGCGGCCGCAATTGGTGCGCCGAGGTGAGCTTGGCCTCGCCCGGCGAGAGCGAATCGACGTGGCCGTGGGCGATGGCCTGGCTCAATAGCTTGGCGTTGTCGCAGCTGAACACCGTGCGGAACGTCAGCTCGCGCAGGCTTAAACCCGCGACGGTGGCGCCATGGCGGCGCATCAGCACCATCCAATGCGGCCCGAGCGCGCGCGCCAGCGAGGCGCCTTCCTCGGGCTTGATCACCAGCATGTTGGTGTCGCCGAATTCGTCGCGCTGGTCCCAGAACGGCACCTGGCCGATGACGGCGCCGAGATGAAACACCGGCACCATTTCGCGCCCGGAAATGGCGTAAGGCAGCACGGCGTGGGCGTGGTGATGGACCACCGCGTTGACCTCGGGGCGGGCTTTATAGATTTCGCCATGGATCACCCGCTCGCTGTAGAGCCGGAACTCGGTCGGCCGGACCGGCTCGGAGTCGAGAGTGAGCTCGACGATGTCAAATATTTCCGCCAGTTCCGGCGCGCGGTGGCGCGGGATGAAATAGCGCTTCGGATCGTCCGGATGGCGCACGCTGACATGGCCGAACGCGTCGAGCACCTTTTCGTTGGCCATGATGCGGGTGGCGACGATCAATTCGTGCAGCAGTTCGGCGATTTTTTGATCCGGCATGTGGGCTCCGTTACGATTGGAGGCAGTGAGAGGAGGGGTGTTAAGTTCGGCCGAGAAAGCGGCCTTGATCGCTTGGACAGCGTTTCTGTTCGTGTTGGCCATCTTGTCAAGGATCGCAGACCGCCGAAGGCGGCGGCGCTTCGCGCCGTCCTTGACAAGATGGCCAACACGAACAACCCAGCATCCAAGCGATCAAGGCCGCACCACGATCAATTCCCAGATGTATTCTCCGGCAGCGTTTTGGCATCATGGCGCCGATCGCGCTAGGAGTGTCCTATGGCTGTGGCGGTGAAAGCCCTGTTCTTCGACGTCTTCGGCACCTTGGTCGATTGGCGCACCTCCATCGCGCGCGAGGCCGAGGCGATGCTCAAACCGCTTGGTTTTACGCTCGATTGGCCGGCCTTCGCCGACGCCTGGCGCGGCGAATATCAGGGCGCCATGGACGAGGTGCGCTCCGGCCGCATACCGTTCTGCAAGCTCGACATACTGCACCGGCGCAATCTCGAGCTCATTTTGCCGCGCTTTCACGTCAGCACGCTCTCCGAAGAGCAGCGCCGCGCGCTCAATCTGGCATGGCACCGGCTCGACGCCTGGCCCGATGTGCCGCCCGGGATGGCGCGGCTGAAAAAGCGCTACATCCTGGCGCCGGTGTCGAACGGCAATATTTCGCTGATGGTCGATCTGGCGCGGCGCAATAATCTGCCGTGGGACGCCATCCTCGGTTCGGAGATCGCCGGCGACTATAAGCCAAAACCGCGGGTCTATCTCGCCGCCGCCGAAGCGCTCGACCTGCCGCCGCACGACTGCATGATGGTCGCCGCGCACACCAAGGACCTGATGGCGGCCGCGGCGCTCGGACTGCGCACCGGCTATATCGCGCGCCCCAACGAGCACGGCCCCGGCCGCGGCGAGACCGCGCCAAGCGAGAAGGTCGATTTCGCGGCGCAGAGTCTGGAGGATTTGGCGGGGCAGTTAGGAACGTGAGGCGCACACTTTCCCCTCCCCCTTGTGGGGAGGGGCAGGGGGTGGGGGTCGTGAGGTTCTGTAAAAGCGTCGACGCTCTCACGTCACCTCACGACCCCCACCCCACCCTCCCCACAAGGGGGAGGGCTAAGTGGAGCGGGGGAGGGCTAGGAGCCCAGCGCCGGATAATCCGTGTAGCCCTTGGCGGCGCCGCCGTAGAACGTCTTGCGGTCCGGCGCATTGAATGGGCCGCCCCTGCGGAAGCGTTCGTCGAGATCCGGATTGGCGAGATAAAGCGTCGCGAACGACACGAGATCCGCCGCGCCGTCGCGCAGCACGGCGTTGGCGCGTGCCAGATCGTAAGCCTTGTTGGCGATCAGCGCGGTGCGCCACAGCGGACGGAAGAACGCCGCATCCAAGCGCGGTCCGGCGCCGACCGGATCGGCCGGTCCCGGCTCCACCATGTGCAGATAGGCCAGGCCGAGCCGGTCGAGCATGCCGACCACCGTGGCGAAGGTCGCGGCCGGGTCGCTGTCGGAGATGTCGTTGAAGGCAAGGTTGGTCGGTGACAGATGCACGCCGACCTGCCCGGCGCCCCATTCGCCGGCCACCGCCGCCATGACCTCGATGAGTAGCCGCGCGCGATTGGACGCGGGTCCGCCATAGCTGTCGGTGCGCCGGTTGGTGCTGTCGCGCAGGAATTGATCGAGCAGATAGCCGTGGGCGGCGTGCACTTCGACGCCGTCGAAGCCGGCGGCTTTGGCATTCGCCGCAGCTTCGCGGAATTGCGCGACGATGCCGGCAAGCTCGGCGGTGTCGAGGGCGCGCGGCGTCACGTAGGGTTTCATGCCGTCGAGCGTCCAGGCTTGGCCCGCGGGCGCAAGCGCCGACGGCGCCACCGGCAGCGCGCCATCGGGCTGCAAAGATGGGTGCGAGATCCGCCCGACATGCCAGAGCTGCAAAATAATCCGTCCCCCGGCCGCATGCACCGCGTCGGTGACGAGCCTCCAGCCCGCGACTTGCTCGGAACTGTGGATGCCCGGCGTAGCGGGATAACCGAGCCCCTGCGGTGACACCTGGCTCGCCTCGGCGACGATCAATCCGGCGCCGGCGCGCTGCGCGTAATAGGTGGCGTTGAGCTCCGTCGGTACGTTGCCGGGCCCGGCGCGGTTGCGCGTCATCGGCGCCATCACCACGCGGTTCGGCAATTGCAGCGGGCCGAGGCGGAACGGCGAGAAAATGTCCACGCTACCCATTCAACGCCACACTTGTCAGCCCCACACTTGTCAGCCCCACACTTGGCGCGCGGTCTCGAGAATGCGCTCGAATTTACGCCACTGATCCTGTTCCGGGATTGAGATGCTGTCGAGGCCGCCAAATCCGCACTGCGGGCTCAGCGCCAGTTGCTCGGCCGGCAAATATTGCGTCGCCTCGTCGATCCGCCGGCGTAAGAGATCGAGGCTTTCCAGATCGGCGCTTTTGGTGGTGACCAAACCCAGGACCACGATTTTCTGCTTCGGTACGTAGCGCAGCGGCGCGAAACTGCCGGAGCGTTCGTCGTCATATTCGAGCAGCAGGCGGTCGTGCTTGAGTTGCGAGAATAGCCGCTCGGCGATGCCGTCATAGTGACCCTCGCGATGCCATTGCGGCATGACCTTGCCGGTCGCCGGGTCGATCGTCCGCGGATTGCCTTTGCACAGATGAATGCCGAAGGTGACATCGTCGAAGCCGGCAATGACGGCATTATCGGCGGCGATCGAACGTTGCATATTCTCGTCCGGGTTCTCGCCGCGGGCGCGCATGCGGTCGAGCGAGACCTTGTCGACGTAAGCCGTATAGCCCGGCGCATCGATCTGAATGTAACGGCAGCCGGCATCGACCAGTTCGCCGATGATCTGCCGCGAAATTTTGACGACGTCGTCAAGGAACGCGTCCATGTCCCGGTAAATGGCTTTGGACTGCTGCCAGTCGAAGCGCTGCGAAATCCGGTCGGGACTTAACACCGTCACCTTGACCGGCCTGGTCGCGATCTTGCTGGAGAAGCGATATTCCGACAGCGGCACGTTGCGCAGGAGGCGGAGCCGCTCGACGACGCGGCGCCGGGTCCTGATCGCCGGGCCGGGGGCGCTGAAATTCTGCTCGGCGCGCGCAAACGGCGCCAGGCTCACGCCTTCCATCGATTTGTCTTCGGCCGGGACCTCGAAGCCTGCGACCGACTCGCTGAAACTTTCCTGGAAATTGCGCCGCCGCAGCTCGCCGTCGGTGAGAATCGGATATCCGATCGCCTCCTGCTTGGCGATCACGTGGCGGATCGCCTCGTCCTTGGCGCGGTCCAACTCGCTCTCGCCGGCGTCGCCCCGCTTGTAGGCGTCATAGACACGGCGCAGATCGGGCGGCGCGCACAGCCCGCCCACCTGGTCGACGCGAAGTTTTCGCAAGTTCGCCATCGTTGCCGTCGTCGACATCGCGATGCCTCCTCACTTGCCGATCTGCAAATTCAGCTTGCGCACGATTGTCGCGTAGCGTTCGGCATCGCGCTTGCGAAATTCGATATAATTCGCGGTGCCGTTTTCTTCCATCACCATGCCGAATTGTTCCATACGCGCGGCCATGGCCGGCTCGCGCATGACCTTGGCGATTTCGGCCTGCAGGCGCGCCACGATCTTCGCCGAAATGCCCGCCGGCGCGAACATTCCCATCACGGTGGCAATATCGAAACCCTTGATGCCCAATTCGTCGCAGGTCGGGATCGCCGGCGTCGACGCCGAGCGCTGCAGCACGCTGATGCAATAGCCGCGCAACTGGCCGCCCGCGATCAGCGCCTGAACGTTGGGAATGCCGGACCAGGCCACCTGGATTTCGCCGGTGAGGAGGCCGTTGACCATGGCGGTGCCGGCGCGATACGGCACGTGCAGGACATCGATCCCGGTGCGATCGGCAAAGATCGCCATGGTCATATGATGGATCGAGCCGACGCCCGCCGAGCCGTAGGTGATCTTGCCGGGGTCCTGCTTGGCGAGCGCGATGAAGTCCGGCAGCGTCGCGGCTGGCACCTTCGGGTTGGCCACCAGGATGGTCGGCAAGCCGACAAGCGCGGTGACCGGCGCAAAATCCTTCATGGGGTCGTAGCCCATGTCCGGATTGAGCAGCGGGTTGATCGCCATGATGCCGGTGTCGCCCAAGAACAGCGTGTAGCCGTCGGGCGGGGCTTTTGCCGCGGCAATCGCGGACAGTGCCCCGCCGGCGCCGGTGACGTTTTCGACGACGAACGACTTGGCGAAATCGTTGCTCATCCGGTCCGCGAGCAAGCGCCCCATGACGTCGGGGTTGCCGCCCGGCAACGACGATACGATCAGCCGCACCGAATGCGCGGGATAGGAATCGTCCTGCGCGAGCGCGGGCGAGAAAAGGCAGACCGTGGCCGCCATTGCGGTTACGACAAGGCGCGCATGCATGGGCCTAATCCTTTATTGACCGGGATCGCGGCGTAACGCCCGTTCTGCCGATCTAGTCGAAATGCAAACCGCTTTTCTTCACCACCGGCTGCCAGCGCGCCGCCTCGGTCTTGATGAAGTCGGCGAATTCGACGGGCGTGCTGGACGACAGATAAAGACCCACCGCGTCGGCGCGCGCCTTGATGGTCGGATCGTTGAGGATTTTTGCGGTCTCGCTTTGCAGTTTGTCGATGACGGCGGCGGGCGTGCCGTGCGGCGCCACGAGCCCGAGCCAGACCGTGAGATTGCCGAGATGCAGGCCCGCCGCTTCGTCGAGCGTCGGCAGATCGGGCAGCGCCGGAAACGCGCGGGCATCGAGCTTGGCCAGCGCCCGCAAATCGCCCGACTGGATCAGCGGCAATTCCGCCGAAGGCCCGTCGAACACGAAATCGACGCTCTTGGTCAAAATGCCGTGCGCCACTTCCGAGCTTCCATTGTAAGGCACCAGCACGGTATCGACGCCGGCCGCGTCGTTGAACAGATAACCCTGCAGCTTGGTCGAGATGGTGCCGGCGCCGTAATTGAGTTTGCCGGGGGCGGCCTTGGCCTTGGCGATCAAATCCTTCACCGACTTCATGTCGCTTTGCGCATTGACCACCAGGAGCCCAATGGTCTTCGCCACCAGCGAGATCGGCGCAAAATCGGCGATCGGATCATAGGCCAGGGTTTTGTAGAGATACTGGTTCATCACCAGTGTCGAATCGATCGCCATCAGCAGCGTGTAGCCGTCGGGCGAGGCCTTAGCGGCCGCCTCAGCGCCGATCACGGTGTTGGCGCCGGGCCGGTTCTCCACCACCACCGCCTGGCCGAAATCGATGCTCATCCGGTCGCCAATGAGCCGCGCCAGTACATCCGACGGGCCACCGGCGGGGAACGGGACAATGATGTGGATGGGGCGGGTGGGGTAGGGGGTTTGGGCGGGGGCGGGGGCAATCAAGAGCACTGGCAACAATATGCATGCTGCCAAGAAGCGAATGTAACGCATTGGGCGATCTCCTATCGTCACAGCATAGTTGATTTAGTCGCGGAAATTTAGCCGCACCCTCCTCGGGGGTACTTATCAAAGGTTGAAAATCGTCTACATTGCCCTCCTGGGGTAACAAAAGACCGGTTCCTCATTCCGGTCCTAGAGGAGATAACTCCGAATTATGGGTCCTTTCAGCAGTTACGACATTAC
>Ga0210408_10000121_pt1 | contig 121366 bp, 105 predicted proteins | sample IncBWH4MmetaG_FD_155471 | JGI IMG/M metagenome (GOLD analysis project Ga0210408, IMG submission 155471) | Forest soil microbial communities from Barre Woods Harvard Forest LTER site, Petersham, Massachusetts, United States - Inc-BW-H-4-M | ecosystem: Environmental > Terrestrial > Soil >...
CGCCGGCGTATGGATTCGAGGCATTCTCAGCGACGAATACCAGGTTCCAGTCACCAGCGTCACGTTCTTTAATGGCGGCGAGGAACAGCCGGGCCGCCCCGAAAAGTTGAAGCTCGACCTCCCCGCGACGATTCGTCTGCAATCGATCCCTGAAGACAAGACTCTCTCCGCGATGCTTGATACCGGAGAAATTGACGCTTTGTACACGGCGCGGATGCCCTCGACATTCACACACGGCTCCGGATCCGTGAAACGCCTCTTCGAAAATTATCCAGAGGTTGAAAGCGAATATTTTCTTCGGACCAAGATCTTTCCGATCATGCATGTGGTGGTGATCCGCAGCGATGTCTACGAAAAGCACCCCTGGGTAGCCCAATCTCTGCAAAAAGCTTTCGCCCTTGCTCAACGGGAGGTCTACCAGGATCTGTACCAGACCGCGGCCCTCAAATTCATGTTGCCGTGGCTCATCCGGCACGTCGAAGACACCCGCGCCCTCATGGGACACGATTTTTGGCCCTATGGAGTAGGGCCGAATCTCCACGTACTGGAAACGTTTCTACGCTATTCGCGTGAACAAGCGCTTTCCAAACGGCAGTTGAAACCACACGATCTATTCGCCAAGGAAACTCTGGAATCCTTCAAGATCTGAGACGCGGGCCAAAACGACGGAGATCAGCAGACCTCCAATGACAGGGACTGGATCACCGCGATGGTGGGCACTCGGGCGCGGCGACATCGACGCGACGGTTGCTCAGGTGGGCTTCAATCTGGCGCAGATGATCATCCCTGTTTTCCTTCTACTCCCGGTCGGGATTCCAGTGGAATTCAGCGTCGCTCGCCTGCTGCCTGGGTATGCGACAGGCTTCCTTATAGGATCGCTCGGACTGACCTTGCTCGCGTTGCGGCTTGGCAGGCGCGAAGCTCGACAGAACGTGACGGCCCACGTCTATGGCAACAACGTCCCGGCGATCATCGCCTACACCCTGGCGATCGTGCTTCCAACCTATCAACGGACGCATGAGCCTGGCGCTGCCTGGCAAGTCGGAGCCGCCGCCGTCATCTGGACAGGGATTATCAAGCTTGCGGCGGCACCCTTCGCGGGCCTATGCCGGCGCTTTATTCCGGTTCCAGCATCCATGACAGTATTTGGGGCGGCGATGTACAGCTATCTTGCCCTGGTACTGCTCCAAAGAATCTTTGATCATCCGGTGGTGGGCATAGTTGCCCTCGCCATCGTGGCCTGTAGTGTTCTGGCCAATTTGCCGATTACGCGCTGGCGAATCCCTCCGTTTCTGGTAGCGTGGCTAGTTCCTCTGCTGGTGGGATTAGCGGTTGGATATGTCCATCTCACTTGGCGATTATGGTCTCCTTGTTTTCCCTTTGTCGTGTCTGCCGCGCCATTAGGCAGCCTCGGGCTCGCGTTGCCGTACTTGTCTGTCATTGCGCCCATCGCCATTTACCAGGTCTTGCAAGACGTCGCTTCGGTGGAAGGCGCCAGTGCCGTCGGAGACAGCTACGATGCCCGCCATGTGGTTGCCTGGGACGGGCTTGCCACCCTGATCTGTGGCTTGGCAGGGTCGGTCATCACCCCGGTGGTGTATGCGCTGCACCCACCCTACAAGGCGATCGGAGCAAGGATTGGCTTTGCCCTGTGGAGCCCTATCATCTTCCTCATAGTGGTGATGAGCGGGCTGACGCTATTCATGTCGCAACTTTTCCCCTGGCCCATCCTGGCGGCTATGATTGCCTACGTCTCGGTCGGAGTCGGAACGGCAACCCTTCGTCGGGTCGCCCCGAAATATCTCAGCGCGGTCCTGTTGGGACTCGTGCTCCCCACGGGTGCGGTGGTATCGGCGGCCGTCAACTCTGCGCTGCAATCGGTAAAGCTCTCACCCGCGAATGCGGACGTGGCGGTGGCGCTGAACCGTTCTATCTATTGGGAGTCTATCCAGGGACTTGGGAGCGGCTTTCTCTTCCTCGTGCTGGTGATCGCCGCCCTGATCACGGAGATGATCAACCGGAATTTTCCTCGAGCCGCGGCTTGGTGCATGGTAGCGTCCATCTTTTCGTGGCTCGGTTTGATGCACTCCCCAACCTTTCGATGGGGAGCGCAGCCCGAATACGCCAGCGGCTGGCTAGTCGCCGCCATCATCGCCTATTCGGCCACATGGTGGAGAGGCGACGGTGCCGCAACCGAAGCGACAGGCCTAGAACAGGACACACGCCCCCCGGTTCCGCCACGATGAGGAACTCGCCAGCTGGCCACTGACCAGCGTCCTTGCTTTATTTAGCGAGAACCGAAAGGGGAATACACTTTGAGACCGTTCTTGGTTGGGCTCATTCTGGGTGCAATCGCAGTGCCGCTCTGCGTGTATTTCTATTTCGCGTCTGGCAGTGCACCGGTGGCGACGGCCTCCCCTGCAATGCCGTTTGAAAAGATGCTGGCTCACAAGGCCCTGAACGCGCGCATCTATCGGGAAGTGCAGAAATCGGTCCCCATTTCCACCGGCGAGGCCACGCTTGTGGCCGGCGCCCAAGTGTATCGCGAGCAGTGTGCCGTGTGCCACTCCCTCCCTGGACGCGCGGATACCGCCATCGCTGCCGGCATGTATCCTCGTCCTCCGAAACTGCTCGAGGGGAAAGGCGTGACCGACGACCCGCCCGCCGAGAGCTACTGGAAAGTTGCGAACGGAATTCGGCTGACCGGAATGCCCGGTTTCCGCCAAGCACTCTCCGAAACCCAGATGTGGCAAGTGAGTCTTCTCGTCGCGCAAGCGGACAAACTGCCCAAGTCCGTTATGGATAGCTTTAGCACCCCAGCGCCTGCGGAAGTGAAGCTAGCCACACCCGCGAAAGCGACAAAGTAGCAGCTGGCACGGGCAATCGCGCGCACGGCTGGTTGCTTGATTCCCATGTCGAGGTCCTCTACTATCAAGGCATAAGTGTGGGCACAATGGCCGATCCCAAGCAGCCTTCATCCGAACCGCCAACCGCCGAAAACCCCGTTGCTGACGTTTTTGAAGATCGCCATCCTTCTCCGGCGGAGATTTCCTGGGCGGAGCAGACACTCGCCCCGATCCTCGAGAAGACTCCCGAAAAGCCCATCGGCGCTCCGACTGGTATAAACCTCGACGAGCAGGGCCACGCCCGTTTCAGCACGATTTCCAACGTTCCCATCCGCCGCCTCTACACGCCCGCGGATCTCCCCAAGAACTGGAGCGAAGAAAAATACCTGGGCTACCCCGGCCGGCCACCGTTCACCCGCGGCATTCACGCCACCGGTTACCGCGGCAAACTCTGGACCATGCGCATGTTCTCCGGTTTCGCCTCGCCGGAAGAAACCAACCAACGCTACAAGTATCTTCTGGAGCATGGCGGTAGCGGCCTGTCGGTCGCGTTCGATTTGCCAACTTTGATGGGTTACGATTCGGACCATCCCGCAAGCGAAGGCGAGGTTGGCAAGTGTGGCGTCGCTATCGACTCTCTTGAGGACATGGAAATCCTGTTCAACGGCATCGATCTCGAGAAAACGACGGTGTCGATGACCATCAATTCGCCCGCCAGTGTTCTGTGGGCAATGTACCTGGTCGTCGCGGAGAAGCAGGGTGCAGACTGGCAGAAGATTTCAGGGACGATCCAGAACGATATTCTGAAGGAATACATCGCGCAGAAGGAGTACATCTATCCACCGGCGCCGAGCATGCGCTTGGTGATCGATACCTTCGAGTTCGGTTCGAAGTTTACTCCCCGCTTTAACACGATCTCGATCAGCGGCTACCACATTCGCGAAGCCGGTTCCACCGCGCTCCAGGAACTGGCCTTCACCGTCTACGACGGCGTGGAGTACGTCGAATGGGCACTGCGACGCGGCCTGGAGGTCGACGACTTCGGCCCCCGACTTAGCTTCTTCTTCAACGCTCACAACGATTTCTTCGAAGAGATCGCCAAGTACCGCGCGGCGCGCAAAGTCTGGTATCGCTTGACGAAAGACCGCTTCGGCGCCAGGAGCGCGCGTACCTGGCTGATGCGTTTCCATACCCAGACGGCGGGCGTTTCGCTGCCCGCGCAGCAACCCATGAACAACATTGCACGCGTGGCCCTGCAGGCCCTGGCGGCCGTGCTGGGTGGCACCCAATCGCTGCATACCGATGCCCACGACGAAGCGCTGGCCCTACCCACCGAAGAAGCCGCGCGCATCGCACTGCGCACCCAGCAGATCATTGCCTACGAGTCGGGAGTTGCCCAGACGGTCGATCCGCTCGGCGGTTCCTACTTCGTTGAAAAGCTGACGCTCGACATGGAGCAAGGAGCATTCGACTACTTCCAAAAGCTCGACCAGATGGGCGGCATGGTACGAGCGATCGAGCGCGGTTATCCGCAAAAGGAAATCGCCGAGGCGTCTTATCAATACCAGCGTGCTGCGGAAGCAACCGAGAAAATCACCGTAGGCGTGAACGAATTCTCGATCGAGGAGGAGACTCCAACCATTCTTTACATCGATGAAACTGTCGCCCGCCAACAAAGCGCGAAGCTCAGGGCCCTGCGTGCCCGCCGTTCCAACGAGGAAGTCCAGCGCCGCCTGCGGTCGCTGAGAAAAGCCGCGGCACAAGAACCGAAACCGGCCAGCGGCAACGTGTCAGACGCGAACACGATGCTCCACATCGTCGACGCCGTCCGCGCCTATGCCACGGTTGGCGAAATCTGCGAGGCACTGCGCGATGTTTACGGGACCTACACGGAGACGAGCATCACCTAGCCAGCCTGCCCGTAGTCTGATTAGCGGTTATTTCGGCGGCTCCGCCTCAGCTGTGGTCGAAGTCTCCGCCGAGAACCTTGTCGGCTTGGGACGATACCCGTTGCGGGTGCGGATGTGGTACTGCTTCAGCCGCTCCCCTACAAGCTTCACCGTGATCGCACGCCAGCCGCGATTGGGATTGGCCTGGGGATAATAGCTCAACGAGTAAAGATGCCCGAGATCGTCCCGGATTGAAGCGAATGCACGCGTCTCGTCTTTCCAGGTCTTGGCAAAGTAAGCCTTCCCACCGGTAGCCGCGGTCATGCGTTCGAAAACCGCCGTCGATACCGGCTCCAACTTCGCCAGCTGCGTACTGATCATGTAGATCGGGATCCCCGCGGACTGCGCCAGTTCGGCAACATCCTCGGGCGGCACCACGCTGGTGTTGTCCGGTCCATTCGAGAACACGACCACTACCCTTCGTCCCGGGAATTTGGACGCATCCTTTAGCGTCAACAAAAGGGTGTTGTAGAGGGCGGCGTCGTCCCCCGCCACCGTGGTGCGCACGGCACGCAAAACTTCCGAGCGGTCTGCGGTCAGGGTCGCGCCGCGCGACAGGTCACGGCTATAGGAATAAAAGGCGATCTTATCGGCAGTCTGCAGCGAACGGACGAAATCCGAGATCGCATCCTGCGCGAACACAAATCCGTGATACATGTAGTTGCTCGTATCGAACAGGAGGAATACGTTCGCACCTGCAACCAGGGAACTCAGCGACTGCGGGTCCACGGCGGTAATCTGGGCGGTGTCCTTTGGCTCGACCGCAGGTGACTCGGACTTTGCGTCGTCCGATGCGATCGCCACGACCCTGCGGGCGGGTTCGTTTCCTTCCGCGAATGTGGCGAGCTTCTCGGAGATACCGTCCTCCACCACCACAAAGTCCTGCGGACGTAGGCCGGTGATGTAGTTCCCCTTCTTATCGGTCACGGCCACGTTTAACTGCACCATGTCGACGACCACGTGAATGTGGCCCTCGCCTTGCTGAGCTGCCATACGCATTCCAGAATCTGAGACCAGAATCAGGAACAGCGCTCCTGCGAGAAAGCATCTTGTCGCCATATTCCTTGCTCCTGCCCCTTACGGTCCGGGCGGTTCGTGACACTAGCAGCGTCGTTTTTCCACTTTTTCCACTATGGTCCGGGCGTCGCAGCGCTCGCGGACGCCATTGCGATTCTGCCCTGCCGGAATTCCTCTCCCGTCTCGCGCATGGCCCGCAGAATTGCCGGCCAATCCTCGAAATCCGTAGCAAAAATCTTCTCGACCATCCGCCGGGTGAGCGCAGGCACCAGCCGGTTCAACACAACCGGGGAATATCCTGCCTCGTCAGCCAGTCGCGCCCAGTACAGATTGTTCGAGTCCCACGACTCCGCCAGGAGCCGGCTCGAATAGCCGGCGAATGCCGGCAATGGCCCGACATTCAACAATTCCCGGGCGTAGGTTTGCGCCAGCGTGGGATGCGGCACGCCAAAATCTCTCGACAGACGCTCCCAGTTCACCGCCTCCGGGTGCTGGCGACTAAGGGATTCCAGTTCCTGACCCACCGGCCCCGCGGATCCGGTATCTCCCGGGTTCCGGCGCCGGAACTCAACCGCAAGATAGAACTCATCGGCCGGCATGATGCGAGGAAGCATCTCGGTCACGTGACCCGCGTGCAAACCCTCCTCCAATTCCTCGGCCGTCTGCGGCGCCATCCGCTCCGACAGGATGGCCATCACTTTCTTGCGCAGCTCTTCGTTATCCGCCGACGCGGATATCAGAGCTTCGCCCGTTCGCTGGTAAAGTGCGACCGCGTGAAGCTCTTCTGCGCTGACCCCCCACCAGCGTGGCAACACAGCGTTGGTCAGGAGTCCTGGAACCAGCTCTCTCCAGATCAGGGCCTGGACGTTCTCGGGAGCAATAAAATCCTGTTCCAGCTCGGCCAACACGTACGGCAAGTCCGCCAGGGAACCGACCAGGTGGGCGCCGCCGCCAGCGGGAGAGCCTTCTCCGAACAGTTGCGGAGCCTGCCAGACAGTCTTTATGCCCTCTACCGTTTCTGCCGAGAAATCATGGGAACGCACGAATAGCGGGTTGTTGTGCAGAGCTTGTGCCCCCGGGGGCTCATAGTAGGCGTAGTTCAGTCCTACCAACGTGTCCCTGAGAAAAGCTGCGATCTGGCCATGGGCCTCTTCCAGTTGTGCATGCGAAGGCGACGCCTTGAGCACTTTCGCCAAGTCGGTGTGCATTTGCAGCTCGGCGTGGTGGTTAGTGTGGATTCCCGCAGCCCATTCGGTCTTCTCGTTGGCGGTGAAGATCGGGCGCGGCATTTCGAACTCTCGCAATTCCGCCGCCAGTGGAACTAAAGATTCTCCCACCGCTTTACCGCGACCGATTTCGTCCAAACCGTCGCCCAGGGCAAAAAGCGTGTCCAGCGAAACCAGCCGTTGGTCGTCCAACACCGCGCGCATCTTATTCGCGACTTCCTGGTGGCTCTTCTTCGCATCAGGAGTAGTAGGCACTGGCCCCGCCAGCAAATCGATGATCTCGTCCTGCGAACGATTCGGCTTGCCCGTTGCCGCCCGCAGCAGTTCCCGCACCGAAGTGCGCCCAGCGTCATACACCTGGCCTGCCGAGTGCGCCTTTTCAAGTGGCTTGATTACTTGTTGCCACGAGTCATCTTGCTTCTCAGCCGCGATCTGTCCCTGGCGCGCCAGAATTTGCCAAATGCCCAGATTGGCTTGAAGGATCCCGAAGGCATTTCCGCGCAGGGCTTTGTTCGAAATGCCATTTAGGGCACCTGCCACGTCGAGGAAAAGAGCAATCGACGAGTCGCTCAATTCTGGAAACTCGGAAAACACCCAATACTGATTGCTGAAATCGTTGAACTTCCGGGCTAAGAGGCGAACGGTTTCCGGACTCAGGCGGCGCTCGGCAGGACGCCGACTATCGAGTTCAGTCAGCGCGAGGTAGACCTGCAGCGGTCCGTCTTCGGTATCCGCTCGGGAAAGCGCGAACATCGTCTGCACCAGTTGCTCCGGACTGCTCAGATGGCGCGTGCGCTTTGCCCATGCGCGGACAACGCTGGAATCCGTCTTATCATGAAGAATTTCGTCCCATACCGCGAGGTTCCCGGGAACCCGGGGCTCGCCCGACGAGTTCCACTGCAGGCGAGTCACGAGGAGCAACAGACCCGGGGCCGGCCGGAACACCCCGCGCGTGGCCTCGGCCGAAGGATCCGGTGCTCGCAGGGCCTCGTAGAAATGGCGCAGCCGGCGTGAATCGGTGAAGTATTGCTGTCTTTCCTGGCTTAGGCGCGACAAGGCATCGAAATATGCCGCCAACCAGCCCTTGTCTTTCGCCAGTAGCCTGACGACAAAATCCCCCGGCGCATCTGGACTGGCTCCCACCAGGTCTTTCCATCCTGCTTCTGCGGCCGGACCGCCGGGCACCACTACACGTCCCGAGCGAATGCAGATATGGCTTCCATAGAAATTGAGCACTGCCGAATAAGGGACCAGCTTCTTCACTCCCACCGTTCGCCACAACACCCCGCTGGTCTCCGGATCGAGGTGCGAGAAAGCCCAGTACAGCCGGGCCACGGCAGGATCGCGCAAAAGCGTGTCGATCAAGTCCTTGTTTTCCGGATTCTCTTTCTTGCCCGCCGTGGTCCAGTCGTTCGCTGTGAGAAATACGGAAAACGAGGTTCCTGGGTACGGGTACGCGAACGGACCTCTGCCTTCAAGCGTCTGCTCTAACTGAGGCAACGGGAACCCCGAATCGATCGTTAGGAAAGCCCTTTCCGGGTCCGCGGTCTCAAGCGACGCCGTGCTCTGTCCACAATCCTCTCGCGGGCGGTATCCCAGAACATGCAGCAGGGGGCCCGCGTCGTCGCAGTTCGTAACGTGAATCTTCCCGTCTGGACCGGCAAGACTCGCCAACTCTCTCGCCTGCTGGACGTAACGGGTCAACAGGATGAGAAACTCCGTAGGCCGGTTCGATCCCACATAACCTTGCGAGAAGACGTTGCGGGCCAACAGCGGCAATACTGCCTCAGGCGGAATCCTTTGGCTGATTCCGGCCATGCGCAGAAAAGAGCGCAACGGCCCAGGAATCGTGACGCTTGTCGAGGAGGGAGGCGCTCCCGACGACTGCGGAGCGGCTCCTGCCGAATGGGCAGCGGTCGCCGCATCCGAGGCGCAAACCGGCAAGGCAATACTCAACGAAAACGCCAGCAGGATGGGCAGGTAGTGAGGAGATTTCACGGCTGGGAATCCTCTTGGAAATCTGGAGACATCATCCGCCAAGGGTTCCAGCACAGGGGAACCGAGCCACTAGCCCCGCACTGAGCCGCTTTCGGACCCGCTACGTCAACGGCCTGACCCCACGAGACCTTGGGCACCCACACGTTCCTAGATGCCGAAGCCTCCAGGTTCCTAAATTTTCTGGCCGCAAAAATAAACCATCCTTCGCCGTAATCCAAGCCTTTTCTAGACGGAAGAGCAAACGCCAGGCGCGCTCGGCGTGGTGAGATTGGCACTTCGTTTTTCGACGGGGGAGCGGTGTTCTGCCTATGCGCAGGTGTCATAACGACTTACGCTGTACACGTTTTCCGCCTGGACCGATCAGGCGGCAAGAATCGCAAGCCGCGCCGGGGAAGAAACTTTTACAAACGCGGCAGGCTGCGGCATCTTCCCCCTCCCATCAAGGCTCCCGTGGCGACATCTCCTGCCACCGTGACCGCGACACCACGCCCCGTGCGCTCGGCAACTGCTGGGTTGGTGGGGGCGTGGTTCTCTCGAAAACGGAAGAAATGGGCGTCCTCTCCACACTGGACCGCGGTTCTTCTCGCGCGAGCCTTAACGAGGACGCCCAGCCTTCGGCGATTTAGCGGCCTACTTCTTGCTAACCTGCGTCAGAACCGTGTTAGCGGTCTGAGTCAGCAGCGGTGTCAGTACATCCTCGCCGTCTGACTTTGCTTTCCCTTGCAGAGCATTCTGCACAATCGGCGCAGTCTGTCCGGTTTGGACAAGCTGGTATTGCACAGTCACATCGTCCTTTGATTTGATCTGACCATTGAACCCGGCGAGCTGGCTCATGGCCTGCTGCTGGGCAATCTGCGTGGCGGCTGTCGCCGCTGCCTGTGCGGCCATGGCGCCCCCGACACCGTGAGCCATTGCGCCCATCGGAGTCATGCTCGCCACTGGAGACGCCATCTTCATGAACTTGCCGAAGCCCCCGCTGGCCCCGTGTTTCACGGCTACACTCGAGTACAGGATGTAATCGCACTGTTTCTGTTGCGCTTCGGCTTGCAGTTGCATTGCAATGTGTGAGTCGAGCGCTGCGATCTCGACCGCCGGACCGCTCATCAGTAGAACCATCGCGTTTCGAATGGGTGTGCTGTAATCTGCCCCCGCGTTGTTGCCCTGACCGAGCTGTGCGTCCGGCGGAGCAACCCCAACCCGGATCTTTCCCGGTGCCTTTGGTCCCAGAGTCTGCGGCGCCGCTACGGGACTGCTCGCCGGCTGGTTGCCGCCTATGCCTGGCATCCCCATGCCAGGCATTCCGCCTTGCCCCATTCCGCCCGTGCTGGTCGTTGGCCCCGCCATACCCATTTGTTGAGCTTGCGCCCACGCGTTCTTCTGCATCGCCAGCTGCGCCGCAGGGTTCATCATCTGGGCGGCTGAGGGTCCCGACGGCCGTCCCGTGACGGGCCCCTGAGTCATTTGCTGAGCCGACGGAGTATAGGCCGGCGCTTGCTGTGCCATTTGCGGTTGGGTCGTCCCTCCACTCAATTCCGCCAGGGTGTTGACCTGCCGGTATCCGGCCGGCACATCAAAGAGGGCAGGTTCCAGTGCTTGCTTGCTGAGTTCCGAGACCGCTATCGTCACGACCGTTGACGTTCCATCTGCGCCGGGCATGGTGATCGTCTGAGACAGCGGGTAGCCTGCCTTCCCGCTGCCGCTGTGGTGTTCCACGATCGAATCCTGGCAGCCCTGTGCCGGATGAACCGGCGGTGCCAACTGATTGCAACCGGCCAGTTCTTTGCTTACGTCCGCGTACCAGCCGTCAATATTGAAGCTCTGATGAACCTGGGTGCAGGCGTTTTGCGAAGACTCCTGGGTGACCTTCACCTTCAGGTGGCGCGCCGCGTACCCGTACAGTTGCTTCCGCTCGCCGGTGTCCGAGATTGTGGTGGTGACATCAATCTTGCCCCCGCTAATCTCCGGTATGGGGGCACCGGTCGCCAATGCTGCGGCGCGCGCGGCCGCGGCGTCCTGCGGATCGTTCGCCACTTGGTATGTCTGAGCCGACTCGTTCATGGTCACGGTGCGCTTAAGATCGCACTGACGCAGAGTGACGGTGCTTCCGGCAGGCCCCTGGTTCACTTCTCTCGTTCTGGAACCTTTGATGGAAATATCGGACGTGGACACCACAGATCCACCAACCGAGACATTTTTCTTGATGTGGAGATCTTGTGCCTGAGTCGCCGTCGCTAGCGCCAACAGGGTCAGGATCGAGAAGAGCGGTCGCAAGCAGAGGGAACGCATATGCAACTCCTTATTGAGTTAGTTGTGGCCCGGAGCAGTCAAAATCGATGGGAGGTCCCCGGCCAGCTCCCCCAACGCTCGCCGGCCAGGGCGCGACTGCTCCTCCTGTATGGTTATGCGAAAAACGAATGCGTTTCTCCTCACGGCCTCAGACTAAATCTTTTGATTTTTCTCCCTTTGCGGGGAAGACACCCTCGAGCGGGGCGGATGCGGAGTCATCGCAATTCGACCGAATGTGTGAAAACTTCGCCTCTAACCGGTCTCTTTTCAATGGATTGACACCGAAACATCAAGGGGTTATGCTAGCAAGCCAACGCGCCACCCCCGGGCGCTCGGGGCCGAACCTGTGGGACGCGACTCCTCCGAACCGATCACCGATCTCCTTGAGCGTTGGCGCGGCGGCGACCAAGTCGCGCTCGATGCCTTAGTTCCTCTCGTCTATTCGGAACTCCGCCAGATCGCCCACCACTATCTTCAGCGGGAGCGCTCAGATCACACCTTACAAAGCACCGCCCTGGTGCACGAGGCCTACGTCCGGCTCGTCGGCAACAACATCCCGGCCTGGCAAGATCGCGCTCACTTCTTTGGCGTAGCTGCGCGGGTGATGCGGCAGATCCTGGTGGAGTACGCTCGCAGTCACCGCGCCGCTAAGCGCGGGGGCGACGTCTGCAAGGTTACCCTCGAGGAAGGCCTGCAAGCCCCTCAGCCGATGAATCTTGACGTAATCATGCTCGACGACGCTTTGAAAAACCTGGCCGACATGGATCCTCAGCAAAGCCTCATTGTCGAATTGCGCTTCTTCGCTGGGCTTTCGATCAAGGACACCTCTGAAGTGCTAGGCGTCTCGCCAGCGACGGTATCGCGCGAATGGACCTCCGCTCGCGCGTGGTTGCACCGCGAGATCTCGCGGGGACACAGCGCATGAATCCGGAACGGTGGCAGCACGTCAAACAAGTGCTGAACGGAGCGCTCGCTCTCAAGAACGTCGAGCAGCCCGCTTACCTGGATCAAGCGTGCAGCGGCGATCCCGACCTTCGGGATGAAGTCGAGAATCTCCTTCAACACCATCAGCAGGCAGAGAGCGGCTTTCTTGGCCGAACCGCCCTCGTATTGCAGATGCCAGGGGCTGCCGCCGACCGACCAGTTCCCCGCTTGGGCCGGCGTGTCGGCGTCTATCAACTCCTGGAAGAGATTGGTCAGGGCGGCATGGGCGAGGTCTATCGGGCCGCCCGTATTGACGGGCAGTATGAGAAGCAAGTGGCCGTCAAGCTGGTTCGAGGCGGCTTTGACACCGCCTCAGTGCTTGAGCGCTTCCGGCACGAGCGCCAGATCCTAGCCTCCTTGGACCATCCCAATATTGCCCGCCTCCTCGACGGCGGAACCACTGAGGATGGGATCCCCTACCTCGTAATGGAGTTGATCGAAGGCACGCCGATTGACCACCACTGCGATGAGCGCGGTCTGTCCGTCTCCAAGCGTCTCGAACTCTTCCAGCCCGTGTGCGCCGCAATGCAGTACGCGCACCAGCACCTGGTGATTCACCGGGACATCAAGCCCAGCAATATCCTGGTAACCGACGATGGGATTCCGAAACTTCTGGATTTTGGTATCGCGAAAATCCTCGATCCTTCCTCGACTTCAGAGGCCACCCTGCTCAACCCACTGACCCCGGAGTACGCCAGCCCCGAACAGATTCGTGCGGAACCCATTACGACTGCTAGCGACGTGTATTCGTTGGCCATGGTGCTCTACCAATTGCTGACGGGCCACTCACCCTATCAAGGGCAGCCCGGCACAGGGCGAGACCTGGCCCGGGCCCTCTGTGAAAGGGAGCCCGATCGGCCGAGCACAGTTGTTCTCAGGGAGGTCGAAGAATCGCGAAACGGAGTCGTCTCTCGGGTCCCGCCCGAACAGATCAGCCGAACACGGGAAGGCTCCCCCGCCAAGTTGCACCGCCGCCTTGTCGGGGATCTCGACAACATAATTCTCAAGGCCCTGCGCAAAGAACCAGAGCGCCGATACAGTTCAGTCGAGCAGTTCGCTGAGGATATTCGCTGTCACCTTCACGGATTGCCGGTCATCGCGTGCAAGGATTCATGGAGCTACCGTGCCCGCAAGTTTGTAGCGCGTCACACAGCGGCAGTGGCTGCGGCCTTGGTGGTCATGCTTACTCTCGCGGTAGGCATGGCCATCACGCTACGCGAGAAGCGCATTGCCGAGCGCCGATTTAACGATGTGCGAAAGCTGGCAAACTCGCTGATCTTCGAGGTCCACGACTCTATCAGAGACTTGCCTGGTTCAACCTCAGCGCGGAAGTTGCTCGTCGGGCGAGCGCTTGAGTATCTGGACAGCCTGAGTCAGGAAGCCAAAGGCGACCAATCGCTGCAAAGAGAGCTGGCCGCGGCTTACGAAAGAGTTGGCGACGTCCTTGGGCACCCCTACTCCGCCAATCTGGGAGACGCTCCCGGGGCGCTGCGAAGCTATCGGAAATCATTGGCCATTCGCGAGAGCCTCGCCGCGGCTCACCCAGCTGACCTGGAACGACAGTCGGAACTGGCCGGAGACTACTTCCGGATTGCGAATCTGCTGGAATCGACGGGCGAGCTCAGTGGCGCGTTGAACATGGTCAGAAAGGTCTTGCCCATTACCCAGAGGGTAGCGGCGAGCGGCAAAATAACTCCGGTCACGGCAGATCAGCTCGCAGGAGGCTATTACTTTACTGCTGGGTTGCTGGCGCAGACGGGAGACCCCGACGGAGCATTAGAAAACTACCGACGGGCGGCCTCTGTGCGCGAGGAGGGCCTGCAACTCGACGGGACGAATGTTAGCCTGCGCACCCACCTCGCCGCCGACTACTCCGGGATGGCCATTTCCGTGAGCAAGACGGACCTGACCCAGGCGGTTCAAATGCAGAACAAGTCGATTAAGATCCTGGAAGAAGTCTCCCGCGAACACCCAAATAGCGCTGCTCTGCGTGAGTACCTAGGAGAAGCGCTTAACCGGCTCGCCAGTTTCCGAAAAGATCAGGGCGACGCCGCGGCAGCCCTGCATGCCTACGAAGCTGCGCATAAGATTTTTCGGGACTTGGTCGCCACCGATCCAAATGACTCTTTGGCCAGGGCGAATTTCGGGTTTACTGACGACGGGGTGGGCGAAGCTCTGGTGAAATTGGGAAAGCCGGTGGCAGCACTCGATGCCCTTCGCGAAGCTACGGCCGCCTTTGACAGTTTGTCCCCCTCAACTTCGCGCAACCGCTATGTTCGCACCGGATTGGCGAACTCGTATTCCGGACTGGGCCGAGCTTATATGGCGTTGGCCGCCCAAAAGCAAAGGTCGCCGCTTGATCGAAAGAAGAGATTGCGTGAGGCTCGTTCGTTCTTCGAGAAGGCTCTTTTGATCTGGATCGATAAAGAAAAGCGAGCGGAGCTCGAAAGTGACGAGCGTGCGGAAGCACAAGTCGCTGCCGGCAACATAGGACGCTGTGACTCAGGACTCGGCAACCCGCAATCCCTTGAAAGAAAGTAGTCCAGCAGTATGATAGTCTGCCCACGTTCCGCAAGAGCCTTACGAGTTGCTGGGTCTAGGGGAACACGTCCTTGGCGATGTTCTACAAACCCGAGGTTTCATAGCGCAATACTGCTGACGCGAGACGATAGTCGTACCCAGCTTGAGCGTTGCTGACCTCAGCTTGCGTTGCCTGCAGCTGCGCCTGGCTTAACTCGACGATGGAGCCGAGACCCAGCTTGTAACGGGCTTGAGCAAGATCGAGCGCGAGTTGCGCTTGCTGCAGAAGTTGCCGAGTCACCGTCAGGCGGTCATAAGCGGCGTTCGCATTGAGCCAACTAATGCGAACGTCACGTGAAATACGATTGCGTAGGTCGAGCACGCGATCTCTAGCAGCTTGCGAACGCAAATCCGCTTCGTGGCTGCGCGCGGTGTACAGAAACCCATTGAATATCGGGATGTCCATGTTTGCGCCCACTGCCCCGTACCAACTGGGGAGATGGTCATTGCGTATCGGGGCTCCGCCCACCGCGCCGAGCGCGCGGATCGACGGAAGAAGCAGGTCCCGCTCCGCCGTCCTTAATTTCTGCGCGGCCTGGTACTGGTAGTCCAGCGCCAGCAATTCAGGACGCTTCGCAAGGGCTTCCGTGATCAGGGCATCGATGTTGGCGGGCGGCGCGTTGATCGCCTCGGTATCCTCGACCAACGTCCAATCCTGGAGCGCGGAGTACCCCAGCACCGCCGAGAGGCCCGCCAGGGCGGACTTATCGTTGTTCTGAGCATCAAGCAGGAGCAGCTTCGCCTGCGCCAGATTCACGTTGGCAAAACTGAGATCGAGTTCCGACTTGAGTTTATTCTTGGCTAAGGCCCCAACCTGATCGGCCACTACCTGCCTGGCATTCACCGTCTCCTCTGCAACTCGCAAGACGGCGTGCGTTTGCAGTGCGCCAAAGAAGGCCTGGCTCACCTCCAGCAGAATCTGCTCTTTGGTGGCAAGTGCGTTCTGCTCCTCGGCGCGCTGGGAAAGACCTGCACTCGCGACCAGGTTCGTCGTGCGCCCGAAATCCGTAATGAGTTGGCTTACGCTGACACCGCCCGCCGCCCGCTCGTAAATGATGGGGTTGTTCAACCCGCCAGCGGTGATTCGGCTGTTATCTTGCGCGTCGACTCCGGTGATATCCGCGTTGGCTGTGGGCCAAAGGCTCGATCGAACTTCACGAGTAACTTGTTGTGAAGCCAATGCCAGCAGATGGGCGACAGAGATTTGCGGATTCTGCCTCAGCGCAAGCTCTTCCGCATCCTTTAGCGACAACTTCTGACCCGGCGTCGCAGCGCCAGTTTGTGCCGGCGCGCCGCCCTGCAGGGCTTGATTAGGTCCGAACCGCGAGGCCTCTCGGAAGCTGGCCACCGTTTGTGGCATCGGCGCTGTAGGCAGGTCGGCCTTCGTATTCGGCTTCTGTCCAAAAACATGCGCTGGGCCAACCAGTAGCCATACGAGCAGCACTCGGTTTCGCATCAGGCCAGCTTCTCCTCGGTGGAGGTCTCGTCCTTCGCGTGGAACCAAAGGTAGGCCCCGGGCACAAGGTACACCGTGACAACCACTGACACCAGGAGCCCGCCAATGATCGTCCGCGCCAGCGGCGCGTAAGCTTCCGCACCCGTTCCCAGTTTCATCGCCATCGGAATCAGTCCAAGCAAGGTGGCTAGCGAGGTCATCAGCACCGGGCGCAATCGCAGCCGCGAGGCAACCGAGACTGCTTCCTTCAGAGGTTTGCCCTCCCTGTGCAGGTTGCGGGCAAACTCAACAATCAGGATGCTGTTCGAAACCACAATGCCCACCATCATCACGACCCCCATCAACGACATCACGTTCAAGGTCGTTTCCGTTAGCAGCAGGAACAGGAGCACTCCCGCCAGTCCAGGAGGAATCGCGAGCAGAATGATGAACGGATCCAGAAACGATGCGAATTGCGCAACCAGTACCAGGTACACCAGTACAATTGCGAGAATCAAGCCGATACCAAAGCTCTTGAACGACGACCGCATCCCCTGCACCGAGCCACGCAGGTTCACTCGCACGCCTTCGGGCAAGGTTGTGTCCTGCACGATCTTCTCGATCTGACCGCTGACTTTCCCCAGGTCCTCGGTTTTCGGCGATACGTAGAGATCGATCACGCGAAACAACTGGTAGTGGTCAACCTCAGTCGGCGACGGAATGGTCTCGACTCTGACTACCGTGTCCAGCGTAGTCGGGTTCGCAAGTTTCGGACCGCGCAGCGGAATCTGCTTCAGGTCCGCTAACGTCTTGATGGCGTCCTCAGGGTATTGCACGGTCAGCATGTAAGGGTTGCCGCTCTCGGGATCGATCCAGTAGTCGGGCGCGATCATGCCGTTCGAGGTCAAAGCCGTGATGATGTTGTCAACCACCTCCTGTTGAGACAGTCCGACCAGACTGGCTTTCTCCCGATCCACATCCAGGCGCAACGCGGGATAGTCGATATCCTGCGGAATCAGCACGTCGCTCACATTCGGAAGCCCGCGCACCCGCGAAGCGAGGTCAGTCGCGCTGGCATAGACCTGCTTGAGGTTGTTCCCACTCACCTGGATATCAATGGGCGCGGGCATGCCCATGTTGAGCACCGCGTCCACCAACCCTCCGGACTGGAAATACGTACTCAGCTGAGGCATGTCGCGGCTCAGCCGGTCGCGGACCTCACTCATATATTGATAGCTGCCGACCTTGTGCCCTTCCTTCAGGCTGACCTGGACAAACGCGGTGTGCGGAGCTGAATTGGGCGTGTAAATCGCGGAGAAGTCGGTGGTGATACCGATATTCGATACGATCATCCCCAGTTCGTCGGGCGGAACAACCTGGCGGATCGCGTCTTCGACATCCTTTATATATTGCTCGTTGAGCTCCACTCGTGTCCCCGATGGCGCTTTTGCGTTAATCACGAACTGACCTGGATCTGTTCGAGGGAAAAAAGCAAGACCCAACAGCGGATAGAGAGACAGGCACAGCAGCGAGACACCGGCAAGACCGAGGGTCGTCGCGACCGGCCTTAGCAACGATCGATTCAGCGTGCGATCGTACCAGACCAGCATCTTCTCGAAATAGGTGTTGAACTTTTTCGCGACAGCGCCGAACCGGGCGCCCAGCGAACCTTCCCCAACTTCCTCATCAGCCTGATGCTTGCCGATGAGCTTGGCACAGAACAGCGGCACCACCGTCATCGCAACGACGTACGACGCGAACAACGACAGCACGACCGCCGTCGCCAGCGCGACAAACAGAAAGCGACTGACGCCGTAGAGGAAGATGACCGGGAAAAAGACGATCGCCGTCGTGATCGTGGCCGCAAGCACCGCCAGCGCCACTTCCTGGCCGCCCTTTTCAGCCGCGACCTCCGGATCCTCTCCCATCTCGAGGTGCCGGAATATGTTCTCCAGGACCACAACCGAGTTGTCGATGAGACGTGAGAACGCCAGCGCCAGGCCTCCCAGCACCATTGTGTTCACCGTGCCTCCGCCGGCGCTTATGGCAAGAAATGCCGCGAGCGCCGAAAGCGGAATCGACAGAAACACCGCCGCGGTGGCCCGCATACTGCCTAAGAAGAGCAAGATCATCAGTCCAGTGAGCATCAGTCCGATCGCGCCTTCGTGCAGCAGGTTCTCAATCGCCCGCTTCACAAAAATCGACTGGTCAAACACGACCTTGGCGATGAGTTGTTTGGGAATGTCCACCAGCTTCGAGATAGCATTCTGGATCCCAGCCACAACCGCGATGGTGTTGGTGTCTCCCCCCTGCTTGAGAATCGGCAGGTAGACCGAGCGCTGACCATCGACCCGCACGATGTTGGTCTGGATCGCTTGCGCATCCAGCGCTTTACCCACGTCTCGCACAAGCACCGACGCTTGTCCAACCGTTTTCAGTGGCATGTCATTGATGGCTTGGGCAGCAGGCACCTGGCTGTTGGTGTACAGGTTGTAGTCGTACGGTCCGATTTTTACGTCGCCTGCCGGCAAAATCAAATTGCTCTGATTGACCGTTCGCACCACATCCATTACCGACAGCGCGTGGGCGTCCAGCTTCAGCGGATCGACATACACCATGATCTGCCGATACCGTCCGCCGAACGGTTGCGGCACGGAAGCGCCCGGCACACTCGCAATTTGATTGCGGACCGTGTACTGGCCCAGATCGCGCAGTTGCGTCTCGTTGAGTCCTTGTCCCTTCAGGGTGATCAGGCACACCGGCAGGCTGGAAGCGTCGAATTTCAGGACCACCGGCGGAAGTGTTCCAGGCGGAAGGCGGCGGAGATCCGCCATGGCCAGATTCGAAATTGTGCTCAAATCTGCATCGGCGTTGGTTCCCGGTTGAAAATAGATCTTGATCAGACTCACTCCCGGCAACGACCGCGACTCGATGTGGTCGATACCACTCCCCAGGGTGAAGAACCGCTCGAAAGGATTGGTGATGTCGGTTTCAATCTGCTGAGGAGGCATGCCAGAGTAGAACGTTGCCACCACCACGACCGGGATGTTGATCGGCGGAAACAGATCGACCGGCATTCGTACCAGCGTAACTGTGCCGACGATCGCGACCATCAGGCACGCTACAATAATGAAGAAGGGATATTTGATCGCGAAACTGGACATTAGTAGTCAGCCTCTGTGTTTTCGGCGATGAACTTGGGTTCTACTCGGTCGCCTGCGCGGAACTGGCCGCGTGATCCGATCACCACGTGATCACTTTCATTGAGGCCTGAAAGAATTTCCACGCTGTTCGTGCCTTCCAACCCCAGCCGGACTTGCCGTTCCTCTAGGCGATTCTGAGCGTCCACGAGCAGCACGGTCGACTCCGCTCCGTTGCGAGAGACTGCCTGAACCGGAACGGTCAGAGCGGCATCTTTGTGCGCCAGCGTCAGGTCTACTTCGGCGTACATTCCCTGCACCAAGCCGTGGTCCGTATTGCGAACGTCCACCTCGGTGTGCATCGTGCGAGTATCCTCGTCCACCGAATCCGCGAACCGCGCCACTTTCCCCTCGAACGTCCGGCCCAAGACCTGCACGCGGACCTGTACCACGCTGCCCAGATGGACCTGGGGAACCGCAGACTCCGGAACTGGCAGGGTCAGGCGAAAAACGTCGGTTTCAGCCACTCGCACCACGGGCATGGCCTGCGTGCTCGAAGAAGTCCCCGCCTGCACCAGCGCACCCGTGTCCGCGTACCGTTTGGTCACCACCCCGTCAAAGGGAGCGACAATGTTCGTATAGCTCGAGAGTGCGGTGTACTGTTTCTGACTGGCCAAGGCCACGTCCAACTGGTTTTCCGCTTCCGACAGCGCCGCCTGGCCTGATGAAATTTGAGCCTCCGCTTCCTTATCCTTGGCTTCAGCATCATCCAATTCCTGTTGCGCAATGATTCCGGGCCGAGTGGTGGAGGCTTCCTTCAGTCGCATGAAATTTAGATGAGCGGCCTCATGAACCGAGTCTGCACGCTGAAGGTCGCCCTTGGCGCGGCGCACCGTATCCTTGCTGCGGCGCACCGAGGCGTCCGTGCCCTGCACCTCGGCCTGCAACTCGGGAACCTCCAGCACGGCAATCACCTCCCCGCTTCGTACACGGTCGCCCACGTCGACCCGAATCACGCGAATGTAACCGGCCACCTTGGCGTGGACGTCCACTTCCTGAAACGGCCGGAACTCGCCCGACAGCGTGACGGTGCTGGACAATGGCTTTCGGCGTACCTGGGCCACCGCTGCCGGGCGAACCTGCGGATCACTTTGATTCGCTTTCGCGCCCCTGCCGAACACCGTAAGCAGGACTACGACAAAAACGGCCAGAACGATCCCAGAGACGATTGCGTGTTTGCGATTCCATTCCATGGTTGTCTACCAATTCCTTTAGGATCCCTGTGCTGCATTCCACCGGCCTTAATGAGGGCAACATTACTCGGCGGAGTCGACTTCGCACTTGAGGATGCTCAACCACGTGTCGTTTCCTCCGAGCGTGGTCGCGTAAAGAACAATGTTTTTCAACGCGGACTTCCATTTGCCGATCGACAGCGGATGGTCGAACGAAGACGCGTAGCGCATCATGTAAAACACACAATCCGCCTTCAGTGGTTCCGCGAGCCGCAAACGGCACTCTCGGGCCAACACACTTGGCTTCATTCGCAACGGCTATATGTTTGGAAAACCCTTCAACGACGACTTAGGAATGGGGCGGGGGACGGTTGTAGAGGCAAGTATCGAGTTGCTCAGAGATGACCTGAGTCTTGTCCGCCATGATCGGTTTAGCGCAGACGGCGAGGTAGAAGGGTTCCGAATCTGTAACGAAAGGCGACCACCCGTGCGCATCCCGGTCGCGATGCTGAACCTTGGCTTTTTGGGTCTGCGATTGTACTGACGGATGGGTGGAAATGTTCAGATCTACGGTTCGGCTGGCCAGACTGACGGTGAGAGTTAGAACACCCAAAAACACAAGGACGGATCGCCCGACCAGTCGTACGCGTGTGCAGGATACCAACAACATTTTAAACTTTACCGACAACAGCCTTGGATTATATATCACGCAAGTCGCCCTCAGCACGAAGCATGACGAAAGGAGCGACCATGCAGCCATGGGGATCGCTCACAAACTGTGGGGCCAATTCACCGTTTATTAATCGCAAATTCACGTGTTTGTAACAAAACGCCGATAGCATCCATCTTCCGAGTTTTCAGTGCAGTACGAGTCCGCCTCGGATAGTTTCGCGTGTCGAAGTGTCGAATTACTTTCTTTGAGGAGAGAGAACGATGAGACGAGTACTAGCCCAGCTGCTTTTGTGCGTGCTGGCCGTAAGCACGATAGCTGCTTTTGGCCAGACCGCGACCAGTGGCACTGTAAAGGCGCGCAAAGCGCCTAAGGCAGCCAAGGCGCCCGCCGCGCCGAATGTCGCGAGCCAGTTGAAGACCATGTCGGAGGCCATCGAGGCCCAGCAGAAACAGATCGAGGCCCTTCGGCAGGAGGTGCAGAACCGCGATCAGGCCGTACAGCAGTTGCAACAACGGCTCGACCAGAGCCAGGCGGCCGCCGCACAGGCCCAGGCCAAGGCTGATTCGGTAAGCGCTGAGGCTAGCAAGCAGGAGCAGTCCGTCACCGCGCTCCGCACTGACGTCGACGACCTCAAGCAGAATGCCACCACCACCGTGCTCTCTCTGCAAGAGACGCAGAAAAACGTCAAAGAGGCCCTCGAAAGCCCGGCGGCGATCCACTTCAAAGGGGTTACGCTCACTCCGGGTGGCTTCGTCGCTGCTGAAACAGTCTCACGGCAACGAGCAACGAGCGCCGATATAAACACACCGTTCACGGGAATTCCTTTTGCGGGGAACGACCTGTCCAGGGTCGCCGAGAACGCCTTCACCGCTCGTCAGAGTCGGCTCACTCTGCTCGCTGAAAGCAAGGTCGGAGACGTCAAACTGACCGGCTACTATGAGGGCGACTTTCTGGGCACGGGCGTGACTTCTAACAACCGCCAGAGCAACAGCTACGTGTTTCGCCAGCGGCAGATTTACGCGCAAGCGGCATTCGACAATGGATGGAGCTTCACCGGCGGTCAGATGTGGACCCTGGCGACGGAGGACAAAAAGGGCATCCAGAACCGGCAAGAAGCCCTTCCGATGATTATTGATCCGCAATACGTGGTCGGTTTCACCTGGGCCCGGCAGTACGGCTTCCGTGTCGTCAAAGACTTTGGGGGCAAGTTTGCTCTAGGTATTTCAATTGAAGGGCCGCAAGCGACCATCGGTGGACGCGGCTTTTCACTCGCGACCACGACAACGGTTGGTTCTGCATCGGTGGCCACGACCGGCAATACCTTCCTCGATGCTCCCGGCGCAGGCGGTGGTCTGAACAATTTTATCGACACGTCCGGGTACACCGTCAACAAGGCACCCGACCTGATCGTCAAGGCAGCCCTGGACCCAGGATGGGGCCACTACGAAGTGTTCGGCATCCTCAGCACTTTCCGCAACCGGGTCTATCCGTGCGGTGTGGTAGGCACGAACGCGAACGACACCGTGCCTCCGGCCATCACCACGTCGACCCCCCCTTGTCCGGCTAACGGCTCCTTCACGCCCAGTGCGGCTGGCGCATTCGACGACACCCGCAACGGCGGCGGCGCAGGTGCCAGCTTCCGCGTTCCGTTATTTGCCAAGAAACTTGATCTCTTCGGCAAAGCCGTCGGCGGAGATGGCATCGGCCGCTACGGCTCGGCTCAGTTGGCCGACTTGACGTTCCGCCCCAATGGCACGCAAGCTTTGATCCGTACTGGGCATGGAATGTTCGGTTTCGAACTCCATGCGACCAAGAAATTGGATATCTATACCTACCTCGGCGCCGAATACGCCGACCGTGCCGCCTATAAGGGATACGAAAGCGTCTCAGTCGTGAAAACGCCGACGATTCCGGTCGCGGGCGGTCCGAATATTGCCAGCACCACCACAACGACGATCAAGCTCAACCAGATCGGTGGATATGGCTCCCCCTTCGCGAACAACTCCGGGTGCAACACCGAAGTGCCGCCGGCCAATCAACTCACACCCGGCAGCGGAAGTTGCGCTGGCGACATTCGCATTATCAAGGAAGGAACCATCGGATTCTGGCACCGGTTCTACCAGGGTCCCAAAGGCGGTCTGCGCTGGGGACTCCAGTACTCCTACTTCGAAAAGGACGGCTGGTACGGCAATAACAATACTGCTAACAGCGTTTCCCCGAAAGCAGTGGATAACATGTTCTGGACATCGTTCCGTTACTACTTCCCGTAGGTGGCACGACCGCAATCTACGGCCCCGCTGGCATCGCGTGCCCAGCGGGGCCGTTTTCTTGTTGGCGGAGGAATTGCCACTGCGAGAGTTCGAAGTCGCACTTCCCCAAGATCCTGTCCAAGGATGAGAAGTACGACTCGGCTCGGCGCAACCCTCTGATCGCCGAGTAGGTCAATGAAGTGGGCTATTACAGAAGCTTGCGAGCGATCGACTCGAGCCTCGCGTCTCTTCGTAAACCTTCTGGATACCGGAGTGGTAGACTGCGCCTATGACCACCAAAAGGAAAACCAAGCAAAAGCAGACGAAGTTGAAGAGTGCTGCCTCCAACAAGCGGACGCTGAAAAAGAAAACGGCCACGAAGAAAGCAACTCCCAGGAAGAACTTGTCCAAGAAGAAACCAACTCACAAAAAGCCAGACGCGAACAAGAAGATCGTCGGAAACAAGGCAGTAGTCACAAAGACAGCGAGCGCGCTTTCGAAACGGATTCTGGAGGAAAGCCGGGCCGTGGAAACGGCATCGTTCCCACCGAGTGGACGGGCAGTGCGGTCGGGTCAACAATCGGGAGATTTGCAAGGACTCTCCAGGGTTAAAGGTGCCGATTCGCAGAGCGTGGACGAACTACTTGAAGAAGGTAACGCTTTCGAGGCCGAGGCAGTGGCAGGCGTGGAGGATGCCGGGAATAAGGATGAACAGGGAGTTCGGACGCACGAAGTACCCGAGGATGATGTTCCCGAGGAGTATCTGGATAAAGAGTAGTGAGTGACCGCTTGGCTCTGCGCGGGCACAACTCATGCTCTTCCATCTGCAGATGCGGGCTGCGGTTTTGTTGCCAAAGGTCGGAGACCTCTTCGTTCTCCTACTGGGATGCGGCGACCTCCTCGCTGTAGTACCCCGTTCTGGTTCGCACCCGAAGTTTATGGCGGTCGCCATCGCTGGCGTGAACTTCGATTGCGTGATAAGCGTGGCCCGCCATTGAATTCGAAGATTTGTATCCAATCACATACTGGTCACGAATGTCGTACGCGATGCTTTTCGTGATGGCATTCACCTGGTCAAGATCTTTGGGAAAATATGCCGTTCCACCGGTGTTCAAACTGATCGCCTGCAGCGCACGGATCGTGGAACTCGCGCTCTTCGTCTCGTCGACAAAGGCAATTACATAGACCACGGGACCGTCTGCCTGTTGCAACTGCTGCACAGTTTCATCGAGGGAATCCTGGCTGGCGTTATCCCTTCCGTCGGTTACTACCAGAAGAACTCGCTTTTGAATTCTCGCGTCCCGCCTGATGTGCGCTGCAGAAGCCACAAGGGCGTCGTAGAGCGCGGTGCTTCCTGAGGTTTGGATCTTGTCCAACGCGACTTTCAGTTTGGCGACATCGCCCGTGAAGTCCTGGTCGAGGTAGTATTCTTCCCCAAAGTTCACGACGAACACTTCGTCTTCCGCGTTGCTCGAGCGCACGAGATTCAGAGCTGCCTCGTTCACTCTCTGGCGCTTGGGGCGCATCGATCCTGAATTGTCAATCAGAATGCCTAAGGCAAGAGGTACGTTCTCGTGCCGAAATGACGTCAGCCTCTGCAGCTTCCCATTCTCAAAAACCTTGAACGCATCCCGATTCAAGTCTGAGATCAGGTGGTTCTGCGGATCGACCACGACCGCGTGCAGAACCACCTCTTCGACTCTCTTCTTAAAGACAAATCGTCCTTCTTCAGTTTCAGGCGGCGAGGACGCGGAATCCTGAGAGGTCCCAGTTGCGCCTGCCGTTCCGGGGGAGGGGGTTTGTTGAGTCGATATCGACGGCACACCGGTTGAGCCGGGACGACTCTCCTGCGCCGCCGCGCCCACCGCGAGGGCCGTCGTTACTGCCAAGGCAACCAGAAGGGCACCTTTCCCCCTGACGTGCAGAGCAACTTGAGACCCAATACGGCCCTTGCTCGACTTTGTGTGTTCCAATCGCGGGTGAGGGACGTCGACAGAATTGACTCTCATTCAGACTCCGCCATGAGCCCAAAAAACTGATGGACGACACATGGATGAATAGAGCCCACCATTAGGTTGTCTGGCACACCCAATGGCCGAAACTGATCTCAGGATAAGATCGCATACGAAGAAGTACCCGTGCGGGTTTTCCGGGGCAGTTCTACGGGTATTGCCCCATGTCCCTGCCACCGTCACATGCGTAAACCCAGGGCCGACAGCCAGCCGGCCGGTTAGAAGCAGGAAGTGATCGGCGTGGTCTGCCCCGAAACCACCTGGTTGAAGTACGTCACGTTGTCGGGAGGATTGTACGTCCCGTTGCCTCCCAGACTCTGATGCTGCCACTTCACGAGACCATAGGGTTGCGCAAGGTGGAATTCCTCCTTGTTCGCGCAGTTGGAATAGTTCGCGTCGCAGCTGTAGCGATAGCTGACCACAAGTGTCTGCAGATTGGCGGGAAGCTGCCCTCCAAGCGATTCTTTATAGGGTCCCCAGACCTCGTTGATGACGTGGCCCAGATTCTTTGTAACAAACGAGTTGCAGTCAGTATGGATCTCATACGTGGAGTCGCTGATCTTGACGCTCGAGCCTGGGTATCCGCCCCTGGCAAATCGCGGGGCGAACGGGAGATTGAACTTTCCTATTCTTGGGCTCTTGAATGCTTTAAAGGTGCGGGGATTCAGCCAATTGAGTTCGGTAACCCAGAGGTAGATGTAGTCTTTGTCGTACAGCTGAATGTCCCAGGGGTAGCCACTTGCCGTTTTCGTCCAGTAGAAACGATTCGACGTGACGCTTGTGTACAGCGGATTGGCCGTACCCGCCATGTGATGAGCGGCGCTCATATCCGACCGCATGGTCATCCAGGCGAGCATGTCGTAGGTCGTGGATGCGGTTGATTTCGCGGTCGGCGTTAGGTTAGGTGCGGCGGGATTGCTCGAGTTTACCCCACAGCCGATCAGACACACGACGAGGGCAAGAAGAAATAGGGAGTACTTCATGGAATAGAATCCTTAAGGACAGATTTGGCCAGGCTCCGTACAGCATAGACCAGCCGATGTCAATCAGCTAGAGCACGAAGAGTCGGAGAAAAGAATACTTAGGGTCTCACGAGAGTTCTAGGGTGAAGCACTTAGAGACCCCGCGGCTTCTGCCTATCGGAGTTTAGTTTAGTGGGGGAGTCTGTCCGGCGTGCTGAACCCATAGGGGCGCCGCCCTCCGAATCAACGAGGGCTGGGGAAGGCTGAAAGCAAGATGGATGCCGCTAGTGCCGTCTGAGCGGGAATTTACCAGTAGGTGAAAGTCAGCTTGTCCAACCAGACCGAATAGGGCTGCTGCTTGTAGTTGCCATCCTGCTGGTAGTTGAGCGTGATGCCATACCAAGTGGTAGGGGTTGGGCTCTCACTATAGTTCAGGGTCGCGACCTGTCCATTCAACGAGATGGACTGGAACAGGAGATGATTGTCAGAAGTTCTCTGCGCCTGAATGACCAGGTGATTCCACGCGTTGCTCACAGGAGTACAGGGAATCCCCGTTGGATGCCACTTCTGCCCGGGATTGTCCCAGATGTCCCATTCATTCCCTCCCGCGATGCGGCATTCGTGCCCCCAGATGAAGGACTGGCCATTGACGAACTGATTGATATCAAATTCCAGCGCCTGGGAAGCGCTTATATCCGACGCGTAGAAATAAACGTCGTAGGTAAAATTGTGGACATTGGGAATGATGGCATGATCGGCATCAGGCAAACCTTGTGACGAAAAATCTCCAATCAAGTGATTGTTCCACAGCACATCGGAATAGATCGTTTGCCCCCCCACGTCCATGCGGCTGGAATTCCCACTCGTGGATGGCGACGAGATGGCTCGTGTCATGGCCCAAGTAGTCTGGGGCCCATTCGGAACACAGGTCGAGCAAATGTTATACAGCGGAGGAAGCAACGCATATCCTGTCCATCCCGACTGTTGATGCAGGTTCACAAATGTGCCGGAATGGCTGATGGAGCCCACAGTGACCACGATCGGCGTGGTGGCGGCACCACCGCAGTTGTCCCATTCCTCAACGACGGTGTGATTAATGCCCGGCTTGAGCGTCAGGGAAGTGTTCAGCTTGGCTCCGCTGGCCTTAAACGCTAGCACACCAGGAGCGGTGTAGACGCCCATTGCCGCTACTCCCGCCGAGCAGCTGGTCGTTGCGGAAGCAACAAACTGGACGGTGCTGCTCACCGTGCTATTGTTCACAGGCGCAGTCACCTGGACAGAACCGCCGGACCCCGGTCCAGCAACCGTAATCGCGACCGGTGTTTTGGCGGCCCCTCCGCAATTGTCCCACTCCTGCACCACCGCGTTGTAGCTTCCCGGATTTAAGGTGAGCGTGGTATTCAGACTAGCGCCGCTCGCTTTATAAGACAGGACGCCCGGGGCCGTATAGATCCCCATGGCAGCGACCCCGTTCGAACAGCTGCTGGTCGCGGTAGCCAAGAATTGCACCTGAGTACCCACCTTCGCGTTGTTCGCCGGCGCCGTGACCTGGACCTCGGATGCGCCGCCGCTGACAAAAATCGTTACCGGGGTTGTGCTCGCTCCGCCGCAGTTGTCCCATTCCTCGACTACGGTATTGTACGTACCCGGACTAAGGGTCAACACTGTGTTGAGCGCCGAGCCGTTGACCGTGTAAGCCAGCGCATTGGGAGCCGTGTAGATGCCCATTGCGGAGACCCCCTTGGCGCACGCCGTAGTTGCGGTCCCCACGTACTGAACGCTGGTGGAAACATTGCTGTTGTTAACAGGAGCTACGACGGATACTCCTGCGACCGCCGGGGCGGCGATCGCCAGCGCCGCAAGAAGCGGCAACATCTTCATTGGGGGGAGACCTCTCCTGCCAGGACTACGACAAAGGGATTTAGGGGCAAGTCCCGATGATTCTAAGGTGCTTCTGGAAGCAATCTCAAGGGAATTGACGAATATCAATTACTCAAAGGTTCTAGAACCTCTCGTCCGATGGACAAAGTGCGCCCGCTGCCCGCCCGGTATCGGTGTCCGATGCCTGGGTTGGCCTCCTCCCTCTTCAAGCCACGTCGGAACAGGAGTTGCCGGAAATCCCTCATGTGGCTGAACTAGCCATGCGGTAGAACCAGGGCGGGGCCGAAACGAGCTCCCCACGCGCAACCGATGTCACCAGTTCGACGGTCTCTTGCGGTTCACCAATCACTGGTACTGTCGACTGGCAAGTGCAAGGACGATACCGCGAAGTCTGTAGACGTCAATGCACAACCTTAGCGAAACCGGCTCTCGTATGTGCCCATATCGTCCCCGCCAAAATCTTCTTTGGTAATCCCGGGTATCGAGTCCTCGAATCACTCGAATCGATTGTTCCGATGGGTGATGGGAAACAATCGCTTAACCCTACAGGAAAGCACCCAACGGAGCGCGGGTTGAGCCGGATATACAGCACCTAGTCAACGGGATAGCCTACTCGTGGCCAAGAGCCAACGAGGAGAAAAACAGACGTGATTCCCAACGCTGGTCCCGCGCCAACCCACAATCCTGACATCGCTCTTGTGCGTAGAGCCTTGGAGGGTGACGCTGATGCATTCGGCTCTCTATTCCAACTGCACAAACACCGGGTCTACGCCGTTTGCCTTCGGATGACGAACAACACGGCGGAAGCAGATGATCTGACCCAGGATGTTTTCATCCAGGTTTTCCGAAAACTGTCGACGTTTCGTGGAGAATCCGCGCTCTCCACTTGGCTGTATCGCATCGCGGTAACCACATCCCTTATGCATTTTCGAAGACAGGCTCCGCGTCAAGTCTCGCTGGATGAAACCGGTGCGCACGATGCCGTTCCGACCACAAAGCGTGAACACGGCCGACACGATGATCGGCTGAGGTGTTCCCTCGATCGGATTGCCCTTACGCGTGCTTTGGAGACCCTTCCCAAGGGCTATCGGACGATTTTTGAGTTGCACGAGATTCAGGGCTATGGCCATCGAGAGATCGCGCGGCTCCTCCATTGTTCGGTCGGGAATTCGAAGTCGCAGCTGCACAAAGCGAAGGAGCGAATGCGTGAATGTCTTTCTCATAGGCCCCAGCCGAGTCCGAACTTGCAGAAGGCCTGCAGCAGCCGAGCTGTAATGCAGAGAAAGAACGCTTCTACGACGAAGGATTCCGGCTTCCGCCCGAACCCAGATCTGGCCATTCGTCGAGTCGTAAGGAAGTCAGTTTCAAGAGGGACTCCATCGGTTTTGGTTCTCGGGTCCCCAACCCAAGGCATGGCGGGCGCGGCCGCGTCATAAGGGGAAGATCACGTGGAAATGGGAGCGCTAGTAGTAACGGTAGGCGGGAACGCGAGCAGTGCTGTTCAAGGGCCCGGCTTATGGACCCCCTCATGGCCAGTGCTGGGCAAAACCGTTCTACAAAGATGGCTCGAGAGGGTGCAGGGACTGGGCGTGGGTCTTGTGTCGGTAGTGGATCGAAACATTCACGAATCGAGCCGAGTTCACACCCTGGTCGAGTGGGCCAAAGAAGGGGTTGAGCAGGTCCTCCTCATCGTTCTCGGCTCGTACGCGGAAATCGATCTCCTGGATTTGATTCGTTTTCATTCTGAGGGGCGCCGCCAAGTGACCAAGGTATTTGACCAGCAAGGCCCGCTCGGAATTAGCCTCCTGGACCGTGGCTGCATACTGGCAAGCCACGAACAGACCAGCGAAGATGAAGAGACGCCTTCGTCCCGATACGATTTTCTCGGCTACGTCGTTCGCCTTTCGTCCACCGCCAACTATCGGCAACTGGTGCAAGACGCTCTGGAGGGACGTTGCGGGATCGAACCCACCGGACGCCAAACTCGCCCGCGTGTCTGGATCGACGAGACGGCTAACGTGGATGCTTCGGCGCAAATCCATGGCCCGTGTTACATCGGCCCGGCCGCCAAGATCAGAGCCGGCGTCGCAATAAGAGGCTGCTCTTCTGTCGAGCGCAACTGCGAGATTGATCTCGGAACGACGCTCGATCATACGAGCGTCCAGCCGAACACGTATGTTGGTCCCGGCCTCTACTTTCGTGAATCGGTCGTTGACGGAACCAGGCTGGAACACCTGGCTCGGGGGATCGCCATGGACCTCGGTACCGCCGAACTGTCGGCGCGGATTGGCACGCAAGCAAGACGCGTGCATCGGTCGCCGAAACTCGCTCGTGTGTCCGAGTTGCCGGCCAAAGCAGAGTTGCTCTGATTTTGAGTGTTTCTATAAAGATTAAAGATTGAAGAGAAGGAAGATGGCCCATGACGAAGTCCCCGCCCACGGCAGTAATGCGACTGCCCGAACCCTGTGACCATGCCTCCCGCAGATTTTTTCTGCGCGAGGTCAAAGAATTTATCGATAGCTCTTACCGGCCTCGCCTCATCGTAGATCTGTCGGCGGTTGAGCAGCTGGGCCCGGACTCCATCGATCTTCTCCTGGAATGCGTCGGTCATGCGGAGCGTGGTGACGGCGAGTTTTCAGTTGCCGGAGCCTCCCCACAAACGGATCTGATCCTGGAACTAACTCAGGCTGCGTCTGTACTCAACATGTTTCCTTCTGTCTTGGAGGCTGCGAACGGGCGCCAACTCAACAATTTTGAATCCGGGAAGCAGGGCTACGCACGATCTCTGGCGGCATAGTGGTCGGGCCACAGAGCGAGTGACAGTTCAACAAGGAGGCCCGGGAACCTATGGACAAGGAAGTCCGATTCTTCAAGGTGATTCTGGTCGGGCTGCTGATGGCAGCTGTCAGTCTGTTCGCGCAACCTGTTCCACAAAACTCGCAGGAACCAGTCCAGACTCAGACCTCGCGGGCACCTGAAGATGCTCAGAAACCACAACCGGCCGCCGCAACGCCAAATAGTAACGACCTACCCGACGCTCCGATGCCCGCACAGCCAGTTCCACAAAAACCGAGTGACTTCTCGCAAACCCAAAACTCTGGCTCTGCACCATCGGGAGCCGCGGCCGCGAAAGCAGCGCCCGCGAAAGGTGCCCCAGCCTCACGGCCAGTGGGTGCTGCCATCGCGCCTGCGAAACAACGCGGCCACCGCTCCCTGCTGATCAAAGTCGGGCTCGTCGCGGGGGCCTGCGTCGCCGTCGGGTCTGTTGTTGCGTTGTCAAAGGGGAGTTCCGCCAAACCCTCGGGTGCACCTTAGAAAGTCTGTGCTTTACTTGCCAGGGTTACTGACGCTTGGATTTGATTTGGACTCTCGGAAGAACATGACTGGTCATGCCCCAAGGATTGTTACTTTTTCAGGCATCGACGGCGCAGGGAAAACGACCCAAATCGAATGCATCTCTGCGCATCTTATCCAGCAAGGATACCGGGTGGCCCGCGTGAGTTTCTGGGATGATATCGCCTTTATGTCGAAGCTAAGAGCGAGTGTCAGCCTTGCGGCGTTGCAGAAAAAACAAACGCCAGCGCGGCACCTCGCACTTCGAAACGACAAGAACGTCCGAACCTGGTATTTGATGCTCGGGCGAGCGGTCTTCTATCTGCTGGACGCCCTGCGCCTCCGCCGTGTGGTCTCGCAGCTACGCACCGGCGACCATGATTTCGTTATTTTCGATCGCTATTTATACGACCAACTGGCTCAAATTCATTCCCGGCGTTGGCTGGCGCGCGCTTACATCCGATTGTTGGTAGGTGTGGCTCCGAAGCCGGAGTTCGCGTTTATTCTGGACGCCCTTCCGGACGAAGCATTCTCGAGGAAGCCGGAATATCCTCTGGATTTCATGTACAGCTACCGCCGCGCGTTCCTCGGGCTGTCAGAGTTTATTCCTCCGCTTATCGTGATCGGGCCGTCGAGTGTCGAAAACGTCCGGCAAGTGATTTTGCAGTGCCTGGCGGACGGATCGAACGTTTTCGTGAACGCCTCTCCTGTCGGCTGAGTCTTGGGTGCACCAGCCCATCCCCGGAGATTCGGGTAGCTGGTCGACATACCAGAACGCAAAGTACAAAACTTTTTCCACGCGGCACAACCCATGGACCTACCAATGCCATCTCAAACTTACTTTTGGACGTCCGAAACATGAAAGTTAACATGGTTTCACTTCATCCCGACCGCGCGTCGCCAGCCGTATTCCTGGGACACCTCAAGAACCAGCAACGACTCGAACACGACGAGCTCGAACAGCGCCGCCAGAACAGCAGTTCGGTCCCCGTCGTCGAAGATGCTCCCGGAACATTGGACAAAAGGGGTGAATTAGCCGAGATCGATGCATGTCTTATGGAACCTAGCGAAGGGCAGACCAAGCAACATTTGCGTCATGCTCACAAGCAGCCTCGATTTCAGATTAAAACCTTTCTCTCGAAAGCCGGGACAGGAAGGACGATCGTATATGCCCCAGGGAAGCAGATCCTCTTTGAACAAGGCAAGCGGGGCAACGCTGTCTTTTATGTCTTGGCGGGTATGGTCAAGCTCACCGTAGTCGCTCAGGGTAAGGAAACTACTATTGGTTTGCTCGGCCCTGGGAACTTCGTAGGTAAGGAGTGCATCGCGACATTTCGGCCACGGCGCACCGCCTCCGCCACGGCGCTTACGAATTGCACAATCGTCAGAATCGAGCGAAAAGAAATGCTGCGCGTAATCCAGCACGAAAAGACCTTTGCAGCATTTTTCCTCGATTACTTGCTTGCCCGCATCAGCGAATACCAAGAAGTCATCGTCGATCAGCTCGTAAACCCCAGCGAGAAGCGGCTGGCCCGAGCCCTTCTCATCCTTGCCAATTTCGGCCACGGAGGCAAACCTGAGGAGGTCGTCCCCCAAATCCATCAGGAAGAGCTGGCGGAAATGGTTGGCACAACCCGATCCCGAATCAGTTTCTTTATGAATCGCTTCCGAAAACTCGGCTTCATTGCTTACAAGGGGCAAAGCTGTATCACGATCCGCACCGCCAAGTTAGCGAGATTCGTGACGACCTGACGCATAAACGCGAGCCCACATTCAACCACCATGCAAATGGAAAAAGAACTATCGCTCAAAGCCAGTACGCGAGATCTGCGCCACCAGACTTTCGCCTTGGTCGTGCCCACTCTGAACGAGGCGGGTAACATCGAAGGAGTTCTTCGCCAGATTCAACATGCCCTCGAGCCACTTCCTTTTCTCTACGAGGTGATCGTTGTCGATGACGCCAGTACGGATGGAACTCCCGACATTGTAAAAGAGTGTTTCAACTCAGACAATCGGATCAGGTTTATTTCCCGGCGGAGCCAGCGAGGGCTTGCGGGCGCGGTTGTCCACGGGTGGCAACATTCGAATGCCGATCTCCTCGGAGTCATCGACGCGGACCTTCAGCATCCGCCTGAATTGCTCCCGGCTCTTCTGGACGCTATGCGCGAGGGCTGTGACATCGCGATCGGCAGCCGTTACGCCGACAAGAATGGCGTCGATGGCTGGAACCCTGTGCGCGCCGCTATTTCCCGCATGAGCACTTGGGCTGCCATGCCCTTGCAACGAAAAGAGCTGCGCATTCAAGACCCGATGTCAGGCTTTTTCATTGTGCGGCGGGAAGTGATCGACGGCCTTTCATTCGAGACTAAGGGATTCAAGCTCCTGTTGGAAATCCTGGTACGTGCGCCCATTCGTTCGGCTCGAGAGATTCCGTTTCACTTCGGCGTCCGAACCGCCGGAAAAAGCAAAGCGAGCGCGACGGTTGCTTTACGGTATCTGCATTTGCTCGGGAAACTCTCCAGAGATCTGATCCTCAGGCCAAACCCACAATGAAGCTCGCGCTGGTGACCGCATTTCCGCCAAGCCGCCAAGGCCTCAATGAATATGGCCTTCACGTTGCGGATGAACTTCGGCGGCACCCGGGACTCGAACTCACGATCTTGGCCGATTACCTGCCTGAGCCCCAGCCCGAGTTGCCTGAGTTTTCCGTAGTGCGCTGCTGGGGATTCAACCGGCTCAGCAACCCAGTCTCCGTCTTGCGCACGGTGCAGCGGCTGAAGCCGGACATCGTTTGGTACAACATTGGTTTTGCAAGCTTTGGGGGCAAACCAGTCCCGGCTTTTTTCGGGCTAACGGCGCCCGCGTTGACTCGATTTTGGTCGTGCTATACGCATATTACCCTGCATCAGCTATTTGAGACCGTCGACTTGGCCGACGCCGGAGTCAAATCTCCAATGCTGTATCGCATTGCCGGGCGCCTGGCCACCCACTTGCTCTTGTCCGCGAATTCCCTGTCAGTCCTGCTCCCCGCATACCGCCGCACCTTGCAGGAAAAATATGGCCGCGGCACCGTCAATGTTCGTCACCACGGAGTCTTTGCCAGTTGTCCCGAAATGCCCGATCTGTCCAAACGCGGAAACCCCGTGCACCGAATGCTGGCGTTCGGAAAATGGGGAACGTACAAGCGATTGGAACTGTTGATTGAGGCGTTCGCGAAAATCGTCGACAAGGCACCGCCTGTGGAGTTGATCATCGCCGGGGGAGATCATCCGAAGACTCCCGGCTATGTGAACTCGGTGGCGGAGCGCGTCAAGTACAATCCGCTGATACGATTTGTTGGCTATGTTCCTGAGGAGTCCATTCCCGAACTGTTTCAGACGGCGAGCCTGGCAGTCATGCCTTACACTTCATCAGCCGGGTCGAGCGGCGTTGCCCATCTCGCGTGTCAATATGGCTTACCCATTCTCGCCTCCGACATCGAGGATTTTCGAGAGTTGACGGAGTACGAACTTGTGTCGATGGAGTTCTTCACGCCGAACGACGTCGACAGTCTCGCCCAACAGCTTGTGGGCCTCTTGCATTCGCCCGAACGACTCGCCCAGATGGCTCGACAGAACTTCTCGGCTGCACTACAGATGAGCATGCCTCAGGTCATCCGGCAATATATCCGCTCGTTCGATGTGCAACATCGTCTGAGGATGTTGAGATCTTTTTCGAAGTTACGCAGTTCCTCGCGCTGGATGCCGATTCGAGGTCTGACAGCTCGGCGGCTCGAGAGGAAGCTCAGGTCTCAGTATCGACACGCCTTGAACGATCTTGAGCTCTAGACTTCTGCCGCGGAACATCCGCGAGGATTACCTGGCGGAAACGATCACCTCCCGGCCCCTGCCATCATGGCCCCATGGCGGCCGCAGTGCATGTCGCTTGAGCTTGTGAGGTCGAATAGGGCTGGGGGACTCCGGCCGGCGGAGTTCGCCAGGGAATGTTGGTAAAGTCGAAGAAGTCCAGCAGGTCAGGCTGGGCAGCGTCTCTGGCCGTGAGAGCCGCGCTGCTTCCAATGAACCTCGTCTCCACCAGTTTGATCACTGCCGTGTGGTCCATCGGCTTGTGCGAAACGTAGTGCTTGCGAGTGAAGGGCGAGAGAACAATGTTGGGCAGGCGGAATCCCAGTTGTGCCGCGAATCCTCGCTGTGCCGCCACGTCGCCGGATGTTGCGCCTGGGTCAGGAAAGCCTGCTGGAGGAGAGGTTCTTAGATCGCAGTGCAACGTCGGGGTGTCGGTTCCATTCGCCGGGACACACGGGTTGTACGCATCCGGATTAACGGCAATGCTCGAAATATCCGCAGGATATTCAGTCAAAACCTGGGCATCAGTCTTGTCATTGCTGTGTCCTGGAACCGGCGGCACGTGATCGTAGGGGCCGCCTCCCTCGTCATAGCTCCAGAAGAAGATCGAATCCTTCCACGACGGACTTGCCATGAATGCATTGAACAGGCTAGCGACCTGAGCTTGCCCCAGCAGAATCGATTGTCCTGAGCCGGGATGTTCGTCGTTTCGACTATATCCAGGTTCGATCCATGCGAAGCTGGGAAGGGCGCTATTCGCCAGGTCTGTGGTGAACCGTCCAATTGGAGCGATATGATTGACGTCTATGCAGAAAGCGTTGTTTGGATCGCCCACGGCCGGTCCCGAATCTTGAGTTGGTGCCACGCACGCGGGACGTTGCTGGCTTTTCAGATACAGGTAATTGACCGAGTACGTGAAATAGGTAAAAGTAACTGCAGGATACTTGTCAATTGGGTTTCCGTTTCCGCAATCTCCGTCGTTACCCGCTGCACATTGATCTTCGGTCGTTGAATAATAAATTCTCCAGGACACAGCATGCGTGTCGAGCTCCTGGAAGATGGTCGGAATCGCTAGTTGCACTCCAAGATTATCTTCATTCGATCCCGGATCATGTACCAGTCCCTGCGTCGTCCCGCCCGTCATGGTTGCAATGCGGTTGGGAACGCTCTCGCTTGCCACTGGGGAAAACCAGCGATCCGAAATAGCGAATTGCGATGCCATGTAGTAGTAGTAGTTCAGGTAGGTCTCATCGTAGTAGCCCATGGCCCGTTGTCCGCTTAAATCGGTGAATTGCCCGCCCGTGCATTTGCTGGCAGGTATGGCGCAGTATTTCGCATACCCTTCAGCGGTGTGCACAAAACCGTCCATGTTCAAGGAACGGGCGGCAGTGTAGTCGTAGCGATTTACGTCACCATAGCTGGGCAGCCAGGACGATGAATCGTCGTCAATGCAAGTGCTCTTGAGTTTGAACAAATCAAAGCCCTGGCCTTCGTCGTCAAGGTTATTGATCGTGTTCAGCTTGTCGTCAATGCCGTCCACAGTGTAGGTAACGCCGTCGTCCCCAATATTGTAGCGATTTGCGATGCGATAGGGGTTCAGCATTCCGAAGTAATGATCAAAAGTGCGATTCTCCTGCATCATGAAGATGATGTGATTGACCGAGGCATTAAAGTTTCCCGGGCTTACCGTGATCGTCGCAGTTGCGGTTACACCTTGATTGTTCGTTCCGGTTGCAGTTGCAGTGTAGATGGTCGTGGCTGTTGGACTCACGCTCAGAGTTCCGCCAGTCGTCGACAAAGAGTAGTTGGTCGAATCCAGATTGTCCGTAATCACTACCTTGGTCGCATTTGTGGCGACCACGGTCAGCGTGCTCGACTGCCCGGCAACAATGGAGGTGGGATTCGCGCTCATTGTGACAGTGGGTGCGGCCAAGGGGGTCACCGTGACCGTAGCAGTTGCGCTTGCGGTTTGATTGTTCGCTCCGGTCGCGGTTGCGGTGTAGATCGTCGTGACCGTTGGACTCACGCTCTGGGTTCCACCACTGGCCGGCAAGAGGTAGTTGTTCGAATCCAGGTTGTTGGTAATCACCACCTTGTTGGAGTTTGTGGCTGCGACACTCAGCGTGCTGGACTGTCCTGCAACCACGGAGGTGGGGTTCACGCTCAAGGTGACCGTGGGCGCTCCCAAGGGCGTCACAGTGACCGTGGCTTGCGCGGTAGCCGTCCCAGCCCCGGATGCAGTCACGGTAATAGTGTAGGTTGTGGTTTGTGTGGGAGTCACGGTTGTGCTTCCGCTCAGCGCGACCGACCCGATGCCGCTACTAATCGTCGCCGACGCGGCGTTAGCGGAGATCCACGTTAATTTTGCGCTCGCGCCTACCGCAATCGTCGCGGGGGAAGCGGCAAACGAAACAGTGGGCATAGCGCCGCTGGCTACCAAGCCCTTGCATCCGGTTAACATACCGGTTGTTAACCCTAAAGCAAGGGACAAGAGCAATAAACGAGAATTTGGCCGCCGACGCCTTTTCATGGCTGCACTTGGGTGCTGAAAGCCAGGTCGAGAGTTGCTTATGGGGAACTCCAATTTTCGCGGGAAAGGACGGCTCTTCGACGCGTTGTCTTGAATGGCCGCAAAGTGCACAGCCCTAGAAGTTGACGCACAACTATTTGTTCCCAGCCAGGAGACCCTCACTCAGGCGGACGATCTTGCTGTAACCAGGTCGGCTGACCGGGTGGCCCAGGCCGTACGGTTCTCGGGGCTTCAATCCGGTCGGGAACTGGTAGCGGAGGCAATGGCGGCGGTTTGACGCCCAGTGGAGACTGTTGCCCCGGTGTGTTTTCCGGCACACGGGTTTCGTCGCGCCGCTTCAATTCGATTGGTTTTCGGGCCCGCCGCCGTGCCTCCTGTATCGCTTTCAACGCACTCTCGACGTCGCCCTGATTCTCTCCCGCGAGGGCACCCACCTTGCGGCCCTCGGCGTCTAGCCGGGTCGCATAGGTAACACGCGCACCCGCCTCCTCCGCGACGCTGGCGGCCTGGTAGTACATCTCCGCTGTCTCGCGATCTCCATTGCGCTCGGCGACGTAGGCAATGTTATTGAGGGTGAACGCATTGTTCGGGTCAAGGGTATACGCCTCTGCGAAGAACTTCTCGGCACTCAAAGCGTCGTTATGATTCAAGGCAGAGACACCACGCAGATTGAGTCGAGCGATGCGGGCGTTGGTATCTTCTCCCTTGGCCATCGTCTCGCTCACCACCTTGGCATTCCGGGCCGCCAGTTCGCCGATGGGTTTGCCACGCCATCGCTTCTCAGGGGTCAACAAGACGTGTTCGTCGGAGTGAAGGCTCGCAGCTGCCGAGTAATACCGCAGCGCCGATTCCAGATCGCCCTGCGATTCCATCGCGTATCCCAGGGTGTCGAGGAGAAATGGGTTGTTGGGATCGGCTTGCACTTGAGCCTTGAGGAGGGACTCCGCTTCAAAGATGCGCCCCTTCTCGAGCAGTACGATCCCCTGCACATTCACTTTGTTGGACTTGAACGCTGACGCCTCGGATGCTGGAAAAGCCTCGCTGACGGATTGACCTTTCAATCCTGGCTTGCTCGCCTCATCAATCACGGCCTCGGTGTCAGTGTGGGCGGCGAGTTCATAGTACTTCAGTGCGTGGTCGGCATCGCCCTCCAGTTCCGAGACATAACCGAGATTGTTCAGCGTAAAGGGGTCATCCGGATCCAGCAGGTAAGCTCGGACAAACAGCTGCTTCGCCTTGTCGACTCGGCCCCGCTTCACTTCTTTGACGCCATCTCGATTCAGGGCCTGTACAGGAGTCAACCGGCCCTGCTTGGGCAAAGTAATTCGGAGATCGCCTGCCTGTAAAGAAGTCGCGGCCCCGCCCAGGAGCGTGAGCAGCAGTAGTTGGGGGATCCTGAGCTTCATCCAGACCGCTTTCTGCGCGCAGGAGTGCAATTCGACCGAGCCTTCGATGCAACCCGGAGCGGAGGTGTTTGTACGCCATACTAATTTTCCCGTCCAACCCCCGGCCCGGAGCCTTCATCAAAGGCCCGGAATGAGCTCCAGCGGCATGTTTGCCCTCGTAGTGTCGATTGTTGTCGCGGCGCATCAGCCAGCTTCGGCACAGACCTCCGCCGTGCCTCCTCAGCCGGGCACGGCCGCCGGACACCAGCTCCCCTCAGATCAGGATGCTTCCTTCGACTTTCCCCCCTTGCCCAAGGGCACGGTCAGCCTGCTTGGTGGTACCGTGGCCAAAGTAGACGCGATCCGTGACCGGGCGGTTGTCCGGGCATTCGGTGGACGCGACGTCACCATTGATTTTGACGGGCGCACCAAGGTCATCCGCGAGCAGACCTCTGTTTCGACGCGCGAGATTCGGCCTGGAGCGAGGATCTACGCGGACACGATTGTCGTGAATGGCCGCATCTTCGCGAAGACTGTACATATTGAAACGAGTCCCACGTTGGGCGAGGTTAGAGGACAGGTTACGCACTACGATCCAACGCGACATGTATTGAGCATTCGTGACGCGCTAGCCCCAGAACCGGTTCAAATTCGCATCACTCCGGAAACGGCGATTCACGCGGGGGATCGACCTGCCGAACCTTCCCGATTGGTCGTGGGGACCCTCGTCAGGATCGGTTTTCGACCCGGGCCCGAGGGCGCCGACGTGGCCCAGAAGATCGAGATCCTTGCTCAACCGGGCAGCCTATTCACGTTTGCGGGCAAGATTACATTCGTCGACGTTCGCGCTGGCTATGTCGCCATTGCAGACGAAGCCGAAGCCAAGTCCTACGAAGTGGCCGTCGATCGTTTGACCCCCGAGGTGAAGTTGCAACTGAAGGAAGGAACTGACATCCTCATCCATGCCCAATTCGATGGGCAAAAGTATCATGCGCAGACCATCGAGCCGGTACCAAGCCGCCTACGCTGACGTCGTGCTCCTGCCCATCCCGCGGCCGCAGCAACTTAGCGGGCACTCGACTCGCTCGCACCAGCCTGCAGGGTCCTCTCGACGAAATAGTCTCGATCCTGAAATATGTAACGAATGATGTTACCAGCGTAGTGGCACAGGCTTCTCAAGTCCGTGCGATACCAGCAACAGTTCGCCATTGCGGGCGATAGTCCGCAGTAAAAACGGAACTTTTCATGGACGGATGTTGGTGAAACCAGCATGGCCGCGGCCATCCGATGGTTGCCTTCGATGATCGTCAAGGGACTCCATTCATCCAGCCCAATCAGTAACACGGAACTAGGGACAGGGTTGCGGCGTAAGTCAGCGCCCACCGAGCGCATTTTCTCAGAGAACCAACTGCGATCCGGAGACTCAACTTTGGACCGAATCCGCTCGATCATTCCGACAAGGTAGAAATCGCCATGGGCGAATGTTCGCCACTGTTTTCGGGGAAAGGCACGCAATCTCGGCACATCGGACGGTTGCAACTCGATCTCCCACCACCGAGTGCTTTCCGGCAGTTCTCGCCAGAGCCTTCCTCTTCGCCGAAACAACAGTGCCTTCCTGACCGCATTTTCGTGAGCGTTCCCGATGTCGGCACCGAAGACAATCGTCGTGGCTTGCTCCCGATAGCGATCGAACTCGGGCTGGTAGAACTCGGCTTTCAGGAACTCTGCGATTACTTCATGTTCGGAGACCGCGCGAACTTTGGAGAATCCGCTACCCAAAGACCTGGATATCTCTTCAGTCGAGGAGACGATCTGCCGCCAAAACGGAACACTGACGGCCACCAACAGGCCCAGCATTAGGAATAACTGGACCATGATCACTTGCTGCAGGGAGCTGTGGAACAGCGAGATGAACACGGGCAGGAGTGCGCTGAAAGCGAGTTGAACCCAGGTGGCATTGACGATCCTCCGGGACATCTCGTAGGTCAAGAGCACCACTGCGACTGCGTAGATACTGGTCATCGCGCTATAGGAAGCCAGCAAAGAGGAGAACGGAGCATGGACCGTGCCGAGAAATCTCTCGCCCAGAACGGCAGTCCAGAGCGACATCGGAGTCAGCCAGGCCGCGACCGTAAACAGCGAGGTCATCGCCGTGACCAACCAGAGAGCACTTTTTAGAACCGTGCGGCTTGCTTGCTGCTGGACACTCGCCGCCGACACCGGGAACATGCTGCTGATTACCGACCACGAGAACATATAGACGACGCGTCCAACGAGGGCCACAGCAGCGTAGAGCCCAGCCACGGGCGCAGGAAAGAAATGTTTAACCAGAAGAATATCCAGATTGCTGATGATAACCTGACCCACGAAGAAGACAATGGCCTGCATGCCCTCGCGGAAACAGGCAGGTATTCCACCACGAGAGTCGGCCTGCACCTTCCTTCCGGGAGCGGCGGCCCAGTAAGCGATGACGATGGAGGCCACAACGGCTGCGATTACGCCGGTCACGCCCCATCCGTAGTGCAGAAGCAGGAGCGCACTGCCAAACTTCACCAGCACTTCCAATACGAAATTGACAGCCAGGCGTCGGAAGTCGCAGAGCCCCTGGAGCATGCCGCGCCGGACGCCCAGCGGTATGTAAACCGCAGTCCCCACTCCGAGCAAGACAATGTCCCGTGACGAGGGAAGGCTGAGATATTGTGAGATCGCGGCACTACTGAGAACCAGTAGGACTCCCAAAGCGAGTCCCATCTGCCACGAACGCCGCAAGAGATCCCTGTAGATCGCAAACTTGGCCGGAAGGTCCAGGTTCTTTGCTACAAACTTCGAACAGACAAGCTGAAACGCCAGAGTGACTGCCGAGAGCAGCATCAGCAAGGTGTAAATGGCGGTTGCGTGTCCGAACCCAGCGGCGCCCAAGCCACGCGCAACGGCAATGTTGTAGAGCAGGTTCGTGGCGCTTACAAGACCGCTACCGAACAAAAGAACGATGCTGCCGCGCAACATGCGCGTCCGCAATACGGTTCGGCCGTTGTGGTCGGGAAATGCGGGCGTGCCACCGGGCGGGGACGCCGTACGTGCAGTCATCAGCTTCAAGCCCCCGTCCTTTTCTTCCGTCTTGAGACCTTTGTCCAATAGCAATATTCCCGCGAGGGTTTTCGGACGGCCCCGCCCTGAGAAATGCGACTTCGCTCACATGGAGCACAACAGCTTCGAAGCTAGAACAACTTGAATCTGACAAACGGCACAATCGCGGTCCGACCCTGGCCAGAAAAGCTGTAAAACGTTTGTTGCTCCACGCCGAAAGAGAGCCTCATCGGGTACGAAACTGAGGTGGTTTCAACTCCGTCCTTCCGCGCTGCCCTCACCTCCCGTACATATGACACAAGGAAACCGGTGGTCACATTGTCATACGAATGAAACCCTTCGCCTTGTGACCACGACCCGGCCGCGCTGAATGACCAATGGGGCCCGGCCTGGAAGTCCAGTCCGAACTTGGGCCGGAGAGTCTGACCGATCGCAAATTGATTGCCTTCGACCCGCCAGGCTCTTAAGTATTCACCCGCGGCCGATATTCGCAGACTGCTTCCAATTCTGCGTTCCAGCCCGGCGTACGTACTGGTAGCGAAATACTCGTGGATTGCAGGCCGGAACAGGAGATCACGACCGCTATATCCGGTGAGAAAGGCCGTCTTACCCCACGGTCGTCCCAGCCTGAAATCAATCGCGCCGGAGAAGTCGCGAGAGTGGAGATTCTGTTCCGTGAAGGGACCCGCCTCCCTGATCACATTCCCGGAAAACGAAAGCCAATTCCCAATCGGGCTGCTAGCCACGTACAGGAATTGACGGAACAGATTCTGGTTCATGTCGAATGGGTCGAGCGTGTCACGCCGCAGCGTGAACTGCAGTCCCGGCGTAACGGTGAAGCGGACGCTGCCGAGGCGAATGACCGGGATAACTCCAAAGTTAATAATCGTGTCGAAAGTATTTCGCTTCTGAATCAGCAGTTGGCTGGGAATCGAGATTGTGCCACGCGCATTCCGCTCTGCCACGAATCCACTGATTGGGGGAAATGAACCGAGGCGCAGGTTATAATGCGCGTCCGCCCAGGTTTCGACCGAGTGACGGGGAGTCGGCAATAAATCTCCGCCATTTTGAAATCCCCGCAGCCTCGCGTCCATCTGGTAGATATTTTCATCTTCAAACACCGGCGAAGTCTGGAATTGTGATCCAAACCCCAGATTCTGTTTGAGCTGGCGACCTTCATCCTCGGCCAACTCAAATTCGGCAGTCCGGGCTGCAGGATCATCCGGCTCAAGCGCGTTGGCTTGGGCGAACAGGGACAGAGCGCGAGAGTTGTCTCCTCGCTGTCGGTAGACTCTGCCTAGAGCAACGAGGTAGGGATAGTTCTGGCGTTGTTCGTTTGGGTCTTCGAAGTTCACGCTGGTCAGCAGCTCTTCCGCACTCCGGGTGTCGCCCAGCGCTAGTGATGCATTGGCGATGCCCGTGGCCACAGTGACTTGATCAGCCCCCAAAGCCTCAGCCCTCGTGAACAACCGCTGGGCTAGCTCGAACTGATTGACGGACATGAGAATGTCTGCAGCATTCAGGTAGTCATCCGCCGTGACAACCAAAGGGTCGGTCACCCGTGCCTCTGCAAACGCCAGGGCGACCTGCTGCAACACGTCCACCGACTGGTGCCCTTGTGCAAACAAGCGCGCGAGCGCCAGCCGCACCCGCAGGCGATCTGAGCCGGACAAGTCCAGAGCACGCGTGTAGCGCTGCATCGCCTGGTCACGATTCCGCATTACAAGGAGCGCATCCGCCGTGGCAAGCAAAACTCTGTAGTCGTTGCCGCCTGTGTTCTCTGCCGCCTCGATGGCCTTGGTCGCGTCATCATCGCGATCAAGGCTCGCATAAGACCGCGCCAGTTGAGCATTGGCCAGGGCATTGTCGGGAAACAGTGTAAGCACTTGTTTCAGCGTATCTGCTGAGGCCTGGTAGTGGTGCAGGCGGTATTGTGTGTCGGACAGGGAGAGATACGTCGTCTCATCCGTGGGCGGGAGCTTGAGAGCACGCTCATACTCGCTCTCAGCTTCGGCTGACATTGCTCGTTGGCGATACGCTTCCGCCCTGGCAAGATGCAGGCTTCCCGATTCGCCCAAGAACCGTTCGGCCAACTCGGCTTCTTTCAGGGCAGCTTGGGCACGCCTTAATTGCAGCAGGGAGTACGCAAGTCCAAGGTGTGCCTCCCCATAGTCTGGGCGAAGGAGGATGGCTTTTCTAAAATCCTGTTCTGCGTTCGTGGCCATGCGTAGATCGTTCCAGACGTAACCTCGATTCATATATCCCGTGGCCATCTGGGGATCGCGATCCAGCGCTCGCGTAAAATCCTCCACCGCTGACTGAAACTCGCTGTTGTGCGCGTGGATATATCCGGAGATCAAGGGCAGATCGCGGTCCTTCGGCAAGAGGGGCTCAAACCGCTGTACGATGGTCATGGCATCGTCGTAGCGGTTCATAAACAGCAAGTCATAGGCTAAATAGACCGGAGCTTCCGGATCCCGAGGTAGCTGCTCAATGACCGCATAGCCCAGTTTGGCGGACTCCTCGTATTTCCCGGTGATCGTCAGGTAGCGTTCTCGCTCGCGCATGACCTGAGCATTTGCGGACTCGGCCTTGGTCGCTCGTTCCAGCCAACGCTTTGCAGTGGCGCTTTCACGGGCCTCGAGGGCCGCATTCGTCGCTCCCGCAATGATCAGTGGATCTTCCAGAGCCAGACGGTAGGCTTCTTCGTAATTCGCCTGTGCCTGCGGAAAATCACGTGCCTGGCTGTACATGTCTCCCATCGCCAGGTAGGGCACGTAATCACCGGGTTGGAGTCGATTCAGCTTCTCGAAATAGCTGCGCGCCGCAGGTAGATCGCCCATCTCCCGCGATAGGTAGCCGAGCGACGCCAACGCAGACGGATTTCCTGAATCGACGGCGAGAACTTGGAGATAAGCCTTTAGGGCCAGATCCGTCCGGTTTGTCTTCCATAGCAGGTTGGCGTAGTTGAGGAGAACGTTGCTGTTCAATGGCTGGACCCGCAGGGCTTCCTGCAGATCATCTTCTGCTTCTTTGTAGTCTCCCGTGCCCACAGCGCCGGCAGCCTTGAGGCGCAGGAATTCAGGTCGGCCCGCACCGACGATGTCGATCGTTGCCAGGGCTGAGCGTGCTGCTTTTGCTTCGCTCCCAGCTTTCTCGGGCTCACCCGCATCCCGGTAAAGCTGCGCCATATCAAGTCGCACTGTGATCGGATACAGCATCCCTTCCGGCACAGAAGCCGGCATTGCCTGAAGAGCGAGATCGTATTCCCGCAGCGCAGCTTCGGTCTGACGGTTGGAGCGCGCGATCTCTGCCCGGACTGCATGCAGTCGGTAGTGGTTCGGCTCTATTGCCTCGACGCGTTTCAGAAGCGCCCCGGCCCGGCCTGGCTGCTTCGCATTGACAAGAGCCTGCGCCGCGTTCAGTTGAAGCTCAACCTGTCCGGGAGCTTCGTTTGCCGCGCGAAGAAATGTCTCCGCGGCTTCGGCCTTCTTTCCGGCCAGCTCATACGTGTAAGCCAGCTCCGACAGGTAGCCGGCCGCCTCCGAAGACACGGACTTCAAGGTGGATATCGCCAGATCGTACTGCCCGGTGTCGCGATAGTAAGAGGCGACCGACCGAAGCACGTCGGGATCACGAGGCGAGGTGCTGCGAGCGCGATCGAGCAGTGCTTTGGCACGGCTTTTGTCCCCTAAACTCGCATACGCCCGCGCCATCAACAACTCGTTTCGAGCAGAAGCACGGATTGTGTCGGCGCGAGAGAGATACTCCAGTGCCTGCTTCGGGTCCGAAGGCAGAACCAGTTCGCCAGCCAAGCTCAAGTCGCCTTCACTCTTCGGGTTTGCTGCAATCACCTGCTTCAGAATGTCTTGGGCCTCGGTACCTCGCCCCATCTTGACGTACGTCTGCGCGAGGCCGGAGAGGCCCTCGATGGAGGATGGCCGCTCCTGGAGCCCTCGTTTATAGGCATCGAGAGAACTAGAATATTGGCCTGCAAGCCGCGCCGCGTAAGCCAGAAGGAACCACAAATCCGGATTCTGTGGGGCAGCCTTGGCCGCGTGCTCTGCGTGAAACACCGCCAAACGGTAGTCGCTCTTTTGGAGGGCCGCCTGTGCGGCCCGTGCTTCGCGAGCCACTTCGATGCTCGACCCCCAGCCCATCCCTGAGTCCTGCGGGGCGGCGTGACCGGGGCCTTTCTTAGCAGGCGCTGCGGCCGGTGAACTGTTGGCTGGGGAACCAATCTCGAATGTCTGGCCAAAAGACGCACCACCGACTCCAAGGGCGACGGTAGCGATCAGGCACGCCCGGATCGTGAAACTTGTTCGAGTATCGTTCACCTGTTTTTGACCGCCATTGTGAAGTCCGAGGAGCGGCCATCAGATGCAGAAAGAGGCACTTGCGGTTGGTCCCTCGTTGCCCGCGGACCTGTGGAGAAAAGTGCTCCCTGGGGGACATTTTGATCCAACCCTGAGCAGTCTTTCCGAATCCAAGGGTCGCTCAGCAGAGCTTTCAAAGGGGTTATGGCTTTGGTCTCAGAATCGAGCTACCTGCAGCGGCCGATCCCGCTCGCACTCATCATCCTCTTGGCTCTGGCTATCCACGGCCCATTGTTGCTCATGGAGTTGCCCGCTTCCACATCGTACGACGCCAATTTGCACATCTTCTTCGCCTCTCACTACGCACAACATTGGTTTAATCCATGGAATGAGAAGTGGTTTGCGGGCTTCTCCCAGACCACGTATCCGCCCCTGACGCACCAGTGGATCGCTCTTGTGTCACACGTTGTCGGTCTCACCGAAGCCTTTATGTTGGTGCAGTTGACAGCAATCGTCCTCTTGGTGGTCGGGACGTGGCGCTTCGCCAGGCTGTGGGTGGACGACCGCGCTGCAAGTATGGCCGCTCTTCTCTCTGTGTTCGCGGGCACGGTTGCCTTCCTTGTGTACTCGGCAGGGCAGTTGCCCACCATGATGTCTGCTCCGCTTTACCTTCTGGCACTTCCCTACTTTTACCAGTGGTCGCATGCGGGAGGTTGGCGCTCTCTCTTAAAAGGTGTCGCATTGGCACTGGCGGCAGCATGTGCCCACCACGTCACCCTCATTTTCGGCTCGGTTCTGTTCGCGGCTCCCGTGCTCTGGCTCGCTTATTCGGATACCCGTCACGACGGGCGTCGCACCTCAGCCGTCTTTGGTAGGGCTCTCACTTTCGTCGTGCTGACGATCGCCGGGGTTGGAGTCGCGCTCCTCCCATATTGGATCGCGCTCCTCCGTCACCCCATCGAACAGATGCCGATTCCACACGGCAGCCGGTTGAACTTTCTACTCAACGGGATTCACGGTGTGAATTACTTCGTCGTGCCCTACGGAGCCTTGATACTGGCCCTCCCCTTCGTCGTGATTCGAGCCTCTGCGGTCCCTCGTCTGCGCGTGTTGCTGATCGCATTTTGGTTTGCGTTCTTGCTCGGGCTGGGCGGCACTACACCGCTGCCTCGATGGCTCTTCGGGCGTGCGTTTGAGATTCTGACTTTCGAGCGATTCACCCTCTGGGCAACGCTGCTCGCCTTGCCAATCGTCGGCCTTCTGGCCAAGGATCTGATCGATCGTTTTCACTACCCGGGGGCCCTTGCACTTGCCACCTCCGCAGTGGTCACTTTGGCCATGGCTCTCGGCTGGCTGACCTGGAGCCCGTTCCGCACGACTGGTGGATTGAAGGTTGACTCCGTCGTGAGCTTCCTGAACCGCGATGGACATGATCAGTACCGCTACCTCACGCTCGGATTCGGCAATTCCCTTTCGAAGGTCTCCACCTATGCCAACGCTAATAGCGTCGACGGGGAATACAACTCAGCGCGTCTTTTGCCCGAGATGACGCGCTTTGGCGCAGCCCAGCTGACCAGCGCTAAATTCTTCGGCGCTGCCGGGATGGACTCATTGCGTGCGATGTTGCAACATGCCAATCAGTATGGCTTGAAGTTCGTCTTTGTTCATGACCCTTACTACAACCCGCTTCTCGTATTCGCAGGATGGCGGCAGGTGGAAACTTACGATTCCGGCTCGATCACAGTCTGGTCGAAGGACGACGTTCCTCCCGCGCGGAAAATTACCTCCGATGCGGTTCCAGCTCCGTGGGAAGGGTTGATGTGGGGTCTCCTTCCTATGGGTAGCAGTATCCTCGCCGCCCTGTTTGTGGCGGTGCTCAGAGATACGGCACTCCGATTCGGTGAAGTGGTGAAGATGCCTTCCCGCTCGCTGGAACAAGTTTATGCGACTGAGGCTCACACATGAGGCGGGCTCTGCCAATATTCATCGCGCTGGTGACGGGGGTCTTGGTGGCCGCGGGATGGTGGCGAGCCGGCGGGTTTGCGCTTCATGCCGAGCGCTCCGCGGGCACGGCAGAGCAAGCGGTTCGAGCGCTGATGGCTGATATTCAGGCCCGCAACTGGGATCACGCCTTCGCCACCCTGGATCACGCGAATGGCATCCAGGAGCCGGACTTCATCCAGGAAATCGCCGGGACGAACGGCAGCCTGCGGACCTACTCAGTTTTGCAAAGCTTCGACGCCTGGCTCTTGCACGAGGATGGGAACCACTCCACCTTCCGTGTCCGGATGAATTGGTCGAGCGCGGTTGGATCTCTGGACGAACTGCGCGACCTGTCGACTGTTCGAGATGGCAACGTTTGGCGAGTCGTCTGGAGCAAACCGAACTATCCAAAAGTCCCGCTGCAGGTGTTACCTGTGAACTACCTTCGATGGGACGTGATCGGACGTCGCTCGGATGATTGGGGCGCAGCCAGCGTGGATTCCCCCCAGGTTCGCATCACGTCGATGAATGCGGTTGAGCGTCCGGACCGCGTGCTCATCCTCGGTGAAGTCGAGAATGAAGACACAGTTCCAGCCTACGTAAATGTCAATGCGGCGCTCCTGAAGCCCGACGGCTCTTCTCTGGACGAGCAAGGCAGCTTCGACGCGATTTCGCACAAGTTGCTGCCGAAGCAAGTCTCGCCGTATCGCATTGACTTCCCTGGCCTCCGTTTGAGCCAGGTGAAAAGTGTGCGCATGGATGCGCGGGCGCTGCTGGTACCGGCCAGTGCCGATCCGGTCATCTCCGTGGAAAATCAGAGCATCGACAAGGACGTGGTTGGACGCAAGGTCCTGAAAGGCGTTTTGGTCAACCAGAGTGGCCAGACCGTCAACATTGCACAGGTCCTGGCGGCGTTCTACGACGCCAACGGCAAGGTGATCTGGGTGTCGGACGGCTATCTTGATCAAGCGCTACTGCCCCAAGGTCCTGTGCCCTTCGCTGTGAGCATCCCGGACGAGGTCGCAGCGCGCGTGCACAGCTACCACGTGGCGGTGAATCACTATATCGCTCCGACGGCCTGAAACCATGCCCAAGGTAATTCTCACAGTCCCCTTTTCCTTAATGCTGCTGGCACTGCCAGCCCTGGGCCAGTCCGCCCTTCGAGCGCCTTCCAGCGTGTCCGCGGGGAGCTCGTTCTCCATTGCGACCAGCGGAACCGGGACAGCAATGCTTTACCTTTTGGGTCCGAGCCATGTCGTAAAACGAGCCATCGAGCTTGGCCAAGACTTACCGATTGCGGGCTCCGACGTGGTCGCGTCGGGCTGGTATCAGGCAGTCGCGTGCGAATCAGGCGGGTGTACCAGCACGACCTTTCAAGTTCTCCCGTCGTCTCCCGCACGTTTAAGGTTCCTGGTCCATCCATCGCGGGTGCCGGTCTCTGCTCCCGATGCCATCAACGCTACCGCTTTGGTATTTGATCGGTTCGAAAATACTGTTTTGGAACGCACAAACGTAGAGTTTCATTTTTTCTCAGCCGCCGGAAGCGCATTCGACCGCAGCGTTCCGACCGTTCGCGGGATCGCATGGCTGCAAATTGGGTCGACTTCGAAACAAGGTCCACTTCGGGTAGTGGCTTCCGTGGGCGAAGCCGCAGAAGCACGAATCATCCAGCAAGTGGCCTCGGAGGCATGTGGGCTTCGGATCCAGGCAATTTCTGGCCCGCGAACGGTCAAGCTACAAACCGACCCAGTCCGGGACTGTGGTGGTAACCCCCTCCCCGACGGAACCGTCGTTTCATTCACGAAGATCGACGATGCTGGAAGAAGCACAGTTGACACCCCCATCAGGAAGGGCGTGGCCAGTGCCCAATTCGCCGTCTCAGGTCGTGCGCGGATCTCGGTCGCCTGCGGTGTTGTACTGGGAAATGAGATCTCTGTTAACGGGGAGCGCCGATGACAACCAAGTTACATCTCGCTTGTTGTCTGGGAGTTCTGGTGCCCTGCTTAAGCCTCGTCTCGTTCTACGACGTTGCTGCTTCGCCGGTTGAGGCAGGATCGTTGCCAAGGGTCAGACTGAATGCTGAATCCATCGGACCGCGTCGCATTGAGCAGAAGACAGGAGAGATGGTCGCTCGCGACTATGCGCAGGCTTGGCAGGACCTCGCCGACTCCCTCGAAGCCAATCGCACCGACCTGTTGAATGACCACTTCGCGGGAGGAGCCAAGGAACGCCTTACTCAACGAATATCTGAGCAGAAAAAGAACGGCCTACGAACTCGCTACGTCGATCACGGTCACCAGGTCAAAGCCGTCTTCTACTCGCCCGACGGAGGAGAAATGCAGCTGCAGGATCAGGCGCAGATCGAGCTGCAGGTCTTCGGTGGGCAAAAGATGATCTATACCGCCAGCACCACCTCAAAATATCTGGTGCTGATGACCCCGGGCGCGGATCGCTGGTATGTCCGGTCTCTGGAGACCGTTCCGGATGATGCGTTTTAATCTGAAACCCGCTTACTCCAATCACTCCCACGGGCTTCTTGCAAAATCAACAGCCCTGCAACCAGGCTCGAACAATTTCACATCCCAGGCGCGGCACCAATCACAATGAGAGGCTACTATCATCTCCTTCTTTGGTCCATCATCGCGACCAGCGCTTTTCCGAGTGGCTGCAACCGGTCGAGTGGACGCGATTCCGTCCTTCGAAGTCTCCCGCGGCTCGAACAAACTCCGAAGGTCTTGGCAGCGTTTCAGCCGTGGTTTGGTGACCCCGACCACATACAGATTGACTACACCAGCGATGACCCCGCGGTGATTCGCAAACAGATCAAGCAGGCCAAGAACCTTGGGATTTATGCGTTCGCGGTCGATTGGTACGGGGCCCGACATCCCTTCCTCGATCGCAGTTACGCTCTGATCCAAAAGATCGCAAGTGAAGACCACTTTCACGTTGTGTTGATGTATGACGAGACCGAGGAAGACGACGGGCACGCTACCGAAGACGCTCTGGAGGCAATGGATCTCGCCTACAAGAAATACATCGGCCCAGGCGCGATCGGCCGTGATGCGTACTTGCTTCACGAAGAGCGCCCCGTAATCTTTGTGTTTCCGAAGCGCGGTAACACCGACTGGTACCAGGTTCGTCGGCAGGTGAGTCACTGGGAGGCTCCCCCGATCCTCCTATACAAAGACGATCCTCCCGCTCAGTACGCCACCGCCATGGACGGCCAATATGCTTGGGTTCACCCGGGACCCAAAGGCTGGACGGTCGATGGTAGCGAGTGGGGGGCGGAGTATCTCCATGCCTTCTACAGGAAGATGCAGTCCACTCACGCAGATCAGATCGCTGTCGGTGCGATTTGGCCAGGCTTCGACGACGCACGTGCGTCGTGGAGCTTGAACCGTCACATCGATCGGCGCTGCGGCAAGACTCTGGAAGACACTCTTCGCGCCTTCAAGGAGCACGATGATCCGGCACACCCCATGCCATTCCTGCTGATCGAGACGTGGAATGACTATGAAGAAGGAACTGCCATTGAAAACGGTCCGGCTCGTTGCTCGGAGAGCCCGTTGCCGACGTCATAGCCAGGAGAACTGACCATGAGCAGAAATGATTCCTCCACCACAAGGAATTTCGACGCCCTGGGAACACTATTGCTGGCGGACCGGAATCCCCACAGCCACCATCCCTTTGCAAAGCAGTGGTTAGAGCGGGATCTTGAATACTCATTGGGTCTCGAGGAAGCAGACTTTGCTGAGTTTCTCGACCAGGCGCAAACTCAACGTGTCCTCAGACGCACTGTCGACGTTCTTAAGGAGCATTTGCCTCGCGCAAAGCACAACCACGTTGCTGAACGCGTCAATCGGGTCTTGTCCGAAGAACGAAAGCGAGTGGAGGCCGCAACCTTATTCTTACACGCGATCGTGGACCAATTCGACCAGGACGGACACCCGATCGTAGTCATGAAAACGCTGGATCACTGGCCTGACACTGGCAGCGATCTCGATCTGCTCGTGTTCGCTGAAGAACAAGCCGTGTGTCACATTTTTGAAAGTGAATTTGATGCCCGAAAAGAGGTCCCGAGCTGGGGCGACCGCCTGGCCAACAAGTTGAACTTTCGCGTCCCGGGACTCTCCGAGTCGGTTGAGGTGCACGTGGGTTGTCTTGGGCAAACGGGTGAGCAGAAAGGTCTCGCAAATCACGTATTGGCGCGCAAAGTTTACGAGAGTTTCGGGCCGCATTCTTTGCCTGTCCCCATGGCAGAGGATCGCATCATCATCGCGACGTTGCAGCGTATGTATCGACACTTCTACATTCGACTCACCGACATCGTGAACATTCTTGGTTTACTGGCACACGACCGTGTCAACTTCGATCAGCTGAAAGAAATCGCCGACGAGGGTGCAATCTGGCCGGGCGTTGCAACCTTGCTCTTGATCGCCGTTCAGTCCGGCCTCCGCTATGGGAGCCCTTTAGGAGAGTTGCCTGAGAGAGTGCGAGCAGCCGCCCAGTTCAATTCCAAGCGGACCTATCTGGGTCGAGGGTTTGTACGGGTGCCAATAGTCCCGGAGGCTGCCAATCTTTTCTTGCGTCAACTCATGGGAAGCGGAAGAAAGCACGATTTCTATTCGATGATGCGACTTAGCCTGCTTCCCATACTGGCGACCGCAGCGTTCGTCAGCTTCCGCCTTAGGGGTGATGACAAGGGTGTGTGGTAGTCGGACTGGGTGGGTTTCAGCCCCAACTACTGTCTTTGTACGGTAGACCTGAGCCGGCACACGTCGCGCAACTGCGCGAGCTGGGGAAAAAGAGGAGCCCTTAATAGCGTCACTCTCTCTGTCAAAAACCTCCAGTAAACTGTGTCACCGCCGTGGAGGGGTACCGCCCGGCCCGCAAATTGCTGACACTAGGCAACGCGAATGGCTACCAGGAGAGTTTACGGGGCTGGAAGGGTTTGTAGATCACAAATGGATCGAGAGCCTGTTGGCATTAGTCGGCAGTGACGAGTGGGCGCCTTAATCACTGCTATTCTCCGTTGCCCACAGCAATCGTTGCCCGGGGGCCTAACAGGAGGTTCTCTCACCGCGGTGCCGGATTCAGCCCCTCGGACAGGAGTCGAAAGAGCAATAGCCAACGCCGGACGTTGGTGGTCATCAGGAAGTTCTCTTTGACGTGCTCTCGTCCATTTCGCCCGAGTTGCAGTCCTAACTCCGGATGCATGAGCAAGTATCGGATCTGATAGGCACAGCCCTCCACGGAGTGGACCAAAGCTCCGGTCAGCTTGTCGATCACTTGAGTAGGAATTCCACCAACCGCGCTGGCAATGATAGGCTTCCCTTTCCATAGTCCTTCGGTTACTGTCAATCCAAATCCTTCCTTCAGAGACTTTTGCACAATGATGGTGGACGCTCGTTGCAGCGCATTGATTTCCAGCGCGGACCAGGGGGGCAGATCGAGAACGATGATGTCTGGATCCTCATCGGCGGCCTCCATGACTTCTCGCAGCACGATCGCTCCCTCCGGGTCGTCGGACGCGCTTCCCCCCGCGAGTACCAACTGGAAATCCACATATTTCTTGGCCATCTTGTAGGCCTGGATCACACCGACAGGGTCTTTCAGGCGGTCGAATCGGGAAATCTGCGTCACAATCGGCCGAGAGCGATCGACGCCGAAATTGTCGCAGACTTCCCGTATGTACGACTCTTCGAGCTCTTTATTCTTTTCCGAGAGCGGATCGATACACGGGTAAAAGAGCGCTTGCGGGATCGACAACTGGCGAGCGAAAGCCGGAGATGAGAAGACTGCGGCGTCGTAGCGCTCGACCATGGGCTGGAGAAAATTCCAGACCTCTATGTTTGGGTTTGACAAGTCGATGTGGCACCGCCATATCCAGCGAGAAGAGCGCCCGGTTTTGGAGGCGACCAAGCCCGCGGGTTGCGGGTCGTGAATCACAATAAAATCTTCGTCGAAATTCATGCGCTGACGGTTTTGTTCGGTGTGGCGCATGAACACGTCGCGGGCCTGCTCGGTCAACGCATATTCACCGCCATGTAACGCGTTGTGGAAGGCCTTGGTAATTTCAAAAAAGTCGTTGCCGCCCGTAATCACCTCCCATCCGGTTTTGATCTCAAGTTCTCGAAGAAGTGGCACCAGGCAGTTGAGCATCTCCGCGACTCCTCCGCCAACCGCCGTGGAGTTCACCATCTTCACCGTCTTGCCGCGCAGGATGCTGGCCAGGAAGCGCAGCTCGTCGACCTGCGCATTGCCGATGATCGTCTCGTAGTCAGCAAGCTGGGCCGGCGGGGGCGCAAGGGGAGGAACTTCCGAGGTGCGTGGTTTTCGCCGTTCTCGCGGAGACGGGAAGTCCGCATGGCTTTGACCGGTAGTGTCCGGTTGCAGTGGGATCGAGCGACTGTCTTCCATTTTACCTTTCGCTACTGGTGCGGGTGGTCAGTCGGTGGCATTCTCTAAAATCTGCGCAATTTTCCGCTTCACTCCGTCGAGAGTGGAGGTATAAATGTCGATGCGGTTGAGCAGGGAGGCAGCCCGGCTCAACCCCAATTCTTTCTCCAGCCAAAGCGAAAAATCATTGGTTTCCAGCTTTCGACGCAGGCGAGCTTCAATGAAGTGGTAGTGAATCGAGTGGATACTGACTTGCTTGAGGCCATCGATGAACTCTGCAAGGTCGCGGGCTCTGGTTTGCACTGGCAAAACGACCGTCTTAGACGAGCAAAAGTAAAAAGGGTTCTCTGCGATCTGCTCCCGCACACTGGGATTGCGAGCGAGGAATTCTTCGACTAGCTGGATTAAGCGCGAACGAAGCGACGACAGAGAGGTGAACTCACGCACATCCAGGCTCGCCAGGCGCTCGCCGAGTCCAATCACGCCGAGTTCCGAAGAGGCCCAATGAGCGAAATCGTTCGAGAACCCTTCCTTGATGAAATGATGCTCCTCAAGAGTGCGAAAGGTGTGCTGAAAGATCGAATTCTCTGAGCAGGAGAGCAAAGCATCCAGCAGTTCTGCGAGATTCCGAGCCTGTTCCCGCTCAATGAACAACAGGTGAGCAGCCGCTTTGAACTCGAAGGGAGTGCTTGCGGTGCGGGTCATCATGTGGGTTGGTGGAGTCATTTTATTACTGTACGCCGCTCAGTCAGGCTTCTTGTCTGCATTACACATCTGATGCGAAAGAAGTGAGGAACGCGCTGCCAATACAGCGTGGTTCACTTCGGTCTACGGGGATTACCGGATGCCCCAGGTGGCCATAATCCGGTTTGATGACACAGTCAAGACTTGGGCAACGACAGGAATAACATGATCGAGGTCTAAGTGTGCCCGTTAAACGACCGGAGGAAAACGCGGACCTGGTTCAACCGTTCTCAGGAAGCGACGTGGCACCCCGGTCGATAGGGCGTACGAGTTTTCTTGAAGCACGGCTGGGAGCGACCCGAACCGGGGACAAACAGTGCGAGTTCTTGGTCTGGGCCCCCAACGTTGCGCACATTGACGTCAGGCTCGTCGCACCATCAGAGCGAGTCGTGGAACTGACACCTGAGACTCACGGCTATCACTACGGAACTGTGCACGATGTCAGGTTGAATCCCCGCTACTGGTACCGGCTCGACGGCGAGAAGGAGCGAGCCGATCCGGCGTCACGGTTCCAGCCGGAAGGAGTAGACGGACCCTCACAAGTCGTCGAGACCTATGATTTCGAATGGACGGATGAAGAATGGCGAGGCTTGGGCCTGGAAGACTACATCTTTTACGAGCTTCATGCGGGTACTTACACCAGCGATGGCACGTTCGACGCCGTTCTCCATCACCTCGATGCGCTAAAGACTTTGGGAATTTCCGCAATCGAACTGATGCCTGTAGTGCAGTTCCCTGGCAGCCGGAACTGGGGTTACGACGGAGTCTTCCCGTTTGCGGTGCAGAACACCTACGGCGGCCCCGAGGGATTGCAGCGCCTGGTCAACGCATGCCACGGAAAGGGATTGGCCGTTGTGCTCGACCTTGTCTGTAACCACCTCGGACCCGAGGGGAACTACCTCGCCGATTTTGGGCCTTACTTCACTAAACGCTACCAGACACCCTGGGGTGAGGCGATCAACTTCGACGGGGCCGGCAGCGATCACGTCGTCCGCTTTTTCATTGAGAATGCCATCTATTGGCTAAACGACTTTCACATTGACGCTCTCCGGCTTGATGCGATCCACGGAATCGTCGACCGCAATGCGCAACCTTTCCTGGCCTTGTTAAGCTCGGTGGTCGACGAGTTTGGCCGTCAGCATCGTCGGCGCGTGCACCTTTTTGCAGAGTCTGATCTAAATGACTCTCGGTTTGTGTTGCCGCGCACAGATGGCGGGTACGGCCTGCACGGCCAATGGAATGACGACTTCCACCACGCGCTGCACAGCTTGCAGACAGGGGAACAGAGCGGCTACTACGCCGACTATGGGAGGCTGGAGCATCTGCAAAAGGCACTCCAGCATGGTTTTGTCTTTACAGGACAGTACTCCACGCATCGCCAGCGCAGACACGGAAACTCTTCCGAGAGTATCAAGGCCTCGCAGTTGGTGGTGTACTCGCAGAATCACGACCAGGTCGGCAATCGCTTGTCGGGCGAACGATCGAGCTCTCTGCTTCGCTTGGAAGAGCTGAAACTCTCGGCGGGCGTGGTCATCCTCTCTCCATTTTTACCGCTCTTGTTCATGGGTGAAGAGTACGGGGAGACTGCACCGTTTCTGTATTTCACCAGTCATCAGGATCCGATTCTGGGCGAGGCGGTGCGCCAGGGGCGCACAACGGAATTCTCGACCTTCGGCTGCATAGGCGATCCACCCGACCCGCAGTCGGAGTCGAGTTTTCTACGATCGAAGTTGGACCACAAACTTCGCGACCGGGAGCCGCATCGAGTTCTGCGGGAATTCTACCGTGAGCTGATTCGAGTCAGGAAAGCATCTCGGCCCCTCCACTGCCTAGATAGGGCCGCTTGTGACGTGGACATATGTGAATCTGAAGAGTGCCTGTTCATGCACCGCAGGTGGAAAAAAGAAGAAGTGTTTGTTTTGTTCAATTTCGGAAATGATGCAGCCCATCTTTCCGAACATATTCCACCGGGAGAATGGCACAAAGTACTGGACTCGGCGGACACCCAGTGGCTGGGCGCGGGGTCTGCAATCTCAGTGGTCCGCTCCGGTGGAGATCTCGACCTGAATCTGCAACCCAAGAGCTTTTGTCTGTTCCGCCGAAATTGACGCTTATGCGATCCGCCTGCATCCATGGTCATCTTCACCAACCTCCCCGAGGGGACTCGAGGCGTGGGCAAGACACATGGGGCCACTGGCTGACCGTGTGGGCCTTCGAGTAAATTGATGGCCAGGCCCCGTATCCCGATCTCCACTTACCGTTTGCAGTTCAATCAACATTTTCGTTTTACCGACGCGAAGGATCTCATACCTTACCTTCACAGCCTGGGAATCACCGACATCTACGCTTCACCCCTTTTGCAGGCTAAGCGGGGAAGCGCGCATGGCTACGACGTAACGGACCCGTCGCACCTCAATCTGGAATTGGGCACGCATGAAGAGTTCGACGCGATGGTGCAAGAACTGCAGGCGCACGGCATGGGCTTGCTGCTTGACATCGTTCCGAACCATATGGCTGCGAGCGGCGAGAACCCATGGTGGATGGATCTGCTGGAGGATGGCCCACGTTCCGCGTTTGCTTCGCACTTCGACGTTGATTGGCACCCTCCGAGCCGGTCCCTGGAGAATCGCGTCCTGCTCCCCATTCTGGGAAGGCGTTACGCCGAGGTTCTGGAAGGGCGTGAACTATCGCTGAGCTATGACCAAGTGGGATTCTTCCTGAACTATTTTGATTTTGTCCTGCCGGTGTCAGTGCGCTCTTACGGACGAATCCTGGGTTATCGCCAAGATCGTTTGCAGCGTACGCTGCGGCCGGACTCTCCGGCGCTGCAAGAATTCCAAGGAATTCTGGCCGCAGTCGCGCAGATTCCGAGCCCCGCGAGTACGGTACTCGAGGCCGCGGGGGAAAGGCGCGAGCATCGCGAGGCGATTAAAGAGCGTCTCCGGCGACTCTATGCCAGCACGCCGGAAGTAAAGCGATTCGTGGATGGGAATGTGCGGCTCTTTAACGGCAAGAGAGGTATACCCTCGACCTTTCTGCTGATGGATCGGCTGCTGGCCGAGCAGGCCTATGAACTGGCGTTTTGGCGCTCCGCCAACGAAGAAATTAACTACCGACGGTTCTTCACGATCAGCGAACTGGTTGGGATTCGCGTGGAAGACCCCGTCACCTTTGAGGCGGAGCATTCCGTGGTGCTGCGGCTTGCGAACAAGGGGATGGTTACCGGCTTCCGCATCGATCACATTGACGGCCTTCGTGATCCCCTTGGGTACCTGCGACGACTGCAGGAGCGTATTCATGCCGGTGAGAGCAATGGGCGCCCCAAGGGTTTCTATGTTGTGGTGGAAAAGATCCTCTCCCAGGGTGAAGCTCTGCCTGCGGAGTGGCCGGTTCACGGAACTACGGGGTATGACTTCCTGAATGCGGTGAACGGCCTTTTTGTCGATACGGGCAACCTGCCCGCATTGGAGAATATTTACTCGCGACTCATCGACGAACGGATCTGCTACCCCGATCTCGCCTACCGCAAGAAGAAGCAAGTCATGGACAACCTGTTGCCGGTGGAAATGCGAACGCTTGGACGTTATCTCAGCGTGCTTGCGGAGCAGGATCGTTACGCTCGTGAACTTTCGCGCGAAGAGCTCACCCGTGCGCTGGTAGAAACCACGGCTTGCCTGACTCCGTACAGAACTTATATTCGCGGCTTCGAAATCAAGCCGCAGGAAAGACTGGCAATCGAACGGGCAGTGCGGGAGGCGCAACGGCGAAATCCGGCCACGAACGCCGAGTGTTTTCGGTTTCTCCTCGAAGTATTGCTCCTGCAACCTGGTTCGCACCTCCTTCCAGAACATCGGGAATCCCGATTGGCCTTTGTGATGAGCTGGCAGCAATTCACCGGGCCCATCACCGCCAAAGGAGTGGAGGACTCGGCACTCTATGTCTATAACTGTCTTATTTCCTTGAACGAGGTGGGGGCTACTCCTGGGGGAGCGGGGGTTTCGAGGCCGCAATTTCACGACCTAACAAGGCAGCGGCGTACAAGATGGCCCTTCACGCTGAACGCAACCATGACGCATGACGCGAAACGAGCGGAAGATGTTCGTGCACGCATCAATATTCTGTCCGAGTTACCTCAAGAGTGGGAGGACCATCTGACTCATTGGAGTCGGTGGAACGACGAAAAACGCAGATTGGTCAATGGGGTGTGGACTCCTGAGCGCAACGAGGAAACGCTCTTGTACCAGACCCTGCTTGGCTCCTGGATGGGGCGGGAACCGAATTGCGTTTGTTATGTGCGGCGAATTCAGGAGTTCATGGTAAAGGCAGTGCGCGAAGCGATGGTTCACACGCGCTGGACGGTTCCCAACACCGATCACGAAAACGCGCTTGTCGAGTTTGTGGCGTCGATTCTGGTGGATTGCCCGGAAAACCGCTTCCTGCACGACTTTGAGGGCTTTGCGCAAAGGATCGCACACTACGGAGCATTCAACAGCCTGTCGCAGTTGCTCGTGAAGATCGCATCTCCTGGTGTCGCCGATTTCTACCAAGGCACGGAGCTATGGGACCTGCGGCTGGTAGACCCGGACAACCGGCGGAGTGTCGACTTTGCGATGCGCAATGCGCTCCTGGCAACCTTGTGCAAGGACGATCACACACTGACGGAACTCGTGGACCATTGGCAGGATGGCCGCATCAAAATGTATCTCACACAAAAGGCCCTAGAGTTCCGAAGGAACCACCCCGCTCTGATGCTGAGGGGGGATTATCTCCCCTTGACGGCAGTGGGTGCAAAACAAGACTGTGTCATCGCCTTTGCGCGCCGCTACCGCGGTGACTGGAGCGTCGCAATCGTTCCTCGTTTCACGACGAGGCTGGTGGACGAGACCGGTTCTCCGGTTGGAGCATCGGTGTGGGGGAACACTCGGGTTGTGCTACCGCAAGGCTCCCCAAAAACTTGGCTCAATGTGCTCGATGATGAAAACCTGGCCTCAAGCAGCGATGGCGCTCGAAACTGCTTGTTCGTTGGTGATGTTCTTCGGCAGTTGCCAGTTGGGTTGCTCGCTCGGGTCCGCGAGTGACCGACACTCGTGCTGAGCGACGCCGCTAAATTCGATGCGCTTCATGCACCCTACCCTGAAGAGGTTGTCCCCAAGGTCATGCCCTGGCTAAAACCGGGTGAGAAGGTGCCTCCCAAAAACCCAGCCGTTCGGCCGGCTGGGCTGCTTTCCCGTAGGCGGCTTTGGTATGTCGAAGTACTCCGTCGTTTCATTCCTACGGCTGATTGTGAACTTCTGCGGCCTCGTGCTCCTTGGATTGGCGGCTGGCTTTAGCAAGAGCCGTGCGAAACGGCTCGGTTTCAGGCGGCGCCGGAACGGACCCGCTCAAGATACTACGGAACGAAGCGTTGTCCCCGTAAACCGCGATCGTCGAGTCGTCATCTTTCTCGATCACCGCACCTTCGAGGGTGGCGCCGGCGAATGCTCCCTTGGACCGGGAATAGGTCAACAGCTCAGTGTTCATCTTCCAGTCTGTGCCCGCCGAAGCATGCCGGCCGACGGGGCCGGCTGCTGCCGACCCTTCCCCGCTCACCTGAAACTTGCTGGCGAGCAAGTGCTGCAAACCTTGATCATTCATCACCAGCATCACGAGGTCGACTCCTTCGATGCCAATTTGAAGTCCGAAACTGCCGCCGCCGATCGCAACAAACGCGGGCGCACTCCAGCTCTTGTCGGCGGTGCGACATGAAGCCACACCTCTACCGTGTTTCGCTCCCACTACAAAACCACCCTTCATCAAGTGGGGGACGACCACCACACACTTGGCGCCATTCATCACTTCTTCCGGAATCCCCTTGTCGGGCGCCGCCATGATCTGCTCGAGGACTTCCGCGGAGTTCTGCAGGCGCTTCACCGAGTCTTCCCGGGACGAGGCAGCGAAACACAGGGCACCACCCATGACCAAAAGCGTGATCGCAACATATTTTCTCGACCGTTTCATTCTGTCTCCCCTTTTCCAAATCGAAGTCTTGCGTCACCGCGCGGGGCGGGCCGCAGTAGCTACCCTGCCCGAAGCAACGATCGACAAGCCTGGCCTTCGATCGCGCGTCGGACGCGGGCGTGTCGTGTCAATATCAGCTGGAATGGTCCAGGTCAGCCGGTAAAGTCGACCTCCCGGGGGACCGATTCCACTATGCCTGCGATTACAGGCTGCGATCAGGTTAGGGCAGGAGCCAAACGGCACACCATACCGACGAGTCTGTACTTTCACTGGAGGGAGACCCTAAGCACAGGGACGTCAGTAGTCATTCAAGCCAGCATGTCATAGGGTGGCCGAAGTGCTTGTGCTTGGCGCCAAGCCGGGTGCGCTGGGGTTGCCCGAGTTTACGCCGCAGCCAACAAGACACACCACGAGCGCGAGAAAAACCAGAGTGTACTTCCTGAAAACTTCCTTGGGGTGGGTTGGGTGTTGCTGCCCTACAAGATAGTTAGGCTCATGTGAACACGCTAGATGACGAGGCTCATAACCCTAAATACCTCAGGGACGCAGTTGCATAGCGAGTGCATCAACGGCAAGGATCGATCTGGGTCTTAGTGATGGGTGGTGAGGGAGCCTCGCCGAATTGCGGAGGACCGCGATCACCTACATCGAACACCTGAGAAAGCCGGGACCGCCAAAACGACGGGGCCGGATGGGCTCGGAATCACTAGTACGTGAGGGTCAGTTTGTCTGACCAAATCGACTAGGGGCTTCGCGACGGTTGAGTTGGCGGGAGGCGGAAGGCGACTCGCTTCCTGCGCTCGCCGTCCGCCCGAGTGGATGGATGATTTGCGGTTCAATTGCCTATGTTATGGGCCGCACGCTGCAGGAGCCATCCCCGGAAGTGTGTAGATCTCGGAGCGCGGAGCCCTACGCAAGGCGCCCTCTGCTATTCGCGTCTCCTCGAACGACTCGAGCAGATGGCACGGCAGAACTTCTCGGCTGCCCTGCAGATGAGCATGCCTCAGGTTATCCGGGACTATATCCGGTCGTTTGACGTGCAACATCGACTGAAGGTGCTGAGGGTGTTCTCACGATTGCGCAGGGCCGCTCGGTGGACGCCGACGCAAAGTCTGCTTGCGAGCCGACTTGAGAGGCAGCTAAACTCCTGGCATCGACCTCGCCTAGACGACCTTGAACTCTAGCGTCTCTTCTCTCATTCCGGCACTTTGAGTCGCGTACCAATCTACGCGTGGACCTGAGGAGGGTCTTTTAGGCGCCGGTGGCTCTCACGGCAAGCGGTCAAGATAGCAGGCGCCCGCCGTATTCTGCGCCGGTGGCGAAGGGGGCGTGGACCATGACGGGTTCATGAAGTCGAAGAACTCGGTCATATCCATCTGCGCTGCGTCTCGTTTCGTCAATGCTGGCAGGCTGAAACGAGTCTCGATGAGCCTCAGGATAGCGGTGGTGTCTGCGGTGGTGTGCGACACGTAGTGCTTCTTTGTAAAGGGAGAAACCACGATCAGCGGTACCCGATACCCCGTATACACAAAGTCGCAGGTAGGCCCGGTTACCGAAGTGCACACGTCCCCGGGCAGCAGATCGGCAGGTCGCATGCCATCGGGGTTGACAGCCGGTTGCGGCGCAACGTGGTCGTAGAAACCACCGAACTCATCAAACGTGAGAAGAAAAATCGAATCCTTCCATGAGGGCCCCGTCATCAAGGCATTGATCAACGTCGATACATAGTTCGCTCCTGCTTGCACACTGCAGCACGGCGGATTGGCGTCGTAGTCGGACGGATGCTCGTCCAAGCCAACCTCGGAGGGCGGTTCTATTTGAGCCACCTGTGGCAGAGTTCCATTCTTGGCGTCGGTGATGAATTGTGAATCCGGAACAATGTTTTGAGGGAACTGGCTCAGAATTGTCTGGCCATAAGCGAAGTCCTGAATGTAGCTCTGCTGGTAAAGGCAGGACGCCGTGGTGCAACCGTTTGCACCCGCGTGCACGTAGACTTTCCAGGTGATCCCTGCTTCTTGAAGCCTTTGGAAAATCGGGGGCGCCGTGAGGGTACTGCCGGGTCCCAGCGGGTACGCGTGTCCCTGTGAAGTGCCGGCAATCAGGTATTGCCGATTGGGAGGCGTGCGCGACATGACGGGAGAAAACCAACGATCGGAAGTCGCGAAGTTGGTCGCCATAAAGTAGTAGTAGTTGAGATCACTACCATCGTAATACCCCATGGCGCGTTGGCCAGTGACATCATGATACGGAGGTTGAATGGTCCGCGCGTCATGAGCCGCGGTATATACGAAACCGTCGAGGGTTGCGCTGCCCGAAGCGGGGTTCGACAGATTAAAGTCAACGTGGCTCTCATTCCAGGACGGGCTCGGATTCTCGACACACTGCGTCATTAAGTGGAAAGACGGCACGGTCGAGCCAGTTGCAATCATCGTGCAATCGTTGCCGGGAAATGGGAACGCCGCGTTACAGCCCGGGTTGGCAGGAGCCGCGCCAGCCGCCGAGTTGGTTGGGAACTGTGGCAAGCCGTCAAAAGGCTGGTCGGTATAACCATCGTCCGCCCAGTACTGCCGCATCGCCCCAAAGTAGTGGTCGAAGGAGCGGTTTTCTTGCGCCATAAAGATGATGTGATTTACGGAAGTCGACAAGCTGCCGGTGGCCGTCCCCTTCGCAGGCGCGTTGACGAGACCTTGGCATCCGAGCAAAGTAAACAATAAAAGAGCGCACACGCCCAAAAGCAGACAGCGCGCAGCTGAGTGATGATTCGTCATGCAAGGTTCCTCCGCGTCTAGTCCAGCGTGGCAGCAGAAACGAAAAAGCTTGACCTTGAAGTGAGAGCATCTGGCAAGCATCAATTCCTCATGGGGGTTGAATGTCTTGTTACCAGCGATGATGCGCCTCCATCTGTTGTCACCATTCGCGACGGCGGCGTTCGTCAGCTTCCGGTTCACGGGTGATGACGGGTATCTGGTAGCCATGGGCACTGGGTGTCGAAGACGAATCCGGCAAGCCCGCGCACTCGGCGCCCGGCGGCGAAAGTGCATCTTCCGGCCCGTCGCAGAGGCTTGTCTGTTTTCATGAAATCGGCTCTGGCCTCGCCCGTCGACGCGATGTCCTGGCCACCCGTTCTTTTCAGAATGTCCTTGGCGCGGGTTGCCCACTCCGAACTGTCGCAGTGAACCGACAACAGGATTCCACCTTCCTTGATGCGGCCCTCGCATCGTTTACCCTCGTACTCGGGAATTTCCATGCCAATCAGGACTCCAGTGAAACCGCCCACCGCACCACCGACACCGACGCCCACCAGAGCTGCAACAATGGGCCCGGCGGCGATGAGGGAACGAGTCCGGGGGATGGCCACGGCTCCAACTCCAGCCAGCCAAGCCAACGCTCCTCCCAGCACATGCGCTCGCGCCTGCAGTCACTCCTGCTGGTGCTTTCGTTCCTTTTTCATGGGCAAAGTCCTTGGACCCAATGTTCTCGGGCAACGAAAGGTTCACATTGCGAAACCGCTACCTCTGAGCTGATCCACTGACATTTCTAAGTAACTTGGAATAGGTTCGAAAAATGCCAAACACTGCAGTATTTTTTCCGGACATGCCAAATGACTCCTGGGAAACTTCCTCGTTGTTTGTGAGTACTCTCCCGCTTCAAGAGGCTATTTTGGGAAGGGCGGTGCGGTCCATCCCGGAAAAGCTGTAGTTATCGCGGGACGAACGCTTCGGCCCCGTTGATCGATCAAGGGAGGCAGTCCCTACACTGGTTACGGACCCCTCCGGCCGACCCTACCTCTCTCATTCGTGAGTTCTACGGATTGGACCGTATCCCCCCCAACAGCGGCCCACCATAAACTTGTTCTCGATCGTATCCCGGGATCAGGAGCCGGTTCTCACGAGGAAGATTTGTGGATCATGTAACAACAGTTCGCTTCGAGAGAGCGCTACCAGTGCAAATGCGCGTCGCGGGCCCGACCCGACCGCGCTTGCGTTCGCCGCTGCTTAGGGCACGTGTACCGGGAGGTTCTTGGGGATACGCCGAGTCCAGGAAGCGCAGCGCCATCGTTTCTTTGACGCTGCACGTAGTTCTCGTCACGGCCGTCCTTTGGGCATCTCTTGTGACCGTCAAACAGGTACGCGTGTCCCGACCCTCGCCTGACCATGTGACCCTCATTGCGCCTGCGAAGGACAGCCACATGCTCCCTCCCGCAGTACAGGCGGTAAGTGGAGGTGGTGGCGGAGGCGATCGGGACGAACTGCCCGCTCCACGAGGGCGATTGCCGCAGGTCAGTATGCAGCAAATAACTCCCGCGGCGTTGGTGGTCCGAAACGAACGGCCGAGGCTTCCCGTAGAGCCAACAGTTGTAGCTCCGCCGAAAGTGGAGATCGCGTCCTCCAAACTTCCCAATTTGGGGGACCCGGCGGTCGCTGCAATGCCCCGTGCACCAGCGTCAAACGGCACTGGATCTGGTGGAGGGATTGGTTCCGGATCGGGTGGTGGAGTTGGTAAGGGCACTGGCCCCGGTGTGGGAGAAGGCCGCGGCGGCGGAATTGGCGGGGGAACCTATCGGGTTGGCGGAGGCGTGCTGGCTCCTCGTCCTATATCAACACCTGAGCCCGAATACACCGAAGAAGCTCGCCAGGCCAAATACGAGGGGACCTGCGTCCTGGGTATGATCGTTGGGGCTGACGGTAAGCCGCGGGAGATTCGCGTTCAGCGGGGAATTGGTATGGGGCTCGACAAGAAGGCGATCGAAGCCGTGGAACAGTGGCGCTTCACTCCGGCGACTAAGGACGGACGGGCTGTTTCCGTGCAAATCAGCGTGGAAGTCAGCTTCAAGCTCTACTAGAGTCATCGTGCCGATGAACCGAGAGCAAAACGCCAGAAGCTACAGCAAATGCCTAATAGCAAGAGCTGACTCTCAGACTCCAGAATCCGAGGCATCAGCTGTAAAACGAAACGCGAAAGAGCAGCCAAACTCTGTGCCGGGAGGGACGGTTCAGTGACTCTCCCCATCGAGTCAGAACGTTGGTACGAGCGTCGGGTCATCGCGAAACCTACCGGCCGTCCCGGTGCGGAGATGTTGCTACGTCACTGTGCCATCCCCGTGGTCTCGCTCTGTGTGACCTCCACGAGATTTTCTGTGACAGAATGCACGAATGTATCTTGTGGTCGATGTGACCATATCTGTCCTGTCGAAGCAGCCATGGGAGCAGCGTAACAATGAGGTGCAAATACTCTACAGAATCTAGAAGCGGCGTCTGGCTCCGCTATGCCTGGACTCCTCCTGAATCGCGCGAATGACCATCCATTGAATATCGCTCCGGCGGCAGGGACTCGATAACACGTCAAACGCACCCAGTTGTTTTGCCTCGTCATACTTCTGATCGTCGGAAACTTCGGAGATCACGACCAAGCGAGTCTTCATGGGCTTGCCCGGTGAGCGCAGGATCTCGCGATAGGTGCCGTCCGATAGAGTGTCCTCGCAGAAAATCAGCGAGAACGTCTCGTCGGGCAAGAAAGTCCGAGCTTCCTGCAGACTGGAACAACAGATTGGCTCGATCGCCCAGTTGCTCAGCGCACTCTGCACAGAGTCCCGGTTCGTTTCCGCGGAGACAATGAGAACTCGCCACCCCTTTGCCGTATCGACCCCCTGGCAGGTCCAACGACCGGACTCCCGCGAAACAAGGAAAAGCCTCGCGAATCGTCGACCATGCGACGACACCTGTAATTCGATGTCGTGGCGCGCACCTTGTCCGAAAACGAGACCGCAGTCGACTAAAACACTAGGGAATAATCGGAGATGGGCCTATCCCGTGAACGCGGTAGGAATGGTTAAGAGATTCTCTAGCGTGGTTCCGGGCGTGAAAGCGAATCTTCCATCGTTCACACGACCTGCACGATGTTGTTACGAACCGCGTAACGCACCAGGTCGGCTACGGAATGCAGATCGAGCTTGCGCATGACGTTCGTGCGGTGAGTCTCCGCGGTCTTTACGCTCAGATTGAGGGCGACAGCCACTTCTTTGCTGGTCTTGCCCTCGGCGAGCAACTGGACGACCTCGCGCTCTCGAGAGGTAAGCCGATCCTTCAAGCGCTTGTCGTCGACGACGCGCTGATTGAGGTAGCCGTGGAGGACCGTTTCCGCAACCTTGGAGGTAAAGAAGGTACTACGACGTTGGAGAGCCTCAACCGCCGCTACCAAGTCGCGGGCTGCATCCGACTTCAGAACGAAACCACGAGCCCCGACTTCCAAGACTTCGCGTACGATCTGTTCCGATTCGTGGACCGTCAGGATCAGGACACGAGTAGCCGGTGCGAGGTTGAGGATCTGGCGTGCCGCGTCCAAGCCATTCAGGTTGGGCATCCCGACATCGAGGAGAACCAGATCAGGCCGCAGTTCTCGCGTCTTTTCGACGGCGGTGCGGCCATCGGTTGCTTCGCAACAGACTTCCCATCCCGGGTGATTCTCGAGCAGAGAGCGGATACCGTGCCGAACGATTTCGTGGTCGTCTGCGATCAAGATTCGAAACGCGTTCATGTTCCACCTCCGATCTGCTTTCGATAGCAGGGGCGCGCCTGCTCGGTGACGGCTGTTCGCCTGCGCCTGCCCTCGATCTAAGCATCGCGCATGCCAAACTCTAAGCCATTGAATTTCGAGCTCTAAGGTGTTTCGCCCTAAATGAACCAGCGTGTAAATCTTGCTCTCGATCCATGTCCGCACACGCACCATTTTGTCGGTATCCAGCACCCTGAAAACTAAGGACTTGCTCTAGCGGCGGTACAGCCACTACCCGATTTAGCCACGTTCGTCCGCTGTTTACAGTGATGCGCATGAATACGAAGCGTCCGATCGACGGATTGCCGGAACGAAAACTGGTGCAACGGGCGCAGTCAGGGGACAAGGAGGCGTTCGCACGCCTGTACGAAGCTCACAAGCAACGTGTATACGCGATCTGTCTGCGTATTACGCGCGAGAAAATGGAGGCTGAGGACTGTGCACAGGAGGCATTTCTGCAATGCTTCCTTCGGCTCTCGACCTTCCGTGGTGATTCGGCATTGTCCACGTGGTTGTACCGCTTAACCGTCAATGTGGTCTTAATGCGTGTGCGGGCAAACCACGGCAAGCCGGTATCGCTGGACACGAGCGGCACATCTGATGATTTCAGCGAAAGCGTAATTCTGAATGCCTGCCCAGTCGATGACATACGCTTGTCGGGTGCTCTCGATCGAATTACGCTTCACCGGGCGCTGCGACAGCTTGCTCCGGGGTATCGAACAATTTTTCTGCTCCATGACGTGGAGGGTAAGGCCCACAGCGAAATCGCGCGAGAGTTGGGCTGTTCGATCGGAAACTCGAAGTCGCAACTGCATCAAGCCCGAAGCCGCTTGCGCCGTTTTCTGCGGCGGTCGATGAACCGAACACTGTTGGTGCCTCCTCGACTCGCAGTTCCGGTTCTACGAGAACAGATTGCGCCGGTTACAGCAGTCACCTGATTTGTGCCTGACGGATGAGGTCATAGACTTCAGCGTCGGTTGAACGGGCAGGTTTTCTGTCGTCGTGCCGCATCCCACCAGTCACGCGATCGCGAGAGGAGTTTCACGATGCTTTGGACAATCGCGGTAATCTTGCTTCTGTTGTGGGCACTCGGAATGGTGAGTTCCTATACCCTTGGCGGGTTTATTCATCTCCTTCTGGTGCTGGCGATCATTGTCGTTCTTATCCGAGTTATCCAAGGCCGAAGTCCAGTGCTATAGAAAGCGCTCGATGGATCTCGCGGACTTAACGGTGGCTTCGTATTGCGTCAACCGTGACATCCTCCGTCGAACCGACGTTCGGGTTATCGGGTTATGCAGAGATCAGTCCGTCAATTGCTGCCAATAGTTCTCGGGAAACTTCGGACTTGGTGACGTAGGCCTCTGCGCCGGCAGTCAGCGCGACATCCTTCATCAGTACCGGTTGATGCTGACTCAGGATTACAACCTTGGCTGCCGGAGCGTCTTTCCGTATCAGTCTTGCGGCATCCAGTCCATTGAGTCGAGGCATTGTGATGTCCAGAACAACTACATCGGGTTGAAGTTGCCTCGCTTTCTCGACTGCGTCTTGGCCATCCGAGGCTTCGCCGCACACCTCCCAGTCCGGGTGGGATTCCAACAGTGAACGGAGGCCACGCCTGAAGATTTCGTGGTCGTCCACTATGAGGATTCGGGTTCCCATTTTCAGCCTTCGATTCGATGGGGAGAGCAGCCCAATTAGTGGATTGGCAGACCTTCTTGCCTGATATTGAATCAGGCGATTCTAAGGCACAATCCCGCATTTCCTGTATAAAGCTCTGCCTGCCGAGCTTTGCACCTTCGCAGCAGCCAAGCCCGTCTCAAGTTCGACTATGCCGTCGCTCGGATGGGTTGAGACGCTGTGACCGGTATGGTGACCTCAACCTTCGCGCCTGGATTCCCATTGGTGAGCTGGAATTCACCGCCAAATTCCTCGACCCGTTGTCTCATCCCACCGATACCCACACCTACACTCCCCGGCCGCAACTTCACCGTCTCCTCGCGCAACCCCTTGCCATTGTCGCGCACAGTGACCAGCACGTGGTTTTTTCGCTGGGTCAATGTTACCCACGCCTGGTTCGCCTCCGAATGCCTGAAAACATTGGTCAACGCCTCCTGGACGATGCGGAAGACTGCGGTTTCCAACTCCGGCGCAAGCCGGCAAAACTCAGGTGGGTGAACCTCCATCGAAGTTTCTATTCCGCTGCGCTGAGTTAGGCCCTCGAGATACCAACGCAGCGCCGAAACCAAGCCGACTTCGTCGAGCAACGGAGGATGCAAGAGGTGAGACATCGTGCGGACTTCTTGGATCGCACGATCAATACCCCGGCTCGCTTCAACCAGAGCTGGGTCCGACTGGTTTGAATTGTTCAGGATGACCCCTTCCACAATCATCTTGACTGCCGCCAGTTCCTGCCCCACGCTGTCGTGCAATTCGCGCGCGATTCGTCGTCGCTCATCGTCCTGCAACGTCATAAGACGACTGGAGAGACGGCGTAAAACCTCGGTTCTCTCGCGCACCGTTTTCTCTAGTGCGATAGAGGTCCCGCGCATCGATTCTTCCAGCAACTTGCTGTCATGGATGTCGGAACACGTCCCGTACCACTTGAGTACTCTTCCGTCACGGTCGCGCACTGGGACCGCGCGGGCGCGAAACCAGCGGTACTGTCCATTCCGGTCTCGCAGGCGATACTCTGCCTCATAGATTTCACCGGATCGAATACACTCGCTCCAATGTGCCTTAATACGTTCGACATCCTCGGGGTGCACGTATTCCATCCAGGCAAAACCGCTTAGAGAACCTGCCGGAGCGCCCGTGTACTCATAGAAACGTTCGCTGAAGTAATCCCGGTATCCACCGGGCTGGCTGCTGAAGATCACGTCTGGAGCAGTGCGTACGATCGCGTCGAGTTCCTGGTTTCTCTGCGACAGTTCGCCGTTAAGGTGTTCCAGGGCTTCCGCTTTCTTCTCCAATTCGAGCGTGCGTTCAAGAACTCTCTGCTCAAGGTCGCGATTGAGTCTTTCCAACTCGCGTGTCTTCCGGTGCAATTCAGCAAATATGCTGACCTTTGCTCGCAAGAGTTCCGGAACGACCGGGACGGAGATGTAATCCACCGCCCCGCGCTCGTAGCCTTTGAGGCGGTCTAAGTCGGTGAGATGAATGGCAGAGATGAAGATGATGGCAGTTCTGCGAAATCGCGGGTGGTCACGTATCATTTCCGCGAGCTCGAAGCCGTTCATTTCCGGCATGCTCACATCCATCAGCACCACTGCCACATCGGCTTTCAAGAGGTGATCGAGGGCTTCCCTTCCCGAAGCAGCCTTAATCAGATTCTCATCCAATTCACTCAATATGGCTTCATAGGTGAGCAGCTTGGAAGGTTGATCGTCGACCATGAGAATGTTGACTTTTTCTCTCATTTGCCGTTTCTCGTGCCATCGCCGGGCACGGCCCTGCAGACCATGGGCGGAAATTTACCTGTGCAACCACATACGTAGCGCCGAAAGCAATTGGTCAGTATTGACGGGTTTGGCCAGATACTCCGACGCGCCGGCTTCCAGACACTTCTCGCGGTCTCCCTTCATCGCTTTTGCCGTCAACGCGATGATGGGCAGGCGGCTGAACCTCGCGTTCTGCCGGATTACCTGCATGGTTTCGTAACCATCCATCTCGGGCATCATAATGTCCATTAAGACGATGGCCACATCAGGGGTCGACTCCAGGGTTGCAATCGCTTCCCGCCCGGTTCCTGCAGTGAGCACGGTCATTCCCCGGCGCTCCAGTACGCTGCTGAGCGCGAAGATATTTCGCACATCGTCATCGACCACCAGCACCTTCCGGCCCGTAAGAGCCTCATCCGAACGGTGTAGCCGGTCAAGCATCTTCTGCTTTTCTGGAGGAAGGTCGGTGATGACGCGATGCAGAAAGAGCGCAGTCTCATCCAGCAACCTCTCGGGAGATTCTACCCCCTTCACCACCACGCTCCGCGCCAGCGTATGCAGGCGCGCGTCCTCATCCGGCGAGAGCTCTTTTCCCGTGAAAACTACAACCGGGAGATCGCTCAAGGAAGGAGTATCGCGCAAACGCTCAAGAATGTCGAAACCCGACATATCCGGAAGACGCAGGTCAAGCACGACACAGTCAAAGGGCTCCTTGCCCAGAATCGTCAAGGCCTCGTTGCCTGTAGCAACCGCCGACAGATCGATATCGTCCGAGCCCAGAAGGGCCTGAATCGTCGTCTGTTCGGCGGCATTGTCCTCCACCACCAGCAATCGCTTGCGCCGAGGAGTCGCATATTCCCTGATTCGTGCTAAGGCCGATGCAAGCCCCTCAGGAGTTGTAGGTTTGGTCACAAACGAAAATGCCCCACGTGCCAGGCCCTGCTGGCGATCCTCATCCATGGTCAACATTTGCACCGGGATGTGCCGGGTGGCAGGATCTTGTTTCAGATGGTTGAGGACGGTCCAGCCCAACATATCTGGCAGGAAAACGTCTAATGAGATGGCAGCGGGATGGTACTCGCGCGCGAGTGCAAGGGCCTCCACGCCTCCGCTGGCCATGATGACCTTGAAGCCCTTGTCATGGGACAGATCACACAGCACACGAGCGTAGTGCGGATCGTCTTCTACAATCAGCAGCACCCTATCCTCGGGCTGTAGATTTTCACGGTCGTCCAACGGGCGCTCCGCTACGTCTTCAGCCACGTTCACCCCAGACAACTGCAAGGGCGGACCCGAAAACACTGGCTTCCGCTCCCTCGGTGCGGGCGCAACCGCGGGCGGCCCCACATAGGTCTGTGGGAGATAGAGCGTGAACGTGCTGCCCTTCCCGGGAGCGCTTCGCAACTGGATTTCTCCTCCCAGCAGACTGGCGAGTTCGCGACTGATCGCCAGACCCAGGCCCGTTCCGCCGTACTTCCGGCTGGTTCCTGCATCTGCCTGTTGGAACGCTTCGAAAATGATCCGTTGCTTGTCGAGGGCGATACCAATTCCAGTATCGCTGACCTGGAAGGCCACCACAGACGCAGCGTTGCTGAGAACCGGATGGTCCTCGCTCCAGCCGCTGTCGGCGGCCAACACAGACAGGTGCACTCCACCCTGCTCCGTGAATTTGAACGCATTCGACAGCAAGTTCTTCAGGACCTGCTGCAAACGCTTTGAGTCCGTGACCAGACTCCGAGAAAGGCGGGGATCGGTGTGCACCTCGAAGCCGAGTCGGCGGTTCTCGGCTTCGTGCCGGAAGGGTCTCGCCACCATGTCGAGCAGGGCCACGAAGAAGACTTCGTCCGCTTCGACGGAAACGGTACCGGACTCGATCTTCGACAGATCAAGGATGTCGCTGATCAGGTTAAGCAGGTCGGTTCCGGCACCATGGATCGTGCGGGCAAATTCGACTTGCTTCGGTGTCAGATTCTTGTCGGGATTGTCACTGAGCTGCTGTCCCAGCACCAGGATGCTGTTCAGAGGTGTGCGTAGCTCGTGCGACATGTTGGCCAGGAACTCAGATTTGTATTTGGAAGTAAGCGCGAGTTCCTTGGCCTTTCCTTCCAGGGCTCTCCGTGCTTGTTCAATCTCCTCGTTCTTGCGCTCGACCTCCGCGTTCTGCTCGGCGAGCTGTTGCGCTTTGAGTGCAAGCTGCTCGTTCGTCTGCTGCAGTTCTTTCTGCTGTGTCTGCAGCTCCGCGGCCAACTGTTGCGACTGCTTGAGCAGGCTCTCGGTCTGCATCGTGGCTTCGATGCTGTTGAGCACGATCCCAATGCTGGCGGTCAGTTGCTCAAGGAATGCCAAGTGGGATGCAGTGAAGAGGCTCAGCGAAGCCAGTTCAATGACCGCCTTCACTCGGTCCTCGAACAGAACCGGCAACACGATGACGCTGCGCGGCACCGTTTCGAACAAACCGGAACGGATCGAGACGGTGTCGCGTGGCAAGTCGGACATCAAGATTCGTCGCTTCTCAGAGGCACATTGCCCAATCAGGCCTTCTCCGATTCTCACGCGGTGCAGATGAGCATCTTCACCGTCACCGGCAAACGCTGAGAGGAGCACCATGCCGGCAGACTCCTCCGTCTCCATCTGATAGATCACGCCTTGCTGTGCGTTCACCAGGGGTGCCAACTCCGAGAGCAGCATTCGGCCGACCGTTGCCAGATCCCGTTGCCCCTGCAGCATTCCGGTGCAGCGCGCAAGGTTCGTCTTCAGCCAATCCTGTTCGGTATTGCGGTCGGTGGTGAGCCGCAAGTTGTCGATCATGGTATTGATGTTGTCTTTTAGCTCCGCAACTTCCCCGCTGGCCTCCACCTGAATGGAGCGGGTCAAATCTCCCTTGGTCACGGCCGTCGCCACCTGGGCGATGGCGCGCACCTGATTGGTAAGGTTATCGGCGAGTAAGTTCACATTTCCAGTCAGGTCCTTCCACGTACCAGCGGCGCCCGGAACATTGGCCTGGCCGCCCAAACGGCCTTCGACGCCGACTTCGCGCGCAACCGTGGTCACCTGATCGGCAAAGGTGGCCAGCGTGTTGGTCATGTTGTTGATTGTTTCCGCGAGTGCGGCGACCTCGCCCTTGGCGTTGACCGTGAGTTTCTGCGTGAGTTCGCCGTTGGCCACGGCAGTCACGACCTTAACGATGCCGCGGACCTGTTCGGTGAGGTTGGTCGCCATCACGTTTACGTTGTCGGTAAGGTCCTTCCACGTTCCAGCGACGCCCGGTACCTGCGCCTGGCCACCCAGCTTACCTTCGGTGCCCACTTCGCGGGCCACACGGGTCACTTCCGCAGCAAAGGCGTTGAGTTGGTCGACCATGGTGTTGATCGTGTTCTTCAGTTCGAGGATTTCACCTTTCACTTCCACCGTGATCTTGCGCGACAGGTCGCCGCGCGCGACGGCCGTAGTGACCTCGGCGATGTTGCGCACTTGCGCGGTCAAGTTTCCTGCCATGGCATTGACCGAATCGGTAAGATCTTTCCATGTGCCGGCTACGCCAGGTACATTGGCCTGTCCACCCAAACGACCCTCGCTACCCACTTCCCTCGCAACCCGTGTCACTTCCGCGGCGAAAGAGCGTAACTGTTCGACCATCGTGTTGAGAGTTTCTTTGAGCTGCAGGATCTCGCCTCGAACATCTACCGTGATTTTCTTCGAGAGGTCGCCGTTGGCGATAGCCGTCGCCACTTCGGCGATGTTGCGCACTTGGCCGGTCAGGTTGCTGGCCATGAAGTTGACGTTGTCCGTGAGATCCTTCCACGTGCCGGCGACTCCGGGGACCTGCGCCTGGCCGCCTAATTTGCCTTCGGTGCCGACCTCGCGCGCCACGCGGGTTACTTCGCCCGCAAACGCGTTTAACTGGTCGACCATCGTGTTGATCGTATTCTTGAGTTCAAGGATCTCGCCTTTCACGTCGACGGTAATCTTGCGCGACAAATCGCCACTCGCGACCGCCGTAGTCACCTCGGCGATGTTGCGCACCTGGCCAGTCAAGTTGCCGGCCATCGAATTCACCGAGTCCGTCAAGTCTTTCCACGTGCCGCCTACGTCAGGCACCTGCGCCTGACCGCCCAACTTGCCTTCGGTGCCGACCTCACGTGCCACGCGCGTGACTTCGCCCGCAAACGCGTTCAACTGGTCGACCATCGTGTTGATCGTATTCTTGAGTTCAAGGATCTCGCCTTTCACGTCGACGGTAATCTTGCGCGACAGATCCCCGCGCGCGACCGCCGTTGTCACCTCCGCGATGTTGCGCACCTGAGCCGTAAGATTGCTGGCCATGGAGTTGACCGAGTCGGTGAGATCTTTCCACGTGCCCGCCACGCCCGGCACCTGGGCCTGCCCTCCCAATCGCCCGTCGGTGCCCACCTCGCGTGCCACGCGCGTCACTTCTGAAGCAAAGGACCTCAGTTGATCCACCATCGTGTTGATGGTGTCCTTGAGTTCGAGAATTTCGCCCTTCACATCGACGGTAATCTTTCGCGACAGATCGCCACGCGCCACCGCCGTCGCTACCTCTGCGATATTGCGCACCTGACCCGTTAGGTTACTGGCCATGAGATTGACGTTGTCGGTCAAATCTTTCCACGTGCCCGCGCCCGGGACCTGGGCCTGACCACCCAATTTCCCTTCGGTGCCGACCTCGCGCGCCACGCGGGTGACTTCGCCCGCGAACGCGTTCAACTGGTCGACCATAGTGTTGATCGTGTTCTTCAGTTCGAGGATTTCACCCTTCACATCGACTGTAATCTTGCGCGACAGGTCTCCGCGCGCCACGGCGGTGGTCACCTCGGCGATATTGCGGACCTGGGCCGTAAGATTCCCAGCCATCGAATTCACTGAATCGGTCAGATCTTTCCACGTGCCGGCCACACCGGGCACGTTCGCTTGTCCTCCCAACCGTCCTTCGGTGCCCACCTCGCGTGCCACGCGCGTCACTTCACCCGCAAACCGGTTGAGCTGATCCACCATCGTGTTGAGGGTCTCTTTTAGCTGGAGGATTTCGCCGCGAACGTCCACGGTGATCTTGCGGGATAGGTCACCACTGGCAATTGCGGCCGCAACCTCGGCAATGTTACGAACCTGTCCGGTGAGGTTGCTGGCCATGAGGTTGACGTTGTCCGTGAGGTCTTTCCAGGTTCCGCCTACTCCGAGCACTTGAGCTTGGCCCCCAAGTTTCCCTTCGGTGCCCACTTCGCGCGCTACGCGCGTCACTTCGCCTGCGAATCCGTTGAGTTGATCCACCATCGTGTTGATAGTGTTCTTGAGCTCAAGAATTTCACCCTTCACATCCACCGTGATTTTGCGGGACAAGTCGCCGCGAGCAACCGCGGTAGTCACTTCGGCGATATTCCGCACCTGCGCGGTTAAGTTCCCGGCCATGGCATTGACCGAGTCGGTAAGATCCTTCCACGTACCGGCCACGCCGGGAACAACCGCTTGGCCACCGAGCTTTCCATCGGAACCGACTTCGCGCGCCACCCGCGTGACTTCGGACGCAAACGAGCGCAACTGGTCCACCATCGTGTTAATGGCTTCCTTGAGTTGGAGAATCTCGCCGCGCACATCCACGGTAATCTTGCGCGACAAATCACCGCTCGCAACCGCTGTTGCGACCTCGGCGATGTTGCGCACCTGGCCGGTCAAGTTGCTCGCCATCGAATTGACGGAGTCAGTCAGGTCCTTCCACGTACCAGCCACGCCGGGAACCTGAGCCTGGCCGCCCAGCTTCCCGTCGGTGCCCACTTCGCGCGCGACGCGCGTGACCTCAGCGGTGAAGACCCCGAGCTGCTGGATCATCGTGTTCACGATATTGGCGGACCGCATGAATTCGCCCTCGAGCGGGCGCCCGTCCACGTCGAGCCGCACTGTCTGGGTCAGGTTTCCCTGCGCAACGGCCGCAATCGCTCGGGTCACCTCTGCCGTCGGCCGGAGCAAGTCTTCCACCAGTGTATTAACTGAGACCTCCATTTCAGCCCACGCGCCCCGCGACTCGTGAAACCGGGTACGCTCGCGCGTCCTCCCTTCCTTCCCGACCGCTTTTCCCACTCGTTTCAACTCTTGCGCCATCTGCTGGTTGGCAGCAACAATCTCATTGAACGTGTCGGCGATTTTGCCGGCGAGTCCGACCCAAGCGCTGGGCAACCGGACCGAGAAGTCGCCATTCCGCATGGTCTGAAGCCCCGTCAGGATCATGGCGAGATCGCCTGGTTCGGCGAGAACCTCGGAGCGCCCGTTGCTCTCCGGTATTGCGCTGGGTGCAGGATCGGGGCTGGCAGTTGCTACACTCTGTGTGCTTCTTTTCATCGTCATCGCCTGATTGAGAAGGGGTGGTTGGACGGAATTGGTTTGGCACACTTCTTCGCAGGCCGGACGGACTGGCTCGCCAGCTAAAAAGCTGGTGGGACACGCCCATATCCAGCGCCTTCATTGCCCAACTAAGATTTGTCTACCATGAAACCGGGGGGGGCGCCCTACAGTATTTGCTGTATGTCTTTGCCGGGAACGTGGCGAACCGCAGTCATTGCGCTTTGCCTATCCCATTGATCCGATTAAGGTCCAGGACTCTTCATTCAAGTGGGGCGAGATTGTTCACGGTGCCTGATGTGGGTGCGCCGGTAGTTCTCCAGAAAGGCGGAGGAAACAGTCGAACAAAGACATTTTCGAACGAGTCTTTGCGTTTCTCGGCCGCAGGCTAGAGATCATTCGGTGTGCGCCTCAAGCTCCGCGCCTTTCCAACGAGTTTGGCCAAGGCCTCGTCTTTCGAAACCAGCCCCGAAATGCCCACTGACCTAGCCTCTTCCTCCTGAAACACCCCGCCGTAACAGCTGAAGAGAATTACTGGGACTGCAGGCGGATCCGGTGCAGAATCCGGGCCGCATCGATACCGTTCATCACTGGCATGGAAAGATCCAGAATGATCAGGTCCGGCCGCAACTGTTCTGCTTTCTCAACCCCCTCGCGCCCATTTCCGGCCTCCCCGCATACCTCGAAGCCCTCGGCGGAATCGAACAGATTGCGGAGTCTTTCGCGAACCCACCGGGAGTCATCTACCACCAGAACCATTTTCGCCATACCCACCCCACAGCGTTTGCAGGCCTTTGCAGGCCTCGGTGGTAGGATGAAAACCGTGCGCCGAACGGTTATCCCCGAAAATCAGGTAGTCCTTCTTCTGGAGTGACTTAGAGCGAGAACTGCACCTATCCGACGAGGTGCGGCTCCCGCCATGATTGCCCTCTCGACATTTTTTCAACTGGCAACCCCAGCTCTATTCGGGCGCGATCTGTAGCTGGCTGCTGACCCTGTTTTCGCCAGCAATAGCGATCGCCTTCGTTTCGACGATTCTCTTCTCTCGGATCGATCGCACCGGCCCTTTCAGGATGACGTTTCCATCTCTTGTGACGATCTTCACGTTGTGGGCGTAGGTCGAAAGTGACTTGTCTTGAAGGACGGCCCTTCGAATTTGCTGGGTGATCGCTTGATCCGAAGGGTTCTTTCCCTGCTGATCGGCGGTCGACTCGGATTTGCTTCGATCCCGCTCGTTGGTTCGCGTGTTGTCAGGGGCGGCTCGGCGGGCTGCGCCGCCATCTTGAGCCCAAATCAGGGCGCATAAATTCGTGAGGAGGGCGGTCCACATCAGAAACAACAGAATGGATTTGCATTTCGAAGCCATATTCAGTCCTCTCGTCGGCTGCGCGCTAGGTCAACACAACCTTGCAAGACTCAGTACAGCAGCGACACGCACTGGCAAGCACCGCCAACCAAGGTAACGGCGTGGGGGGAAACGTACCATCGAGCTTTTGCTGTAAACGCAGCTCATTTGCGCCTCCTGGAAGCTTCGAAAAACTCCAGGCCTGCAGCATTTCACTTCGCTCTTTGCATCCGGTCGCCGGCGTTCAAGCTTGGTCGTTCCAACAAATCGTTTGAGGCCGTCGATTGGTGCGCCGGGCAAGTGCAGATTTCATGGAGGGTACAGGAAACACGGTATTCTCGCGGAGGGATCGAAAGCGCATTGTTTGAGCTAGCGTGTTGGCTTCCGATCGTTGGCCTCCGCCTCCCCAACCACTTGAACCAGCGCTTGGCTCTTCCGGGGATACTGGCGCAAGAACCCAAGCCTCCCGTAAGGGGCCTTCCTGATGAATCCGAACGCGATTTCCACCCGCGCAATCTCTGCCAACACCGAGGCACACCGATGCGAAAAGAGGCATTCGGGGCATGTGGTTCAGGTTTACTCCAGTGACGATTTTCTCTTGGATGGCTTGGCAGGATGGATTGGCAAGTCGCTGACCTTGGGGGAAACCGCAATCGTCGTCGCTACCCATCAGCACCGCGAAGGTTTATACACTCGCCTTAAGGCGTACAGCGTCGACTTGGACCTCGCCGAAAAACAACAAAGATAGCTTGCTTTGGATGCTGCGGATACTCTCTCGATCTTTATGGTGGACTCTCAGCCCGACGCGTGCCGCTTTGCCGAAGGGGTAGGCCAAATCCTATCTCGGGCCGGGAACCCGGAAGAGCAAGGACATCGACAGATCAACATTTTCGGTGAGATGGTGGCCCTGCTATGGGCTGACGGGAAGTTCGACGCCGCAATTCGACTCGAGCTACTTTGGAACGAGTTGGCCAAGAAGTAGGACTTCTCTCTTGCCTGCGTTTATCCGACCAATTTCTTCGATCGCCCCGAGCATGCACAGTTGTTTCTGAAGATTTGCGCGGATCACTCGGCCGTGATTCCGGATGAGAGTTATACCGCATTGAGCGACGACGATCAGCGCCTTCGCGCCATCGCCGCTCTGCAACAAAAAGCGCGAGCGCTTGATACTGAAGTGGCGGACCACCAGCGGCTCGAGCAGGAGCTGCAAAGTCGCGCCCAGGAACGGACCCTTGAGTTCGAACAGGCTCAGGATCGGCTGCGTGGACTCTCCCGAAAGCTTTTGCGAATGCAGGATGAAGAACAGCGGCGGGTCGCGTTTGAGCTGCACGACAGCACAGCTCAGCTACTGGCTGCGTTGGCGATCAATGTAGGGTTACTCGAAAAACATAAGAACGCCCTGGGCCCTCGTCATGCCGACCTGATCTCGGAGAATAGCGCTTTGGTTCAGCAGCTTCTTACTGAAGTGCGCGCCCTCTCCTACACACTGCATCCGCCCACTCTCGACGTAATCGGGGTCGCCTCGGCGCTGCAATGGTATGTTGACCAAGACAAATACAGTATCCCCTGTATTGACCCGGCCCGTTGCCGAGAGCAACATGCAGACACCCTCACCCGAAACCAAAGAAGCCTATGGTGTCGCGTTGCGCGAATCCATCTTGTGGAGCAAAATTCATGTATCTGCACCAAGGCCGTCGGTACCATTTCTCTTCGGATCGCGCGTTCGTCGGACCTCCCAGAAGCCGACTATTCCCTCACACGTCTTGCTGGTGGCTGTGCCCCGGCTGTTGTCCATCCATGGAACTGGTTCAAGGACACGGGGACGGAGTCACGCTGGTTGCACTGAAAAGTAGTGACAAGAGCAGGTCAAAAGAGAATTCCGCCCGAACGAGAGCTGGCTTATGAACAAGCTGCGCATCTTGGTTGCTGACGATCACGAAATTGTCCGCCATGGTTTGGTCGCTCTGGTGAAATCGCATCCCGGTTGGGAGATCTGCGCAGAGGCAGACAACGGACGCCAAGCCGTGGAGTTGGCCCGGGACTTGAAGCCAGACGTGGCAATTCTCGATATCGGGATGCCCACCCTGAATGGCCTGGAAGCTACCCGGCTGATCTTGCGGGATAACCCCAGAATCAAGGTGCTAATCCTGACGATCAACGACGCGGATTCGGCAGTGCGCGCCGTGCTGGATGCAGGAGCTCGTGGTTTCTTGTTGAAGTCCGATGCCGCCAGGGAATTGGTGGCTGCGGTGGAAGCCCTGCAACATAACAAGACTTTTTTCACCGCCCGCGTTGCTGAAATGGTGCTCTCCGGCTACCTTGAGCGGGCGCATACTTCATCGAAGCCAGCACCCATTCTTCCGTCCCTTACCCCTCGGGAGCGGCAGGTCGTGCAATTGCTCGCGGAAGGCAAGTCAACCAAGGAGGTGGCTGCTCACCTGGATTTGAGCGTGAAGACTGCGGAAACTCACCGCAGCAACATTATGCGAAAACTCAAACTGCACTCCGTTAGCGAGCTAGTGCTGTACGCGGTCCGCAACAACATTATTCAAGTTGCCGTTGGCGCGCCTGCCTTCCCGTTGCAGGACTTATCTCAACCGTCCTAGAGAGTGCGCGCGCCCGATCGATTTGCTTTCAGCGGACGCCGCCGCGTTAGATTCCTAGCAGGACACCCGGTCCCGTCGATCGCTGGCCTCACTTCGTGCTTCGCCGCCGAGCAACACAATCACTTCATCCGTAGTCATGATTTCGAGCGCCGGTATCCAGGAGTGTGCCAGCCTATCCTCGACCGCGCGAGGCGGGTTGAACAGCTTCATCCTGATTTTGTGATTCTGAGCCCAGCGGTGAACGTATCCCAGCATTCCAAGCCCTCCCCCCTCGATGGCCTGCACTTCTGACAAGTCGACCACAACTACGCGCGCGCTTCGTTGGGACATCACCGCATCACGTAACTCAAAAGCGGCCTCGCTGCGTACCAGCCTCCCCGCGCACTGGACTACAGCGACGTCCCCTACAGTCTCGATACAGATGTTGAACACAGCGTCCTCCTCCAGCCATCGGAGGAGAGAAGAGCAAGCCACAGGCCGTGGTTGGCGGGCTCGTCTTTTCTGCCAGATGCGTAAACGTGCCTTCCACTGACCGGAAGGTCTTGCATTGCATCCGGTAATCTTGCGCTACGGAAAAAACGGTAGAGGCGTGGGACCGCCAGCGCGGGGTCCACAAATGCGCTAGCTGCCTCCACATAAAGCGGATTCTTATCGGGAAATATACAGAATCTACCCGACACCTTTGCCAAGCGGCCCGGCGTAGCTTGTAAGAAGACAATCCGCCACTACGTCGTTTCAATCAATCATCCAGGAGGCAATAAAATCATGAACTGGGACCAAGCAAAGGGCCAGTGGAAGCAACTGAAGGGGTCCGTCCGAAAGCAGTGGGGCAAACTCACAGACGACGACCTGGACGTGATCGCCGGTGAGCGTCAACGCCTGGCCGGCATCATCCAGGAAAGATACGGGATCACGAAGGAGGAAGCTGAGAGGCAGATCGATTCCTTTGATCCTTCTCGTGACCCTTCTCACGTCGAAACCACCAAGGACTACCAACGCAAGGCAGGCTAACTGGCCTGTTCAAGCCATAACCAGCTGTTCGCACATGATTCCGTAAAGTGGAGGAACAGAGCATGAAAAAGTTGTTGATCGCTTCCCTATCTATCTTCTTGGCGGCGCCGGTGATTGCCTTAGCGCAAGACTCGGCGCAGCAAGGTCCAGACCCCACGAAACAGAGCAGTGCCCCGACCTCCGGAAAAGCAGCGGCCGTCAAGGGCACGATCAGTGAAGACGGAAAGACGCTGGTGAGCGATGCCGACGGCAAGAGCTGGACGATCGCCAATCCGGATGCCGTGAAGGGACATGAAGGTCACCATGTCGAACTGAAGGGCAGCGCAGACGCCAGCGCAGGGCAGATCCAGGTTACGTCGGTGAAGATGCTGAAAGCATCCAAGAACTCCATGCAGAAGAGCAACGCTCCCCCGCAGCAGTAAACACGCATCGCGGGAGCGATCTACTTCCCTAGGGCCGGCGATGGCAGCCGGCCCTGATTCTTCACCCGTTCTGGGAAAAGAATGAAGCAAATTCCTCATTCGAACTTGAGGTCATCGGTATCGGAAGGGTCGCTGGCGTCGCTCCCGCGCTAACGAGATTGCTCTCGACTAGGGCTCCCTCTCTGGCGCTCGAGTCCCGCCTCCCTTCCGCCGTTATTGAACGCTACTAAGCACACATGAGTTACAAGTGCGTTCGGCCACACATTTGCTAGAATTCGGACCGATGAACTGAAAAGCACCGAGCATCTCATGTATTAGGCACTTGCCGAAGGTCGGCTATGCCTTCCGCATTTTCTGCAGCAAAGTTTTCTGCTCGGGTTGCACCGTAATTGTCAGTGGATCGCACAGACTTGGCGAGAAGGGGAAGCCCCATGGACCGCGGAAAGCTTCTTTTCTTTTTCCTGATAGCAATGCCGGTCACGGGAATATCAGTGCTCTCGCAGACGCCCGCCCAATCATCGACCACACAATCGCAGACACCGAGTGCTTCTTCCGCACAACAGCAGAATGATGGCGCCAACGTGATCCCTGCGGGGACAATCATTCCCACAGCGCTGTCGAAATCGATCGACGCCAAAAAGGCAAAACCGGGCGACAAGATCGAGGCCAAAACCACCATGGACCTGCTGTCTAACGGTAAGGTCCTACTCCCCAGGGACACGAAGGTGATCGGCCATGTGACCGAGGCCAAACCTCGAACCAAGGAATCGCCGCAGTCGGAGGTAGGGATCGCTTTTGATCGCATTGTGCTGAGGGACGGACGCGAGCTGTCGATCCGCGCTGCCGTCCAGGCGATGGGACCCTCGCTGTACAACGCTGTTGCTCCTGGTATTGACCAGATGGGCCAGAGATCCCCTGGTATGTCTTCCGCCGGAGCACCAGACTCGCGCGGCTCGATGGGGGGATCGGCCCGTCCTGGTGGATCGGCTGGGTCGCCATACCCGGACGGCAGTCAACGGGATACCTCACCAGGCATCCCGGCTTCGGAAGGATCAACCCCCATGGCCTTGGACCCGCACAGCCAGGGAGTCGTTGGGCTAAAAGGGCTTTCACTGAGTGCGTCGGACCAAGGTTCATTGGTCAGTTCGGGCAGCAAAAACGTTCATTTGGACGGCGGAACCCAGTTGGTCCTTCGCACCGAATAGCTTGTATCTCTGGAGTCGGGAGACGGAACCGCGAAAGAACGGTGACAAGTGCTGTCTCTTTCGCGGCGCTGGACGTAGCCGCCTGTCTGAATGTTGTACAGCAGATACCAACCGACGTGATGGGTCCTCGTAGACCACAAAGTCGTCACCGCAATTCCAGAACGCCGAACATTCCGCCCAGTCCGACGCGGCAACCTCGAAGAAAACGCCCTGGGGTAGCCAGAACCGGGGTTGGCCTGGGTCGACGCGAACAACCGTATAGCGGAACGAAGCTCACGCGCACGCTCGAGAGTCTCCCTCTCCGGCGTGTCGACCTCCCGAGAAACTGTAACTTGGAGGCTAAGCAGACCGAATGAACTGCACGCTCGAGTACTGCTCGCTGATTGCCGTAAGGTTGAACATGCAGATCGTCGACGAGACTTTTTGAGTGGGCTGTTGCGGTCCAACGTCCACGAATCAGTCTAAAATGGTGCATCCTGCCAAGATTCACCGGCAGCACGGACGCACGGGCCATCGCCCCGGCTCAGCGTTCGAGGCACAGCCGAACTTCGCACCAGGATCACTTCAAATGGCCGTCAGGGTATGTGCCGCTGCTGCACGTTCTTCTGTCGCAGACTTACTTCTTTCATCGTCGTGTTTGACTTTGTTGTCCGCGCATGCACTGGCTTCATGCACTCCGCGTACCTGTCGTTGTCAAACTCTTTACCGCTCGGCCACCAGATCGCGTATCCACGTGGACACTTGACGTCTGGGTAGGGTTGGAATACCCGAATGGGAGGAATGGATACAACGCCATGTAACACAGCCAGCAGAATCGCAGTTCTCATGTCAGCCTCCATCAGTCGGCGACCGAACTCTCCGCGGCGCGCAAATCGATCGCGTCGCTCGTAGGCGAATCCCGTGTGGGCTTGTCCCCCACTACTCAATCGCCACAGTCCTTGTCACTTCGAAATACGGTAAAGGCATCACCGTTCCAGCAACATACAGCGAATCCGGTAGAGAGAAGGGAAGGAACGCAGTGACCCCGGTTACTGCGCGATGGCTTGTCTGATCGACGAACCCATTTTCCACCCGAACATGCCGCCTTCGCTACCGCAACCACCCGATCACTCGATCGCCCGAGCTGGCGGTAAACACGAGCCACTTCACAGGTCGGGAAGGGGCATTTCTTGTTGCAACACATGGTGTCGAGCCGCGCGAATCGGCTTTCTTTGCCCCTCTTTGTTGCCCAGTTGATTCTCTTCGTCGGCCAGTTCGGCCGGCCACACCGCTCGCTCAGATCTCTCTCGATGAAGTTAACGTCCCACCCAATTCTTCCGCTTAGCGACTCCCCCGACTGAAGTGAACCAGTTGTTGCCGGCCTCCGCAAAACCGATCAAGGTGAGCGTCGACCTCGTGTTAGTGCCGGTCACGGTAACCGACCCAATGGATCGGATCGTTACTCACAGAAGATCAGCCACGTCGTTGGGAATAATTCTCGATGGCAACGGCAGTATGGAGGACAAGATCGAGCGCGCGAGGGTGCTCACGGAGTTCTCGACAACTGCGAATCCGCAAGATGAATTCTTTCTCATTACATTTGTGGACAAGCCGGCGCCTTGTTTACCCTTTTCACAAGAGCCGCCTTGGTGTTCGTGTTTAAAACCAACGGGATCCCTCCTCGAAGGATCCCGTCGATCTGGCACGCACGGGGGCTAACCCGCGACCTTCATTTCTTCCACGCGGATTGTGCCGCTGGTTTCGTCAAGGCTCCCGGTTACCTGGACCTGTTTGCCCTCATATTTCTTCGCTCGCGCCTGGTCGTCGAGCTGGTATGTGACGTTGTCCGCAGTCTTGAGCACGTACTGATTGCCCGATTTCATGATGGTTCCTGCGAACGTCTGAGTGCCATTTTGCTTCTGCATCTCGTCGTGCTGTCCCGAAGCCGGCTGCTGGCTTGCCCGCTGGGCACCGGGACGTGGGTCCGCGTGTTGAGATGGCTGAAGCGACGACACGGGCTCGGGCTGTTGAGCTTGAGTCCATGCTACCAACTCGCTACCCGGCTGCCCGACGTCCGGCTTTGCGTCTTTGGGGTTTTGCGCCAGCGCTGCGAGCACGATACCTGCGCACAGCGCTAGCGTGACGAGTTTCAGCATTCTTTGTTTCATTCTGAACCTCCTTCACTGGTCGCGGAGCGGCACCACCGCGACATGAGGGTGCAAGTCCGTTGCCATCAAGGGAAGCACTTTGATTTTGTTCTTATTTCTCTCTCACCGAATGCCATCGAAGTAAATTTGACGCAGTTCCGGAAAAAGTCTCGTACAGAAGACACTGTATAGACGCCGCAAGATATCCTGGCGAGAATGGCGGAATTGATCGCTCGTTTGCGAAAGGAACTGATTCACATCGAAGAGTGAAGAGCGAATTGTTGCCGGGTGTGAAATCGCAAACGAACGATTCTCTCCAGTTTCGCAGCCTTCCTGTCGATGCTTGCGCGAATTCGAGACGCGGACAACATTCCGTCATTACAAGAGGTCCCAAGGAGCTTTCCCCATGATCTTCAGCACGACCGCAGCTTATGCGATCTATCCTATGGCTGTCCAAATCGACGAGATCATCGGCAACCTCAATGGCGCGGGTTGTCGTGACGAGGATGTCTGCGTACTCCTAGCTCCAACACACCGGTGGGCGCAGGCTGTAAGGGACGCGAAGGTTGCTCCTGAGATGCTGAACTCGGATTCGCCCACGTCTGAGTTGCTGCGATGGCTGTCGCGCTTCGGGGCCGTGATCATTCCGGGGGTGGCGTTCTTCGTAAGTTCTCGCGTCTTTTTGCGAGCGGTGCTTGCGCCTTGTCCAGCAACTCAGAATGCGGGGTACGCCGATGGGCTGATCGGGCTGGGACTTCCCCCCAAGGAAGCGGATCGATACGGCGATCGTTTGAGCCGTGATGCGATCATCGTATTTGTCTCCTGCTATGGCGCGGCCAGAGCGCAATGGATACGTGAGGTTCTACGGACAACCGGTGCAGAGGAGACAGCCTGCCTGCAGGAGGCCGTAGGAACCGTGTACACCGACGATTGCGAGAGGCCGCTCCTGGCGGTAACTTAAAGTACTCAGCAGTTTTCATACCTTTCTGTGCCCTTTCTCTACCGGAAATACCTGATTGCCTCCTCCGGGGGATCCCGTAATACTTCGCTGCAGCTAATTTGAGATCTGGAGTAGAAAACCCAATGGGCGCAGTCCCTAGCGCATTAAGATGGAAGGAAGCGATATGAGAAATGTTTACGAAGTTCTACGGGAAAAGGAGATCGCCTTAACGCGCCTAAGACAAGAGGTTGCTGCACTGAGGTTCGCGGCGTCTTTGCTGGCGGACGATGACACTCCCCGTGGGTTGACGGTTCAGCGAGACATTGGGGATGTTGACGAGCATGTTGATGAAGGTACCTTGCGCTCAAAAGGATTTAGTCACAGCGGCGGTACAGCTGTTCCTGATGGCCGAGGCCACTGGGGCAAAGAGGTCGCTCACGGGGCCGTGGTGAGTGCCGCAAGGAAAATCTCCAATCGACTGAAGCGATTGGCCACGCCGCTATCAAGCGCGAATCGTTCCGTGGCCCAATCCTCGTAGCTCAAGAGTCTATGGCCGAGTCATCGGCATGACTCGGAACCTAAGGCCCAGCACAACAGTGTGTGCACTCCGTTTTGACCGGAGAAGAATCGTGCCCACGAGGTGATGATGAGAGCTCGACTCGGCCCGGATGCAATAGGCATAGGAACCTGCAAATGCTTGCCTGTGGGCTTGAGAGGCCGACCGGGACGATCTTTCGCAGTCCGGGTACAACCGGGGCGTCCTGTCAGCGGTGCGTTTGGAGTTCGACTGCGGGTAAGGACCGGCCGACGTCCAACCGACCGAAGCGATTCGTCGAGAGTCTGGCCTTCTACGCAATCGTTTTAAATCTTTCTTCGTAGGTTACAGCGCGCTGCCGAGCGGTCCCTAGACCCTCGATACCAAATTCAACCAGATCGCCATGTTTGAGATATCGGGGTGGTTTGAGTCCGAATCCAACACCCTCAGGCGTTCCAGTTGAAATCACATCCCCAGGCACGAGTGTCATGAATTGACTGACGTAACTAAGAATGAACGGAATTCGGAATATCAAATCGGATGTGTTGGAATCCTGCATGGTGGTTCCATTAACTGTCAGCCATAATCGTAGATGGTGAGGATCTTTTATTTCGTCGGTGGTGGCCAAGAAAGGTCCGAGAGGCGCAAAGGAGTCACAACTCTTGCCCTTGACCCATTGACCGCCGCGCTCCATTTGGAATGACCGCTCACTGTAATCATTGTGGAGGCAGTAACCAGCGACGTATCCCATAGACTCTTCGAGTCCTATGTAGGCTGCCCTTTTTCCAACTACAACAGCAAGCTCGACTTCCCAATCCGTCTTCTGCGACCCTTTTGGAATGATTAAGTCGTCATTTGGTCCGGAAAGTGCAGAGGGTGCTTTCAGGAACAAAACAGGCTCCTTGGGCACTTCTGCACCTCCCTCCAAGGCATGGCGCGCGTAGTTCAGTCCGATGCACACGATTTTCGAGGGTCTCGAAACGCAGGGTCCCAACCGGGCGGAGGAGTCCACCGCCGGGCATCTCTCAGCGTTCTGGTTGATCCACTCCGCCAATCGGTCCACACCGTTCGTAGAGAAAAACCCTTCGTTAAAGTCCTCCCCGAATGCGGAAATATCAATTCTTTTCCCGCCTTCCAGGATCACACCAGGTTTCTCGGATTCGTTACTGCCAAATCGAAATAACTTCATGGACGTCTATGTTTTTATGAACAGCCAAGCTCAATGGTGCGCTTCCGATCAGAATTTAGTGAGAGCACGGTTCTCACACAAATCGGTTTCAGGCACTAGCTAGGATCCTGCGGTTCAGCCCCTCCACCCATCCGCACTGGCCATCGTCTTTCCACGGCGGCGTGTCCGGCCGAAAATACCCTGTACACATAACACCCCAATGCCCCGTAGCAATCGCCGCATTCACTCCCAGTTCCTCGCCATGGCGCCCTTCGGGGGTCATCACAAAACGGGAATGCAGCGGTGGATACAAGATGAATCCTTCGTCCACTACCAAAGGGAGCTTTCTTGCCCGCGCGAACTTGGCGGCACATTGGAATTGTTTGTCGATGGATTGTCTTATTCTTTGTTCGTATTCAGGAACATGGTCTACGCACCACCGGTCGAACTTCTCGTTGTCGAGATTGGCATATAGCCAGCTAATGCCCCACCAATCTTGTCGCACACGTCCGGCCTGCCGGACAAGTTCACTCCATGCGGCGGCATTTGGTTTCAAGACTGACTTGAGGAATGGATTGGCTTCAACGTTGGGGGGCTCTCCTGGACGAATGCCGGTGATCCCACACTTCTTCCAAAACGCCTGGGTTATGCCGTCGCAGTATACGTGGTGGTCCGCGACCTGGGCGCTTTCCGGATACAGCGCTTCGAACCCGTCGCAGGCCACCAGTCCATCAACGGTTACAAGCAAATCGGCGTGCCCGCTTCGCACATATGCAACAGCTTCAGACGCCAAGCCGCGAACCATCTCCGCCTTGCAGGCAGGCGCAGGAGTTTTGCCATCAACCCACTCATCCATCGTCTGCGGATGGAGTTTTGAACTGGAACAGATGATCGCCGGTTGGTTTAGTTCGTTTATGACTTCAACTTGGGCGATGCGTTTGTGCAGTCCTCGCTTCCTCAACTCGACCAGAAGCCGGTCATACTGGCGAGCCAGGAGCATCAATCGTTCACTGTAAGGAACTGCGAGGATTTCCTCGCGAATACGTGGATCATCGACCTGACTGATCGCATCCTGGTATTCCCAGCTGGTTGTAATCACGAATACGTCATGCCTGACAGCGATCTCGAACAGTTGCATCACTCGTTCGAAGACGTCATCCTCGCCGCCTCCCTTGGCATCAACACAGTGGAGATTGGAACTGAAGCCCGGGATCCAACTCGCAAACTTGATTTTGCCGCGACGCTGTCCTTGCAAGTCGAATATCCAATTGAGTCCCATCTCGGCGCGAATGCAGTTAAAGCCGCGCTCCTTCGTGTCCTTCACAACCTGATCAAGATTCCCAAATGCTTCGTCAGGCAAGGCAGTCGTGATCCATTGCCACCCGTAGTAACAAATCGACAATCGCCGGGGCAGATGAGAAGGAATTGTTGGTTGCGCATCTGTCGATACCCGGGTTGTCCCCCCGAGGAGGGCCGAGGGTGCCAAGAGTCCCGCAGCGGCAAGCGGCAGGAAGTCTCTGCGGGATATCGGCAGCAACGCTGACCGGGCTTCGCGTTTCTCCCTGGCTCGGCGGGAAGATGGAAAGTCAGAGGCCATCATTCCTCTTTGGCTTGATCGACAGATCCATTCGAAATGACAACCGCGTCAATACCGATCGCGTTGCCGGTACTGTCCTCGTTCTTTTGCCCACTGACGAGGATTTCGAGTGTGTGCTCGCCGTCCGCCAGATTCTGGACGCCCCACAAACGCACCGGGGGAACCGCTGCCCAATGACCAACTTTCTTGCTGGGCAGACTCCAAATCGAGGATGGAACGTGCGAGGGCGAAAACGTATCGATCGTCGCCACCTGCTTGCCGTCCAGGCTAACCGCCGCTATTCCTCCGTCCCCGCCGACATCCCCAATCAGTTCGACTCCTGTCCCGTGGAATTTCACGTTCATTGTGGCGCCCGGCTTTGCACTCACGGAAATTGAGCCTTGGAACCACCCCGTTAGATACCCCTGGTCAACGTCACTGTTCCACGGGTTGAGACCCAGACGCTGCCATCCCTGTTCACTGTACTTCAAACGAGAACTGCTGTTGTCCGTGACTGCGAACCGGGTTGGCGTCACTGCTCCATCAATCCGGTCGTAACTGACCTGGGGGTTCCACACGGTCTGATCGTCCGTGGAATCGCCATTCCTATTGAGGATGAAGAAAAGTTTGTCATCTTTATTGACTGGGAATTTCAAAACCATGGTCTTGCCAGCAACGTCCGCAGCGGCAATTGTCGCCCAGCCCGTCTCTGGCCAGAGCTGCTCAGCGTTCTTAAACACTTTCGCTCGCACACCATCACCATACATGTGATAAATGTCCTTGCGAATTGTTCCCGTGACTGTCACGAGGCCGGCATGAGGGAGAGTGAACACCCTAACCGCGTCTCCCGCGCGCCCGGGGGTCATCCACGATGCACCAATCATCGCTTCCTCGGTACGTGACCCACCAGAGCCCTGGTAGGCACCCATATGTCCCAGTGCGCCATTCCACAGCATGGTCTCGTGCTTCGACCCAACCCATTGTTCGTACGACCAACCGTTGGCTCCCTGGTAACTGTAGTCCGGACCCGCTAAATACTCTCCTTCGGCTGTATGAATCTCTGGCCCCCCGGATAGCCCACTCGCCGTGACCCGTTTCGAGCCATTTCCGTCGCCATCCACTGCCCGCACTTCGTACGTTGCAGAAATACCGTCAGCACCTTCGCCGTGATCGAAATAATAGTTCCCGTTCGCGACTTTATCGATCAGCATTCCATCTCGATAAATCTGATAGTAGGAGAGCCAGTTGTCATCGGTAGACGGCGTCCACTCGATTTCAATACCGGTCACGCCCATGTTGGTGGCCACCTTTTTAGTCACGTTCGTTGGATCGGTCGGAGGAGTCTGGTCGTTCCCACTCCCCGGATGACTGGGCATACCCAAATAAATCAGTTCCCCAGGCGCGGGATCTACCAAGCTGATACCGTTCTTCATGAGGTCGACGCCGGTCCGATGCCCCATGCTTTTCGACATATCGAAGCGCACGTCGTAGACTACATTTTGTGAGAGTCCTTTGGGGTATATCTCGACTGAACCATGGACAAAGCGCTTCAGCACGATAACCCCCTTCCGGCCATCCCGACTGAGGCGCTGAAAATAATAGACTGGGTCATCGCCTTTCACGTCGGGGTGGAAAACGTGGCTCCACCGACCCGCGACCCCTTGCGACACCAAGTAGCGGTAGATCTCGAGCGTTCGCCGCAGGTTCTCCAGACCGCCATTGAGAAGGAGGCCAGGCTCTCCACCATACAGGCCTCTGTCGCTTGACCACGTTGGCGACATGGTTAAAAGCGATCTCGCATTTTCCCAAGTGAAGTTCGCGACTCGAGTCCAATCGTCAATCTTGTCAGGCGGAAAAAGGTAGGACGAGTAATAGTTTCCAATATAGAGGGAGCCTCCATCCGTAAGCTGGCTGACATCACTTAGGCGCAGAGTCTCGAAACCCATGAGATTCCCTCCACCAGAACAGATGTCGATAGAGGAATGTGGATGGGCCCGCCGGAAGGCCGTGAGCAATCCCATGACGTTGTGATATTCGTCCAACATCGGGGTTTCGCTTTTATTGACAGGTACAACAGAAGTCCCGTCCAAGCGCCATTGAAAGTCGCCCCACTCAGACACCTTCCGGTCGAGCTCGCCCAGAAGATACTCGATCACCTCCTTCTTGGAGGTGTCTAAGTTCGAACCAGAGAATGTTTCGGAGTCGCTAAGCCACTCGGGATGTTCGCGATACACTTTCGAGTGCTCCGAAACAGTGTATAAAGGCCACCAGACGGCCAGACTTAGGCCGTATTTCTTCATATACTTCTTGGCCTCCCCAAAAGCGGGGCCATCGTTGTCGCCAAGGTAGTTGTGCCAACCGGCGTCCTGCCACACAATGTCCGCTCCCGTGTAGCGCATGAGGTCGATGGTGTGAAACATGGTCGCCATTCGAAAGTCCCAGTTGTCTTGGGTACCTCCTCCCCAGTCCACGTCGCTCTTCTCAACCTGCCACTGCATTTCTGTCTGATATCGAATCTTAGGGAAATAGTCATCGTTGGTGTAATCCCATAAGTACTCGTATTGCCAGTCCTTGAGCTGGTTTCCCATGTTATCCAAGTCGCCAGCAAAGACTCCAGTGAACGCCTTCGGTGTGGTAACGGATTGTCCCGGAGGTAGGTCCCTTTCGTATCCAGACACCCGCACACCGATGTATCCCGCTTTGCCAAAGTAATTGCCGACGTCGGCTGCCCAACGACCGTAGTAGTCGAAACCAGCATACAGTCCCCCTTGCGTGGCAGTATCATCTACACATAACCACTGCATGTACGCCCCAGAACCCCAAGGCATGGCGTCGCCGTAGCTGGAGCCGCCCACTTCTGTTCGTTCAACCTTATCTGTCGAATCGAACGTCCGGGAATAGCTGGCGGTTAGGGCTGCCCGCTTCAAAATTTGACTACCGGTGAAGTACCCCCCACCAGTCATGTAGAGCAGAGACAGCTTTGCGGTTTCAGCGATCTGTATTCGGAGTGAAAGAAAATAGGGATCTGACAGTTTGAAGGAACGGGTACTAAGGTTTGTGAACGTCACCCATTGACGAATAATGCTGGTATGAGGATAGACTACGTAAGTCTTCTCGACCCGTACCACATCATTCTTGAGCCGAACCACGAGTTGAATCTCGCCCTGTGAAAGAAGAGTCGCGTCACTACTCTCGAGGAGCCAACGGCCAGCTGTTCCCGAATACACGGTACCATCTATTGTGACTCGAAACTCGTCCGAGCCGTCGGACCTTGAAACAAACTCGCGCCCATTTTGGCGGTTCTTTAGACTTGATAGGCTGAAGCCGCCGCTGGCGAGCACCAAGCGCTCTTCGACCGTTGACGTTCCGAGGACCCAGGTTTTTCCCCGTTCATCGAAGCTGATAGAGGCGTCACCCGAGCGAGTCGCTTTCACGGCCTGAGCACTGCAGTCTGAGGCGGTTAATAACGTTAAGGCTGCTAGCGAATAGAAGGTCAACCAAATGGAAAAATGTTGTCGTCTCATTTCTTGGCTTGCCGAAGGTGAAGCACTTATCGGACCGCTCATGGGGCGGCCACCGTCCGGACCCTTGCAGGGGAGTGGCGCAAGGAACCACCTTTCGCACCACTCCACAGTCACGCGGTGGCTACCAAGTAAGTTTCAGGGCAAACTGAATCAGTCGTGGATCACCAGCGCTAGTAATCTGACCGAGCGCAGGGGAGACAACTATATTCACTGGACTACCTAGGTGAACCTGGTTGAAAGTATTGAAGAACTCGGTTCGAAACTGCAAGGTCACGCGCTCAAGCGGTATATTTTTGAATAAACCGAGGTCAGTGTTAAACAGCCCTGGATTTGTAAACGTGTTTCTGCCGAGATTGCCAAAGTGCCCGTTATTAACCGCAAATGCTGTCGGGTTGATATACGCAGCGATCTTTTGCTGTCTTGAGCGACCGCCACTGAAGTAAGGATTCCCGACCAAGTCGGGCCGGTCAGCTCCAGCGGCGGTTAGGGAAGCATCAATACCGGTAAACACGGTAAACGGCGTCCCGGTCTGCGCAGAAACGATCGTAGAGAGTTCCCAACCGCCAAGAACGAGGCTCATCACCCTTGAGCCCCTGGCTTTGCCCGGATCCGGAAGATCATAAACTCCCGAGGCCGAAAACACATGCCGTTGGTCGAAATCGGATGATCCACGGTCAGCAAGCGGGTTTTGCGGGTTTTGGTAGCAGGCACATTGCACGCCAATCGTGCTGAATGTATCAATCGAATGCGCCCATGTGTAGGCGCTGAGAAGCGTCAAACCGCGTATCGCTCGATATGTAAGGGTGGCTTGAAGCGCATTGTAGCTGGCGTTGCCGTTCGATTGCTCGTAGTCGATCTTCTGGAAATTTACGCCGTCCAGGAGTCTACGGTCTGGCTCATTGGCAACTGAAGGCGTCAAACCTGCAATGACCTTTTGGGCCGTGTTTATATCACTTGTGGTTGCCAAGTGTCGACTCAATTTACCCACGTAGCCGACCTGGGCCATCAAGTTCTTCGCGATTTCTCGCTGGACGTTAAAAGTAATCGTTGCGATGCGAGGCTGCCGATAATTGGGGCTCCAGCCGTATCCCGCCGCTGGTAGAAATGGCTGAAAGAATGCCGGATCGGTTGTAAAGCCCGCGGTAGTTATGGGTGGAAATACCGGCACTCCAGCATACGGGTCAGTCAAATCATGCGGCGGCTGAAAAATCGATTGCACTACTAAAAATGGCAGGTTCTGACTGACCTGGGCCGGAAGATCAACGAACTGGGCATTGCTGAAAATACCTACGCTAGCTCGAACACTCGTCTTGCCGTCGCCCATTGGGTCCCACGCAAGTCCTATTCGAGGTTCGATCAGGCTTTTATCTAGGTCGATGAGGCCGTCAGGAATCCCATTGGGGAAGTGAGCAGTCTTGTCTCCTGGAAATAGAAGGCCTGGAGGCGCCTCGGGCAATACGGTTGACTGCCCTCCTCCAGGAAGGTAAGTGCTTCCGCCACTGATAGGCAGAGGTCCGCGCGGGTTCCAAATCGTGTTCGCTTCATGCTGGGCCCTATACTCAACAAATGGGTGCAATAGCTCATACCTAGCACCTAGGTTGAGAGTCAGCCTTCGGCTAACTTTCCAGTCATCTTGGAAGAAAAAGGATTGACTCCAAGCCCGATAGCCCGGGTGGTTAAGGTACCTGATTCTAATCTCTGTGTCAGGTCTTCCGAGCAAGAATTCGGCTGTCGGATTTCCTCCCGTGAATGAACCACCGAATATGAAAAACCCAGTGTCGCCGACATTTGCATCGAGATGGTGCTCACGATGGTAGAGATCAATACCGGCTCTAATATTGTGCTTCCCCTTCACCAAACTAACAATATCGGTGAACTGGAAATTTCGACCACCTTCTCTCCATTTCCCGAACCCAAGGGCACCCAACTGAAATCGCCCGGGAAGAATAAAAGTGGCCGATTGGGGCTGGGGATCTGGGTCGAAGTTAAAGTTCCAATTGTTCATCCCAAGGCTAGCGGGCGAAACTGGGTTTACCGCCTTGTTAAGCTCCTCCTGTTTGCTGTAACCAAAACGGAATTCATTGGTAATGTTCGACCGAAAGGTATGAATTTCTGAGATGCTGAAAACTCTTATCTTCTGGGTTTGATCGATGCTGCCATAACCCGTGAAAGACTCACCCAGTGAGGGGCAGCAGGCGGTAAATGGATTGCTCGGGGTGGTCTTATCATAAAGCGCACTAAAGTGCAGCTGGTCCGATCCACCGATATTGTAATCAATCTTGCCCGTGTATTGGTCTACATCTACTTTGCTCGAACCCACTTCTTGAAACACTCCATTTGCGGGTGCCGTGGGAATGTATTTACTCAACAGCGTCTGCGTTACTGAGCTGATCGGAGAAATTACATATCGGCCTTGAGAATCCGTTGGGAAGGGAAGACCAGTTGCGGGATCGAGCACGGGGGTTGAGCTAGTGATTAAACCGTTGCGCTCGTCGGCTGTGAGCGGCGTCGAGGGCTGAAGAGTTTGTTGGCGAATGCGAAAGCCTTGGTAAGACCCGAACCAAAACAATTTATTCTTGATGATACGCCCACCAGCCGTCGCTCCAAATTGGTTTTGTTTTAACGATGGCACACTCGTAGCGAAGTAGTTGCGCGCGTTCAACGCATCATTCCGTAAGAACTCGAACACGCTTCCGTGAAACGCATTCGTGCCAGACTTGGTCACAGCCGTAAAAACAGCCCCCGCGTATTCCCCGTACTCAGCGCTTAACGGATTTGTAATGAGCTGGAATTCGGAAAGCGCATCGGGGTTGGGATAGTTCAGCCCGGAATTGTTGTAGCTTCCAGCAAAACGCATGCCATCCAATTGGTAATCTGTTTCGTTGACCCGAGACCCATCGATACTCATGAAGTTCGCAGCGCGATTTCCTTGAGTGATGACCGGCTCAGTAGCCAGAGCACTCACCCCTGGGACTAGACCAGCAAGTTGCAAGGGGTTCCGTCCATTGAGTGGTAACTCACTCATACGTCGGGACTCGACAACCTCTCCGCCTCCTGCAGACTCTGTGTCGACCAGCGGTGCCGCTCCGCTAACCGAAACCGTCTCCTTGGTTGACCCTACTTGTAGTTGAAGGTCAACTCGGACATTCTGATTCAGTTGAAGCCCAATCCCTGTACGAGAAAGCGCCTGGAACCCGGGGGCTTGCACCTCGAGCCTGTACCTAGGACCAATCGGCAATAAGGGAATCAGGTACGTACCGTCAGGGAGACTCTGGGTGCTGCGCGTGAATGCCGTATCTTCGTTAGTAGCTGTGACCTTGGCGTTGGCGATCACTGCGCCCGAAGGATCACTAATATTTCCAAGAATGGTACCAGTATTTACTTGAGCCGATACCATCAATGGAAATACGAGACTCAGCAGAAATACAAGTCTTGAAATTCTCGCGCTGAACATGACCGTCTCCTTTTGCCGTCGCCTCTCGACTTGGCTTACTCACCGCTCCCGTCCACCACTCGTATCAAATCGACAGACGGTAAGTGGCTTCTCCGACAGGAATGTGGCTTCGCTACATAAGCGAGTCCACCTGTCATCTCGTACTCCCCACTCCCAGTTTCCAATCCAACTTGCATCACGTCCTTCACTTCACGGTGTATCCCCCATCCACAATTAGAACGTGGCCGGTAATCAAACTGGACGCTTCAGATGCCAAGAAAATGCAAGGGCCCGCAACCTCGTGCGGTTGACCGAGACGGCCAATCGCAATGGCGTCTAGCCAGGTATTCATCAGTTTCTCGGAGTCAAACTGGGGATCTGTCAGCAACTTTCTGAGCTGCGGAGTGTCGATTTGGCAGGGCGCAATCGCGTTCACACGTACTCCCTTTCTCGCCCATTCCAGAGCCAGTTCTCGTGTCAGTGCGTTGACCCCCGCCTTGGTAGCCGCATAGGGCGCGGTGCCTCGGCCGAGCGCTACTACCGATGCGACCGAAGATACGTTGATGATGTTGCCGCTTCCTTGCTCCAACATACTTCTGCCAACGAGCTGGCAAAAAAGGAATGTACTCCGCAGGTAGACGTTGATCGTCTCTTCCCACTCTCCGAGGCTGAACTCGGTTGCCGGCTTGAGGATGCCGTTTCCAGCCAGGTTGACCAGAATGTCGATCTTTCCAAACTTCTCCAGCACTTCGACAACGGCACTCTTGACTTGCACAGGGTCTCGAACGTCACAAACTACTGGAAACCCTTCTTCATCGCCGCTTTGTCGAACCGCCCGCACAGCTGCAGATGCGATCTCCTCCGATATGTCAAGGCATGCGACATGCGCACCAAAATCAGCAAACCCTTGGCAAATAGCCAGGCCCATCGCACCGCCAGCGCCCGTAACCAGTGCGCGCTTTCCGGTCAACTTGAAGATGCAACGAAGATCCACTGGTCTCCATTCCCATATTTTGGAATAGTGGTCCGACCACTCACAACGCACAAGGTCTTACGTCACAAAATCACCCGCGTAGCCCTTTTTTGGGCCCGCGAGCGCGCTTTTGAGAACGATACCAAGGCCAAGCGTGCACCTTTCACTCTGTCAAATCCCGAAACTCTCTGCGCGGTAGAAGCCATTCCCGATCGGCAGATCCCGCCTCCTCCCTCTTTGATATGGAATAGTGGTCAGACCACTAACCAGCGCGGAACTTTCTCACGCACCGCAATTGATTGTCAAGTGATTTCTCGGACCTTGCCGCCCGGACTATTTTCCTTTAATTCTGCTGCCGAAGGCTCGTTCTAGTTCTGTTGCGTACCCGAAGATCCCAACGTAAAGAATTTTTCTTCTGCTATTATTCACTGAGCGGATAGAGGTATGACCAGCATCCACTTTTGCATGCGACGCGTACCCCATGTCAGCAGTGGGTTCGAGCCGCCCGGAGGGCAAAGCCAAGAATGAAGCTGCCTCGATATCCGAAAAGTGAACTGAAGAAACTGAGCCACGTTACCGACGCCCTTGGGGCGGTTCGCAGGGTAGGCCTTACCGAGCAATTGATCGAAAGGCTGGAAGCGCTCGTCTTGAAAGGGGTCTTATCTCCCGGCGCACAATTGCCGTCTGAACGACAGCTCGCGCGGCTGCTATCAGTGTCACGTGCATCACTACGGCAGGCTCTGAAAGCGTTGCAGGTCATGGGAGTGTTGGAGGTCCGTCACGGATCAGGAACCTATCTCAGCGAGGGAGCCCAGGAGATTCTGAAGGTGCCCCCGCGCGTTCTTGTTCCCCTTCGGGGTCTAACGCAGGCGGAGTTATTCGAAGTCCGTCGCGCGATGGAGGGTGAAGCTGCAGCTGCAGCAGCGGAGCGGGCTAGTGCCCGAGACATCGCTGCAATGCGTTTAGAACTGGACGGCATGCACGCGAACTGTGACGATCGTGTCGCCTATGGGATGCACGACTTGGCGTTTCACAATGCGATCGCATCCGCCTCGAGTAATCGATATTTCATTTGGTTTCTCTCCTTGGCGAACAAGATTCTTTATCAAGCATTGCTGCGCCGACCGATTCGAAGGAGTATGGAAAGCTCGCTTGCAGAACACGAAAGCATCTTCCGGGCCATAGAGTCCAGAAATTCTGAGCTCGCGCGCAATGAAATGCTAAAACACGTCAGTTATGCTAAGTACTACATGCTGGACAAGAAAGAACTAGCGGAGATTCGTTTTGTCGCTTACAAATCATCTGACTCGAGAATTGCCGCGGACGGCCGCTCTTGAGTCCGCCGTCTACGAACCCTTGGCTGTTAGACAGTGTGCCACGAGCACCTGATTACTTCGTTCCCAGAGCTGTAATGCTGTTCAAGAGAGGGATGGCTTCACCCCGGAAAAATCGCACGATATTCTGAGCTGGATTTGCGTGCAAGCGATGATCAGCCTGGGTTGAATACCATGCAGCATGGGGTGTAGTGATCACCTGCGGGAAACCGCGTAAAGAACTATCCGCCGGCAACGGCTCTTTCGAAAATACATCCAGAGCCGCTCCCGCCAAATGATGCTGTCTCAGGGAGACTACCAGGGCCGCCTCGTCGACAATTTCTCCTCGAGCACAATTTATGATGTAGGCCCCTTTCTTCATTCGAGCAATGGTCTCGGCACCGAACAGATGATGGGTTTCCTTATTGAGCGGCACGTGAATTGAGATGTAGTCGGACTCGGCGAGCAACTGAGCGAAGGAAACAAACTGGGCGTTCGGATTTGCTTCCTCCCGTCCTGAAAATAGGGGATCGTGGACGAACACCCGTTTCGCCAGTGGGCGAACCATTCCGGCAAGCCGCTGCCCAATTCTTCCAAAACCTAGAATGCCTACGGTTTGCTGAGACAGAGGCGGGAACGGAACAAATATGTTCAGAGGGTCCCAGCGACGATTTCGCACACCATCCTGCAGAACACTGAGTTGCCGGTGGCAAGCGAGGAGCAGGGCCAACGCATGAGTTGCTACCTCCTCCAGACAATACTCCGCGTTGACACCCACAGCGATACCCGCACGGGTTGCGGCATCAAGGTCGATGTTGTCGAATCCGGTACCATACCTCATGAGAAGGCGGCACCGCTTCAAACTTCTAACTACTTCATCAGTAATCGGCGCCCACCCCACCAACAACGCATCTGCATCCTTACACGCTTCGATCACTTCCAATGGCGTTGTGCATTGTGCCCGTGCAACTCGAATGCCATTTTCTTCGAGGATTTCCCTCTCCACTGAGTTGTCTTCCCAGGGACAATCAGTTATTACGACTTGAAGGCTGGCCGTCATTTTCGCAGCGATGATTTTGTGTGCCGCGGAGCTCGTTTCATTCTTGTCAACACCACTGGACATGACTGCAGGAGCGAGGGCCGACTTTGGTCCAACTGATGAGCGTTCCTCGTAGAAACGCTCCACGTCAGCCTCGACGATTCGACCACTACCGTCGTAGTCGGGAACTAAGTGGACATCCACTCCCAGTTCTCGAGCAAGTTTTTTCGCCCTCTGGCTCGGGAGTCTGGGGCGGTCCGAGTTTGGAGAAGCTGAGACGTCTGTATTAGAGGTAGGAGAGCTTGGTATTGGAGAGTCCTGCGCTGCGGTGGGCGCATTCATAGCAACACGAGGCATCGGTTCGAGAGAATCGCCTGGCTGCGTGACCCGACCAATAACAGTTCCCACTGGGACAAGCTGGCCTAAGTCGACCAAGACTTGCGCGAGTGTGCCGGAGCATGGTGACTCTATCTCTATTTCCACCTTGTCAGTCTGAACGAGGTAAAGCAATTCCCCTTTTTCCACTGCGTCACCGGGTTCCTTGAGCCACTTGACAACGGACCCCTCCGTCATTGTCATACCGAGCTGCGGCATCAGCAAGTTGTATGGCACGATGTCTCCCAATCAGCCACGAGTAGCCGCACGGGCAGCATCAACAATCTTGGACACAGAAGGCAACATTGCCGTTTCTAGGACTGGGTTAAACGGGTGCGGCGTATGCAGCGCACAAACCCTGTGCATGGGGGCATCGAGAAATTCGAGCGCTTGTTCTCCCACGAGGGCAGCTAGTTCCGCTGAGAATCCACAAAATGCTGGGGCTTCATCTACAATCACAAGCCGACCTGTCCGCTTTACTGACTCCAAGATCGCCTCGCGGTCCAGCGGGACAATCGTACGTGGATCGATAACTTCTGCTGAGATGCCCTCTTGCGACAAAATGTTCGCGGCCTCGATTGCTTTCCCGACCATTAAGCTCATGGCGACTATAGTGACATCGCTGCCCTCACGCAGGATTCTGACCTTGCCGAAAGGAATCGCATATTCCTCCTCGGGCACTGGCCCCTTCTTGTTGTAGAAGAACTTGTGTTCGATAAATAGCACTGGGCCATCGTCGCGGATGGCGGTTTTCATAAAACCTTTAACGTCTTCTGGAGAAGCGGGGAGGACCACCTTCAAGCCTGGCACGTGCGCGAACCAAGAATAAAAGCAGCGCGAGTGATGCGGGCCGGTACTGCGGACGGTTCCCATCGCGGCGCGAATAACAAGCGGGACCTTGATCTTCCCATTCGAGGTGTAATGAATAGTTGCCGCCTGCTCAACAATCTGCCCCATTGCTTCCATAATCATGTCAAGGAAGACTATATCTACGATCGGCCGAGCCCCCGCCATGGCGGCACCGACACCCAGGCCCACTTGTCCGAGCTCTGAAATAGGAGTGTCACGAACACGGTGGTCGCCAAATTCTGCCCACAGCCCACGACTCTGCTTGTAGTTCCCTTCTCGCGGGCCGATTCCTTGACCGATGTAAATGATGGTCGGGTCACGCCTCATCTCCTCTTGAATTGCTTCTACTCCAGCGTCCGCGTATTTGATCTCTCGCACTTGTTAAACCTCGAATACTCTTGCATTGAAGCATGACCTCGAAACTCATGCGTTAATCAGTTCGCATACACGTAATCTTCGACTGTGGACGCATCCGGCTCCCCTCCTGATTTTGCGTATTGGTAGGCCGCCTCTATTTCCGCCTCCAAGTTCGACCAGATGGCGGCGAGTTTATCGGTGGTAGCCAGGCCATCGGCCAGAATCCGTTCTCGGATCAGATTGATGGGATCTCGTTGTTTCCACTCCGCAATCTCCTCTCTGGTACGGTATCCGATTCCTGGGTCGCCCTCGAAGTGTCCTAGCGGACGATACGTCTTACACTCGACAAGAGTGGGCCCGCCCCCTGAGCGGGCGCACTTGATCGCTTCGCGCGCCGCTTCATAGACGGCCAGCACGTCATTTCCATCGACTGAGATTCCCGGAATTCCATAGGCTGGTCCTCGGCTTGCAACGTCGGTGTTGAGCGTCACCTTCGCGAAAGGTGTTTCAGTGGCGTAAAGATTGTTTTCGCAGACAAAAACAACCGGCAATTTCCAAATCGCGGCCAGATTGATTCCTTCGTGGAAGGCACAGTTATTTACGGCGCCATCGCCGAAGAAGCTCACGGCGACTTGCTTAGTTCCTCTGACTTGAGCTCCAAGAGCTGCTCCCGCTCCAAGCGGCACGCTCGCAGCAACGATCCCGTTTGTCCCCAAGAATCCGTAACTCGGATCGTAGATGTGCATACTACCTCCGCGCCCTCCGTTACATCCGTTCGGTTTCCCCCAGATTTCGGCAAAGGCGGGGCCCATCGGAATGCCTTTTGCAATCGCGTGTCCATGACCACGATGAGTGCTGGTGACGTAATCGTCCTGGTTCAGGTTCTGGCAGACACCCGCTGCCACAGCTTCCTCTCCGACATACAGGTGAATAAACCCAGGCATTGCGCCGGAACGATAAATCTCTTGAAGCTTGAGCTCGAACAAACGGATGCGCACCATACAGCCGTACATTTCAAGAGTGGGAGCTTCGGAAATCCTCAATCGACTACCTCCAACGGCCAACCCCAAACTGGTCATACCACAGATCCACATTACGACGCAACCCCTCATAATCACTGGCCTTGACAATAGTGGTCTACAGGCTATACTTCTTTGCGTTCGGGGCCGCTTCTGTCATTAAAGCTCGCTTTTTGTCACAACCGGGGTCCAGAAAGCCGTGGAATGAAGCTCGAAGGTAGGGTTGCGATTGTTACGGGAGCCGGTCGCGGTATTGGTTTCAGTATTGGCTGCCGCCTTCGTGCAGAAGGTGCTTCGGTTGTGTTCAATGATATAGAACCCAGCGAATCAGCTGTGGGGTTCGCCGAGGCGGGATCGGAAAAGGGCAAAGCTATCTTTCATCGGGCAGACATCTCTCAAGTTGCGCAAATCGAAGAACTGGTCGAATCCACCGTGGCGAGATTTGGGAGGCTCGACATTCTAGTTAACAACGCCGGCATAGATCCCCTGGTGCCATTCTCAAAGGTCAGCGAGGAGATCTGGAGTCGAGTTGTCTTTACAAACCTGAAGGGTACTTTCTTCTGTGCACAGAAGGCAGCGGACAAAATGTGTGCGGCCGGACACGGCCGCATCGTAAACATCAGCTCCGTCCATAGCTTGGCAACAATGCCAGGTTTCTCCGTCTACTCAGCTTCCAAAGGAGCTATTAACGCATTGACCCGCGAGTTAGCGCTGGAGCTTGCCCCCCATGGCATCACCGTGAATGCGATAGCTCCCGGGGCAATTGAAGTCCAGAAGTTCAGAGACAATCCCCTTTACGATCGTGAAGCACTCGCCGAGGAGATACCGTCAGCACGCGTGGGACAACCTGAGGATATCAGTGGAATTGTTGCGTTTCTCTGTTCAGACGACGCCGCATGGTTGACCGGACAAGTAATCGTCGTCGATGGTGGCACGCTCACTAGGCTATTTTTGTATGCTGGGAGGCCGATCCCCTCGGGAGGCAGCTGAAGTCGGTCGTTGCACTGAGGAACAAGCTCCGCGACTCAGGGAGTGGATCGTTAGGGGAGAGCACAATGGCGAGCACACTAGCGGCGGCGATCGACACAGACAAAGTGGGTCAAGACTGCCTGGCTATTTATTGGCTCTCGCAAGCGGGATTCGTTTTCAAAAGCCCTTCGGGCAGGGTCGTTTATATCGATCCCTATTTTTCGGATGTGGTTGAACGCTTGTTTGGTTTCAAGCGAATGATGGCTTGCCCCATCTCTGCGTCAGAGGTGAATGCAGATCTCATCATCTGCACTCACGAACATCTAGATCATATGGACATTGACGCGCTCCCAGTTCTGGCGAAAAACACTCGCGTGCGATTTGCGGGACCAATTGAGTGTGTTAAAGAGTTTAGCAAGCTGGGAATTTCGCCCGACCGCTCCATTCTCCTTGAAGAAGGCAAAGAGATTCGACTCGAAGGAATCACCGTCAATGTCGTCTTCGCAGACCACGGCGAGTTGGCCCCGGACGCTGTAGGGGCGGTAGTTGAGATGGACGGAGTCAGGGTATATCACACCGGCGACACAGCTTATCGCCCTAAAGAATTCGAACCAGCTGCCAAGATGCGACCCCACGTCTTGTTGCCATGCATTAATGGACGTTACGGAAACCTGAATGCTCACGAGGCAGCTTTGCTAACGCAGATTGTCAATCCACAACTCGCGATTGCTTCTCACTTTTGGATGTTCGTCGAACATAACGGTGATCCAGCCGGATTTTTGGATGACTGTTCCAAGTTGGCGCCTGGAGTCCAAGCTCTAGTAATGAAACCCGGAGAACGGTTTCTGTTTCACAAACGCTAGGAGCGAACTGAAGAACGCACCGAGTCCCAACCGCGCAAGCGATACTAATTGCGGACGAAAGCCACTTTAGCGGAAACTATGCGAGGTCTGAAGGGAAAAATTGTAGCAATAAGTGGTGGCGCCGGTGACATCGGTTTAGCCACGGCCAAGCGGCTTGCGGAAGAGGGTGCAGCCCCTTACTTGATGGACATCGTGGATGCCGCGACTGGCCTCGATCGCTGCAATCAGGTGAATGCTGCCGGCTACTATGTATGTAGCCAGAACGACAGAAAAACCGTTGAAGAAACCTTAGCCGATATCGTCGTGAAACATGGACGAGTGGACGTGTTGATTTTAAACGCTGCAAGAACTTCGCCGGCGGGAATCGCTGAAATGGACATTCAGGAGTGGCGGGAAATCATCGACCTCAACCTAAATGGGCCAGTCGAATGCTCCCAGGTAGTCCTTCGGCTCATGCTGAAACAAGCACGCGACGAGAACGGATACCGAGGAAAGATACTCTTCACCGGGACTCAATGCCAGCAGCGTCCGGAGCATGGAGGCGTAGCCTATCAGGTGACCAAACGTGCGTTGCAGCGCTTCATGGAACAGCTCGCCTACGACTACGCCGCGGAAGGTGTTCTGGCTAACATGCTTCTCCCCGGAATTCTAAATGCGGGTCTTACAAAGCGGGTCGTGCTTACTTCGCGGCCTGAATTGAAGCAAATTCTGCTTGACCGCATTCCGATCGGCGACTTTGGTACTTCTGAGCAGGTTGCCGCGGCTTATGCCTATCTATGCTCTTCAGACTCAGACTACATGACGGGCTCCTGCCTGACAATTGACGGTGGTTGTGTCCTAGGGCGTGCAGAGCGGTGACCACCCCAATTAAGAAGGAGCGAACAGCATGAGTCTCCTGATTGGATTGATCCTCGTTCTGCTCTCGGGTGTCCTGGCGGGAAGCGCTTTGTCGCCAATAAAATTCGTGAGGAAGTATCGATTTGAAAACTATTGGCTCATCTATGGAATCGTCGGCACAGTAGTGGTTCCCTGGGGGCTTGCACTCGGTACCACACCTCACTTGTTTGCGGTGTATTCCCAACTGCCGTGGAGAGTTTTGCTGTTGCCGCCAGCATTTGCGTTTAGCTGGGGCATCGCCTCCATGCTGGGAGGGCTTTGCGTTTCGCGAATCGGCCTGTCACTCAGTTATGCCTTAATAATTGGGATTGGTGCGTCGGCCGGGTCGCTCGTCCCGCTACTCTATTTTTCTCCAGAGACTCTGCACACACCTGCCGGGCACTACATTCTGTTGGGAATTGTCGTGATGTTGTGCGGTTTGGTGCTAGTGACCTGGGCAGGCAAACAGAAGGAAGCAGGCTCTGCAGAGCAGGCTGGTGTCCCCAACAATCATGAGAACTTAGCTGGCTCACCCCGGCACCACTATGTTGCGTGGGTGCTGACGGCCGTAATCGCAGGGATATTGTCAGCAGGCTTGAATTTCAGCTTTGCCTTCGGACAAGGTGTTGCTGCTGCTGCGCAGGCCGCTGGCGCCTCCATAACCGGTGCGACTTATCCCGTTTGGGCATTGGCGATGCTGGGTGGCATGATCCCGAACCTTGTCTATCCTGGGGTTCTCTGCTTTCGCAATCGTTCTTGGAAACTCTTTCTTAGCTCGCCGAGGAGTGATGTCGGTCTCAGTGTTTCTCTCGGTGTGCTCTTCATGAGTTCTACTGTTATTTATGGACTGGGAGCGGTTCGACTGGGATTCTTGGGCACATCCGTGGGATGGGGCATAATGCAAATTATGCAAATTGTGGTCGGCAACATCTCGGGATTCCTGACGGGTGAGTGGAAACTCGTGGGGCCTGGTCCCGTGCGTTCTCTGATCGCCGGCATAACAGTCCTTGTAGCTGCTTCTGTCGTAATGGCATATGGTAATTACATACAAATCAAGTAAGGGTCGATTTATTGCCGCTGTGAGAGATGCCCTGCGCATCGAGGAGGAGCGGAGCCTGCTCGCCCACTTTCAGGTCTACGGAAGAGCGAAAGCAAAAAGCGCGGATCCTGCCGGTATCACCACGTATTGCTTGCTGTTCACCTCAAAGGTGATCGCCGCCGAGTAAATGGCCGCTCCCAGTTGGACATGCCACAGGTCGCGGCCTGACCTCTCTTCGAGCACGATGAAGTTGCCATCAGAATCGCCGGCAAAGACTACGCCCCCAGACGTGGAGAGCGCGCCTCCGTTCGGATTGCTAAAATAGGGGAAGGACCATTTTTCCATCCCAGTGAGAGCGTCGATCGCCTTCAGCGCGCCGGTCGGCCGCTCAACGGGATCAGGAACGTAGACGCTTCCCAGAAAGTCGTGCCCAGCCCGATAGGGTTGTGGTGAACTGGTGAAGACGTCACACTCGGTTGAGGTGGCGACGTAGAGAATTCCGGTCTCGGGGCTATACGAAGGAGAGTACCAGTTGGTGAGCCCGAGGGCGCCGGGACAGACCCGAGTTCCATAAGGGCTCGTTTTAAGGCTGGTGTTCACAACGGGTTTTCCATCCCGGTCAATACCTGTTGCCCAAGTCACGTTGCCGAATGCCTTCGCGAATAGAAACTTGCCATCGGTGCGGTCGAGCACATAGAAGAATCCGTTGCGATTGGCCTGGATCAACAGTTTCCGCGCGTGCCCTGCCCACTCCGCATCGATCAGTATCGGGATCTGCGTTGCGTCGTAGTCGTACAAATCGTGCGGCGTGAACTGGAAGTACCATTTCAGCTTTCCGGTATCGGCGTCGAGGGCCAGCATACAGTTGCTGTAGAGGTTGTCTCCACCTCGCTCGCCTCCGTAGTTGCTCGGGGAAGGATTTCCGGTGGGCCAGTACACGAGGTTCAGGTCGGGATCGTAAGTGCCCGTGACCCACGCGGGCGCTCCTCCCGTTTTCCAAGAGTCACCCGCCCACGTTTCGTGCCCGGGCTGGCCGGGACTGGGGACAGTCTCGAAACGCCATAAGCGACGGCCGGTGGCGGCGTCGTAAGCATCGATAAAGCCTCTAATGCCGTATTCCCCTCCCGAAATGCCAACGATCAACTCGTTTTTCACCGCCAGTGGTGCAACCGTGAAGGTATAAGCCTTGCGATAGTCGGCGGAGGTTACGTCCCAGAGCAGATTCCCGGTTTTTGTGTCCAAGGCAATGACATGAGCGTCCAGTGTAGCCATGAACAATCGCTCTCCGAGAATGGCTAAGCCGCGGTTGACCATGCCACAGCAAGGCTGAAGTTTCTCCGGAAGATTCCGCTGATACCGCCAAATAGCTCGTCCCGTACGAGCATCGATTGCAAAAGCGCGGTCATTCTGAGCCGTTCCATACAACACGCCATCCACGACGAGGGGTGTGGTTTCAAACTGGCCGACATCGCCAACTTGAAAAGCCCACTGCATCGTCAGACGATAAGCGTTGCTGGGATTGATCTGATTCAGCGTGCTGTACCGCCATCCGGAATAGCGACCGGAATAGGTGAGCCAGTTCTGGGGTTCGCCTGACGCACCGACCAAGCGTTCATAGGTCACTTGCGATTGGGAGTTTAGACTGGTCGCGAGAAGCAACCCTACCAAGAGGATCTTCTTCATCTGTCTCACTTAGGTCCGTTCTCCTCACTTCCTCGCAATGTTTCGAGATAGGCAATCAGATCCTGAAGTTGCCGCGCGCTCAGCGCGCCCTCCGAATAGGGCGGCATCAGGGACTTGTGCTCGTGAATCACTTCCCTTACATCCTTCTTAAGAAAGCAGTGCAGGTTCTGATCGGCCGTAAGCAATTGAACGGAGAACGTGTCTTCATTCCGAGCAATGCCCGTGATGCTCTCACCGGCTGCTGTAACCACAGTGACCGCCTCGTATACCAGCGGTAGGCCGTAATGATTGTTGGGATCTGTCATGCCGCTGCTGAGCTCCTTATCGGGCTGGCGAATGGAATCGATCAGGTACGAAAGCGAACGCGCCGCAGCCACGCGCGACAAGTCAGGCCCCAGCAAGCCTCCACGTCCGTTGACCATGTGGCACTTAGAGCAACCCGCGCTCTCAAAAAAAATCTTCTTCCCTTTGACTGGATCGCCGGAGACGATCGGACGCTTGGGTGGCGCGAGGGAGCGCAAGTAGGCGATGATGGACCAGATCTCCGAATCCTCAAACCCGTTGGCGGGCATTTCTGTCCCCGGGACGCCTTGGGTGATTGTGCGAAAGATAGCTGGGTCTGTCGACCCATGAGTCCAGCGTCCGGAGGTGAGATCTGGCCCGCGACCGCCGCCGCGTGCACCTAATCCGTGACACGGGGAACAGTTGGCGCGAAACAGGGACGCCCCCTCCGTAACCGCGACTGCTTTACTCTTGGCAGAATCTTTGGAGATAGGTTTCTCAGTTGCACCAGCAAGAGGGCAACTAATGAGCGCCCCGCCGACTAGGGCTGCCGAAATCAGTGCGACGACGCCGAAGGGTGGTGCAAGGGCTTTTTGCAAAACAACATTCTCTATAGTGATATCTTTCTGGATTTTACACCGGCCTTCTCCACCGCGCGGGCAGGAGGTGAAATACTTGGAAGCAAATTTGCGTCGCGCCGACGAGATTAGGCCTGTGAAGCGTGCAACTGGCAATTGCCAGACAGGACGTAAAGAGCGTGAGTAGGACGATGATGGTTGGCGTCGGTCGGATGACACCTACAGCCGTCGCCGAAGGCAATTCCAGTAAATCCACTGCCCTCAAGCCAAATTGGAGACGGCCAGAGTGAACACTGATCGGAAAACTGAAACAGCTGCACATTACGTAATCCGGGCCGGCATAGAAGTGGCCCAACAGCATCTCGGACACAAGAGCCTGTCGAGTACGGGAGCCTACTTGCGGATCACCGATGCCCCTGCCAGTGCAGCCGTGCAGGCGCTTGCCCGAAAATAACCAGCGTCCGGACGGCGGCCTAAAGATGAACGTTCGCTGTACCCCGAGTGGGGTTGTAAACCTTCTGCCTAACCTCTGGTGATTTCCGAGGCCAGCGGCTTGAGAAGCCAACCCAGCAATCACAGGGGAGCCTCGCAGTGAGAGAGTACCCGAAAATGTGGACAAGCGGGGGCCTACGACCGATGCGAATGCAGTGGTGAACGCCGGCAGCAGGCGGGGCGACTTCTGAGTCCCTTACTTTGGATTTACCAGTTTGCTTTCGGCTGTCATCACGGCCGACTGAAGAACGTGTTCACGATCCAGAAACGGACGTACCAGGTGTGCCTGGAGTGCGGGCGGAGGTGCCGTATTCATGGGAACTGATGCACTCCGTTCGCTCCGGGGTTGCGGATAAATATGGGCCGCTGAACGCCGATGATGCGACTCAGGCTGGTACCCGTTCTTGCCACCGCAGCGTTCGTCAGCTTCCGCGTTAAAGATGACAAGGGCATGTGGAAGCTGGACTGGCTGAGTTTCTAGCACCAACTACTGCCTTGTACATGCGGACCTGAATCCGGCACACCCGTGGACCTGCAAGCAGCTGCTGGCAAGATGGGGAGCCTTGAGCGACCGTGCAATCGTATCCTCCAGACTGGCTGCTGCGCACTAAAACTCGCAGTCAGTGGTGCTGTAAGTCAACCCCGAATCGGACAAACAGAAATCAATTAGTGGCACTGACGCGCACCGTCCCCTCAGCCATTCCCGGGCTGGGGAAGCGCACCACACTGGGAAGTGGGACGTGCACGATTTCGTTCCTCACCGCATACAGCACTAACTCGGCGATCGAATGAAGCTTAAGCTTGAGCAGGATATTGCTCCGATGGGTGTCGGCCGTCTTCACCGCCACGTTCAGGATGACCGCAACTTCCTTCGAAGTCTTGCCCTCAGCCACGAGCTGCACGACCTCGCGCTCCCGAGGCGACAATCTGGGTGCCTTGATCGCCGCAGGACCAACTCGGTGACGTTGCAGGTAGCAGTCCATGATCAGATCGGACACACGCGAGCTGAAGGTGAACTTGTTCCGTTGCAGAGATTCCACTGCCGTGACGAGGTCATCGGTTCCGTCGAACTTGAAAACCCACCCGCGAACCCCTGCGTCCAAACAGTCTCGGACCACCTGCTCGGAGTGCACGTCCGTTAAAACCAGTATTCTCTGAGCCGGATTGTCTTTCAGGATCTGCCGAGCCGCGTCCACGCCGTTCAGTTTTGGCATGCAAATGTCCAAAATAAGAAGATCCGGTTTCATCTGCCGGCACTTCTCCACCGCATCTCGTCCGTCGGCCGCCTCCCCGCAGATCTCCCACCCTTCGTGAGACCTCAGCAGTGAGCACACGCCTAAACGAAATATCGGATGATCGTCAGCCACCAAAATACGGAACGCATTCATAGGCCCTCCTACACTGAAGACCGAAATTTATCAGAGCAAATGAGATGTGGTCTGAGCAAAATTGCTCACTTGCCTTGCGCAGCGCGGCAGAGGTGTGCAACGGACCTACTTGAATGTTCCTTGGTCTTTCCCGGCCCAGAAAACGGTTAGCGGGGCATCGGCGCCCAGTTTGAAGCCGGCTAAACCGACTAGTTGTGGCCGTCCCGCGCAGGATCTATTTCCGCGCAAATGTACACCAAGGACTCGACGTCTCTTTTATCAGACTGTCCAAAAGTGACCATAAATGCGGACCCGTGGTCAGACATACTCCCAACAATGCCGAATACAACCGAAGGACGAGAGATAACGAAGCGGACGAACGCGAAGGAAGCGGAGATCATTCAGCAGTCCGCCGAACTAGCCGCGAAAACAAAGCGGCTTTCCGCGATTGCCGGCACGAAGAACCTGGCACGTCGCGACCAAGAACGAAATGGGCCACCTCGGACTCGCAAGAATACGCCGTGAGGCACGGCCGGCGGAGGTTCTGCACGCATGACTGCGAAACTTGCTACGGTAAACGACCGCGTTTTGGCTCGTTCTGAAGAAGCTGGCACGATCCGCGCCCAGGGGACGATGCAGCACGGCACCCCTAAAGAGCCACACGTCCGCGCTATACAATTCGAGTGTGGGTACCTCTCCCCTTACTTCGTCACTCACCCCGAACGCATGGAAGTTGCCTTTGAGAACGTCTACATTCTCATTCACGAAGAGAAAATCAGTTCCAAAAAGGATCTATTGCCGCTACTTGAGCAGATCACAAAGAGTGGCAAACCGTTGCTTATCATTGCGGAGGACGTCCGTGACGAGGCGCTGGCGACGCTTGTCGTGAATAAAATACGAGGCTCGCTGCGAGTGGCTGCCGTCAGGGCCCCCGGCTGGGGAGATCAGCGCAAGAGCGTGTTGCAGGACATTGCCGTTTTGACCGGCGGGAAGGCGGTGACCGAAGGTGTCGGCCTTCGGCTCAAAAACATGAAGATTTCAGACCTCGGTCAGGCCAAGAAAATCACCATCGACAAGAACAACACGGTGGTCGAGGGCAGGTCCATGTGTGACCAGCTTGCACTTTGACCTTGGAGCGCCGCATTTTCAAATCCTCACACTTGCCTGCGCAGTCTTGCAGTCCCCTATACCCGACCATACGGGCCGCGACGCGATAACGGAAGATTGAAGGAGACACATCTGATGGCTCATGTCGTGAGCCATTCTGCTCAGTATTGCGCTCGTAAATGAACGAACCTATGGATGCTTCAAGAGAGCAGTTTGCCCGTCAAACCAGGCGGCTGATCTTCTCTCTTGAGGCGGTCTGGCCCAGGCGAGCGTTCCCCGTCCGTTGCGAGTCAACGCCATCGCCCAGAGGTCTGCGATCAAAACTTATCGGAAGGTGCGATCTGGCTCCAGGAGAGAATCCTCAAGAGCTCAGAAACACTCCGAGCCGAAGGGTTTCCGTTGGACCGCCATGTCACGCAGAGGTCAAGGAATGCTTTTAACCAGCAAAGTCGCATGGAGTGGGATTGTCTTCATATTGATATTGCTGACGACAGGGGTCTGGGGGCCACACCGAACGCCGCTCTCCGCGGAAGCAAACTCCAGAGAAGTAATTCGAACGGCCGGACAAGGAGACGATGTGAAGGAGATGCAGCGAGCTCTAACCGATCAAGGACACTACCGAGGGAAGATCGACGGCACATTCGGTCTTCGGACCCGAGCCAGCGTTCGCGAGTATCAGAAGACTGCAAATTTTCCGATCACTGGGCATCTTGATGTCCTGACTGCGGCCGGGCTCGGAGTCAGACCCGAATCGACCTGGGGGAATTCTCAAAGTCCGGGGAGGCAGATAGCACACCAAGACAAACCTTCAGCCGGCACCAGGCGGGCGGAGAGCAGAACCAGCAAGACTCGGCGTAAGGAAGTCCCCCAAGCACGTTCCGCTATCCCGGACAACCGCGCCAACCAATAAGGGCTACCCCGCAATCCACTCTCGTGAGCAGTATTGCTCAGACCTCTTGAATCTTGATTTGCTACCGTCTCCATTGGTCCTATGCGTCCCCAGGTTGGCTCAAATCTCTGCGCTGTGCACACACGGCACGCGGCCAGAGAAATTGGCGCAGGGGCAAACGGAAATGAGGAAAAACGATGAAAAGAATAATGTTCGTATTTGCCATGATGAGTCTCGGCACGCTCTGTTGGGCGGGGTCGGCGCGAGAAGATGCCACCGATCGACTGGAGAACGCGACCAACGTGGTACACGCAATCATGAACGCGCCTGACAGTGGGATCCCGGAAGAGGTGCTGGAGCACGCAAAGTGCATAGCCGTTGTGCCGCATATGGTCAAAGGTGGCTTTGTGTTTGGAGGTAAGGGAGGCAAAGGCGTTGCCACTTGCCGCACAGCGAATGGCTGGAGTGCGCCGGCGTTCATCACTATTTCGGGTGGAAGCTGGGGGCTGCAGATCGGCGTTCAGGCTGTGGACTTGGTCATGATCATTCAGAATGAAAAAGGGATGCAAAACTTGCTTGAGAGTAATTTCCAACTTGGAGCGGACGCCTCAGCTGCAGCCGGTCCAGTTGGACGGCACGCCTCGGCCGGTACAGATTGGAAAATGGATACGGAGATTCTGACCTACTCCCGCGCCAAGGGTGCGTTCGCGGGGCTCACGCTGGAAGGTGCATCAATCCGTCAAGACAATGACTCCCGGCACGCGATTTATGGACGCAAGGTCACTACTCGGGCTTTGCTGTTGGGCAAAGTGACTCCTCCAGCTGTAACCCAGCCCTTTCTGGCGGAAATTCGCGGAGCAAAAGCTCAGGCCGTAGCCGAAGAGAGAGCTGAAAACAGGGCCCAAGCCAAAGAGAAGAACAAAAAGTAGGTAGCTTCAAGATTTGCACTCTCGGGCTCGCCAACGCGAGCACCGGAGGTTGACATGCTTTGGACCATCTTTTTTGTTCTGGTGATTCTGTGGCTTCTGGGTTTCACTTTGCATGTGGGCGGAAGCCTGATCCACTTACTCCTGGTCGTGGGGTTGGTGGTTCTGGTCATTAGCCTACTGAGCGGACGGCGAACTGCAATTTGACCTCTCGGGCCCTGACAACGTGGACGGCCCAGCCTCCTTCGCTTCCTGAGCCTGGATCGCGATGATCGTCTTGGCCACCCAGTCGTTGCCTCAATTGCGGAATTGCGGGCAGGTTGATCCCTGCGATGGAGGTCTCAGAGTTTTATCCGAACGGCAGGTCGCACGAGTGCGAACTCACTCCCTTTCTTTCGTATGCTTCACCGTGTTCCACAAGTGTGACTCTGACTCGCCGATCAATGCGAAGAAAGGACCGGTAGTTCCAGTGCCATGTGGCTCCGAAAATGACTCGGCATTCCACTCACTCTGGTAGTGATCATCCGTGAGTAAGGGAATTACTAGTCGAAGCGCTTCGATTTCGCCTTGTATGCGAGTACAATCTGCTTCTTTTTGCCGAAGAACGTCCCGAACATCTTTCACTGATCGACCTCGCTATTGAGTTGAGGCTCCCGGCAATCCGCGCCGGGAGCGTATTTTCCTGAGGCGCAGAGATCCAATACGCGCCCCGAATTGGCGCTGCTCCTTTTTAAGTGTCTTGAAGCACGTCATCCATATCCACTTGCATTTACCGTACCATAGCTGAAGTCATTCATCACAACTGTTCCACGATTGGTCCCCATGTAATTTTGGCAGGCAATGTGGAACTAAAAGACAGAAGCGCAAGAATGATCCAGGAAATCGTGGCGTTTCGGCAGTCGAAGAAGCGATCGATTCCAGTCGAACTCGACCCGCCCCCACGGTTGTCAGCCGTTCATCCTGTCGGTTGCGGCAGCACGGGGCGACTGAACCAGGAGATCGGATTCTGGTGGGGTAGCCCCGAGACCTTCAGACGGCTTCATTTCCACGACTAGTTGCTCTAGCGTTCCGTTCAATTCACGGACAATGTCCATCAGGTTTCCCGATTCTTGTTCGTTGTGAAGATCGCGGCACAACTCCCGCCACTTTTTTTGTGTCTTTGCAGACATGGTAAGCCTTTCTATTTTGAGTCAACCCGATATTAAGGCGCGTGGTGTTCGATAGATGGTCACAAGTGACCGCTTTGAGGTTACCGTGCCATTTCCTCACAAAAGGGGACGGCCGAGTACCCATCCGGATGTTCCCGATTCTGTGCAATTGTGAACAGATACGGGAAACTCTACCGTCGTAACCTTCGATGCATAGCAAGACGGGAACGAGTGCGACTCATGGTCGCCTCGTCATGCGGCGCAGCCAGGTGAGCAAGTTCTATCTTGCCGACCCCAATCGCACCCACTGCGCCGCACCTCTTTTTTGAATCCATCGCACCACGGCGGCGCGTGAGTGGGAGCATTTCAACGGCTCCCTGCGCTTCCGTCTTTCCTGCGCCGTACCCGCGTCAGCCTGGGCGATGGTGCGCGTCAGCCAGCGGCGTGGGCTTTGCGTGTGAGCAAGAGTGACCAGCAACAAGTCCTCACTCTTCGGCATACTGGAGTGGATGCAAAGTCAAGACTAGGAGGAGGCACTATGTTAGGTTACGGTTTAGTGGGCACAGTTGTAGTAATTCTGTTGATTGTTTACCTCGTGCGCGGCCTATGAGCCCACATCTCTGGGCGTGAAGTCTTCCACAAAAGGGGGGCCTGGCCTTCGTATCAGGCTGAGGCCCGACAATGGACAAAAAGGAAATCAATTCCTTGAACCTGACCGCCAACTTTCTCTTCTGGATCTGTGGCGTTGGCGGTCTATTACTGTTCGCCCTGTTGGGACACTACGTTTGGAAGGCCTTCTGAGGAGCCCTTAGGCCAGACAGACCCTGTGGCGTTTTGTATAGCAAGAACAGCGGGGGCCTAGTCGTGGAGAACAACGTTCAGAAGTGAGCTATGAACCTTCAGCCCTCCATTGTGGTGAATAAGCCACAATTTCCTGAACCGGTTCATGAAGAAGCTGACCCGGGACCGGGTTGTGCCGATCATTTCCGCCAGCATCTCCTCACTGATCTTGGGAACAACACTCTCAGGTTTGCCTTCCTTGCCAAAATGAGCGTGCAGCAAGAGGATCCGTGCCAGCCGCTTTTCGCTTGAATTAAAAAGCTGATCCACCCGGTCTTCTTCGTAACGAATGTTGCGCGCCAATAGATAGGGCACAAACAATATCTGGAAGCCTCGCGCTCCCGATGAAGGGTTTCCATCAATCTTGTGTCGATTCGCAGAGCAACGCAATCCGTCATCGCCGTTGCAGAGCCCAGGCGGAGCGCCTGGCCCGCGAGCGAACCTTCGCCGCAGAAATCTCCCGCATCTAACATGCCATCGTTGCTTCCTTGCCAGTGTTCGAGACCACGGTGAGTTTTACAGCGCCCTTCTGGACGTAGAACACTGCCTCAGCGACGACCCCTTGGACGAAGATCGTTTGCTTCTTCGGGAAAACAACAGATTTCCTGCCCTCGCCGATGGTTGCGAGGAACGCTTGGGGATCGAACCCGCGGCTGTTCTTGGCCGCTGCACTGAGAGTCGGATCGACTGGAATCTGGCTGGCGACTTTCCGTCTGCCCGGAGAACCGTTGGGTTGGCGAGCAGGAGCATAGCCACACCTCCTTCTGCCTAAACAACGGCGTTTCTATTTTACCGCTCTTCTGGACAGGGTAATATTCGAAAACCAATCCGCCATTCCCTGAATCGCTCCAAAACGGAACTAGCGAGCCACCGGCTGTGCTCCGCTTGTGATCGGAGGCGACGGCTCAACCGTGTGTTTTGGGGTGAAATCGCGCACCGTCACGTCTTCTGAGATGTACCGGACTTGGCTGTTCCGGCTCTGCACCGGTCGGGGTAAGGGTTCTGAAGTGAAATCGCGCACCGTCACGTCTTCTGAGATGTACCGGACTTGGTTGTTCCGACTCTGCACCGGCTGGGGTAAGGGTTTGGGAGTGAAATAGCGCACCGTAACATCCTGTGCAACGTAGTCGAGTTCGTTGTTCCCGACCCGCACCCACTGTGGGATGGTCCCGGCAGTTTTCCGCACGTCCTCCCTCAGATCTGGCGTGGTCTGCGAGCTGGAGGCCCTGTTCGTCAACATGGGTTTCGAAGCCCCGGAGGGCAGATGCCGCTCGTTTCCATTCGATCTCTGTACCCTTGAAGGCCCCAAGGGCGCCGCCGGGCGGCTATCTCTGTTGACAATCCAGCTAACTATGACCATTAGTGCGGCCACCACCGCGGCCGTCTTCCAGCCCTTGTACAACAGCACGCCCTTCGATCGCTTTGTCGCTGCCAAGCCCAATCGCGTGAGGAGCGCCAGCTTCGCGGCTTCTGTTGTGGAGTTTCCGCAAACTTGGCATATCGCACGGTTTGTTGCTGCCCCCGGCTCAGATCCACCATCGTTGAGAGATTCCTGTATTGGAGGTCTAATCTGTCCAGTATTCCGCTGCAGGGTCGCCAGATCCTCTGCCAGGGCTTCCTGCTGTTCCGGCCACGCAGAATAGGACATTGCCTCCCCGATTAATAGGGCCATCAAGCGATAGCTGCACACTTCTCGATGCTGGAAGGCGTGCGCTTCGTTAAAAAGTACTTCCAACACCCCCGCAACGGCGCGGTCGTCGTGAATCGGCAAAACGAGCAAGGACTGGGCTCCGAACTGGCGACAAATCGCCGCTTCAATCCGCGAGTCGGTCTGAGCATTCTCGACGCGCAGAATTTCGCCACTCCTCGCGCTGCGCGTGGAGACACTGAGTGTGGCCATTACCTGCCGCCCTACATAGCGGGTAGCGCTTCCGCTACCGGCCCGGTAAACCAGTCGATCTCCTTTCAATAGACCAATGGCAACTCCATCGGCATTGGCGACGTTTTGCACCCGCTCGGCGATCAATTGCATGGTCCCATCCACGTCGAGCTCGCCCGTTCCGATCGACTGTTGGACTCCCACAATGGCAGAGAGTGCCTCAGTATCCATCCCACTCTCCTGCACTGCAAATGCGTCGGCTAGGAGCTTCTGAAAGGATTCAGGATCGAGGCTGGTGTGGGCAGTCATACTCATCCCAATGGCATTCGCGGGCCAACTGTGCCTTTCCGCACACACGGATGCGCACGTTTCCTGTCACCAGTCAGCCGTGCGCACCGTGTGGGCGACCAGAGAAACGAAACGACTACAGGGATATATATGAGTCGCATCGTTCCGTAACACTCTTGCCCCGAACGGTAACGGCGGTATCTCCCCACCGCAGTCCCGGTCGGCAATCGTGGCAAAGGTACAACTGTCTCGGGTCTGGTGACTGTGCAAAATTGGACAGTGTGAAAACAAAGCTACAAGGGTTTAAACGTCTGGCTCGCTGGGTGGTGGGGCGCGCTGCGGACCGACTCCGTGACCGGGCCGCCGTCGGAAGATCGTGCGCCAGTTGGAATGGGGTGGAGAGCACCAATACCACGCAAACCGCATGCCGCAGAACACATTAGGGGCGATATAATTCCGGGCAATGGCACTTCGCTCTATTGCGAAGAAACTGTTCCGAACCCTGGCAAGAGTCATTCCACAATGCGGCATGGTTTCCCAGGCCGTTGCCTTCAACATGTTTCTCGCATTTTTTCCGATCCTATTGGTCGCACTGGGGCTTATGAGCAATTCCCTCAGCGGGAAGAGTGGCCAGGAGCTCGCGGCCCGGTTGTCTGCCCTTTTGCCTCCAGGCAGCGGGCCGCTTGTATCCGAATTCCTGGTGCGCCAGGAAGTCAACCCCTGGATCTGGGTACTTCTCGGCTGGGTCGGGACTCTGCTCGTCGGCTCGCAGGTAATGAAGCTCATCATGGAGGGCATCCACTTGATTTATGGTGATCTAGAGAGGCCTTCCTTTCTTAGCCGGCAACTTCGCGGCTTACTCTTGTTCTGCGTGTCGATCGTGGCGTGGCTCCTGGCCGTCGCCCTGAGTGTCTTCGGGCGGCCATTGCGTCAATGGATAACTCGCGGAGTCGGCCAGTCTCCGTTGGCCCGTGGCTTCTGGACCGTCATGCTTCCGGCGTCAGCGATGGTGCTGGCGATGCTCGTCCTGGCTTTGATCTATCGGGTCGCGCGGCCGACCGCGGCAACTTGGAGATCCGTTCTGCCGGGCGCCGCTGCAGCGACGATTCTCTGGTGGGGCGTCAATCTGTTGTTGGGAATTTACGTCCGCCAGATGCGGTATGGACCTGTCTACGGAGGGGTGGCGGGAGCTATCGGCTTGATGGTGTGGATGGAGTTCTCCGCGATGCTCGTCTTTCTTGGTGCAGCCTGGAACGCAGAACGCGCCGCACTCGATGATCCGCGTAAGGGCCTCGCCTAGAGCTTCTTCCCACCCAGCCACCGATTACCATTAACTGATGCGATCGGGGATGCAGTCACTCCGCGAGAAAAACAATGGTGAAGCCTAAATCGTAGAACTCAATCCGGGCGCTCGGCACCACCACGCGCCATTCGCCCGCGAAAGCCTTCCATTACAACACTTAAGTATTGCCACTGTGAATGAAATGGAGTTCGCGTGCACGCGGCATCCGCTCTTAGTTGGTCAAAAGAAGACAGTTAATCATCCCAGCGGCGCGTAGGCTGGTACTGAGGCAACATCCATGAAACGCATTGGAGTCATCAGCACAGCAGTTCTGTCTGTGCTACTCGGAACCGCTGCCCTTGCTTACCCACAGCAGGATCAGCAGGACGAAAAACAGAACAAGCCTGAAAAGCAAGCACAGCCGGAGAAGCAGAAACCGGACCAACCACAGAAAGAGCAACAGCAGCACGCCCAGCAACAGCAACAGGACCAGAACAAGCAGCAACAACAGCGGGCCCAGCAACAGCAGCAGGACCAGAACAAGCAGCAACAGCAGCGTGCACAACAACAGCAGCAGGACCAAAACAAGCAGCAACAGCAACGTGCCCAGCAACAG
>Ga0210408_10000122_pt1 | contig 121329 bp, 111 predicted proteins | sample IncBWH4MmetaG_FD_155471 | JGI IMG/M metagenome (GOLD analysis project Ga0210408, IMG submission 155471) | Forest soil microbial communities from Barre Woods Harvard Forest LTER site, Petersham, Massachusetts, United States - Inc-BW-H-4-M | ecosystem: Environmental > Terrestrial > Soil >...
CTTCCTGGGACCTGGCGTCATCAGGTGTTACCTGCATCTGACCTGTCCATTCAGTCCAGCGGGTTGCCCCGCAGTACCGGTCGTAGTGCCGGACGGGCGTATCCGCCGAAGCCGCCCGGGAGCGGAGTGCAAATCCGCCCGCGGGAACCGCACTCGCCCCGTATTCAGGTGTGCCTCGAGAACACGTCCCTTAAGTGGGCGAGATATTGTCTCGTAACTGATGCAGAGACCACTGTCAATAGAAAAGTGACACCCCTTCCACGCGTCATTCCTGGGTGCCGCGACGGACATTTGTGGTCAATTTTATACAGACTCATCCGCGGCATAAATCGCATGACTAAAGGTTGGGCAATCTCGGGGTTGCCCCAACCGACACGCGGCCGAAGTCATTCTTCGCAGCGAGGAAACACTTCGGGGAGGGCTTTATGCAAGGAACTGGCTTTCGGGAACAATTCGCCGGCATCAGCGATGCGTGGGCATTCGCTCAGGGCATTGTCGACACCGTTCGCGAGCCCGTTCTTGTGCTCGACAAAGACCTGCGCGTGATCGCCGCGAGCCGCTCGTTCTATTCGGCATTCAAGGTCAGCCCCGAGGACACCAAAGGCCGACTGCTTTACGCGTTGGGCGATGGACAATGGGACATTCCGAAGCTTCGCGTGCTGCTGGAAAAAATCATTCCCGAGCAAGGCGTGATGGACGGCTATGAAGTCGAGCATGAGTTCCCGGGTCTCGGATCACGCACGATGTGCTTGAACGCCCGCCAAGTGTTCTATGAGGGCGGCGCCGGCACGACTATTTTGCTCGGCATGGAGGATGTCACTGAGCGGCGCATCCTGGAGCGCGAAAAAGACGAGTTGTTGCGCGAGAAGGACGGGTTGTTGCGAGAGAAAGACACGTTGCTCGAGGAACTGCAGCACCGCATTGCCAATAGCCTGCAGATCATCGCCAGCATCATTCTGATGAAGGCGCGCGTGGTACAGTCGGAAGAGACGCGGTTTCATCTGGAAGACGCGCACAAGCGCGTGCTGTCGATTGCCGCCGTGCAGAAACAGCTGCATGCGTCGGGGGCGACCGGAGCGATCGAAATCGCGCCTTATCTATCGAAATTGTGCGAGAGCCTCGCGCAATCGATGATCGGCGGCACCCGGCCGATCTCGCTGAAAGTGGTTGGTGAGGGCGGAAGCGCCACGTCCCGCCAGGCTGAGAGTCTTGGCTTGATCGTGACCGAGCTCGTCATGAACGCGCTCAAGCACGCCTTCCCCGACGATAAGGCCAAAGGCCGGATCACCGTCGCATATGACATGATCGGAACGAATTGGAAGCTTTCGATCGCTGACAATGGGATTGGCAGGCCGGCCGGCGGCTTTGCCCAAGGCAAGTCCGGACTTGGCACCGGTATCGTCAAGGCGCTGGCGCATCAACTCGATGCGCAGGTCGAAACTATAGCCGGCCCCGAGGGCACGACCGTATCGATTACCCACGCCACTTTCCCAACGAAAGTCGTCCAAGCCGCCTGAATGGCGTTAACCGGCAGGACAGGAACGTGCTTTACAGTGTTCTCTGTTGAATAAATTGTGGGAACTATTGTGATTAAAGTTCATTGCTGCCGATGATGAAACTCCCGCCCAACGCCCTCGTGGTGGTCGTCGACGACGATGTGTTCGAGCGAATGGGCGCATCCGGCATGTTCCTGGATGCAGGATACCGGGTGCTCGAAGCCGGAGATGCCGACGAGGCCCTGCGTATCTTCGAAACAAACGCCGACATCAGGCTGCTTTTCACCGACGTCAGCATGCCCGGATCGATGAGCGGGTCGGATCTGGCCCACCAGGTTGCCGAGCGATGGCCCAGCGTCGGCATCATCGTCGCGTCGGGCCGGCCGCGACCTCACAAGCTGCCGTTGAGCATGCTGTTTCATGACAAGCCCTATGAGCCGGCAGCCGTGCTCCGGCAGGCGATGGCAATGACTACTCAGCTCGGCTAGCCGTCGATTGATGGGCGAGAGCGACGGCACTTTTGCTCGTGCTCGACCCTTTGGTCCGATATCCGGAAAAGCTCATCAGCGGACGTGACGCGGTCAAATCGCGTTGTCTACTATTCCCCTGACAGCGAAAATTGCCTGCGCGCTTATGAGTGCCCCTGGATCATCAGGGGTCAAATCCGTCGTATGACGGCGCGGACGCTTTCCGCCCATTCCTGCTCAGAGGTTATGGCCATTATAATGGCCGGAAGGCCAGAACCCCGGATATCGCTTCGCTCATCCGGGCTACGCTTGCTTGGGGGCAGACGTGAACGAGCCGGTGCACAGCATCCACCTCACCGACGAGCAGCGCCTCGACTGGCTGCGCCTCATCCGCAGCCAGAATGTCGGACCGCGCACGTTTCGCGCCCTCGTCAATCATTTCGGCGGCGCGCGCGCCGCGCTCGAGGCACTCCCCTCGCTGGCGCGGCGCGGCGGCGGAACGGCGCCGCAGATTTTTCCGCGCGATCAGGCTGAGCGAGAGATGGAGGCCGCGCAAAAGCTCGGCGTCGCGCTCATCGCCATTGGCGAAGCCGGCTATCCGCAGCGTCTGCAGATGATCGACGATGCGCCGCCGCTGATCGCGGTCCGCGGCCATTTACCCGCGCTCGCCATGCCGGCGGTCGCGGTGGTCGGTTCGCGCAATGCGTCCGCGGCCGGCATGAAGCTGACGCAGATTTTTGCGCGCGGGCTCAGCGAGGCCGGCTTCGCCGTCGTTTCCGGTCTGGCGCGCGGCATCGATGCGGCGGCGCATCGCGCGAGCCTTGGCAAAGGCACCATCGCCGTGCTCGCCGGCGGCCTGGACAGAATCTATCCGCCGGAACACGGCGACCTGCTCGACGAGATAATGCCTGCCGGCGCCGCGCTCAGCGAAATGCCGCTCGGCTGGGAGCCCCGCGCGCGGGATTTTCCGCGGCGCAATCGCCTGATTTCCGGGCTCGCGCTCGGCGTCGTCATCGTCGAGGCGGCAAAACGCTCGGGCTCGCTGATCACGGCGCGGCTCGCCCTCGAACAGGGCCGCGAAGTGTTCGCCGTGCCGGGCTCGCCGCTCGATCCGCGCGCCGAAGGCACCAACAGCCTGATCAAGCAGGGCGCGACGCCGGTGACCGAGACCGCCGACATCGTCGCCGTGCTGGAGCCGATCATGGGGATGGCGCTGACCGCGCGCGAGCCGGAGCCGGCTGACGGCGAGCGGCTGCCGGACGTCGATCCCGCCGCCGACGAGCGGGCGCGGATCGTCGGCCTGTTGAGCCCTGCCCCGGTGCTGATCGACGATCTGGTGCGGCTTGCCAAAACGTCGCCGCGCGTGGTGCGCTTGGTGCTCCTGGAACTCGAGCTCGCCGGGCGTCTTGAGCGGCACGGCGGCGGGCTGGTTTCGCTGCTATAGACTGCACGCAATGAAAGCCGCCATCGAAGCGCTGTTGACGATGCTGCGGCGCGTGCTGCCGATTGCGGCGCTCGTGCTCACGATCGGATCGGCGCGCGGCCAATCCGGCGAAACCTTCGACGCGTTCCTCGCGGCTTTATGGAAGGACGCCGCGGCGCAGGGTATTTCGCGCGCCACCTTCGATCTCGCCTTTACGGGGGTGACGCCCGATGCGCGCGTGCTCGGCGCCATGCAGCACGCGCCGGAATACGGCAAGCCGGTCGGCGCTTATATCGAGGGCATCGTGTCGCCGGCGCGCATCGGCGGAGGCTTGCGCAAATCCGCGCAATGGGCCGACACTTTGCGCGCGGTGGAGAAAAAATACGGCGTGCCGGCAAGCATCCTGGTCAGCATCTGGGGCATCGAGTCGTCGTTCGGCGACAGCCCGGATCGCTGGGACGTGATCCGCTGCATCGCGACCTTGGCGCAAGCAAAAATCCAAAACCCCTATTTCCGCGACGAGCTGATCAGCGCGCTGCAGATCCTGCAGTCGCAAGCGATCGCGCGGCCGCAATTGCTCGGCTCCTATGCGGGCGCCATGGGCCAGGCCCAGTTCATGCCGTCGAGCTATCTCAAATATGCCGTCGACTTCGACGGTGACGGCCGCGCCGATATCTGGAAAAGCGTGCCCGACGTGCTCGCCTCGATCGCCAATTATTTGCGGCAATTCGGCTGGCAGCCGGGCTTGCCGTGGGGTTTTGAGGTTTTGGCGCCGCTCAAATTCGATTATGCCGCGAGCCGCGGCCCATTCCGCGACTGGCGCGCGCGCGGCTTCGAGCGCCTCGACGGCGGCCGCTGGCCCGAGAGCGGCGACGCCATTCTGTTCTTTCCGAGCGGCGCGCCGGGGCCGGCCTTTCTGGTGACGCAAAATTTCGTCGTGCTCAAAACCTACAACAATTCGGATGCCTATGCGCTTGCCGTGGCGCATCTCGCCGACCGGCTGCGCGGCGCAAAACCGTTCCGCAGCGCCTGGCCGCTCAACGATTTCCAGCCGTCGCGCGCGGCGCGCATCGCGCTGCAGAAAAAGCTCTCGAGCCTCGGCTACAAGGTCGCCGATTTCGACGGCCATTTTGACTTTGATTTGCGCGACGATATCCGCAAGCTGCAGCTGAGTTTTGGCATGACGCCGGACGGCCATCCGAGCCGTGCGTTCCTCGACCGGCTCGGATTGCATGTGCCATGAGCGGGGGCCGCCCGATCGCACGCATATGACCCGTCACCCTGAGGTGGCCGCGAAGCGGCCCATCCAAGTCGGCTGTAGCCGACTTGGACACTTAAATCCGAAATCGGGTAAACCCGATTTCGGGCGGGGCGACGGCCCGGGCCGTGCATCCTTCGAGGCTCGCTTCGCTCGCACCTCAGGATGACGGGAAAAGGTTCGCACCTGCCGCTACACTCCCGCTCTCATTGCGTTAGCAATATAGAATTTCAGCTGCAGAGAGCGTCATTGAAGGCCGCTTTGGCGCCCTGTCCGGCGCTATTTGACCGTCACGGAGACGAACCGGCTCCCCGGTAACGATTTGACAGGTGGGGTTGCATTACCCATGTTCCCGGCGACCGAGCGGCCGCCTTTCGGCCCATAAACGCCAGAAAATGGCTTTTTATCAAAGGCTTCCATGCAGTTAGTGCTCGTAGAATCGCCCGCCAAGGCGAAGACCATCAATAAGTATCTGGGCAAGGGCTACGAGGTTTTGGCCTCGTTCGGCCATGTCCGCGACTTGCCGCCGAAGTCCGGGTCGGTCGATCCGGACCACAATTTCAAAATGCTCTGGGAGGTCGATCCCAAGGCGCAGAAGCGGCTCAACGACATCGCCAGGGCGGTCAAGGGCGCCGACAAGCTCATTCTCGCCACCGACCCCGACCGCGAGGGCGAGGCGATCTCCTGGCATGTGCTGGAATTCCTCAAGGAGAAGAAGGCGCTCGGCAAGCAGACCATCGAGCGCGTCGTCTTCAACGCCATCACCAAGCAGGCGGTGACCGAGGCGATGGCGCATCCGCGCGCCATCGATAACGCCCTGGTCGATGCCTATCTGGCGCGCCGGGCGCTCGATTACCTGTTCGGTTTTACGCTGTCGCCGGTGCTGTGGCGGAAGCTGCCGGGCGCGCGCTCGGCGGGCCGGGTGCAGTCGGTGGCGCTGCGGCTGGTATGCGACCGCGAGCTCGAAATCGAAAAATTCGTCCGCAAGGAATATTGGTCGCTGGTGGCGACCTTGGCGACGCCGCGCCAGGACACGTTCGAGGCGCGCCTGGTCGGCGCCGACGGCAAGAAGCTGCAGCGGCTCGACATCGGCTCCGGCGCCGAGGCGCAAGCTTTCAAGCAGGCGCTCGAAACCGCGGCCTTCACCGTTACCTCGGTCGATGCCAAGCCGGTGAAGCGGCATCCGCAGCCGCCGTTCACCACCTCGACCGTGCAACAGGAAGCCAGCCGCAAGCTCGGCTTCGCGCCGGCCCACACCATGCGCGTGGCGCAGCGGCTTTATGAGGGCGTCGATATCGGCGGTGAGACCGTCGGCCTCATTACTTATATGCGCACCGACGGCGTGCAGATCGCCGCCGAAGCGATCACTTCCGCGCGGCAAGTCATCGGCGCCGATTATGGCGCGAAGTACGTGCCGTCCGCCCCGCGCCGCTACGAAACCAAGGCCAAGAACGCCCAGGAAGCCCACGAGGCCATCCGCCCGACCGAGCTCACCCGCCGGCCGAGCGAAACCCGAAGTTTTTTGGATGCGGATCAGGCCAAGCTCTATGAGTTGATCTGGCTGCGCACGGTCGCAAGCCAGATGGAATCCGCCGAGCTCGAACGCACGACCGTCGAGATCACCGCCAAGGTCGGCAGCCGCGTGCTCGACCTGCGCGCCACCGGCACCGTGGTGAATTTCGACGGTTTTCTCGCGCTCTATCAGGAAGGCCAGGACGAAGACCCCGAGGACGAAGAGTCGCGCCGGCTGCCGCAGATGAGCTCAGGCGAGCGGCTGGCCAAGCGCGAGATCAAGGCCGACCAGCATTTTACCGAGCCGCCGCCGCGCTATTCCGAAGCGTCCCTGGTCAAGCGCATGGAAGAGCTCGGCATCGGCCGGCCCTCGACCTACGCCTCGATCCTGCAGGTGTTGAAAGACCGCAAATATGTCCGGCTCGACAAGCGCCGGCTCTATCCGGAGGACCGCGGCCGCATCGTGGTCGCGTTCCTGGAAAGCTATTTCGCAAAGTATGTCGAATACGATTTCACCGCCGGCCTCGAAGAACAGCTCGATCTCATCTCCAACAGCGAAGTGGCGTGGCGCGAAGTGTTGCGCGATTTCTGGCGCGATTTCATCGGCACGGTCGACGAAACCAAGGATTTGAAGATTTCCGGCGTGATCGACACGCTCGATGAGATGCTGGCGCCGCATCTGTTCCCGGCGCGCGAGGACGGTTCCGATCCGCGCGTCTGCCCGACCTGCGGCAACGGCCGGCTGGGGCTGAAACTGTCCAAATTCGGCGCTTTCATCGGCTGCTCGAATTATCCCGAATGCCGCTATACGCGGCCGCTCACGGCCGACGGTAACGGCGATGGCGCCGACCGCAAGCTCGGCACCGACCCCGCGACGGGGCTCGACGTCTTGGTGCGCTCCGGCCGGTTCGGGCCTTATCTGCAGCTCGGCGAGGCGGTCGAGGGCGAAAAGCCCAAACGCGCCAGCCTGCCCAAGGGCGTGGCGCCCGACGAGATCGATCTCGAGCGCGCTATCGCGCTGTTGTCCCTGCCGCGCCAGGTCGGCCGCCATCCCGAAGACGGCGAACCGATCGTTGCCGGCATCGGCCGCTACGGCCCTTACGTCCAGCACGGCAAGACCTACGCCAATCTGGATTCGCCCGAAGAGGTTTTCACCGTCGGCCTCAACCGCGCGGTGACGCTGATCGCGGAAAAACGCTTGCGGCCGTCAAAAGGCCGCCGCTTCGGCGCCGATCCGGGCCGCGCGCTCGGCGATCATCCGACCAAGGGCGGAGCGATCACGGCGAAGAAGGGCCGCTACGGCCCCTATGTCAGCCATAACGGCGTCAACGCCACCTTGCCGGCCGACAAGACGCCCGAGACCGTGACGCTCGACGAGGCCGTGGCCTTGATCGATGCCCGCGCCGAGCGCACCGGCGGAGCGGCGCCGCACGCGCGCCCGCGCAAAACCAAGCGGCCGTCGCCGGGAACGGCGCGCGTCATCAAGGCGAAAAAGCCCGGCGCCGGTAAACGGCCCGGCGCACGCAAGCCGCCGACGGAAGCGGCTGAATAATTTGTACTTGCTACGAGGACGGGTCGCGGGGTTTGGTTTCATGAGCGGCCCCAAGAACTGTCCGAAGAACTGTCCAAAGAACTATCGATGAAACAATCCCGCCTGCCCTCCCGCGAGGAGCTTGCAGCCTTCATCCGCGAGCGCAGCGGCAAGGTCGGCACCCGCGAGATCGCGCGCGCTTTTGGCGCCAAGAACGCCGACCGCGCCGCGCTCAATCGCATGTTGCGCGAATTGGCCGATTCCGGCGAGATCGACCGCCGCCGCAAGCGCCTGCATCTCGCCGGCACCGTGCCGCCGGTGGTGCTGGCCGACGTCACCGGCCGCGACGCCGACGGCGAGTTTTTGGCGCGGCCGACCGAATGGGACGAGGCCGCCCATGGCGCGCCACCGGTGATCCGCATCGTCACCCCGCGCCGGCCGCGGCCGGGCGAAGTCGCCGGCGTCGGCGACCGCGTGCTGCTGCGCATCGAAAAGAGCGGCGAGGACGAAACCACCGGGCGCGTTATCAAACTGCTCGACCGCGCCAAGCATCGCGTGCTCGGCATTTTTCGCGGGCTTCCGGGCGGCGGCGGCAGGCTGGTGCCGGTCGACAAGAAACAGCTCGGCCGCGAGATGGCGATCCCGGCCGATCGCGCCGGCGGCGCGGTTGATGGCGACCTCGTCGCAGTTGAAGTGGCGCGCAATGGCCGACTCGGTCTGCCAATGGGCTCGGTCGTTGAACGACTGGGCTCGATCAAGAGCGAGCGCGCGGTCAGCCTGATCGCGATCCACGCCCATGACATCCCGCACGTTTTTTCCCGCGCTTTGCTCGACGAAGCCGAGGCCGCACGGCCGGCCACCCTCGCCGGGCGCGAGGACTGGCGCAAAATGCCGTTCGTCACCATCGACCCGCCCGACGCCAAGGACCACGACGACGCGGTGCACGCGGTGCCCGATCCCGATCCGCGCAACGCCGGCGGCCATATCCTCAGCGTCGCCATTGCCGACGTGGCGCACTACGTGCGGCCCGGCGCGGCGCTCGATCGCGAAGCGGTCCGCCGCGGCAACTCGGTGTATTTCCCCGACCGCGTCGTGCCGATGCTGCCGGAGCGCATTTCCAACGATCTTTGCTCGCTGCGCCCCAGCGAAGACCGCCCTGCCCTTGCCGTGCGCATGGTGATCGGCGCCGACGGCCGCAAACGCTCGCACACGTTTCATCGCGTGATGATGCGCTCGGCGGCGAAGCTGAGCTACGAACAGGCGCAGTTCGCCGTCTCCGGCCGCGCCGACGAATTGACGGAGCCGCTCGTCAACCCGGTTCTCGCCCCGCTCTATGCCGCCTACGAGACGGCGCGTCGCGCCCGCAACGAGCGCAGCCCACTGGATCTCGACGTGCCCGAGCGCAAGATTTTGCTCAAGGGCGATGGCTCGGTCGATCGCGTCATCGTGCCGCCGCGGCTGGAATCGCACCGGCTGATCGAAGAATTCATGATCTTGGCCAATGTCGCCGCCGCCGAAACCTGCGAGCGGGCGCGGGTGCCGCTGATCTATCGCGTGCACGACGAGCCGTCCCAGGAAAAGCTCAACGCGCTGCGCGAATTTCTGGCGACGCTCGATATCGCGCTGCCCAAGGGCGGCGTGCTCAAGCCCGACGGGTTCAATCGCATCCTCGCCCAGGTCAAAGGCCGCGACGTCGAGCGGCTGGTCAACGAGGTGGTGCTGCGCACCCAGGCGCAAGCCGAATATTCACCGGAGAATTTCGGCCATTTCGGCCTCAACCTGCGCCGCTACGCCCACTTCACCTCGCCGATCCGCCGCTATGCCGACCTGGTCGTGCACCGCGCCTTGATCCGCGGCCTAAAGCTCGGCGGCGACGGCCTGCCCGAAGACGTTGATGCGCGTTCGCTCGCCGAAGTCGCCGCCAACATTTCCGCCACCGAACGCCGCGCCATGAAGGCCGAGCGCGAGACCGCCGACCGGCTGATCGCGCATTTTCTGGCCGACAAAGTCGGCGCCACTTTCGACGGCCATATTTCCGGCGTCACCCGCGCCGGCCTGTTCGTCGAGCTCGACGACACCGGCGCCGACGGTTTCATCCCGGCGCGCTTCATCGGCGACGAATATTTCCGTTTTGACGAAGGCCGCCGCGCCTTCATCGGCCGCGCCGAAACCCACCGGCTCGGCGATCCGGTCACCGTGGAGCTGGTCGAAGCCGCCCCGGTCGCCGGCGCCCTGCGTTTCAAGCTCGTGCGCCATGCCGGCGCGGCCAAGCAAAAGACTGGACATCAGCCGCAGGAACGGTCGAAATTTCGCGAGCGCCCAAAGCATCGCCGCCGGCGCTGATCGCCGGGCAAGAAAAAGCAGGACAGAAGCGTCATGAGCGATACCAGCGGGGATCCACCGATCGAGGGCGGGATTGCAGCCAATCGGGTCGAGCGGCTGACCAAGACCATCCGCGATCAAAGTTTCCCGAATTTGAAACCGCGGGATTCGGCGACGCTGATCCTCATCGACCGCACCGAGAGCGTGCCAAAGGTGTTGCTCGGCCGCCGCCACGAGCGGCATCGTTTCATGCCGGGTAAATTCGTCTTTCCCGGCGGCCGCATCGAGCCGGCCGACCGCGAGATGGCGACGCTTTCCGCTTTGCACGACCGTCACGTCGCCCGCCTGACGACAAAGGTCAGGCATCCGAGCGCGGCGAAGGCGGCAGGTTTTGCGCTGGCCGCGATCCGCGAGACCTACGAGGAAACCGGGCTCATGCTCGGCAGGCCGAGCGCAAGCCCGATCGCGACGCCGCCGGGGCCTTGGGAGGCGTTCGCCAAAGCCGGTATCGTGCCCGACCTCAGCGCGATGCATTTCATTGCCCGCGCGATTACGCCGCCGAAGCGGCCGCGGCGTTTCGACAGCCGCTTCTTCGCCGCCGATATCGCGGCAATCGGCCACCGCGCCGACGGCTTTGTCGGACCCGACAAGGAGCTTGTCGAACTGGTCTGGCTGCCGATCACCGAGGCGCGGCGGCTGGACATGCCCGGCATCACCGCGATCGCGCTCGAAGAGCTGCAGGACCGCATGGCGTCGGGCATGAGCTACGACCACCCGGCGCCGCTCTACCGCATGCTGCACAAGCGGTTTGTCCGCGAGGTGCTTTAGGCAATGTCGGGTTTTTTGCGGGGTTTCTTGACATTCGACCGCCGCCGACTAGGTTGGCGGCCAGCAACGAGGTGCAAAACCATGGCCAAAGCCACCACGATCAAGGTCAAGCTGGTATCCAGCGCCGACACCGGCTTCTACTACGTCACCCGCAAGAATTCGCGCACCATGACCGACAAGCTGGTCAAGAAGAAATACGACCCGGTGGCGAAGAAGCACGTCGAGTTCCGCGAATCCAAGATCAAATAAGTAAAGCCAAGCGCAAGCCTGAGCGGACGGGGCGCCTGCGGGCGCCCTTGTCATGTCTGCCGCAGACGCAGGCAGGTTACTCGGCGGCTTCGGTGCTGAACTCGTAGTGGTCGAGGGCGCGCGCCGGCGCCGGCGCCGGCGCGGGGCGACTTTGCTGCGATGCGAGTTGCGTCTCGACATGACGAAGCCAGCGGACCCGCAAAGCTGTCATGCGGTCCGTGATCTCGCTAATGTGTTTGACGGTATATTTTTCCAGTCTCTTTGGCGTTTCCATTTTGAACCTAATGGCGTGAACCTAATGGCGACAGCAGCAAGACCGCCGGAAAGAAAAGCCCCAGCAGGGGCTGGGGGGCTTGAGGCTGGGGCTTCTGATCTTCGAGACCAAAACTCATCCCGCGACCGTTGCTATAACGCTCGACCGTCGAATTGGGTTCCTTCGGTCGCCGGAAAGAAAAAGCCGGCCCACATATTTTGTCGCAAGATAAAGGGGCAAATTGACCGCCGCCCCTATTGTGCTCAAAATTCGAGTAGCCATATGCTTTACAAGACAAGCGGCGCTTGTCTGAAAAGCTGCCCATAAAATCGAGACCTGCCGAAGTCTCCATTCTCCCCAATTGGCAGCACCAGTGCCGTCGGTAGGCACAATACCGGCAACAACGATTCAGACTTGGTCACTGAGGCATGGGCAATAAATTCGCCCACCGTCAGACCCGGTTGGTCGATGACCCGTTGCGCACTGGAGCACCGGACAGTGATCGCTCCCCATTATATCAGTGAAGCCAAATCCGACATGCGCGGCATCAAGTCCGGCTGGTACGCGATTGAGGGTGACGGCAACATCTCTTCCGGACCTTTTGCCAGTCGCCAGGAGTGCGTCGAGAGAATCGCGCAGCCGACGAACGGGACGACGGCATCTGAATTGCAACGAAGGCCGAACTGAAACACTTTCTCTGCCAACATCCTATCGGTGCCGAGGGCGGGCCGATTCGGAGGTCAAAATTGGATCGCCCCTTGAAGGATCAAGCGTCATGACGGAAATCAGAGCCCAGACAACGGACGGGTTTCGTGAAGTCGCCGCGAAGGGCATAGCCCAGGCGAAGGTCAACTTCGACAAAGCCAAGGCGGCAACCGACGAAGGGACCGATCTCTTCAAGAACAGCTATGCGACGGCTGCCAAGGGCGCCACAGACTGTAATCTCAAGTTCATCGAAATTGCGCGTGCCAATACCAACACCGCCTTCGACTACGCCCATGCAATGCTGGCCGTAAAGTCCGCGCCGGAGTTCTTTGAACTGTCGACCGCGCATGCGCGCAAACATTTCGAGATGATGACAGCGCAGATCAAGGAACTCTCGGACCTCGCTCAGAAAATTACGACCGATATCACCGAGCCGCTTAAGACGGGCGTAACCAAGGCATTCAACAAAAGCGTTGCCTGAATTTTGGATAAGAGCCGGCGCGACTCATCGGCTCGGACGGCGCGCTGGACTTGTCTTGGAGGTGCCAAGACTCTTGGCGGTGCCAAGACTCTTGGCGGCGCCAATGCCGAACGATTCTGGAAAGACCGTTATGACGACGAACTACGTGCTGCCAGGTTTTGCGATCAAAGCTGTCTGTATTTCCCTGGCAACAGCTGTGCTGATCGTTGCCTCCACGGTGTTGCTGACAGTTTTCCTTTCCTAGGCATTCAACGAATATGGCCTTCAGAGGTGTCAGTTTGAGGGCGACGTCGACGCCTTGTTAAGGCGCCGCCAGATTTAAGGCGCGCTCACGGGAGAATAAATTCATGGTCGAAAAAGTTACGCTCGAACAAGTGACGGCCGCGCAAGCCGTAATCGACTTTGATTATGACGCCGCGGCGGAGCTGTTCCCCAGTCGCAAACATAAATCCAGCCGACGACCGATCGGGTACAGACGGTTTGGCCACGCGGCGGACGCCATCCGATTCGCAATCGAAGAGCTCGCGCCTGAGTTTCTCCTGGGCGCCTGTCTCGAAGTCGACGAGGAGAGGTATGACGGCGGAGGAATTCGCCGCCTGTACGAGAGCAAGCACTATCCCTTGACCCGCGGCGCACCGGCTTAGCGCCATGGCCACACGCTCACTCAGCGAACTCGTCTCCTTCAGTCATTCATTTGAGCTGAAAGGCGTCGATCGGCTCTTGCCGCCCGGAGACTACCGCGTGGTGACGGACCAAGAACTGATCGAAGAATTATCGTTTCCCGTCTATCGCCGCGTGGCCACCATGATCTTCGTGCCGGGGCCGACTCGTCATGCTTCCTCAGTCGAGATGGTGACCATCGACCCTCAAGAGCTTCAGGCGGCTAAAGAACGCGACCTAAACCATGACGCTTAGTTTTCCAAACCAAAGCCGCTTTTATGATGCAACGCGGGGCGCCGTGCGGTTTTGGGGACACGATAGCGCGATGGAGGCGTCTTTTTTCGTCAATGCCGATGCGTTGAAGAGAATTAAGCCCGATGCGCGATTCGATGAGATTGGGTTGCTCGGCGCCTTCGATTCGAACCGCAAATTGATTTATGCGACCGCAGCCAAGGTTTATGAGCGCGGCCGCAGGGGATCTTACGACCTGGTTGCCGCTGATTTTTGACCATCATGCCGATACAGACTTGACAATTTCCCCAGTTATCGTCCTATGCACACGTTTGGTTCATCTATTTCGCGTGTAGTCGACAGGCACGGGCGCGACGACTGAACCGATCAGCTCCAGAAATTGCGATTGTTTCCTCCGGGAGCCGTTATCTCCGCTGCCAGCGCGAGCACGCCTGTTGGGACAGGTCGGCCGCCAGCGAAGGCCGTGCCGCACCAAGCACTTTACCCGCAACGACCAAGGAGTGAGCCATGCAAAATGGCCCAACGACAATTCCGGGCACGCGCCCGCCCAGACCGGCAGCATCGCACGATGCACGCTCAAAGCGGTGGACGTCGAATGCCGTCCGCCCCGGTTCGACGAACCCGCAAAACGCGCAAAGAAGCTATGAGCGGTATCTGACGCTCGCCCGTGCCGAAGTCCAAAACGGCAATACGATCGAGGCAGAGAACTACTATCAGTACGCCGAACATTATTTCAGGTCGATGCGCCCGGACCCAGATGGCAAGTAACGGAATTTGCCGCGACGGCCGCGTGCGGCAGCACAAGTTGGAGATCAGCCATGAATGAGAAACAACCGACCTACCGCATCGAGATCAAAAATAGCGGCAAGCCGCCGAATGAAAACTACGGGTGGAAAATCTACCAGAACCTGGATGTCTTGCCGATTCTTCATTCACAGCAATTCTTCGTCTCGCGGATGGCGGGGCTTGCTGACGCCAATCGATCAAGGCGGCAACTGGTTGATGCCGACATGCGAAGCCAGAACACGAACGAGCAGTAAGGCGCGAAGCGGATATTTATCCACATCGTCCATCGGTCTCGATTTGTGAGTCCACGGCAAAGCTGGCGTCGAGTTTCGCGAATCCAAGATCAAGTGAACGGACAATAAAACGACAGCGACGGGGCTTTCGCCCCGCCGCCGCCTTTCGGCCCGCTCCAGAAGGTATTACGGGAACAATTTCAGGACCGACTGGTTCGCCTGGTTGGCGATGGACAGCGCCGAGATTTCCAACTGCTGCCGCGTCTGCAGCGTCAGCAGGTTGGCGCTTTCCTGGTTCTGGTCAGCCAACACCAGGTTGCTGGCGCCGGTCTGCAGCGTGTTGATCATGTTGTGCTCGAACGACTGCCGGGTCTGGATGGTCGAGGAGTTCGTGCCGAACGTTTCGGTCTGGGCACGCACGGCAGAGATCGCGGCATTGACCGCCGCTTCCGTCGCCGTGATGTTGTTGTTGTCGAGGAACCCGGTGCCGGAGACCGTCGAAAGCCCGAGACCTTTGGCGTTAAAGTTCACGCCGGCGATGGTCAGCGAACTGGTGCCGTTTTCGTTGAAGAGGACTTGCAGGGTATCGCCAGCGAGCAGGTTGATGCCGTTATACGAGGCGTCGCCGGCGAGCTGATTGATCTGCGTCAGGATGTTGTTGTAGTTGCCCTGCAGCGTGACGCGGGTGGCCGAGGTCGGCGCGACGGCGTTGTTGGCCGTTGCGCTGGTGGTCACGCCGAGCGCCAAAGACTCCGCATTCGCCGCGATGGTGAAGGCGGTGGTGTTGGTGTTGCCGGTCAGCACCAGGTGGCCGCTGCCGTCGTCGCTCGCGGTCACTGCGCCATTGGCGCCGAGGCCGGAGACGGCGTTGATCTGCGCTTCGATCGCGGTCAGCGCCTCGCTCGCGGTGATCGCGACCGTGTAGCTGGTGGCGCCGACATTGATCAACAGATTGCCGCCGGCGTTCACGCTGGTCAGCGCGACCGAGCCGGTCGTCACCGCCGCCGCGGTCGGCGTGGTCTGCTGCGCCTGCTGCGCGGTCGACAGAGCCTGTTCGAGCAGGCTGGTCAAGCTGGTGAGGCCGTTATTGGCCGCCTCGAGTGTTTGCTGGCCCTGCCCGATCTGATCCAGCAAGGCGCTGAGATCGTTGGCGCGGTTGTTCAGCGATTGCGAGGTGAAATAAGAGGTCGGATTGTCGAAGGCAGTATTGACCTTTTTGCCGGTCGACAGATGCTGCTGGGTGGTGGTCAGGTTGGCGGCGGTATTCTGCAGCGACAGCAGGTTCTGCCGAATGCCCGCACTCAAGGTTATATTGGACATGTACTAGTACCTTCTCGTTACAGGAGTACTGCTTTGCACGCTTTACCGACGCGCGTATGGTCGATCGACAGGATCGGCTGAGCAGCGATAGTACTTTGTTATCCCTAACGAGATGTAAACCGGCCGATTTGCTATTTGTACTGCCTTGCCTGGACAAGCTTGGCGCTCTCAGCCGGCGGCGGACATACTTGACGCTCAATGACGCGATCGGCTCCTAGCCGACACGCAATGACGCCGCCCGCTTGGGGACAAAGCGGACATTGACCAGCATCGCCCATCGACCTCGATCATGAGAACAGGTCTTAGGTGGCCGGGCGGAAGCGGTGATATGAGGAGGCCACTCGCACCGCCCCCGCGCCGGCCGAACCCCACGGACCCAGGAGATGCGGCGGACCTGAGCATTCCGTAGGGTTATCAGAGAGATCGCACGATCCCGGCGGCCCGCCTGGCGCTCGCAAGATCGTTTTATCTGGCAATTGTCGCCGTGGTCGAAGGCTAGCGGAACGGTTGCGGAAATCAACGCCGAAGCTTTCGCCACAATGTGGAAACCGGCGTCAACCTCAAAAATTGTGCTTACCGCTCAAGGCGTAAATTCATAAACGCGATTGCCATGGGCGCCGGAAATTCCTTGTATGGCGCCCATGATGAGATTTCTGGCACCCATCGCGGCGCTCGCCGGCCTCGCGCTCTTGACCGGACTGACCGCCTATTATGGCTTTGATTCAGTGCTGCAGGCCCTGGTCAGCTCGCGCTGGGGCACCGCGCTGGTCATCGTCGTGCGGGCGGTAGCGCTTACCGCCGCCGGCGTCGGCTGGTGGTTGCTGCTTACGCCGATACGGCGCGGACCTGCCGTCTTCATCGGGCTGCGCTTCGTTCGCGAAGGCATCAATGCGCTGTTCCCGGTGGCCGGCGTCGGCGGCGACTTCATCGGCGCGCGGCTTCTTGGGCAATTCGGCGTGGCCGTGAACCTCGCCGTCGCCAGCGTTCTGATCGACATTTTCATTCAGGTCGCGTGCCTGTTGATATTCGTGCTGGCCGGGCTGGGCATCGTGGATCTTGTCGGCAGCCATCGGCTGACCGCCATGGCCTTCGTCATGTTGGCGATCGCCTTGCCGGCCGTTGGCGGATTTTACCTCGCCTTGAATTTCGGCGCGTTCGAGCCCGTCGTTCGCGGGCTTGCGGCTTTTGGCGAGAAGCGGCAGTGGCCCGCATTCGTCCACGCCGTCAATCTGGGTGCCCGGCTGCAGCAAATCTGGCAAAACCGTCGCGGCCTTTTGGGATCGTTCCTTGTTCACCTCGCGGCGGTGTTTCTCGGTGCCGCGGAAGTCTGGATCGCGCTTTTGTTCATGGGACATCCCGTAAACCCCGCCGAAGCGATCGCCATCGAAAGCATCGGCCAAGGCGCTCGCGCGGCCGCCTTCGTGCTGCCCGCAGGCGTCGGCGTACAGGATGGCGCCTTGATTGCCGCGAGTGCGATTTTCGGGGTTCCGGCCGAGGTGGCGCTGGCCATGGCGCTCATCAAGCGCGTTCCCGATCTCGTGCTCGGCATACCGGCCTTGTTGGCATGGCAAGCGCTCGAAAGCCGGCGGCTCTTGTCCGCGAGCAAATAGGGCCGGCGCCGGGACGATCGGCCGAAGCTGCCGGTTTCAGCCGCTGCTTTTGCGTGCATCGACCGGCGCGGCGCAATATAGTCCCACGGCCGATCATGGCGGCGGTGAGGTGAAATGCGGACGTTGTTCCTGCAGGCTCCTTCGTTCGACGGCTTCGATGGCGGCGCCGGCTCGCGCTACCAGGCGCGCCGGGAAATCCGCTCGTTCTGGTATCCGACCTGGCTCGCCCAGCCGGCGGCGCTGGTCGCCGACAGCAAGCTGATCGACGCGCCGCCCCATCGCGTCAAGCTTTCGGACATAACGGACAAGGCGCGGGATTTCGATCTCGTCGTGCTGCATACCTCGACGCCGTCTTTTGCCTCCGACGTCGCGACCATCGCGGCGTTGAAAGCGGCGAACGCCGGACTGAAGGTGGGACTCATCGGCGCCAAGGTTGCCGTCGATCCGGCCGGCAGCCTGAACGCCTCGCCCTTGATCGATTTCGTCGCCCGCAACGAGTTCGACTTCACCATCAAGGAAGTCGCCGACGGACGGCCTTGGCGCGAAATTTCCGGTCTGTCCTATCGCAACGCGGCCGGAGCCGTCGTCCACAACGACGAGCGCGCCACGCTCGAGAACATGGACCTCTTGCCGTTCGTCACGCCGGTCTACAAACGCGACCTCGATATCAGAAAATACTTCATCGGTTATCTGCGGCATCCTTACATCTCGATCTACACCGGGCGCGGCTGCAAATCGCGGTGCACGTTCTGCCTGTGGCCGCATACGGTGGGCGGACACCGCTACCGCACGCGCTCGGTCGAACACGTCGCCGCCGAGATTGCCTGGGCGCAGCAGGCGTTTCCCGAGGTCAAGGAATTCTTCTTCGACGACGACACCTTCACCGACGATCTGCCGCGCGCCGAGGCCATTGCCAAGGCGCTCTACAAGCTCGGCGTGACCTGGTCATGCAACGCCAAGGCCAACGTGCCGTACGACACCCTCAAAGTGTTGCGCGACAACGGCCTGCGTCTGCTCCTGGTCGGCTACGAATCCGGCAATCAGCAGATCCTGCACAACATCAAGAAGGGCATGCGGATCGACGTCGCCAAGAAATTCACCAAGGATTGCCGCGACCTCGGCATCACCATCCACGGCACGTTCATCATCGGGCTGCCCGGCGAGACCAAGGGGACGATCGAGGAAACGATCAAATTCGCGACCGAGATCAATCCGCATACCATCCAGGTTTCGCTGGCGGCGCCCTATCCGGGGACGTTGCTGTTCGATCAGGCGGTGCAGAACGGCTGGCTCGACGACGCCCATGCCGAGTTCGTCAACGAGCACGGCGTCCAGATCGCGCCGCTGCATTACCCGCATCTGAGCCATACCGAAATGTTCGATTCGGTCGAGGAGTTCTATCGGCGCTTCTATTTTCGCTCCGCCAAGATCGCCGCGATCGTCGGCGAAATGATCCGCAGTCCGCAAATGATGCAGCGCCGGCTGCGCGAAGGCATCGAGTTCTTTCACTTCCTGCGCGAACGGCAAGGCGCGGCGCACTGAAGGCGCGCGGCTGCTCAGGCGGCGTCCGGCACCACGCGGTTGCGGCCGTCGCGCTTGGCGCGGTAGAGCGCCTGGTCGGCGCGCTTGAGCACGCTCGCGGCGGTGTCGTCCTTGTCGCGCAGCGCCGCGATGCCGATCGAGATCGTCACCGGGATGACGCGCGCGCCCTGCTGGATGGCGAACGGTTCGGCGGCAATGCGCCGGCGCAGCCGCTCGGCGACCATGGCCGCCACCGCCATGTCGGTTTCCGGCATCACCAGGACGAATTCCTCGCCGCCATAGCGGCAGGCGAGATCGATGCCGCGGATCGAGCGCTTGATGCGCAGCGCGAAGTCGCGCAGCACGTCGTCGCCGGCATCGTGGCCGTGGCTGTCGTTGATGGCTTTGAAATAGTCGATATCGATGACCATGACCGTCAACGGCTTGCCGCGCGACGCCGCCTGCTCGACCAGCGTGGCGAGATGGCTCTCCATGTAGCGGCGGTTGAACAGGCCGGTGAGCGCGTCGGTGATCGCCATTTCGATCGACATCTGCACGTTGTCGCGCAGCCGCTCCGTGTAGCGGCGCTTGCGCACCTGGCTGCGCGCGCGTGCCAAAAGCTCGTTCTTGTCGATCGGGCGGAGCAGAAAATCGTTCACGCCGATTTCCAGCCCGCGCACCATGCGCGCATTGTTGTCGGGCTCGGTGATGACCAGGATCGGGATATTGCGGGTGCGCTCGAGCGAGCGCAGCTGGCTGCACAGCCGCAGCGCGTCGAAATTCTCAAGGCCGAGCGAGACGATCAGCAGGTCGAAATTGCCGTCGGCGGCGTGAAACAAAGCGTGGTGCGGATCGGTCTCGACCGCGACCTCGTGCTCCTTGGCCAGCATCGCCGAGACCCGCTCATAGGACGACGCGCGGTCGTCGACGATCAGCACCCGGCCGCCGCGGCCGGTATCGGCCAGCGCCTCGCGTTCCGGCGATTGGATGCCGATGTCGCGCGAGGTCACCGCGCGCATGCGCAATTCGTCGACCACCATTTTCAGCCGCGACAGCGAGCGCACCCGCGCGGTCAGCGCCAGCTCGGGGATCGGCTTGGTCAGAAAATCGTCGGCGCCGGCTTCCAGCCCGCGCACCTTGTCGGACGGCTGATCGAGCGCCGTCACCATCACCACCGGAATGTGGTGGGTGGCGGAATTGCTTTTCAGCCGCCGGCACACTTCGAAACCGTCCATGTCCGGCATCATGACGTCGAGCAGCACGAGGTCGCACTCGGCGCGCTCGCAGATCGCCAGCGCGTCGGCGCCGCTCATGGCGGTGACGACGTCGAAATATTCCGCCGACAGCCGCGCTTCGAGCAGCTTGACGTTGGCCGGCACGTCATCGACGACAAGGACACGGGCGGTCATGGTTTGGCTTCCGGATTGCCCAGGAAGTGACGGACGGTCTCGATGAATTTGCCGACCGAGATCGGCTTCGAAAGGTAGGCCTCGCAGCCGCCCTCGCGAATGCGCTCCTCGTCGCCCTTCATGGCAAAAGCGGTGACGGCGACCACTGGGATGCGGCGCAGCTCGGCGTCGTCCTTGAGCCACTTGGTGACTTCGAGCCCGGACACTTCGGGCAGCTGGATGTCCATCAAAATGAGATCGGGCCGGTGCTTGCGCGCCAGGTCGAGCGCCTCGATGCCGTTGCGGGTGCCGACGGTGGCATAGCCATGGGCCTCCAATAGATCGTGGAAGAGCTTCATATTGAGCTCGTTGTCCTCCACAATCAGGACAGTTTTGGCCATCCCCGGTCCTTTGGCTGCCCCAGCCTTTAGCTTTTAGGCGGCGCGCGCCCGGATTTCTTAAACAGATGCGCCGCCGCCATTGTGGCAACCTAGTCCCGATTTGTTACGGAAAGGCAAATGGAACCCGATGAAAAGGCCCTCCTCCGCCGCGCGGGAAGCCGCGGAAATGCTGGCGATTCAGGCGCTTTCCTTCATCGCCGAAGAGCCTGAGCGGCTCAATGGATTGCTCAATGCCACCGGCTTGACCCTCGACCGGCTGCGTGAGTCGGCAAATGCGCCCGACTTTCTCGCAGGCGTGCTGGAGCATATGCTCGCCGACGAGTCCCTGCTGCTGGCCTTTGCCGGCAGCGCCGCGATCGATCCGGCCGACGTCTCGCGCGCGAGGATCGCGCTCGGCGGCAGTTGGGAACGCGACATACCGTGAGGGGCGCGCCGTGCCGCTTGGCTTCTGCCGCGACTGCCTGGCCGATGCGCCGCCGCGAGCGGCGCGCTGTGCGGCCTGCGGCTCGCCGCGCCTGTTGCGCCATGCCGAGCTTTCGACGCTGTCCATCGCGCACGTCGATTGCGACGCCTTCTACGCCACGATCGAAAAGCGCGACGACCCGACGCTCGCCGCCGAGCCGGTGATCGTCGGCGGCGGCCGGCGCGGCGTCGTCGCCGCGGCCTGCTATGTCGCGCGCACCTACGGCATCCGGTCGGCGATGCCGATGTACGAGGCGCTGCGGCTTTGTCCGCATGCCAAAGTGGTGCGGCCGAACATGGATAAATATTCGCGCGTCGGGCGCGAAGTGCGGGCGATGATGCTGGCCTTGACGCCACTGGTCGAACCGCTGTCGATCGACGAGGCGTTTTTGGATCTGTCCGGCACCGAACGGCTGCACGGCATGGGGCCGGCCAAGGCGCTGGCGCGCTTTGCCGCCGAGGTCGAGAGGGCGCTCGGCATCACCGTCTCGATCGGGCTGTCGTGCAACAAATTCCTCGCCAAGATCGCGTCCGATCTCGACAAGCCGCGCGGCTTTGCCGTGCTCGGCGGCGGCGAGGCTGCGGCCTTTCTCGCGGCCAAGCCGGTGAGCTTCATCTTCGGCGTCGGCAAGGTGAGCGCGGCCCATTATGCCCGCGACGGATTCCACCGCATCGCCGATCTGCAGCGCGTCAGCGAGGTCGAGCTGTTGCGCCGCTACGGCGAGGAAGGCCGCCGCCTGGCGCGGCTCGCCCGCGGCCTCGACGACCGCATCGTCAGCGCCGATCGCGAGACCAAGAGCGTGTCCTCGGAGACCACCTTCGAGCGCGACCTGTCCGACTTTCGTTCGCTCGAAAAAATCCTGTGGGGCCTGACCGAGGAGGTCTCGGCGCGCCTCAAAGCCAAGGAGCTGGCCGGCGCGACGGTGACGTTGAAGCTCAAGACCGCGGACTTCAAAATCCGCACCCGGGCGCGCTCGCTTGACTCGCCGACGCAACTCGCCGGCCGCATCTTCGCCGCCGCGCGCGACCTGCTCAAGCGCGAGGCCAACGGCACGCGCTTCCGGCTGATCGGCATCGGCTTAAGCGCGCTGGTCACCTCCGACCAGGCCGATCCCGCCGACCTGGTCGACGGCCGCGCCGCCATCGCCGAGCATGCCGTCGACCGCGTGCGCGCAAAGTTCGGCGACGACGCGGTGATCAGGGGGCTGGCGTTCGAGCGGCCGGAAGACCCTTAGAGCATGATCCGGAAAAGTGGATGCCGGTTTTCCGAAAAGATCATGCTCCAACAAAAGAACTAGACCATGATCCGATTCAATTTGATCGGATCATGGTCTAGCCGCGGCCGGCCGCGTTCATTCGGCCGCCATATGGCGGCGCGACGGCCGTACCTCGGGATAAAATTGCGGCGCCTCGCGACGGTCGAACATGCCGTAGTCGCGAATGATGCGGACCTGCCGCAGCCGCACCTTTTCGGCGCCCGCGGGACGTCCCCGGCGCCACGTTTTCGCGGCCTGCGCATCCCGCCAAAACGCCAAGAGCAAGAGATTCCCCGGATTGTAGATGCTCTCGAAGGCCTCGACATCGATGCAGCCGTCGCGCTTGCCATCAAGACCGAGCAGCGCCGGCATGAGGTCCGGTTGCGCCGCTATTTGGCTGCCGTTTTGCGGCGTGACTTCCGCGATCGTCGCGACTTTGGCGTTGCCGACGGAAGTCTCGTCGAACCGCTTCTGTTCGAGCGTCAATCCCGCCGGCGGGTCGGTATCGTCGGTGATCTCGCCGACGTAAAGGCGATAGTCCGCGAAAATCTGGAAGCGCCCTTTCTCCTGAGCGCCGTGGTGCTCGCTTTGCGTACGCCAGCGCACCACCGCCTTTTCGTCGCGCCAGGTCGAGAGCGAAAGCAGACGGCCTTTGGTGCGCTGACTTTCGTACCGCTCGTTGTCGATAAAGCCATCGATCGCCTCGAGCTTCGGCTTGAGATATTTGGCGAGATCCAGGTAATCGTTCCAGCGTTCCTTCTTGGGCTGAACCAGGAAGATCACGGCAAACATGGCTTACTCCTGTCGTTGCTCGCCTGACGGCATCCGCCCGATGACAGGCTCCTGGGCAGGCTGGATTGCTTCGTGGAGCTTGTCATCGGGCCGGCCACTTCGGGCCGGACCCGTTGGCTCGCAACGACGGGGAATCACGGGCACGGCTTCGGCTCTTTGATCTCCAGCGATGAGAGCTTTCCGGCGATGATGAAATCGTTGTAGTCGAGCACCAAAGCGCGCGAAATGCCGTTCTCGTAAAGCTCGAAGCCGATGGCGTAAGCCGGTGTCTGCTCGCTGCTTTCCGCCTTCTTGCTCTTGTCGAAATAGCTGATCGTCACCGGCCAGCGCGCGACGCCTGAGAGCTTGCCGTCATTGGCCGCGGCATCGTCGCGCTGGCGCTCGTTGGGCGCGATCTTGCGGCCGATCACGGTGAGCGTGTCGAACACCTTTTGGCCGGTCTCGGAGCCGTCATAGACCGGAAAGTCGAGGATGCTCTTGCCGGCCCGCGCCGCCGCGATCGCCCGCACCATATGCTCGGTCGGAAACACCACCGTGGCGTCGAGATCGAGGTTCTTGCGCTCCGGCTTTAGGAGATTCACCGCGGTTTCGTCAGGCCTGCGCTCGGCGCGGCCGTCGACGGTATCGACCAGATTCTCGTTGACGAAATTCTGCGAGGTGAATTTGAAGCTCTTGGCGTCGGCGCCTTCCCAGGTGGTCGAGCGCAGGTCGCTGGTGGATTGCTTGTTCTCGCCGGACTCCAATTCGGAAACCTGGCGGAATTCCAGCGTATAGCCTTCGCAGGCATTGCCGGCGAAATCGTACAGGATGCGGCCGCGGACGGCGGCGACCTGGGAATTGCCGCGGGTCTTTGCCAGCGACAGATCGTAGACCGCCTGGTGCGGCACCAGCACGATCGGCGCATCTTGCGCGCAAGCGCCGGACGCGAACGTGACCAAAATCAGGGCAAGGGCGGCGCCCTGGGGCGTGAACGCATGATCCACGGTGATAAAACCCTTTCGCACGGTTGCGGTACCGGCCCACCGCTTGCCGATTCCTCCCGCGCTTCTTGTCGGTCCCGGATTGCGGCGAAGATAGGGACCCCGCGCGCCGGCCGCAACCGTGATCGGCGCTCGGGCCGGCTTGCATGGCCTCTTGCGATCGGCCAAGAAAGCCGCCTGAATTTGCGCCGAAAGCCGTTTGGAGGACGCCATGGCCGGACTTGTCGAAGGCAAGCTCAAAGCGCTCGGCATCACGCTCAAGGAGCCGGCCAAGCCGATCGCCAATTATGTTGCCTATGTGCGCTCAGGCAACCTGCTCACGGTGTCCGGCCAGCTTTGCTTCGGCGATGACGGCAAGCTCGTCGCCACCGGCCAGCTCGGCGGCGGCGTGTCGATCGCGGACGGTCAGAAGGCGGCGCGGGCCAGCGCCATCAGCCTGATCACCCAGGTCAAGGCGGCGCTCGGCGATCTCGACCAGGTCAGGCAGGTGGTGCGGCTCGGCGGCTTCATCAATTCGGCGCCCGGTTTCACCGACGGCCCGAAGGTGATGAACGGCGCCTCCGATCTGATGGTCGAGGTGTTTGGCGACATCGGCCGCCACGCGCGTTCGACGGTCGGCGTCGCCGCGTTGCCGGCCGATGCCGCCGTCGAAGTCGAAGGCACGTTCGAAGTCGGGTGAGCTGTCATGGCGGGCGCGCATGGACCTACCGGTGTGCCGCCGATTATTCTGCTGACCGAAAGGCGCCCACGTGCGATTTGGCCGGACCCCACGGCCGGACGCGACCTCGACATGACCACGGTCGAGCAAGCGGATGCCATCGTCGGTTTTCTGCGCTTGGTTTCAACAGAAGTCGAAGAAATCAATTCTCTCGATCTGTTCCAAGCCCGCGTGTCGATGTTCCGAAAGTGCGTGGTGTTACCACATTGGAGTGGTGCCAATAGCCGTAATCGGCACACATTTGCCAGCAGCCTTTGCGAAATCCACGGTGTGCCATACTTGGGCGCCGACAGTTATGCGCGCGTCGTCACCAACGACAAATGGTTGAGCAAAACATTTCTAACGAAGTGCGACTTCTTAACCCCGCCGTCAGTTCTCATTCGCAACCGCGACGATTTGCAAGGTCTGAAAAACTTGCGATGCCCGCTTATCGTGAAGCCTAATAATGAAAACTCTTCGATCGGCATCGATCAGCGATCGATTGCGCTGACACTTGTTGGCGCTGAGGAACTGGCCGATCGACTTCTGAATGCCTTTCCAGATGGCGTCATAGTCGAGCAGTACATACGGGGACGCGAAGTCACTATTTCAGCAGTATTTTACGAGGGAGAAATATTGGATGTCAGAGGTGGAGAGCGCTACCTTGTCGACGATGAGGACTACCTGATCGACCATGTCTACGATTCGAATCTGAAATTTTCCTCATCCGCGCGGCTCGGACTTCGCCCGCTGCCGCCGATAAGTCTCGACACACGCGGGCGAATACTTAGGCTCGCGCGAATGATCGGCGGTCTCGATTATGTCCGGCTGGACTGCCGCGAACAGGACGGATTGCTTCATGCTTTTGAAATCACCGTCGACCCGCTGCTGGTACCAGAGGCGGCCTTCCTAGGCAATTTCACCGCCGCGGGCCAAGATCCAGTCTTGCTGTTTCGTAAGCTAGTGCTGGCAAAAGTGAGTTAAGGCTGTTTCTTCTCGCATCTGAACCAGATTCGATAACGGTAGGCGAGATTTGGATAGGTGCACTTCCAAAGGATCTTGTGTTCTCCCTCGTAAGATAAATTATTCAGCTGACGAAGCGATTCCACAGCATCGTAGAGATCGACGAACTCCGAATAGGCCTCAATCGCGCTCTTACCCGGCTGACTTTGTTGTTCGATTGACCCGGCATCAAAGCGAATAGCGACTTCGAGCGACTGCGTCAGATAAGGCACATCAACGATTACGTATTCGCGATCATATATATTGTCGAAAGTACCGATGAGCCTGAGTGCAATGTGGACGTCATAGGTGCGGGTACCTGGCTCGAAGTTGATGGGAGCCTTCACCACGCCGAGCCGCATGGGCACCGGATTATCATTCAGGTCGAGAAAAAATATTTTGCGACGCTGCTCGTAGACGGCGTTGACTAGAAACGGCCGGCGATTGACGATGACGCTGATTACGTCGACTTGCCTGCCGTCGTTCGAACCGTCAGGATTGATGTTGGACATGATGGGAAAATGAAGCGCGTTGATTGACGCCTGCGGGTCGCAGGTGACCGTGAAATGGTAATCCAACTGACAACTCTTGTCCGGAAATATCGTGAACTCATCACGACGAGCGATCATAATAAGCGAACTCGGAAGCGCCTTGAGGCGATCGACCGTAGCGCCTAATCTGACATATTGTTCTCTCAAATCGAGCGCTGCGGTAACCAAATAGGTCAGGACGATGATCGCCAGTGGGATGACCCAAAACCATTCGGCATGCGCCTTAAGGCTATTGTCGACGAAGCCGCTCTTATCCAAAGAAACGCTTAGGAGTAATGTCGCAATATTGGTAAGCAACACGAAGATTACTGTTTTATACGCACTCATCGACAAGTCCCCATCGTCGCCACATGGCCACAAGCGGTGGCAAGACCACGCGCCGCCCAGCCAAGCCCTTCGTCGCTCGCGCCGTCTGCGGGCAGCCCTCTCGCAGCGGCCATGCGCACCGGAACAAAACCCAGCGCGGGCGCGCTCGTCAACCAGGGCGTGCACCGGAAGTCTATACGTTCCTGATCTTTTCCGACAGTGGCATACTCCAATTATTCTTATGGAATTGATCCGCAACGTTCCCTGCGAAGTGTTTTGAATGGTGCTTAGCGCGCTGAACTGGCTTATCGCACGCCCGATCGCTCATCGCGGCCTGCATGACGCAGCGAGCGGCGTGATCGAGAACACCGCTGCTGCCGTGAGCGCAGCGATGACAGCGGGCTACGGCATCGAGGTCGATCTGCATATCACCGCCGACGGCGAAGCGATGGTGCATCACGACGATGTGCTCGGCCGCCTCACGGAAGGCGAGGGCCGGATCGATGCCTTAAGTGCTGCCGCCCTCAAGCGTGTCCCATTCCGCGGCGGCAGCGGCGATCCCATGATGACGCTCGGTGATCTCTGCGACCTCGTTGCCGGCCGCGCTCCCCTGCTCCTCGAACTCCGAAGCCGGTTCGACAGCGACATCCGCCTCCCGATCCGTGTAGCAGCAATCGTCGCCGGATATGGCGGTCCCGTTGCGGCGATGTCGTTCGACCCGATGCAACTGAGGGTTCTAAGGTACAAGAGTCCCAGTTTGCCGCGTGGATTTCTTGCAATTCAGTACCGACCACACCCCTACTACGATCAAATGCCAACTTGGCTGAGTTATAGCATGGGTTCCCTGCTGCCGGCCTTGATAGCGCAACCGCAATTCGTCGCTTATGGCGTTGCCGGACTGCCCGCATTCGCACCGCTGTTCGCGCGCCGGGTCTTGGGTTTGCCGCTTTTGACCTGGACGGTCCAGACGCCGAGCGAGCGGCAACGCGCGGAACGCTGGGCCGACCAGATGATTTTCGAAGGTTTTAGGCCATGAGCGACGTGCAAGGCCAACCGCTGCCGGATGATGAGCGAGACGGCGAAGAGCTGCGCGTCCACGCGGTCGGCGCCATCGCCCAGGTGCCGGCGGCGCAGTGGGATGCCTGCGCCAACCCGGCGCCGCGTCCCGCGAAGGCCGCAAACGCGATTGCGCCGTCACTGCAAGCCGGGCATGAGCAATCCGAAGTTAAAAAAGCAGATGAGGAAAACGTCTATAACCCTTTCATATCCCATGATTTCCTGTGGGCGTTGGAGGAGTCGGGCTCGGTCGGCGGGCGCTCCGGCTGGGAGGCCCAGCACCTCGTCGTCAAGACCGCCGACGGTGCCGCACTCGCCACCGCGCCCTGCTACGTCAAAAGCCATTCGCGCGGGGAATATGTGTTCGACCGCGGCTGGGCCGAGGCCTATGAGCGCGCCGGCGGCGACTATTATCCAAAACTGCAGGTCGCGGTGCCGTTCACGCCGGCGACCGGACGCCGGCTCCTGGTCAAGCCGGGCCCGCACGCCGACGTCGCCCGCGAAGCGCTGGCCTCAGGCTTGATCGAGCTTTGCCGGCTCGACGAGGCATCCGGCGTTCACGTCACCTTCGCCACCGAGCCGGAATTCCAGTTCCTCGGCGATCACGGCTTTCTGCAGCGCACCGACCAGCAATTCCACTGGGAAAATTCCGGCTATGCCGCGTTCGACGAATTCCTCGCCGCGCTTTCGGCGCGCAAGCGCAAGACCATCCGCCGCGAGCGGCGCGATGCGTTGGCGAACGGCGTCACGGTGCACTGGCTCAGCGGCAGCGAGCTCACCGAAGAGGTGTGGGACGCATTCTTCGATTTCTACATGGAAACCGGCTCGCGCAAATGGGGCCGGCCCTATCTGACCCGCGAATTCTATTCGCTGGCCGGCGAAAAGATGCGCGACCGCATCGTGCTGATGATGGCCAAGCGCGCCGGGCGCTGGATCGCCGGCGCCATCAACTTCATCGGCTCGCACACCTTGTTCGGCCGGCACTGGGGCGCCGTCGAGCATCACCCGTTCCTGCATTTCGAGCTGTGCTACTATCAGGCGATCGATTATGCGATCGCCCACAAGCTCAAGACCGTCGAGGCCGGCGCCCAGGGCGAGCACAAGATCGCCCGCGGCTATATGCCGAAGACCACCCATTCGGCGCATTACATTGCCGACCCGGCGTTGCGCCGCGCCATCGCCGAGTATCTGGTGCGCGAGCGCGCTTATGTGGCCGCGGCCGGCGCCGAGATGGCGACGATGGCGCCGTACCGCAAGGATCTGGTGCTCGATCCCGAATGATTTTGCTGCGCGAGCCGCGGAGGGCGCGATATGCCGAGCTACGACCCGAACAACATCTTTGCCAAAATTCTGCGCGGCGAACTGCCGGCCCACAAAGTCTACGAGGACGATAACGCAATAGCCTTCCTCGACATCATGCCGCAGGCGACGGGCCATACGCTGGTGGTGCCCAAATCCCCTGCCCGCACCATCCTCGACATCGCCCCGGACGATCTCGCCCATGCCATCAAGGTGGCGCAGAAGATCGCCAAGGCGGCGGTGCCGGTTTTTGCCGCCGACGGCGTGACCGTCATCCAGTTCAACGAGCCGGCCAGCGGCCAGACCGTGTTTCACCTGCACATTCACGTCATTCCGCGCAAAGACGGCGTGCCGCTGCGGCCGCACGGCAGCTACAAGGAAGAGCAGAGCGTGTTGGCGGATCAGGCGAAGAAGCTCGCCGCTGCGCTCAAAGGGGCGTGACCGTCAGCCCATGCGGCCGCGGGAGACGCGCTCGATCTCGGCGCGGACCAGGCGCTCCACCATGCCGGGGAGATTGTCGTCGAGCCAGGCTTTGAGCATCGGGCGCAGCATTTCGCGCACCAGATCCTCGAGCGTGCGGGCGTTCTGCACCAGCACGGTTTGGGCGAGCGTATTGAAGGCGGAATCGACCGCCGCACTGGTCGAGCTTGACAGGAGCTGGCTGCGCTCATCGGCGTGGCTGTCGTCGTAGGCTCGGCGCGGCTCGGGCATGGGGGGAGCGGGTTTTTCGTCTTCGTAGCTGACGTCGAAACTGCCGTCGATGGTACGGAATTGCGGCGCGGGATTCGCCGGGGGTGGCGCCGGCGTCGCCATTTGTTCGGTGAGATCGAGGATATCGGCGGATTGATCCTCGGCGTCTGCCACCGGTTCGGGATCCGCAGCGACCGCTTCGTCGTCGAGGCTCGGCTCCGGTGGCGCCACCCGTGCCGAAGGCGGTGGTGGTGGCGGCGCTGGCCGGGCGGCCGGCGCGGGCGCCGCCGCCTGCGGCGGCTCCGCCGGGCGTGGCGCGGTTTTGCTGGCGTCGTCGTCGGCGATGATACGGCGTATGGAGGCGAGAATTTCCTCCATCGACGGTTCCTGCGATTTCGCCGGTTGCGTCATGCGCGCATCCTCGCCCGTTCGCTGTCGCCCCCCAAACACCGACCGCCGCAAAACCCGGCGCAGCGGTGGCGAATCACCGGCGGCAAGTATGGAACGCCGTCGCCGATTATGTCATGCCGAGAATCGAAGGCAAACAACGATTTGTGGACATCGTAGCGCGGCCGCTTCGCGGCTCGCGCGGCAACCGGGCGTTGGCTATCGGCCGTCGGGGATACGGACGCCGATCCAGGCATCGCGCACTTGTTGATAATGCACCTGCGGATCGTAGATCGTCACGTTCAGCCCAAGCCGCGGCATCGACAGCCCGCCGACCGCCGCCAGCAACGTATAGGACGCCACCACGCGATCGTGCTGCGCGGTGACCAGCGCGACGCGGGCATTGACCAGTTCCTGCTGGGCGTTGAGCACGTCGAGCGTGGTGCGCTGGCCGACGCGGGCTTCCTCGCGCACGCCGTTGAGCGCGATCTCGGCGGCGTTGACTTGCGCCGTGGTCGACTCGATCTCGGCCTTGGCGGCGTCGAGCTGGCCCCAGCTCTGCACCACCGTGGCGCGGGCCTGGTCGCGGTTGATGTCGAGATTGAGCCGCTGCTGGCCCAGCGTCTCCTTGGACTGCCGGATGGTGGAGAACTCGCCGCCGCCCTGATAGAGCGGAACCGTGAGCGTGCCGACGATCGAGGCCAAGGTCTGCTTGTTGATGGCGGCGGTCGGCTCGTAGTTCTTCGACGCCGTCGCCGCCACCGAGAGATTGGGATAGAGCGCGCCCTCGCTGACCTTGACGGCGAGCTCGGCGACGTCGACGCCGTACATCGCCGCCAGCACCGTGGGGCTCAGCTGCTCGCCGTCGACGATCGCCCGCGGCAGCGTGGTCGGCGACAGCCGGTCGACCGGCGTGCCGGGCGCGAGCTTGCCGGCATCGACGCCGATGACGCGCCGATAGTTCGCCTCCGAGGTCACCTCGTTGGACTGCGCGACGAGGAGCTGCGATCGTCCGGCGGCGAGCCGCGATTCCGCCTGGGCCACGTCGGTGCGCGTCACCTCGCCGACATTGAAGCGGTCGCGGGTCTGTTTCAGTTGCTCGGTGAGCACTTCGACGTTGCGCCGGTTGAGCTCGAGGATCGCCTGGTCGCGCAGCAAATTCATGTACGAGGTCGCGGCGTCGAGCAGCACCTGCTGCTCGGTGACGCGCAAGGTCTCGCGCGCGCCCATGACCTGGCTCTCGGCCTGGCGGACTTTGTTGGCGGTCTGATTGCCGTTGTACAGCGTCTGCGTCGCGGTCGCGGCAATGCCGCGCTGTTCAAAGGGGGCGGCGATGTTGGAGTAGACGACGCTGTTCGGAAACACCTGTTGATTGACCGTGTGCGCCAGCGTGCTCGAATAATCGTAGCCGCCGTTGACGGTCGCGGTGAGCTTCGGCCGATAGCCGGACAAAGCCTGCGGAACGTTCTCGTCGGTGGCGCGCAAGGACGCGCGCTGGGCGTTGAGCGACGGATTGTTCTGATAGGCCTGCACCAGGGCCCATTCCAGCGTGTCGGCAGCTGCGCCGGCGCCACTCACGCCGAGCACGACACCTGCCAGAGCGAGGTTTGCTATGGGCCGAAAAAACTGCGCCCGTAGTCCTCTGCGACTCATGACCTGCACGACGCTCCCCGTGCCACCCCTCCGGCTTCGCCCGGCAGACTGTCCGCCTCGACAACGGCCGACGCCCCTGCCGCCAACACGGCGGAAGAAGTGGAACACGGAACACTATGCGGCCGGATTGCAAGGTAAAACCCCTGCAGAGGGGACAACTTACAGAATTCCGGGAGTTGGCACATAAGCGCCACAGGTGGTGACCCGCCTCGGACACGGAGGACGCGAAATCGGCCGGACGGGTCGTCGGTTTGGCGCGCGCTATGCCCTAAAAGACGAAGGCCGGCGGCGCCACAAAGCCCGGCAGGATGGACGCCGCCGCGTCGAATACCGGACGGCCGACCAATTGGCCTTCGATCAGCCGGTAGATCATCGCCTTGCCGGTCGGCCCACGGCCGAAAATGCAGGCGAGCCTGCCGTCCGGCTTCAGTTGGCGGCCAAGGGTCTCAGGCACGACCTCGGTGGCGCCGTTGAGCAGGATGACGTCGTAGGGCGCCGCCGCCGGCCAGCCGGCCGTCAATGGCGCGATCGCGACCGTCGCCCGACCACCACTGGTCGCGGCCAGCTCGTCTTTCGCCTGCCGCGCCAGCGCTTCGTCCTCCTCCAGCGCCACCACCGCGCCGGCGAGCCGGGCCAGGACCGCCGACGAATAGCCGGTGCCGCAGCCGACATCGAGCACGTGGTCGCCGCTCTTCACCCGCGCCGCCTGGATCAGCTTGGCGAGCACCATCGGCTTGAGCAGCAGGCGGCCGTCGCCGATGGCGATGTCGCCGTCGCGATAGGCCTGCTCGGCAAGCGGCTGCGGCACGAAACGCTCGCGCGGCACCGCCAGCATGGCGGCGATCAGGTCGAGATCGGTGATGCCGGCGGTGCGGACCTGGCCATCGACCATCATCCGGCGCGCGGTTGCCGTGTCGAACATGATTGCGGTTCCCATATTGGCCGGGCGCCGTTGTGCGGCAGGGCCTGGCAAAACGCAAGTTTCGGCTGCGACAATGGCGCTGTGGCGGCGCGGCGGCGCGGCGGCGTTAAGGTTCACTTGCGACTCTTGGCCGTAGCGTTGCCGCCGCAGGGGCGTTCCTCTATAGAGCGGAGCATTATTACGGGGGACCGGTCGCAACCACGCCGGACCCTTTTCATGGCCACGTGGCGGAGTGGTTACGCAACGGTCTGCAAAACCGTGTACCCCGGTTCAATTCCGGGCGTGGCCTCCAACCTTCGCTCGCGCAGCGAGTGAAGGTTGCCCGCCGAGGCTTTAGGCGAAGGCGGGCCCAAGCCAGCCCAGACAAACCAAGACAAACACACCGAATTTCCGCCGCTTTGCGGCTTTCAATGCCCGCCCGGCTTTGTTATACGCGTCGCGCGCACGCGAGCACTGTTCCCCGGTAGCTCAGCGGTAGAGCAACCGGCTGTTAACCGGTTGGTCGCTGGTTCGAATCCGGCCCGGGGAGCCAATAAAATCAATAACTTAGAAAACATTTCGTTGGACGAAATCAGCACTAATCGGCTTGGGGCCACGGCGGGGGCCACATCGCAGAATTGACCAACTGGAATGGAAGATTCAGCGACCGACCAAGACTTCCGAGAGATCGCTCACAGCGGCGGGAAGATCATCTTCCGCATCGTTTCTGAAGCGGACGGCCGACGCGGCTACCAAGTGACCTTCACCGGGTCACGGCCGGTGCCAATGGCCATGTTCGCAATTTACGCACTTCCTCAAGGAATCCCCGTGGCCAATCTACCGCTCGGAGGAATTGGATCGCCTTGGCCCGCGCCACCCTTTCCCGGGTGTATCCCTGTTTTTATTTCGTCCGATAGCGAGGGACTGTTCGGTCACGAGTGTCCACGCTGCCACGGTTATTGGCGCAGCCGTGGGCAGGCGAGCGTTTGCGCTTATTGCGCCTTGCGCGGAGAGTCATTCCAATTTCTAACAGCGGCCCAAGTTACCTACGTTGAGCATTATGCCGAAGTTCTGGCGACCGGCTTGAACAGTATCGCTCCCGGTGAACAGAAAGAAGTTGACATCGACATGGACGCCATTGTCGACGCCGGCGCCGACATTCCAAAGCCGCCTTTCTATTATCCGGGAACCAGCCAACAGACCCGCTTCAACTGCGTGCGCTGTGACACGAAAAATGATATCCGAGGCCGCTTCGGATATTGCTGCGCATGTGGGTGTCGAAATAATCTTGCCGAACTGCGTTTGCAAATCGACACCATACGATGTGATTTAAACGAAACACGCGTGGCACCGGAAGAAGCCGTAAAGAGGATCGTATCGGCCTTCGACGCATGTTGCCGCGACTTTGTCGCCCAATTAGCTACGCTGCCTATGCGCAGTCGACGGCGGGAAGCCCTACAACAATTGCTTTTCCACGGCATTGATGCACCCGCCGAATTGCTAAGGCGAGCCTTCGATGTTGATATACTTCGAGGTCTCGATGCCGATCTTAACTTCCTACAGATGATGTTTCAGCGACGCCACGTATACGAACACGAAGCTTGCGTTGCCACACGCAAATACATTACTGACAGCGGGGATACCGCGGTCAAGGAAGGTGCGTTAATACGGGAAACGCGTGAAAATGCGCACCGGCTTGCGGGGTGCGCGGTTCGAATCGCTACCAACCTTGACGCTGGATTCTCCGAAATACTTCCCGGCAGTTTGAAAACGTAATCGCTTCAAATCCCCAACGGCCTTTGGCTGCTAGTGTTGCGCGCTTGGTTCGCGACGCACGCGGCTACCCCCGCAATAACGTTCGCCACGTCATCGTGCCCGGCCGGCGGGTGGTCAATCGTATCTTTGCCGCCGCGCGACGTTCGGCGTTCCAGCGCCGCGAGCTGATTAATCGAGCGCGTGTTATCGAGCAGGCGGATTGAGCGCGAATTCAGTTTCGGCAGCAAATCCGTGTATAGGGCGTTTTTTGGTTGCTTGCTCGGCTCGTACTGAATCCCGCGCTTTCCGTCTCGCTTCCGCCGACTCGGCATAAATCTCTTCGGCGACGCTCGATTGAGACAGCCGCAGCAATTCTGCGAACGGTGCGTTCGGCCGGCAAGAGCGGCACGACAGCGACGGAATTAAACTCGTGATCGCGGCGTCGGGCTGCCGATCGAGCAAGCGCAGGTCAATGCTCCGTGTGGTGCGCAGGCCGGGCAGCGTACCCACACGAACCAATGCCCGGCCGTGATAGTTGCGCCGATCGTCGGCGCAGTGACGCCACGCCAGGAAGTTTCCGGCGCGTAAACGGTTCTAAAAAAGACAGCCAGATGACGCCGGATCGAACACCGCGATTGCGCAAACGGCGAGAATGAGCTCGCCCGGCGCCTAGCTGCCCCAGGTCAGCGTCATTCCCACATCGCCGGGCATACCTCCCGGAAAGTCGATAATCTGACATTTCAGCCGGTAGCCGCGCGGTTTCAGATGGTTTTGCCAAAACTCGAACAGCTCTTTAGGCAATCCGGTCAACGTGCTCTCCCAACCGGCCTCCTGCTGATTGATGGCGCGGCCACGGTCGGTGAAGAGCGCACTGGGGAAACGGCCGACGAACACCTCGGTCATACCGTTATTGGCGGCGCGTTGGATGATCGCCGCCGCGCGCTTCATGCGCTCGTCATCAGAAACGCCGGATGGCTTGGACAACTGTTCCAACAGCGCCTTCTTTTCGGCCTCCTCGGCAGATTTGGCCCGCAACGCGTCGGATGCCTTCGCCGCTTCGCGCTGAGCGATTTGCTTCATCAGGTCCTTAGCCGTGGGCATAGCGTCCAACGGATTGATTTGCGCAGCCATCGCAGTGCTCCTCGTCCATCGGTGTCACTGCACTTTACCTCCGACAGGGTGGCAACCAAAGGCCCTTGTGAAGGCTTGCGCGGTGGAGGAAGCTGGTACACGGCTGACTGCCAGGAGCTTGGCGACAAAGGGCCAAGGCCGCGATCGGTGCGCGCGTTGCCGAGCGGCGATATTTTCGGAGTTTTGCAATGCGTATTTGGCGTCGTCGCCACGCCCGCTAACGACAGGAGGTTTGGCTATGGCCAAGAAGAATAAGGCGGCCGAGGCGGATCAGCCGGAGAAAATGAAGCGAAAAGTTTACGAAGAGCGGTTGCGCAAGCTTCAGGTCGAGCTCTGCTACTTGCAGGAATGGGTCAAATCAACCGGCGCCCGCATCATCATCGTGTTCGAGGGCCGCGACGCCGCCGGCAAGGGCGGCACCATAAAGGCGCTCACCGAGCGGGTCAGCCCGCGGGTGTTTCGCGTGGTGGCGCTGCCGGCGCCTTCGGACCGTGAAAAGTCGCAAATGTTCATCCAGCGCTATATCGAGCGCTTCCCCGCCGCAGGCGAGATCATCATCTTCGATCGCAGCTGGTACAACCGCGCCGGCGTCGAATACGTGCTGGATTTTGCCACCAAGGAGCAGCATAGGCAGTTCCTGGAGAATTGTCCGATCGTCGAGAAGTACATCGTCGATGCCGGCATCATCTTGATCAAGGTATGGCTGGAGGTCGGGCAGGAGGAGCAGGAAAAGCGCTTCCTCAAGCGTATTAGCGATCCAATGCGGCAATGGAAGCTGAGCCCGATGGATGTCGAATCCTACCGACGCTGGTACGACTTTTCCAAGGCCCGCGATCTGATGCTGGAGGCAACCGATAGCAAGCACGCGCCGTGGGTCATCGTGCGCTCCGACGATAAACGCCGCGGCCGGCTTAACTGCATTGCACATGTTCTGGCGGCGATACCGTATAAAAAAGTCCCGCGGCGAAAGGTCGAGCTACCGAAACGCGCCACCAAGGACCGCTACGACGATCTGGCATCTCTTAAGAACCGGCATTTTGTTAAAAGCAGATATTGAAATGCAGCGGCAAGATTCGAGCCGGGGCGGTTGTCTGCCGAACAGTCAACGTATTTTTCGTTTTCATAGCGCAAGAGCAACTTGTACTGCACCACCCTCTCGCTTTGTGCTGACGGCAAGCCCGCACTTGCCGAACAGCTTCAACATCGGCGCATTGCTCGGCAGGACGTCGGCTATGAATTGCTTAAGGCCCGCCGCGCGGGCGATGGCAACAAGGTGACGTAACAGCGCCGCGCCTATCGCCTGGCCTTGATACTCATCGACGACGGCGAACGCCAGCTCTGCCGTTCCAGGCTGCACCACGATATAGCGCCCGCCGCCCACGATGCTGCCGCCCCCAGGCTGATCGACCACCGCGACCAAGGCGACGTGATTGACGAAATCGACATCGCTAAAGAACGCGATCTCCTTGTCGGTGAACTCGCGCTTGGGCCCAAAGAACCTTCGGTAAAACGACTCCTTGCTGATATGCCCAACGGCGGCCAAGAGTTGCTCCTGGTCGGCTTGCCGCAGAGATCGTATCTCGATTGGAGAACCGTCACGCATCAGCTCGCGCGCGGAATAGTAGGCGGCATCTACCATTTGAGGTCCTGTAAACTCGGAGAGCTTCGAAATACGCTCTTAACCTCGTTGTTGATTTTGCGATTGATATTCGCGACTTGGCGTACTCGATCGCTATGAGCTCTTCCCGCCCGTGAGTTCAAGAGTCACGAGTCTGGCGAGCAGAGTTGCCGGATAAAGTTGGCCGATCACAGCTTCGAGATTTGCCAGGCCGCGGGCGTAGGGATGTAAGGGCACGATGTCGCCATAGCCTATGGTCGTCAGGGTCACGAAGCTGAAATAGATCAAGTTTCCGGCGATGGCGAAATTGCCATGCTGCGTCTCAAGGCCCTTGAACGCCTCGGATACGTTAAGGGCCACCAGCCCGAACAACGCCACGAAGGTCAGTCCAATGGTGAGATAGAGAAGAACGCCGCCGACGATGCGATGGAAGGTCACCTTTCCGGGGCCGAACACCGCGCGCGCAACGACCGCGCTGAGCGTTATGCCGGCAATGAGCCAGGCGATGGCATCAAGGTAAGCGTCGGCGACGGTGGACTGACGAAACTCCATTTCGGAAGCAATCACGATGAGGATAATGGCGCATACAATTGACCCCGCAGCCACCAAATTGGCCGCAAGCATGAAGGCCGCCGGAATGAGCACGCAGCCGAATATCAAACCGAAGTAGCGTCCCGCTATGATGCCGTTCGCCTGCAGCGGCGCCACCACGAATACCAGCAACGAGAGCAAGATCGTCAGCGTCGTCAGTAATTTATCGTTGAGTGCTGGATCTTGCAGCCGACGTAGACGGGAGCTCAGACTTTTCATTTGGGCACGCTGCTTACAAGATCGCAACGCTCCGATCGGCGGAGACGTTCATGTCAATGGCCGCTAAAGACAAGATTCTGGAAAGGCAGCACCAGAGCCTGCAGCCTCAGAATCAAGGCGTGCACCAGCGCGAGCGCATCCACGACGTGGAGCACCACCGCCCGCAGCGCACCCGTGTCTTTGGCGACGATCTCGTCGTGGTTGTTGGAATAGGCGTTGGCGATGCAGGCGCTGCCTGGAGTCACCCCGTCGAGGCCGCCGGCATAGAGCGGCTCGAGAAAGACCAGAAGCGTGCCCGGACGTGATACCTGCTGGACGTCGACAAGCTGCTCGCCGCCGCGGAATTGACCGGCGGCGATGTAATCCTGCACCGATGTGACCACCATCGGAATGACGGTCCACGGTTTCGACACGCAGGTCACCTCGGCGCTCATGCCGACTTTCATGATCTGCGCCTCGATCTGGTCGAAGCCGGCCTGAAGCGATCGCTCGCCCGCGCCTTGCGGGATCAGCACGCCAGCCGGCCGCATCAGCGGATTGACCACGTCGCCCACCCGAAGCACGAACTGCTCGACGCGTCCGCTTACGCCGGCGCGGACGACCGTCTTTCTCAAGTCGGCCTCGGCCTGCGACAGGTCGGCTTCGGCACCGGCCTTCTGGGCCGGGAACACACTTGCGATCCGCTCTTCGATGCCCTGCTTGGTGGCGGTGGCAGCCTCGATCTCGCCGAGCTGCCCCTCCGCGCGCACCTCCAGCCGCTCGATCTCACGCGCCGCAACGTTTCCTGGATCGCGGCGCTGCAGCTCGCGCTTGGTTTCCAGCTCATCCAAGGTCTGCTGGTGCGCGCTCAAAGCCTCCTGGATTTGGCCTTCGGCTTTTCTCAGATCCGCCTGCGCGACGGTCATTTCCGCGCCGATTTCCGCAATCTTGTGCCGCGCGCCGTCGACCGCGGCCTGCTGCTTCGAGCTGTCCAGCCTGAAGATCGGCTCGCCTTGCTTGATGGGCCCGCTGACGCCGACGTAAACCTCGGCAACGCGGCCGTTGATTTCAGGAACGATCGGCACGGTCCTGAAGAAAAGCGTGACGTTGCTGGTGGAAGGATGATTATAAAAAATCGTGGTGATCAGACAGACCGTGAGGATCACACAAGCCGTAATCCCCCACCGCAGTTCGAACCAGACGGAGTAGAGGGTTATCTCCTTGCCGAACCGCTTGCCCTGCCAATAGCGGCGATAAAGATAGTCCGGAACGATCGTCAGAAGCGAACAGAACATGAGCTCAAGCATGGTCAAGCTCCTTTTCGTTCGTTCGACTGGTCTGCGGCATTAACGGCCGCGTCGGTGGGCCGTCACTTTTCTTGGCTCCGGCATGGGCTTCCGCGGCAGGCTTGTCGCTCCGTTCGGCCGCATCGGGCGAATTTTCCGCCGCGCCCTCGCCCGGCTTGATCCCGGCCATTCTCTCAACCGACCCGGCGATCCGGCCCAACATCGTGCCGAAATCCGGCAAGTCGATCAGCGCCAACAGCAGGCCCGCAACCCAGAAAATGTGCTGGTGGGTGAACAGCGCGATGAGGCCGAGAACGGCGACGATCTCGAACTGCAGCTTATGCGTCCGGTGCGCCATGCGCTCCGGCAACGTGTGCAGGCGAAGAAACAAAATTCCGAAGCCCAGGACCGAAAGCAGCAGCACAATGGCCATGATGACCATCAGCACATCTGTTTCACCCGGAGGGGTTATGAAGGACGGCAGGTGGTGGGATGCAGCGGGATTAAGTGACTCTGCCATACCGCACTCCTATCGAGGACCCACGATCGAAGGGTACCGTCGCGGAGGATAGACCCTCCCCGGCCGAGGGGCGATAGTGATTTTACTCCCATGCCCTTGAATGCTGCCGTCAAAAGCAGTTAGCTCGGCCACAATTGGCTGGAAAGCGACGGCAATTCTGTTCAAATTGTGCGATGATCCAAGTTTGACGACAAGCCTGCAGAGGCTTCCTCCATACGACGGGAGGCATTATGACTCCCTTGGTTCAGGAAATTCGGCATAGCCCTTTGCTGTGGCTGCTGGCGCTGGTGCCGGTGGTGCTGATTGCACAAATCATCGCGCCCGAAGCGCATACGCTTCTGTTCGTTCTTTCCGTGCTGGCCATCGTGCCGTTGGCGGCGTTGCTCAGCCGCGCGACCGAATCTGTCGCCGCCAAGACCGGCGACATGATCGGCGGCCTGCTCAATGCGACGCTCGGCAATCTGACCGAATTGATCATCACGCTCGCCGCGCTGCGCGCCGGGCAATATGTGCTGGTCAAGGCCTCCATCGCCGGAGCCATCGTCACCAACACGCTCTTCATGCTGGGCGTGTCGTTTCTGCTCGGCGGCCTCAAGCATCACGTGCAGGAATACAACAGGAACGGCGCGCGTTTGCAGGCGGGGCTGCTGTTCGTGGCGACCGTGGCGATGCTCGTCCCGTCGGTGCTCGCCGATACCGACACGGCCGGCCCGACCGTGCATATCACCCAAGCCTTGAGCGTGGGTTTGTCCGTGCTGCTCATCGGCCTTTACGGCCTGGGATTGATCTTCACGCTGGGCACGCACCGCGAGTTCTTTGCCAGCGCGGCGCACGCCGAGTCCGACGAGGCAGTGTGGCCGTTGACCTTGGCGCTTGCGACGCTCGCGGCGGTGACTGTCCTGGTGGCGCTGGTGAGCGAGGTCTTCGTCGAGTCGGTGCAGCAGGCGGCGACGTCGCTCGGCATCGCGCCGGCGTTTGTCGGCTTCATCATCGTGGCGCTGGTGGGGGGAGCGGCCGAAATGGTGTCGGCTTTCGCCGCCGCGCGCAAGGACAGGTTGGATTTGAGCGTCGGCATCGCGTTGGGCAGTGCGGCTCAGATTGCGCTGTTCGTCGCCCCGGTGCTGGTGCTCGCCAGCTACGTCATCGCTCCGGCGCCGATGGATCTGCAGTTTTGGCCGGCCGCGGTGGTGATGATGCTGATCGCCACCATGGTCGCCGCCCTGGTCACCAATGCCGGCCGTTCGGCCTGGTTCGTCGGCGCGCTGGTCACGATCGTCTACATGATTTTCGCGCTGACGCTTTACCTGATGCCGCCTCGGGTGCCGTAATTTTCGCCGCTTGCGTCGCGCACGTTTAGTCCGCCTTCGCCACCGTGCTGCGATCCTTCCAGTCGACCCAATCCACCGCGTGGGTCTTGAGATAGCCGCCGATAGCGGCGTCGATGGTCGGAAAGAAAAATCCTTCGCCGATTTGCGAGAACAGCCCGAAGCGCCTGAGCTTATCCTTCACCGGATCCTTGAGCTCGGCGAAGGCCAGCTCGATCCCGGCGTCATGCAACACGCCGTCCAATTCCGCCAAGGCATCGGCTGCGGTCACGTCGACGCTGGTGACCGGTTGGGCCGTGACCACCAGCCAGCGCACCGGACCGGCCGCCTTGGCCACCGCATCAAGCGCGCGTTCCTTGAAGAGCTCGGCATTGGCGAAGAACAACGGCGCGTCCCAGCGAAACAACACCAAGCCGGGAATCTGTCGGGCGCCGGGATAGCGGGTGACGTCGTGATAGCCCTCGACGCCGTCGGCGCGGCCCAACACCGCGGAGTACGGACGCCAGCCGTCCCACAAAAACTCGATGATGGCGATGACGATGGCGATGCCGATGCCCGGGATCGCGCCAAATACCGCGACGCCGGCAAAGCAGACGATGGACAGCCAGAACTCCCAGGCCTGAATTTGAAAAATTCGCTTCAGATCGGCGATTTCGAACAGGCCGATGGCGGAGGCGATAACGACTGCGGCCAAGGCGGCCGAGGGCAGATTGCGCAGCAGGCCGGGCGCAAACATCAAGAGCGCAGCGACGGCGAGCGCACCGACCACGCCCGTCAATTGCGTCCGCGCACCGGATGCTTCGGCTACGGGCGTGCGCGAGGAACTGCTGCTGATCGGAAAGCCTTGGAAGAATCCGGCGGCGAGGTTCGCCGCTCCAAGCCCTACCATCTCCTGATTGGGATCCACGGGCGTCCCGAGGCGCGCCGCGTAAGCGCGCGACAGCACGCTGGTGTCGGCGAACGACACGACCGCAACAGCGGCGCCGCCGATCAGAATCGGAACTACGTCCTCATAGCCGATCCACGGGATCGCAAATGCCGGCAGGCCTTGCGGCAGCGGGCCGAGCACCGAGACGCCGGCGCGCGCCGCCAAGTCGAACAGGCCGACGATCACGGTCGCGCCGACGACGGCAATCAATATGCCGGGTATCCGTTTGTTGCCCTTGAGCAGCAGGATTATCGCCAACGTACCGGCACCGATCGCGAACGCGGTCCAGTTTGCCTTTCCGCTTAGAACTGCTTTGGCGATGGTCCACAGCTCGCGCAGCGGGCCGGTGTCGTCGACCTTGAAGCCGAGAAATTTGGGCAGCTGGCTGATCAGCACCGTCAAGGCGATGCCATTCATGTAGCCGTAGCGGATCGGCTTCGACAGCAGTTCCGTGATGAAGCCAAGGCGCGCAACGCCGGCCAAAATGCACGCGACGCCCGACACGACCGCCATCGCGCCGGCGAGCGCCACGGCGCGCTGTGCGTCGCCGCCCGACAGCGGCAGGACGACGCCGAGTATGACGGCCGCAAGCGAAGAGTCCGGCCCCAGCACCAGAATGCGGCTGGGACCGAACATGGCGTAGGCCAGGAGCGGCACGATGGTGGCGTAGAGACCGTAGATTCCCGGCACACCCGATGCCACCGCATAGGCGATGCCGACCGGAACCAACATGGTCGCCAACACGATGCCGGCGACAATGTCGTGCGACAGCCACGCCGCCCGATAGTGGCGCAGCGTCAACAGCCCCGGCAACCAGCGGATCCAACCGATCCGATCGGGCGCTGCAGAGGTCGTCGCGCGGTCCATCCCTAAGCGGTCAGCGCTGCAAGCTCATCCCGCGAGGAACTTGCGCGCCCGATGCGAGCCAGCGCCGATAGCTCTCGAATTTCAGCCCGAGCTTGTCGTAGTACACTTGCAGATAGCCGTCAGGGCCGCGGACGACCGCTTCCGGCATGACCTGCTGCACCTCCTGCGCCATGACGCCCACAAAAGCCCTGTCGCTGCCGTTGTAGCTGAAGCGATAGAAGCCGAGGCCGTCGTCGAGATAGCCGAGCAGCGCGATATCGTGCTTGAGCATGATATCGGATCGACGTCCGCCACCGCCGCGACCGCCACCGCCGCCGCCGCGAGCGCCACCGCCACCGCCGCGCATGCCGCCGCCGCCGCCACGCATGCCGCCACCGCCATGCGCCCTCATCGCTCCGCCGCCGCCACCGCCGCGGTGAGCAACGCGGGCGCCGCCGCCGCCCCCGCCCCGGCTCGGTCGCTGCGCCGCGTGATGCCGCTGGCCGCCGCCTGACGGACGGTTGCCGGCGCTCGGACGATTGCCGCCGCTCGGACGGTTTCCTGCACTTGGTCTGTTACCCGCGCCGGCACTCGGACGGTTCGCCGGACGATTTTGGCCGGCATTGCCGCGGTTGCCGCCGCCGGGCTTGACCACCTGCTGACCGCCGCTGCCGCGGAAGTTCAGCTGTTGCGCACGATTGCCGCGATTGGCGGCAGCTTGCCGATGATGTCCGACATTGGGCCGCCAATTGGCGCCGGCGCCGCCGCCGGGCCGGCCGACATTGATGTTGTTGTTGTTCCAATTGAAATTGCCACCCCAGTAGTTTCCGCCGTGCCAGCGCCCGAGCGCGTAGCCGGCGCCGAAGGCAACGCCGGTGGCAAGCAGGCCGGCGCCGATATAGCCGGGCGCGGGCCAGTAATCCGGTGGATATTCGGGATACGGCCAATCGCCATAAACCACGCCGGGGTCATAGTACGGGACATACATCATGTCGGGGTCGGTCGGCTCGATGGCGATGTACTGCCTGTTGTTGACTTGCTGGACCGAGACTTTCTGTTCCTTGGTCGATTGCAGCTTGTTTTTGGCTTGCGCCTTGGTGCGCAAGCGCTGGATCGCGTCCATCACATCGGCTTGCTGGGCAACGACCGCGTCGCCGAGCTTCTGCGTCCAGTCGAGCTTCGAACTCATCAACTGCAGCACGTCCGGCGTGGCGACCAGGGATTTGATGCTGTCGTCCCATGGCTGCTTGTCGACCGCCGCCTTCAATGCATCGCCCTTGAGATTTTTGTTGCCTTCAAGCCAACGCTCGGCCTGCACGACGTCGAGCGGATAGACCGCGGCCATCAGCACCTGGGCGAGCAACGGATCCGGATAGAGCGCGATCGGCGCGACCAGCTGGTCGAGCTCGGCGGGCTTCAACAGTTGGGCACTGGATGCGGCGGCTGGCGGCGCGGAAGATTGCGCCATTGCCCCGGTAGGTACCAGGATGATTGCTGCCAATGCGAGCCACCGGATGGTCGACAAAAACATGGACGCCTCCCGTACTGCTTACACTTTATCTGCTTAGACTTTTGATGCGTCGTCTCGCCTCGTTGCTTATCGGCGGACATCGAGAGCGGCACGCCTACTCTCGTAGCGGCTCTTACTGGCCATCATTATTGCACCGGTCCCATGTTCAATCCAGTGCGGAATCGCCTCGGATCGGGCGACCATCCGGCCACAGCATAGCTCTCGCTTCTCTTCAAGCGTTCTGTATCGGAACGGGCAGATTGTACAATATGTTGATATTTTTATCTTGATATTTTTTCGGCAATCTCTCCGGCGGTAAAGCAATGAAATCAACGTCCTTGCTCGCTAGGACTCCTCCTGATCCTTGGGTGCCGTTGTCATCGCCGCGCTTACCCCGCAACGAGACGCGGATAAAATAAAACTCTATTGTCGCACACACCGGGACGAGACGATCATGAAAGCAAGAGAAGCCGAGGCCAGCCCGAACGCGGCAACTCATCCCCCGCTCATAAGCTTACGGGGAGAGCCCGATGCTTGATCAAATTGCCGAATGGATTTTGGCAATACCCAACAGCGTTCCGATCCTTCTCGGAGCCGAACCGCATAACGCCATGCTGGTTCGCGCAGCCGCGGCATTATTGCTGATCGTGTTCATCGTTTATTTGATCGCAATGCGACCTTTCCGCTCATTTTTCTCGACCATCGCGAACAAGATCCGCGGAACGGACAAGCGGAGTTGACGGGGTGGACGCGGCCGGTAGCGAGTTGACGATGGCACCCCGTTCGGTTCCTATATCGGATTGCGGGCCAGCTCTTGTAATTGATATCGTGGCGCTCGACCCGTCGGATATCTTTAGAGGAGCAAGCTACGTAAAGTCTTGATACCGCGATGTTCAAGGTAGAAAGCTCTGATGTGTCGTTACCACCGAAAATAGGGAGGTTATCGTGGTACGTCAGCAGACGGTTTCGATCATCTTGTCGGCAGGTGTCATTGTGCTTGGATTGTCTTTTACCGCCACGGCATTCGCGGCGACAAAGGGCAAGAAATTGACTTACGAGCAAGCATGGACGCATTGCAAAGCTTTGCTCGATAAGGAAAAGACTCCGGGAACTTCAACGATGTCGAATGAACGCATGGTGCGAGGCGGCGCCTGCATGAAACATTACGGCTACAGTTTGTGACCCCGACGCTGATCGCGCGATCTGACAGTCGATGGGTTGGATACCGCCATCTAAGCCCCGGTGAGGCTGTCTGGGCTCGGTTGAGGGGTTTGTATCAGCGCTAGACGGAACGGTCGGGAGCCAACAGCTCGTTTGACTTCGACCGTCTATAAGCCGTCGTCTGGCGGAGAATATGCCTTCGCGCGAAGGCCCGCCAGTTGCATCGGGAAAATTACAACCAAGAAGAGCGCTGGGTCGCAGCGGTTTTGTCGATTGCGTCGCGCGGCCGCGCTGACCGCAATCGCGCAATTTACGTATTCCTAACCATACGCGCGCAGCATCGTGGCGTCCTGCTACGAGGCTCGAATCATGGGTTACCTCTTGCCGCGTGCCATCATCGTGCTGATTGCCTGGGGCACGACGTGCCTGGTCATGAATACCTTCAGCAGCGTCGACCCGCTGGTGTTCTACATCGCCGGCGGCGTCTGGGCGTTCGTCGGCCTGATCTCGTTCGGCTATCTGCACAAGCTGCGGCGCGAAGAGGATGCGCAGTTTGCGCACGCGATCGCCCGCGCACGCGCGGCGGCTCAGAACGGCCAATCGTAGTCGCTGTTGAGGCGCGCCCTGCCCGGTCAGGCGCGCCCGGCGCGGTCAGGCACCGCGCCCCGCGCGGTTCCAGCCGCGGATGCGGTCGCCGTAGACCTCAAAACCGCTCGGCTGCACGATCACCGTGTCTTCCAGCTTGATAAAGCCGCGGCGCGGATGCTGCAGCGTGGTCTCGACCGAGACCACCATGCCGGTCTCCAGCGGCCGCGGCGCATCATAGGCGTCGTAGGGCACCGGGCCGGAATTGGTCAGCCGCGGCGCTTCGTGGCTCACCAGCCCCATGCCATGGGCGAGGAAATGGATGTGGTTGTGCAGCTTTGATTTGTGCAGCACGGCGTCGGCGGCCGCATAGATTTCGCTGCCCAAAGCGCCGGAGCGGATCGGCTGCATCGAGGCCTGCTCGATGGCTTCCACTTCGGCCAGCAGATCGACCAGCTCGGCATCGGGCTCGCCGGCGACCCCCATGCGCGCCACGTCGCCGATATAGCCGTGATAATTGCCGCCGGAATCGATCGACAGCACGTCGCCCTTCTCCCAGCGCTGGTCCGACGGCGCGCGGTTCAAACTCGATCCAGCCGCGATCAGGCAATAATCGAAGGTCAATCCGCGCTGCGTTTCCTCGCGGCGCAGCGCCTCGGTCAGCTCGTTCTTGGTGGCGCCGGGGCCAAAATTTTGAAACACCGCCGCCATGGAGTCGATCACGGCGTCGGAGGCGATTTTCAGCATTTCCAGCTCTTGCGGCGTCTTGCGGGCCCGCAAGCGCTCGAGCACGAACAGCGCATCGACGAGTTCGGCATTCGGCAAGGCTTTGCGCAAGACGGCAGCCGAATCGAGCGGGATGAACGCGGTCTCGACGCCGATGCGTTTGGCATTCGGCGCCAGCCGCCGCAGGTAATCGACGGCCTTCTCCATGACGTCGACCGCGCCCGAGCTTTTGGTGCTGACCTCCGAGACCCAGAACGGTTTTACCTCGTTCTGAAAGCCCTCCATGCGGTGACCGAAGAAGCCGGCCTTTTGCGGCGCGCCCTTTTGGTAGACGAGGACCGGCAGGTAGCGGCTCAGCCCCATCGCATCCATGGATTCGAAGAAGAAGGCGCGGTGCCCGCCGAGCAGGTACTGCACATTGTGCTTGGACGTCGCGACCAGAACATCGATGCCCGCTTCGTCCATCAGCCGGTCGAGCAGCGCGGTGTCGAACGGGGCGGTGTCTTGGCGCTTGGTGACGTCGAGCATGATCGTTCTCCAGGAATGCAACGGGGCAAGGCGCCACCCTATCAAATCCGCGCCGGCGGATGAACCCGTCCTGGATTGCCCGTGTTCGGCCCGGCGCGCGCTGCCCTTCAACCGTGGCAGCCGACCGCAACCGCCGATTGCGATGGCCAGGAGCGAATTTGGTTATGCGAAATTTACGGGAGACCGCCGCGGGCGTCTATGCGCTGCAATGCAATATGGATTTCTTTTCATCTTCCAGAAAGGTAATGGCGCCGCTATAGAGTAAAGTAGAAAACTATACCAGCGACGCAGAGATCGGCGCGCTCTAGAGGGAAGCCCGTGGAAACGAGCCGGTTAGGTCCGGGCCGAATGAGCCGTCGTGCCGTCCTGATCACTGCCGGTGTCGCAGGCTTAGCGGTCCTCGGCCTGTTCTATTGGTATTGGTCGCAGGGGCCCGACCCGGCCCACGCCGCGCGCCCGGCCCGCACCGCGGTGCCGGTCAGCGTCGCCACCGCCTCACGCCAGGACGTGCCGATTTTTCTCACCGGTCTCGGCACCGTGCAGGCGCTGTTCACCGTCGGCATCCACGCCCAGGTCGACGGCAAGCTGAAGGAGGTTTTCTTCAAGGAGGGCCAGCGCGTGCAGAAAGGCGACGTGCTGGCCAAGATCGATCCGCGCCTGTACCAGGCCGCGCTCGATCAGGCCAAGGCCCGCAAGGCCCAGGACGAAGCCACCTTGACCGCCGCGCTGAAAGACCTCACCCGGTTCCAGACGCTGGCGGCAAAGAATTTCGAAACCCAGCAGAATCTCGACCAGCAGCAGGCCAAGGTCGATCAGGCCAAGGCGTCGATCGCCGCCGACGACGCCGCCATCGAGACCGCGCAGACCAATCTCGATTACACCTCCATCGTCGCCACCAACGACGGCCGCATGGGCGTGCGCATGGTCGATCCCGGCAACATCGTCCATGCCAACGACCAGGGCTCGATCGCGATCCTGACCCAGACCGAACCGATCACCGTCACCTTCACGCTGCCGGCGCAGACCCTCGATGACATCCGCGAAGCGCTCAAGCGCGGCGCCGTCGAGGTCGCCGCCTACGATCGCGACAATGTTCGCCTGTTGTCGAGCGGCACCTTGTCCACGATCGACAACCTGATCGATCCGGCGACCGCGACCTACCGACTCAAGGCGACGTTCAAGAACGACGACGAGAAATTGTGGCCGGGCGAATTCGTCAATGTCCGGCTCCTGGTCGATACCCGCAAAGACGTCGTCGTCATTCCGCCGCTCGCCGTGCAGCGCGGCCCGCACGGACTGTTCGCCTGGGTGGTCAAGGCGGACGGCACCGTCGAGCCGCGGCCGATCCAGACCGGCACGACGACCGGCGACCGCACCATCATCACCTCCGGCGTCAACGACGGCGACCGCGTCGTCACCGACGGCCAGTACAAGCTGCAGACCAACGCGCCGGTCACCATCACCGCGCCGCCGACTGCTGCGACCCAAGGTAATGCGTCGTGAATATCTCGGAGCCGTTCATCCGGCGGCCGGTCGCGACCACGCTGATGATGGCGGCTTTGGCCTTCGTCGGCATCGTCTCGTTCCCGTTTTTGCCGGTGGCGCCGCTGCCGCAAGTCGATTTCCCGACCATCCAGGTGACCACGACCTGGACCGGCGCCAGCGCCGAGACCATGGCGACCTCGGTCGCGGCCCCGCTCGAGCAGCAGTTCGGCCAGATCGCCGGCATCACCCAGATGACGTCGACCAGCGCGCTCGGCTCCGCCACCATCGTCATTCAATTCGATCTCGAGCGTAACATCGATTCCGCGGCGCAAGACGTGCAGGCGGCAATCACGGTTGCCTCAAAGCAATTGCCGCAGGCGCTGTCTACGCCGCCGGCCTTTAAGAAGGTCAATCCGGCGGACGTGCCGATCTTGTTGCTTTCGGTGCACTCCGACACGGTGCCGCTGATCACGGTCGACGAATACGCCAACGTCTTCCTGGCGCAGCAGATCTCGCAAGCCAACGGCGTGGCGCAAGTCTCGGTGTTCGGCGACCGCGCGCCGTCGATCCGCGTCCAGGTCGATCCCGCCAAGCTTGCGGCGAGCGGGCTCACGCTCGAGGACATCCGCGGCAACCTGGTGTCGTCGACGACCAACGCGCCCAAAGGCGTCATCAACACCGACAAGATCACCTTCACCATCGCCGCCAATGACCAGATCACGGATGCGGAAAAATTCAACGACGTGGTGCTGGCCTATCGCAACGGCGCCCCGATCCGGGTGCGCGACGTCGGCCAGGCGGTGTCCGATCAGGTCGACCGCACCGTCGCCGCCTACCAGAACAACCGCGACGGCGTGATCCTTGCGGTATTCAAGCAGCCCGGCGCCAACGTCATCGACACCGTCGACCAGATCAAGGCCGAATTGCCGCAACTGGCCGCGCGCATCCCGCCAGCGATCAAGGTCGAGACCATTCTCGACCGCACCGTGACCATCCGCGCCTCGGTCATCGACGTCGAGTTCACGCTGGCGCTGACCATCTGCCTGGTGGTGCTGGTGATCCTGCTGTTCCTGCGCAATTTCTGGGCGACGCTCATTCCCAGCGTCACCGTGCCACTGGCGCTGTCCGGCTCGTTCGCGGCGATGTACCTGATGCATTTCAGTCTCGACAACCTGTCGCTGATGGCGCTGACCATCGCGGTCGGTTTCGTCGTCGACGACGCCATCGTGGTGGTGGAGAATATCTATCGCCACGTCGAGGACGGCGAGCCGCCGTTCACCGCGGCGTTGCGCGGCTCGCGCGAGATCGGCTTCACCGTGCTGTCGATTTCCTGCTCGCTGGTCGCGGTGTTCATTCCGCTCTTGCTGATGAGCGGCATCATCGGCCGGCTGTTCCGCGAATTCGCGCTCACCGTCACCGCCTCGATCGCGGTATCGGCGGTGGTGTCGCTGACCTTGGCGCCGATGATGTGCTCACGCTTCATGAAACGCGAGCCGGAAAGCCATGGCCGCATCTACCGCGTAATCGAAATCGGCTTTTCCGCCTTGCTCAACTTTTACCGGCGCACGCTCGACATCGTGCTGCGGCACCAGGCGATCACGCTCGGCGTCTTTTTTGCCACCATGGCGCTGACCGTGGTCATGGCGATCGTGATCCCAAAGGGCTTTTTCCCGATCCAGGACACCGGGATGATCCAGGGCTTTGCCGAAGCCGCCCAGCAGACCTCGCCGCCGGAGATGATGCGCCTGATGCACATCGTCGGCGAAACCATATTGCGCGATCCCGACGTCGAAGGATTCGGCTCGTTCACCGGCAGCGCCGGCAATGCGCAGTCAGCCAATACCGGCCGCTATTTCATCGTGCTCAAGCCGCGCGACGACCGCAAGCTGAACTCGTCTCAAATCATCGACCGGCTCCGCCCGCAACTGGCAAAAATCCAGAGCGTCAACCTGTTCCTGCAGCCGACCCAGGACATCAATGTCGGCGCCCGCGTCGCCCGCGGCAGCTTCCAGTACACCCTGCAGGACACCAATATCGCCGAACTGAATGAGTGGTCGCAGAGGCTGCTGGAGAAGCTGCGCACTGTGCCGCAGCTTGCCGACGTCACCTCAGACCTGCTGGCCAACGGGCCGCGGCTACAGATCACCATCAATCGCGACCAGGCCTCACGCTTCGGCATCTCGGCACAGGCGATCGACGATACCTTGAACGACGCCTTCGGCCAGCGCCAGATCACCCAATATTTCACCCAGCTCAAGACCTATTTCGTCGTGCTGGAAATCCTGCCCGAGCTGCAAAAGGACCTTGCGACGCTTGACCGCCTCTACATCAAATCGCCGCTGACCGGCGGCGCGGTGCCGCTTTCCGCGCTGGTCAGTGTCGACAGCAATGGCGTCGGGCCGCTGTTGATTTCCCATCAAGGCCAGTTCCCGGCCGTGACCATCACGTTCAATCTGGTGCGCGGCGTTGCGCTCGGGCAAGCGGTCGATGCGGTCAACGAGGCGTCGCGCCAGATCGGCATGCCGGCCGCGATCATTCCGACCTTCCAGGGCAATGCGCAGGCGTTCCAGACCTCGCTGCGCAGCGAGCCGGCGCTGATCGCCGCCGCCCTGATCGTGGTCTACATCATCCTCGGCATTCTCTATGAGAGCTTCATCCACCCGCTGACGATTCTGTCGACCTTGCCGTCGGCCGGCATCGGCGCGCTGCTGGCGCTGAGCCTCGGCCATATGGATCTGACCGTGATCGGCATCATCGGCATCATTCTGTTGATCGGCATCGTCAAGAAGAACGGCATCATGCTGGTCGACTTCGCCATCGCCGCCGAGCGCGACCGCCACATGGCGCCGTACGACGCCATCCGCGAAGCCTGCCTGTTGCGCTTCCGCCCGATCCTGATGACCACGGCAGCGGCCATGCTCGCCGGCGTCCCGCTCGCCATCGGCTCCGGCGCCGGCTCGGAAATGCGCCAGCCGCTCGGCTACGCCATGGTCGGCGGCCTGGCGCTGAGCCAAGTGCTCACGCTCTACACCACGCCGGTGGTCTATCTCTATCTCGACCGGCTGCAGACCTGGCTGTTCGGCGAAAAACGCGGGCCGCTCGATGACACCGAAGCGCCGGCGCACGCGGTGGCGGCGGAGTGATCTTCCGTCACCCTCCCCTGCAGGGGGAGGGTCGCGGCCTGAAGGGCCGCGGGGTGGGGTTGACCTTCGAAGAAGCACCGTATGATGCGCCAGATGACCAAGCTTATCCACGAAGGAAGGAGCAGCTAATACCCGATGCCTCGAAATTTCGGAATGGCTCCAAGTCGTTCGGAAAGGCGTAAGCACAAGTCGGGCAAAAAATCTGAGCGCCAAGCGATTTTTGCATGCGTGTTTACAAAGTCATAAGAAAAAAGTGGGCCACCCCAGTGAGCAACGTGCGACATTACATCATCATCTGATGGTGCACCGAAAACATAAGTAACGACCCATGAATGATCCATTATTGCTGGCGCGGTAAACCTTGTGAAATCTGGGTTATCAAATCCAAGCGGCGTCACTAGGAAAATATCTTCTCGACCTCGATCCAATAAATTCTTTTTTGTGATTGTGTGTTGAATCGCCCGAACACATGCGACGTCATTCCAATAATTGACCGTTCGAAAAAACGGAAGCCACCAGAGATCAAACCCTGTATCCGCGCGCTTGACTCGGAAATAAAGGAACAATTGCTTTCCGATCTTGGAAAATCTGCCGTCCGCAAATCTCGCAATCTCAAATGAACCACCCCAACCTTCTCTGATCGGATTAGCAGACCGCAATTCTTCGCCACCCATCAAACCCACAATTGTCAGAGCAGCTCCCTTTGAGGTCATTTCAACGTCGACTGGTTCTTTCAAATTCTGATCGCGACCGAGGTGTTGCAGGACTTCCAGCATGGTCCTTCGCCCGCTACCTGCAATCGCAACTTTCGAGATTTTTCCAAAGTTTTGCGGTGGTGCAACATTGTGCAGCAACAGGTAAGTATCACCTCGCGGATGAGCAACTAATACAATTAGCGACAATGCATTCTTGCGTGCGGATTCCACCGACTCCAAAACCTTTTTTACTAAGTCCGCGTTCAATTCTTCAAGCGCCGCGAGGGGCTGAAGCGATGGAATAACATCCTCGGCCTGCGCGAGTGAACCGGACCAAGCCACCGCAAGACAATCGCTTATAATGTTAACCTTTTGTCGCAAACCAACGACCGCTCGATCGGTCGGCGTTACAAAGCGATTTATATCCCTCGCTATTGGAATAGCCACTTCGCGGGTTGGCGCGTCTGGTGCCGTAATGAGAAGATCGCCTATTATCGTAGGAATCTCGCATATTTCAGCGTGGCAGATGACAGTCATCTATGCTTCGCTTTCGCTCGCAATGACGGTTGCCAAGACTACGCCGCTTTCCGCCACAGCTCCCTGCTCGCAATCCGCGCGCCCTCAACGAGTGCGCCAAGCTTCGCCCACATGATGCTCGGGTGCACCCGGCGGTGGAACGGGCCCTGGGCGAAGCCGCAGTCGGTGCCGGCCAGCACGTTTTCGCGGCCGACCAGCTTGGCGAGCCGCACGATGCGCTCGGCGATCAGTTCGGGATGCTCGACCACGTTGGTGGCGTGGCTGATGACGCCGGGGATGAGCACCTTGCCCGCCGGCAGCTTGGCGCTTTCCCAGACCCGCCATTCGTGCTCGTGGCGCGGATTGGCGCCCTCGATGACGAAGGCGCCGACATTCATGCCGAGGATGAGGTCGACGATGTCCTTGAGCGCCACGTCGGTGGTGTGCGGGCCGGGCCAGCTGCCCCAACAGACATGATAGCGGATGCGGTCCGGCGGCAGGCCTGAGATGGCGTCGTTGAGCACGTCGACCTGTAGCCGCAGCCACTTGCGGTAATCGTCAAAGCTTCCCGGCGGCACCATGCGGTCATAGGTGACGGCGGCGCGCGCATCGTCGAGCTGCAGCACAAAACCTGAATCGATGATCATGCGGTATTCGGTGCGCATCGCCGCGCCGATGGCGCGGATCAGCTCCTCGTCGGTCTTGTAGTATTCGTTCTTGCGGTCGGGGATGACGCTCGCCGGCGCCGCCACCGGCAGGAACGCCTCGACCACGTTGACGTCCTTCAGCGCGGCTTTGAAATTGTCGATGTCGCGTTGCAGCTCGGCCTGCCCGGTATAGGCGATCGGGCCGACGCAGACCGCCTCGACGGTGGTGGCGACGCCTTCGCGGGCGTCGAGCTCGGCATAAAACTCGGCGAATTGTTCGCGGTCGACGCCGCGGGTGAACGGATTTTTGCTGCCGGCTTCGATCGGCCGCCGCTCGAAGCCGCTCAGCCGCTCCAGCACGTATTGCGACCAGCTGATCGATTTGCCGAACTCGCCGTCGCTGATGACGTCGATGCCGACCTCGGCCTGCTTGTGCACCACGTCGGCGACCGACGCCGTCAGGCATTTGTCATGGGCCGCCGCGTCGTAAGCCTTGCCGGCCTGCTTGGCGCGCAGGAAATCCTGCAACGCCTGCGGCCGGATCAGGCTGCCGACATGGGTGGTCAGGATGCGGTCGGTGCTGCGTTTCATCTGTACTCCTTGGGCCGGCGTGTTGCGGCAAGCTAATACAGCACCGCCCGGCCCGTGCAATGCAGGCGCAACGTCGAGGGCACATGGGCGGCATCCCATCTCGCCTCAACCTGCGCGGCACGCTAGTCTGGGCCTCGCGCGTTCATGACAAAGCAGCGCGCTTTGCCCCGAGGAGGGTTCGATGATCACGTTCACGCGGCGCTCGCTGGCTTTGCTGCCGGCGGCCGCGCCTTTGCTGTCGGCCGAATTCGCCCGTGCCCTTGAGCTCAATCCGGCGGCAGTCGCTTACCGAACGTCCGACCAGATCAAGTGGTCACCGCCGAGCCCCAACGGCGCGCAGAGTGCGGTGCTGGCCGGCGATCCGACAAAAGAAGGGCTCTACGTGCAGATGGTGAAATGGCTCGGCGGCCATCACTTCAGCCACCCGCACTTCCATCCGCACGACCGCTTCATCACCGTGCTCAGCGGCACGTGGTGGGTCGGCACCGGCACCAAATACGATCCGGAAGCCACCTTGCCGATGGGGCCGGGCACGTTCGTCACCCATTTTGGCGGACAGGTCCACTTCGACGGCGCCAAGGAGGAAGACGCAACCCTCCTCATCGTCGGCGAAGGCCCGGCGACTTCGACGCCGGCCGAAGCGAAATGATGCGACGGCGGGCTTTCCGGCTAGAGCATGATCCGGAAAAGTGGATGCCGGTTTTCCGAAAAGATCATGCTCCAACGAAAGAACTAGACCATGATCCGATTCAATTTGATCGGATCATGGTCTAGGCCGCGGATTTTGCCGCTGACTTTGCCGCGGCGGCGCGTTCGGCGGCGGCTGTGGCGCGCTTGACCCGGTCGAGGATCAGCTCGATCGAGGCGATCTCGATGCGGTTCCTGCCGTTGTCCTTGGCGCGATAGAGCGCGTGATCGGCCTGCGCCAACAGCGCCGACAGATCGAGCACCGCATCATAGCTGATGACGACGCCAATGCTCACCGTGGCGACCACCGGCTTGCCTTCGACCATGCCGGTGACCTCGACGAACGAGGCGCGGATCTGCTCGGCGACCGCGAGCGCACGCTCACGCGAAGTGTCGACCAGCAAGGCCGCGAATTCCTCGCCGCCGAGCCGGCCGAAAATGTCGTAGCGGCGCATGCAGCCGGAGCCGACTTCGGCGAACATCTGCAGCACCCGGTCACCGATGGCGTGGCCGAAGCGGTCGTTGATGCCTTTGAAATTATCGAGATCGAGCAGCATCACCGCCATCGGCCGCGGTTCGGTCGCCTGCCGCTTGAGTTGCACCTCGGCGTCCTGCAGGAAGGCGCGGCGGTTGGCGATGCCGGTCAGCGGATCGATCAGCGAATCCGTCTTGTGGCGATATTCGGTGCGCTCTTTGGCCATGGCCAGCAAGATGAAGGCGATGGCAATGGTGAACAAGAGCGCCTCGAAGCTGAGCACGGTGATCCAGACGCTGGCGAACACTTGGTTGTTCACCGGCGCCAGCATGGCGCCGAACGGCGTGCGCAACAAATAGAGCGCGCCGTGGGCGAAGAACATGAAGATCGCCGGCCAGCGCGATACCAGCGGCTCGCTGCGGCCGCGCCAGAATTCGTAGGCCGTCGCCCAGGTGTAAGCGGTGATGATGCCCGATGAGAGCAACATACGCAGGTCCCAGGAATTCTGGATCGCCGGGATGCGGTACAGCGCCAGCCAAAGGGCGGCGCCGGCGAACAGCAGGATCCAATTCGGCTTGCGGTGGTCGAACACCCGCGCGCCCGTCCAGGTCACCGCGAAGGCGGTGAACAGGATGGCGTTGGCGAGATCGATCGAGATCAGATCGGAGACCGATCCGTACTTGCCGAACAGCATGATGGAGGCGGCGCGCATCAGGTCGGCAAAGCCCCACCACGCCACGGCATAAATGGCGGTGTTCTGCACCCAGGCGAACAGCAGCAGCAATCCGAGGATCGCTTCCACATAGATGGTGACGAGGAACAATGTATTGACGTCGAGATTCATCGCGTTCAACCGATAGGACCAGATCCGGGCAAACGAGTGCCGATAACCCCGTTATGGTTTGGCATAGCGTCACGCCCGCAAAGAATCGGTGAATTCTTCGATCCCCGCAGCGGCCAAGCGGCGGTATGGTTTCGATAAACTTTCGCCGAAAAGCGGCATTGTTCCCGTCTTGTTTCCAAACACTTGGTCATCTAGGGTCGCGCGTCTTTCGGAAGTGACGCAGATGCAGGTTCGCAACGGGATTATCGAGGCGATCGGCAACACGCCGCTGCTCAAGCTCGAGCGCGTGTCGGCGGCGACCGGCTGTACCATTTTGGGCAAGGCCGAATTCATGAATCCGGGCCAATCGGTCAAGGATCGCGCCGCTCTGTTCATCATCGAGGACGCGGTCAAGAAAGGCGAGCTGCGGCCGGGCGGCGTCATCGTCGAAGGCACCGCCGGCAATACCGGCATCGGGCTGGCGCTCGTCGGCAACGCCATGGGCTTCCGCAGCGTGATCGTTATTCCGGAGACCCAGAGCCAGGAGAAGAAGGACACGCTGCGGCTGTGCGGCGCCGAATTGATCGAAGTGCAGGCGGTGCCCTATTCCAATCCCAACAATTACGTCAAAGTCTCCGGCCGGCTCGCCGCGCAACTGGCCAAGACCGAGAAGAACGGCGCGATCTGGGCCAATCAATTCGACAACGTCGCCAACCGCCAGGGCCATGTCGAAACCACCGGTCCCGAAATCTGGCAGCAGACCGACGGCAAGGTCGACGGCTTCGTCAGCGCGGTGGGCACCGGCGGCACGCTCGCCGGCGTCGGTATTGCGTTGAAGGCGCGCAGCAATGCCGTGCGCATCGCGCTCGCCGATCCGATGGGCGCCGCGCTCTACAGCTACTACACTACCGGCAAGCTGAAGTCGGAAGGCTCCTCGATCACCGAAGGCATCGGCCAAGGCCGCATCACCAAGAATCTGGAAGGTGCGCCGATCGACGTCGCCTATCAGATCCCCGACGCCGAAGCGGTGCCGTACATTTTCGATCTGCTCGAGCACGAGGGCCTCTGCCTCGGCGGCTCGTCGGGCATCAACGTCGCCGGCGCCGTTCGGCTGGCCAAAGAGCTCGGCCCGGGGCACACCATCGTGACGATCCTCGCCGACTACGGCACGCGTTACCAATCAAAACTGTTCAATCCGGATTTTTTGCGCGAGAAGAAGCTTCCGGTACCCGCCTGGCTCGAGCGCAAATCGGATATCAAAGTGCCTTATGAATGAACTTCGCCGGCGCGCCGGCGTTAATAATTGAATCGAGAACCAAAAATGCTGCGAACCGAGCCGGACCCTGCCCCATCGCCGCCGAGCCGCTGGCTCAAATCGACCGAATGGCTCGCCGAGCATTTGCGCGATCGCGACGTCGTCGTGGTCGATGCCTCGTATCCCACGGTGACGCAAAAACGCGACGTGCTTGCCGAACATCGCGCCGGTCACATCCCGGGCGCGGTGTTCTTCGCCATCGACGCGATCGCCGATCATTCGACGGAGCTGCCGCATATGCTGCCCGGCCCAAAACATTTCGGCGAGGCCGCCGGCGCGCTCGGCATCAGCGAGGCCGACACGATCGTGGTCTACGACAGTCTCGGCCTCTACTCGGCGGCGCGGGTGTGGTGGACGTTCCGCATTTTCGGCGCCAAGAACGTCTACATCCTCGACGGCGGCCTGCCGAAATGGAAAGCGGAAAACCGCCCGCTGGAGACCGGCGACGGCAAACGGCCGCCGCGCCAATTCAATGCGCAGATGAATGTCGGTGCGGTGGCGACGTTGGGCGACATGCGGATGGCGGTCACCGACGACGGCGTGCAGGTCGTCGATGCCCGCTCGGCGGCGCGATTCAAGGGCCAGGCGCCTGAGCCGCGGCCTGGGCTGCGCTCCGGCCACATGCCGGGCGCGCTCAACGTGCCGTTCGACCTTTTGGTCGAGAACGGTACGCTGGTGTCGCGCGAGCGCATCGCCAAAACCTTCACCGATGCCGGCGCCGATCTCAAAAAGCCGATCATCACCTCGTGCGGCTCCGGGATGACGGCTGCGATCCTGACATTCGCGCTGGAATCGATCGGCACCGCCGCCACGCGCCTCTATGACGGCTCGTGGACGGAATGGGGCTCGCGGCCCGACACTCCCGTCGAGCGCGATTGATCTTCCGCGACGACTGGCATGGCGACAACAAAACCCGTCGCGCTGGTGACCGGCGGCGCCAACGGCATCGGCCGCGCCGTCGCGCATCATCTCCTCGCCACCGGCTGGCGCGTCGGCATCATCGATACGGCGGGCAGCGGACTGAAGCGCGCTTTTCCGCAGCGCTTTCGCAACGTTATTCTGGTCGAAGGCGATGTCCGCGAGGAAGAGACCATTTCCCGCGCGATGAAAATACTCGACGAAAAGTTCGGCCAGCTCGACGCGGTGGTCTGCAACGCCGGCATCATGATCCGCAAACCGCTGCGCCGGCTGACGCTGGCCGAATGGCATCGCGTCATCGACACCAATTTGACCGCAGCGTTCCTGTTGGCGCGCGCCGCCGAGCGGTCTTTGCGCAAGGCGCGCGGCGCCATGGTCCTCATCGCCTCGACCCGGGCGCTGATGTCGGAAGCGAACACAGAATCCTATTCGGCCTCCAAAGGCGGGCTGGTCGCGCTCACCCATGCACTGGCCATCAGCCTCGGGCCGGACGTGCGCGTCAATTGCGTCAGCCCCGGCTGGATAGCGACCAAGAACTACGGCGCGTTGCGCCGCAAGGATCACGCCCAGCATCCCGTGGGCCGCGTCGGCAAGCCGCAGGATATCGCCGAGATCGTCGCCTTTCTCCTCGACCGCGAGCGCTCGGGCTTCGTCACCGGCGCCAATGTCGTCGTCGACGGCGGCATGACACGCAAGATGATCTACGTGGAAGACTGAAATTGCGGCGCGACTAACGCGCGCCGGGGTCGGCCTGGGTTCGGCTATTGCGCTTGGCGCACCTGTGTGTTGATTTGCCCGCCGGACGTGTCTGCGCTCGATGGCGCATGCTCAATCCGGGACGTGAGTCGAATGGGCGATCGACTGACCATCCTCTTCACCAATATCTGGCTGAAAAGCCACGGCGGCTCGGAAGTGGTGGTGCGCGATCTCGCGACCGGCGCCATGCGCCGCGGCCATCGACCGATCGTCTACACGCCCGCTGCGGGCGATTTTGCGCAGGAGCTGCGCGGCAAGGGCGTGGTGGTGATCGAGGACCTGCGGATGCTTGCCGAGGCACCCGATATCATCCACGCCCATCATGCCATTCCGTGCGCCGAGGCGCTGATCCGTTTTCCGAGCGTGCCGGCGATCAACGTTTGCCAGGCCTTCGAGTATTGGGTCGAGGCGCCGGTGCATTTCCCGCAGATCGGCGCCTATGTGGCGACCGATGCCGCCTGCCGCGACCGCCTGGTCCACGCCGAAGGCATCGATCCGGCGCGCGTGGTGGTGCTGCACAACAGCGTGGATCTGAAACGGGTGCCGCCGCGGCCGCGACCGCTGCCGGACCGGCCACAACGCGCGCTCGCATTCGGCAAAGCCGCCGCCGTCACGGAAGTCCGTTCCGCCTGCAAAGCCTTGTCCATCGACTTCGAAGCCATCGGCCAGGCGGCGGGCCGCGTCACCAGTCATCCGGAAGCGGAGCTCGTCGGATTTGACCTGGTCTTCGCCAGCGCGCGCGCGGCCCTCGAAGCCTTGTGCTGCGGCTGCGCGGTGATCGTTTGCGATTCACGCGGCATGGCCGGCCTGGTGACGTCGGATAATTTCCAGGACTTGCGCGAGCGGAATTTCGGCCTGCGCAGCCTCACGACGCCCGTTGGCGTCGACGCGCTGGTCGAAAATATCCGCCGCTATGATCGCGACGACGCGGCCGCGGTCGGTGCACGGGCGCGGGTCGAGGCCGACCTGGAGAAGCTGCTCGACGACTTCGAAAACCTTTATGCCGAAGTCCTCACCGGCCGGCGCCGGCCGTCGATCACGACGGCGGCCCATGACGCCGCCGTAGCCCGCTTCCTGCACGACTATTTGCCGCGCCATCCCAACGACCCCAAGTGGCCGGGGCTCGACGAGCGGATCGCGCTGCGCGAGCGCTGCCTGCAATTGGAAGAACAGCTCGCCGGCGCCCTGCAGGAACAGCGGGCGCTGCGCGACCGTTGTGCGCAATTGCAGCATCGCGTCGAGCTCGAGCGGCGCCGCGCTCCGCGCTGAGCATGATGGACTATGACAGGCCGCTATACTTCGAGGCCGGCGACCACTTAGAGCATGATCCGGAAAAGTGGAATCCGGTTTTCCGAAAGATCATGCTCCACTAAAATGCTAGAGTGCAAATCGCTTCAATCTGAAGCGATTTCGCTCTAGAGCGCGCGGACCATGCGACCAAGATGCGCCGCCAGCGGCGCGATATGATCGCGGAACCGGATCACCTCGCGGTACAACCCGGCAGCGACTTGTTGCTCGCCATAGCGTTCGTAGACGCAAGGGTGTTCGGACCGGTCGGTCAGATCGAAGTCATAGCGGACCGGAAGAATGCATTCGGTGCGAAACGCCTCCGGGGCATGGCTCCCCAGCACGCGGTCGACCTCGGCCGCCAGCTCCGGGTAGGCGCGGACCGCGGCGATCTTTCGCGCGAAGGCGCCTTCATCGAGCGCGAGAACGACCGCCTCGGCACGATCCTGCGGCGGACAATGCTGCGGCGGTCCTTCGAGGGCGAATTCCATGTTTTTCAGACGACGTCCGGCGGTGCGCTCGATGCGGGCGACGGCGGCATTGAGCAGCAGGCGACAGACATCGTGGCCGGGATTGAAGCCCTCGGCCGCATCGCCGACGACACAGGTTGCGCCTTGGCGCTGCAAGGCCGCCGCAAGCTCGTCGACCAGCGTCTCGAACAGCTTGCGCTCGCCGCCGAGAATGGCCGCGTAGAGCTGCCGGTCGGACATCGCGCCATAGATCGAGCCGCGGGTCGCGCCGGTGCGTGCCAAGGACGTCGTGCTCGCGTGCAGGCGCGAGCAGTCGGTATGACCGGACCCGTCGGTGAGAATGAACGTCACCGGCCGGGTCAGCTCGAGCCAATGATGGATGCGCAGCTCATGGCCGGGATGCGCGACGACCAGTGCGGTGCGCTGTTCTTGCGTATGAGCCATGGCGGTCAATGGCGCAGCCGGCCGGGTGCCGAAGGGCGACCTGCGGACGGACTCTTAGGGCAAGGATTTGCATGGCGCGAGTGGACAATCCGTCCCAGCTTGCGCCGACCGAACATGCCGGCGCGCGCAATCCGACGGTGTAAGACGCGCTGACACGCTCTCAAATGGCAACCCCGCGTGGCGCCGTGTAGGCAGCGTCGCGGACATTGCCGGTATTCAACGTCTCCGCCGGCTCGAAGCACAGGATGCAGGCTTCCTCGTCGGCGCAGGTGCGATGCTCGGTGCCGCGCGGCACCACCACGCATTCGCCGGGGCCGAGCGTCACCACGCGATCCCTGAATTCGACCCGGAACACGCCCTTCCACACCATGAAAAATTCGTCCTCGTCGGCGTGATGGTGCCAGGGAAACTCGCCCTTGACCTTGACGATCTTGACCTCCTGCCCGTTGAGCGCGGCGATGGTTTTGGGGCGCCAATGCTCCTCGAACAGGGCGAATTTTTCATCGAGATTGATTTTGATCATATCCGTCTCTCGCGCGCGGCTTCAATCTAGCATAAAATGCTAGATGCGGATCGGGAGTCGCCCCATGATCTTTCGCCAGCTGTTCGATAGCACCTCCGGCACCTACACCTACCTCATCGCCAGCCGGCACGGCGGCGAAGCGCTGATCATCGATCCGGTGCTGGAGCGGGTCGACCGCTATCTGCAGCTGGTCCGCGAGCTCGACCTCAAGCTGGTCAAGGCCGTGGATACCCATCTGCATGCCGACCACGTCACCGGTCTCGGCGCGCTGCGCGACCGCACCCATTGCATCACGGTGATGGGCGAGCAGACCCACGCCGACGTGGTCTCCATGCGGGTTGCCGAAGGCGATCGCATCGAGATCGAAGGCCTGCAGCTCGACGTGCTCTACACGCCCGGCCACACCGATGATTCCTATTCTTTCCTGTGGGCCGACCGCGTCTTCACCGGCGACACGCTCTTGATCCGCGGCACCGGCCGCACCGATTTCCAGAACGGCGACCCGCGCGCGCAATACGAATCGATCTTCAACAAGCTCCTGAGACTGCCCGACGAGACCATGGTCTATCCGGCCCACGACTACAAAGGCGACACGGTTTCGACCATCGGCGAGGAGAAGCGGTTCAATCCGCGGCTCAAGGTGAAATCGGTCGACGAATATGTCGACCTGATGAACAATCTCAAACTGCCCAATCCGAAGATGATGGACGTGGCGGTGCCGGCCAACATGCATGTCGGCCTGCATCAGGACGAAGTTGCAAAAAAAGGCTGGGCGCTGTCGGCCGCGGACGCGATCGCGCTGCGCGGCCGGCCCGACGTCGCCATCGTCGATCTGCGCGAAAAACGCGAGCGGGAAAAGCACGGCGTCATCCCGGGCTCGCTGCACGCGCCCTACCCCGCATTGCCGGAACATATTTGCACGGGCGGCATGCTGCAGGAGCTCGCCGCCGCGACCGGCAAGCGCATCGTGTTCTACTGCGCCTTCGGCGAGCGCTCGGCGATGGCGGTCCAGGCGGCGCAGGACGCCGGGCTCAAGACCGCCTGCCATATCCAGGGCGGCATCGACGCCTGGAAGAAAGCCAACGGGCCGCTGACGCGTTGATCGTTCCAACTTGTCATTGCGAGGAGCGAAGCGACGAAGCAATCCAGGCGGCGCCTCAGAACTGGATTGCTTCGCTCCGCTCGCAATGACGGTACGAAAATGCAAGAGCCGCAGGACTTGTGTCCTGCGGCTCTCGTTTTGGCGTCCGCTGCGGGGGAGGCGAAAATCAGCGGGCGCCGGGAAACACGCCGGCAATTAAAGTTGCGAGTCCTGATCGCCGTCGTTGTTCATCAGGTTGTGCATGTGGCCGTGGTGCCAGCCGTGACCGTCCTGGCCATCCTGGCCATCGCGGCCAAAACCCGGACCGTTTTCGCCGAAGCGACGTCCGCCCCAGCCGCGGCCGTCACGGCCGTCGCGATCGAAACTGCGGCCTTCGCGCCGCTCGCCGCCGTTAAAACCGTGCCGATGCGGCCGCAGCATGCGCGCCAGCGTGGTGAAGCGGGCTTTTTGGGCATCGTTGAGGCTCTGATAGAGCGGCGCGCCGGCGTCGGCGATCTGCTTGAGCGCGACGCTGCGCTTGCTCATGGCGTCGGCGCGTTTGGCCAGCCGATCGAACGGTGACGCCGGCGTCTGGTCCTGCTGCTGCTGCGCCGCCTGGCGTGCCTTGATGCGGTCGATGCGCAGCTGCACCATGTTGCGCAGCGCCGCCTCGAAGGCCGGCCAGTTCTTCGTCTGGTCCGGGGTCAGTTCGAGTCCGGCCTTCAGCGCGGCGATGCGCGCGTCGGCGAACGCGGACACGTCGTCGACGCTGAGCCGATGGCGCTGTTCGAAGCGCGGGCCGCCGTCGCCAAAACCGCGGTAACCGCCCTGTTGGGCGTAGACGAACGTAGAGCCGGCAATAGCAAACAGCGCCGTCGCGGCAATCACTGGCTTGAGCATGTCATCCTCCACAGATGCTTTGGTGTGGAATGATGCGCCGGTACCGCGCCAAAGCAAGTTAAACTTCGGACAGGATGAAATGATCGCGAGATTACAAACCTGTAATCTTCGGATAAGTCTTAGTTATTCAAAGTATAGCGAACGTATTGAATGCTTCACGCGCAATGTCGCGCGTTAATGACTTGGATTTGGCCCCGTTCAGCGCAGGATTTGCTGCAGGAAAAGCCGCGTGCGCTCGTGTTGAGGCGCATCGAAAAAGCCTTGCGGCTCGTTGATCTCCAGAATCTGACCGTCGGCCATGAAGATCATGCGGTCGGCGACTTGGCGCGCAAAACCCATCTCGTGGGAGACCACCAGCATGGTGATGCCGTCGGAAGCAAGCTCCACCATGGTGTCGAGCACCTCTTTGACCATTTCCGGGTCGAGCGCCGAGGTCGGCTCGTCGAACAGCATGATGTCCGGGTTCATGCACAGCGCCCGCGCGATCGCCACGCGCTGCTGCTGGCCGCCGGACAAGCGCGCCGGATATTTTTGCGCCTGCTCGGGGATCTTGACGCGCTCGAGATATTTCATGGCCAGCGCCTCGGCATCGCGCTTGGCCATTTTGCGCACCCAGATCGGCGCCAAGGTGCAGTTCTCCAGCACGGTCAGATGCGGGAACAGGTTGAACTGCTGGAACACCATGCCGACGTCGCGGCGCACCGCGACGATCTGCTTGGGGTCATCGGTCAGTTCGATGCCGTCGACGACGATGCGGCCGGACTGCCAGTCTTCGAGATGATTGATGCAGCGCAATAGCGTCGACTTGCCGCTGCCGGACGGCCCGCAGATGACGATGCGCTCGCCGCGGGCCACTTTCAGATCGATGTCGCGCAGCACGTGGAATTCGCCGAACCACTTGTTCAAGGCGATGATCTCGATGGCCGTTTGAGCGTGCGGCGGTCCGGTATGGGCGTCGTCGAGGCTTTTCGCCATCATCGCCTCTTCAGCGCCGAGCGGCGCGCCAGGCGGGCCTCGACGCGTCGCGCGTAGCGCGACATGGCATAGCAGCAGACGAAGTAGAACAGCGCGGCAAAAACATAGCCGGTGAGGCTGGCGACCGGCGACGTCCATTTCTGATCGCCGCGCGCCACCTCGACGGTGCGCAGGAAATCGAAAATGCCGACGATGAACACCAGCGTGGTGTCCTTGAACAGCGCGATAAAGACATTGACGATGTTGGGCAGCGTCACGCGCAAAGCCTGCGGCAGGATGACCAGCCCGGTCATGCGCCAATAGCTCAAGCCCAGCGCCTGCGCCGCCTCGTATTGGCCGCGCGGGATGGCCAAAAGCCCGCCGCGCACCACCTCCGCCATATAGGCCGAGGCGAACAAGGCCACGCCGATCAAGGCACGCACCAGCTTGTCCGGAGCGAGCGGCTCGGGCACGAACAGCGGCAGCATCACGCTCGCCATGAACAGCACCGTGATCAACGGCACGCCGCGGACGAATTCGATGAACATGATCGACAGCCAGCGCACCACGGGGATGCGCGAGCGGCGCCCGAGCGCCAAGAGGATGCCGAGCGGCAGCGAAAACACCATGCCGATGGTCGCGACCACGATGGTCACCAGAATGCCACCCCACAGATTGGTCGGCACATAGGAAAGCCCGAGCAACGGCAAGCCGCCGAGCAGGACCAGAGACAGGATCGGCAGCACGATGAAGAAATAGACGGCGCCGATGTCGCGGCGCGGCGCCCGCAACCAGGCCAGCCAGCCGATGCCGAAGGCCAGCGCCAGAAAGAAGACGTCCACCCGCCAGCGCTGGCCGATCGGATAAAAGCCATAGACGAAATAGGAAAACCACACCCGGATGAACGCCCAGCAGGCGCCGGGATTGGGATTGGCGGGCGAGGCCAGACAGGCTTCGCGATCGCTGCCGGACCACGTCGCGTTGATGAGGAGAAAGCGAACGAGCGGCGGCACGACCCAAGCGATCAGACCAATGCACAGCAGCGTCAGGGCGATATTGAGCGGCGACGAAAACAGGTTTACGCGGAGCCAGCCGAACACGCCGGCGCGCAACGACGGCGGCGGCAAGCTCGGCGCCGGCGCCTGGCGCAAGAATTGAACCGCAGTGGTGGACACCATGGGTTCAGCGCTCCACGATGGCGACGCTGCGCCCATAGAGATTCATCAGGAGCGAGGTGAAGAGGCTGATCGACAGATACACCGCCATGGTGATGGCGATCACCTCGACGGCCTGGCCGGTGATGTTGAGCACGGTGCCGGCGAACACCTGGACCAGATCGGGATAGCCGATGACCACGGCGAGCGAGGAATTCTTGGTCAGGTTGAGGTACTGGCTGGTCAGCGGCGGGATGATGACCCGCATCGCCTGCGGCACCACGACGAGGCGCAAAATCGTTCCCGACCGCAGGCCCAGCGCCTGCGCCGCTTCGGTCTGGCCCGTTGAAACGGAAAGCACGCCGGCCCGCACCACTTCGGCGATGAAGGCCGCCGTGTAGATCGTCAGCGCCAGGAGAAGGGCGGCGAATTCCGGCAAAATTTCGAGGCCGCCGCGGACATTGAAGCGGCCCATGTCGGGAATGCCGAACGACAGCGGCCGCCCGGCCACGATGAAGACAACCAGCGGCGGCCCCAGGATCGCGGTCAGCATCATCCAGAGAACGCGGGCCCGCTCGCCGGTGCGTTCCTGGCGCCGCCGCGCCCACACATAGAGGCCGATCGCAACGACGACACCGATCGAGAAAGCGATGACGACGGCGTCAAAATCCGGCGCAAAAACCGGCCGCGGCAGGAACAAGCCGCGATTGTTGAGGAAACCGCCGAACGGCAGCGCCACGCTGCCGCGCAATTGCGGCAGCGATTTCAGAACAGCGTTGTACCAGAACAATATTTGCAGCAGCAGCGGGATATTGCGGATCAGCTCGACGTAGCCACCGGCAATGCGTGAAACAAGCCAGTTTCGCGACAGTCGCGCGATGCCGATGACGAAGCCGAGAATGGTCGCGAGCACGCAGCCGATGCCGGAGACCAGTAACGTATTGAGGAGCCCGACCCAGAACGCGCGGCCGAATGTCGAGGTGCTCGACGAAAAGGCGATCAGGGTCTGGCTGATGTCGAAGCCGGCAGTGTTGTTCCAGAAGCCGAAGCCGTGAGCGATATTGGCGCGCGCCAGGTTTTGCGCGGCATTATGTGCGGCGGCGACGGCGAGACCGACGACGACGAGGAGGAGCGCCGCCTGCAGCACGAGGTTGCTCAGGCGCCGCGAAAAATGCGGCGATGGTCGCGCAATGTCAGCCATCGGCCACCACGCGGCGGCGGCGGCGACGGCAACGCACGGTCAAGCGACGTGACCTTTCAGCGAATCGGCAGACCGTATTGCAGGCCGCCCTTGGTCCACAGCGCATTCAGCCCGCGCGCGATCTTCAGCGACGAGCCCTGGCCGACATTGCGCTCAAAGCTTTCGCCGTAATTGCCGACCGCCTTGATGATGCGGTAGGCCCAGTCGTTGGTCAGCCCGAGCGCTTCGCCGAACTGGCCTTCGAGGCCGAGCAGCCGGCGGATTTCCGGATTGGTCGAGTTCTTCTGATCGTCGATGTTGCTTTTGTTGACGCCGAGCTCCTCGGCGTCAACCATGGCGTAGTGGGTCCAGCGCACGAGGTCCTCCCAGGCGTCGTCGCCCTGGCGCACGGTCGGTGCGAGCGGCTCCTTGGAGATGATCTCCGGCAGCACGATGTTGGCGCCCGGATCGGCGAGCAGCACGCGGGTGCCATAAAGCCCGGACGAGTCGGTGGTGTAGGCATCGCAGCGGCCGGAATCGTAGGCCTTGAGCGCCTCGTCCACCGTGGCAAAGGTCACGGTTTTCAGCGACATGTGGTTGGTGCGGAAGTAATCCGCCAGATTAAGCTCCGTGGTGGTGCCCTGCTGCACGCAGACGGACGCGTCGTTGAGCTCGAGCGCCGAGCTCACTTTGAGCACCTTGCGCACCATGAAACCCTGGCCGTCGTAATAATTGACGGCGGCAAAATCGATGCCGAGCGAGGTGTCGCGCGACATGGTCCAGGTGGTGTTGCGGGCGAGCACGTCGACTTCGCCCGATTGCAGCGCGGTGAAGCGGTTGGCCGCGGTGAGCGGAACGAACTTGACCTTGGTCGGGTCGTTGAAGATCGCCGCCGCGATGGCGCGGCAGAAATCGACGTCAAAACCGGTCCAGTTGCCTTGCGGATCGGGGATGCCGAAGCCCGCCAATGAGCCGTTGGCGCCACACACCAGCTGGCCGCGGTCCTTGACCGCCTTGAGCGTCTGCGCGCCGGCCGCCTGCATGCCGAACGCAAGCACCGTGGCAATGGCGAATGCCGTAGCTAAACGTTTCATGTTCAGGCCTTTCAGCATGAGTGGCGCGATAAGTGACTTATGAGTGGCTTTGCGTGGCCGCGAAGCCGGAACGCTTAAGGCATTTCCCCGCCCAAAACCATCTGAGAACGATTGCGCTGCAAGGTCAAGGGGTTGACGACAATGGCCATTGCCGAGGTAATGGCGTAATGGGCGAAGTTTGCGGCAGCGAAGAGACACCGGCATGAACGACTCCAGTCAAGACGGCCGTTCTCCCCCACCGGCGCGGCGGCCCGCTACCCGCGTGGTCACCGCCGGGCGCGACCCGAAATCCTACCACGGTTTCGTCAATCCGCCGGTCTATCACGCCTCCACGATGCTCTATCCGAGCGCCGAAGATTTTCTGGCGCACCGCGCGCGCTACCAATATGGCCGGCGCGGCACGCCGACCACCGAGGCGCTGGAGCTGGCGCTCCAGGAGATCGAAGGGGGCAATTGCGCCGGCGTGTCGCTGTTGCCGTCGGGGCTGGCGGCGATTTCCACCGCGCTGCTTTCGGTGGTGCAGGCCGGCGACCATGTGCTGGTCACCGACAGCGCCTACGGCCCGACGCGGAATTATTGCGAAGGCATCCTCAAGCGGCTCGGCGTCACCACCAGCTATTTCGATCCGCTGATCGGCGGCGGCATCGCCGAGCAATTCCGGCCGAACACCCGCGCGGTCTTCGTCGAGTCGCCCGGCTCGCTGACGTTCGAAATGCAAGACGTCACGGCGACCGCCAAGGTGGCGCATGACAAGGGCGCGACCGTGCTGATGGACAATACCTGGGCGACGCCGCTGTTCTACCGCGCGCTCGACTTTGGCGTCGATCTTTCGATCCAGGCCGGCACCAAATATATCGGCGGCCATTCCGACCTGATGCTCGGCACGGTGTCGGCCAACAGCGCGACCGTGGCGAGCTTGAAGAATACTGTCCGGTTGAGCGGGCTGTGCGAAGGTCCCGACGACGTCTATCTCGGGCTGCGCGGCTTGCGCACGCTGGCGGTGCGGCTTGATCGCCACTACGCATCCGGCGTTCGCTGTGGCGCGCTGGCTGGAGCAGCGGCCGGAAGTGTTGCGCATACTGCACCCGGCGCTGGAAAGCCATCCGGGTCACGCACTGTGGAAGCGCGATTTCACCGGCGCTTCGGGCCTGTTCAGCGTGGTGCTCAAGCCGGTGCCGCAGCAGGCGGTGTTTGCTTTCCTCGATACGCTCGAATTGTTCGGCATCGGCGCGTCGTGGGGCGGTTTTGAGAGCCTCGCCATTCCGTTCAACTGCACGCCGCAGCGCACGGCGACGAACTGGCAGCCCGGCGGGCCGACGGTGCGCTTCCATATCGGGCTCGAGGCGGTGGAGGATCTTTTGGCCGATCTCGAACGCGGCTTCGCCGCGCTCGCGGTGGCCGCGGCGGGTTGAGCGCGCTTACGCCGCCGCCGTTCTGCGTTCGCGCAGCACGAAATAGAGATTGCGCAGATAGACGAAGACGCCGAATGCCTGGCCGGCGATGAAGACCGGATCCTTGCGGTAGAGCGCATAGACCAAGAGCAGCAAGCCGCCGGCAATGGAGAAAATCCAGAACCACAGCGGAATGACGCTGCGCCCTGCCCGCTCCGACGCGATCCACTGCACCAGGAAGCGCATGGTGAACAGGCCTTGGGCGACAAAGCCCAAGAACACCCACCAATCGAGCTTGGTGACGAAAACGTCTTGCAAGTAGGCGCCGACTTCGCGCGACAGGTCAACGAGCAAGGGTTATCTCCTCGGATTGCGGAATGCGTTTTTTGCGCCGGATCAGCCACCACACGCCGGCAAGATCGAGAATGCCGATCCACAGCCGGTCGAAGAAACCGTAATTCGAGGTGCCGTACCGGCGCGGCCGGTCGACCACGTCGACATAGCCGACGCCAAAACCGTCGCGCCGCACCAAAGCCGGCAGGAAGCGATGCAGGCCGTCGAAATACGGCAGCGCCAGGAACACCTCGCGCGGGAACGCTTTCAGTCCGCAGCCGGTATCGCGGGTGCCGTCTTTGAGCACGCGGCTGCGCACGCCATTGGCGATGCGCGACTGCAAGCGCTTGAAGCCGGTGCTCTTGCGCATCGTCCGCTGGCCGGCGACGAGGCCGAGCCGCGGCGCGCCGGCTTCGAGCGCTGCAATCAGCGCCGGAAGATAAGCCGGATCGTTCTGGCCGTCGCCGTCGAGCGTCACCACGATAGGCCCGCGCGCCGCGGCGACGCCGGAGTGCACCGCCGCCGATTGGCCGCACGCTTGCGCGTGCCGGATCTGCCGCAGCCACGGATGCTGCGCCATCAAGCCGCGCAATTCGTCGGCCGTAGAGTCCTGCGAGCCGTCATTGACATAAACGATCTCGAATGTCCGGCCCTGCATTGCGGCGGCGATCTCGGCGACCAGCGGCGCGATATTGCCGGCCTCGTTGCGCACCGGCACGACCACGGATATCGCAGGATTGTTCGGATCTTGCCCGTTGCGCTGCGGCATTGTGCTGGAAGACATGCCGGAAGCTTCTAAAGCCCATCCCGACCGGGTTCAACCCTTCGAAATTCCAGGCTTTTTGCGTAAAGCTTCATGCAGCGCCGCCTTGACCCGCTGGGACGAAGGCCAGGGAAAGGCGCGCAGATCGGCCGCCGAAAACAACAGCCCGCGCGCCGCGAAGGCGCGCCGGACCCAAAGCGCGCCGACGGCCCCGACCAGCGCGCCGGCAATGACATCGCTCGGATGGTGCGCCAGCACGACGACGCGGCTGAACATGATGAGAAGCGCATAAAACCACATCACCGCACGGCTTCCCGGCCACAACGCGCCGATCGCGATCGCCGCCGACGCCGCGGTCGCGGCATGGCCGGACGGCATGCTGGCATATTCGGGCGCCCACACGAACGGCCGGTAGACGAAGGGATCGTCGGGACTGCCGACATAGGGCCGCCCGCGGCCGATCAGGCCCTTGACGATGGTGACGAACAAGCCCGGCACGCCGATCGCCAGGAACAGAAAGCCGAAGCGCACCGCGAGCATCGCCAGCACGCCTTGGGTCAGCGGCGTCAACAGTGGCGTGGTCACGGCGGCAAGACACAGCAGAACGAAGCCGAACGGAAACAGGAACCAGCCGCCGAGGCCGAGATCGGTGATCCGCTCGAAAATGTCTTCGAACCACTGCGGCAAGGTACGCGCCCAGGCGCTGGCCGCTGTGTCGATCAGGACCATGCAGGCGACGGTGGCGATCAGCAGGACGACGATGGCCGCGATCGCGCCGGCGGACAGCGGCGGCACGCGCGCCCGCGGCGCGCGGCCGAGAACGCAAATCCACTGCCGAAAATTCCTCAGCAGGTTTTGCTGCGGCGCAGACGGGGACAAAGCCTTGCCGCCATTCACGGCGCGCCCACCGAAGCGAAGACCGCGATGCTGATCGGCCGGCCGATGCTGATATTGTAGCCGTCGACCTGTGGTCCACGGCTATATTGCAGGCCGATCGCTTGGGCGCGCAGCGCAAAGCTGCGCTCCTGGCGGCTCTCGATGAAGGCAAAGCGGCAGGCGCCGCCGTTGAGGAAATCGGCGGCGCTGGCGGCGTCGGTCAGACGGGTCTCGGTGCCGGTGAGAAACACCAGGCTCGGCTCCTCATAGCCGGAGCTGGCGGCGAGCGGATGGCGGCAGTCGGCATCGTGCAGGATGCGGGCCAACGTCACCGAGGGAAACACCGGCCGCAGCCACGGCATGATGATGGAAAAGACGCCGATCGCCAGCAGCACCATGCCGGCGGTCGCCCGCAGCAACGCGCGCTCGGCGCCGTCGTCTTCATAGAGCAGCCAGGCGAACAGTCCGCAGATGGCGGCCAAGGCGAAAAACGGCCACGCCGGAAACGCCGGATCGCGGGCGACGATGATGGCGAAGGTCACCGCGGCAATGCTGATCAGGATCGGCGCGATGAACCACCACGCCACGCCGCGAACGAGCCAGGTCCGCCGCGACAGCACCTTGGATTCGACCGCTCCGGCAATGAGGATGGCGATGGCGGGATAAAGCGGCAGCACGTAATGCGGCAGCTTGGTGATGACGAGCTCGAAAACGATCCACGACGGCACCAGCCACGCCAGCAGAAAACGCGCGGCCGGCTCGCGACGCACCGTCCATACCGCGGGCGCCGCCAGGCCGGCCAGGATCGAGCCCGGATAGAACGTGGCAAAGAACAGCAGCACATAGAGCCCGGGCGGCGCGCCGTGGGCCTCCTGGGCGCTGGCGATCTTGCCGAGCATATCGTGACCGACCGAATTGATCAGGAAAGCGTAGCCGACGCGCAGATAGATCGCGACGAACCACGGCAATACGAGGAGAACGAGCCAGCACAATCCGGCAAGCGGCCGCAACGCCAACAGCCAACGCCCGGAGCGCTCGAAGACCGACAGCGTCACCGCGGCGAGACCGACGATCATCAAATTGACCGGCCCTTTGAGCAGGATGCCGGCCGCCAGCGCCGTCCAAAAGATCACCGGCAATATCCAGCCGAGCCGCCTGTTGCCGGCATCGCGCGGCGACAGATAAGCGCGCGCCAACACGCCCATGGCGGTGACGATGGTGAACAACAACATGGCGTCGGTCTTGGCGAGCCGCGCTTCGGCGCCGAGCAACGCGGAGGCCGCCATCATCAGCGCCGCCAGGACGGCGCCGCGCCGGGACACGAAGGCGAGCGCGCACCAATACGTCGCCAGCACCGCCCCGACGGCGCCCATGAGCGACGGGATGCGGTAGAGCCAGATCGTGGTTCGCGCATCGGGAAAGCGGAACGTCTCGGCGGTCTTCACCACCGCCGCCTGCAGCCAGTAGATGCCGACCGGCTTGCGGTAACGGACATCGTCCTGGTAGCGGATGTCGACATAATCGCCGGTTTCGATCATCTGCTTGGTGGCCTGGGCGAAATAGGCCTCGTCGCGATCGATCGGCGGTATCTGGAAAAAGCCCGGCAGAAACAGGATCAGCGCAGCGAGCACAAGAATGGCCGCCGCGCGCCGGTGCGAGCCGGCGCCGACGTCGAAAAGCGCGCCAAGGCCGTTGGCCGGCCAAAATGGGGGCGCCGCGCTGCTTGTCGTGGTCATGCCAGCCCAAGTGTAAACACGTGAAGGTGTCAAGACATCAAGGTGTAAACACGCCCAACTCATCCCGCGCAAGGTCATCCGGCGCAAGCCAGGGCAATCCCTTATGAAGGCCGCTGATGGCCAAACGCGGGGCCGGCTATCGGGCAGTGACGTTTATCGCAGAACCGTCGTCCACGCGCACGACGACGCTGGCGGTGGCGCCCGCGGAATCCATCACCGTGACGCGCGAGAAACCCGGGCCGTCCGGCCGAAAGAACAGCGCGCCGCGATCGTGCTCGGGGACCGGAATTCCGTTGACCAGCACGGTGAGCGGCGCGACCGCACCGGTGATCTTCAGCGGCACGGCTTTGCCATCGGTCGTCGCCAGGTCGAGCCGGGCGCCATCGGGCGGGAATAAAATGCGCAGCGACGCCTGCGAGGTCGTTCCGCCGAGACGGCCCGGTTGAAAGCGCTTGAGCGGCGGCGGCAGTTTGGCGCTCGACGTGACCAGCACGCCCTTCGGGGCGCGCGGCAACGCCGTCGGCGGCGCACCCAGCCGCGCAAAGGCATCGAACAGGATCGGCGCCGCCGCGGTGCGCCCGACCAGGCCCGGCACCGGCGCGCCGTCGGGTCGGCCGACCCAGACGCCAATGGTGTGCTTGCCGTCAAAACCGAGCGACCAGGCGTCGCGGTAGCCGTAGCTGGTCCCGGTCTTGAACGCGATGCGGCCCGGCGTGCCGTTCTCCGGCGGCGGCGAGCCGATCAACACATTGCCGACATACCAGGCGGCGACCGGCTCCATCAGCCGCAGCGCCTGCGGCGGCGGCGCGGCGAAATGCACGTTGAGCGGCGTCGTCGTGCCCTGCCGCGCAAGACCGGCATAGAGCATGACCAGATCGGACAATTTTATGCCGACGCCGCCGAGGCCGATGGCCAGGCCGGGCGCTTCGCCCGGCGGCAACACCAACGACGCGCCGGCCTGGCCGATTTGCGCGGTGAGCCGGCTGGCGCCGACTTCGTCGAGCACGGCAATCGCCGGAACGTTGAGCGACTGCTGCAACGCTTTGCGGACCGTCACCGTGCCTTGGAACGTCGAGTCGAAATCCTTCGGCGCGTAGCTGCCATAGGCCACCGGCCGGTCCTCGATCAGCGTCTCCGGATTGATCACGCCATCCTCGAAGCCAAAGCCGTAGATGAACGGTTTTAACGTCGAGCCGGGCGAGCGCAGCGCTTGCGTCATGTCGACCTGGCCGGCGCGGCGCAGGTCGAAATAATCGGGCGAGCCGACGCTGGCCAAAATGTCGCCGGTTGCGTTGTCGACGGCAAGGATGGCGAGCGAGACGTCGGGGCCAAGCGTGGCGGCAAGTGCGCGGACGCGTTCGCGCGCGAGACTTTCCAGGTTCTTTTGCACCACGGCGTCGATGGTGAGCCGATGCACTTTGACGTCCGGCGAAGCGGACACGACGTGGTCGGCGGCGTGCGGCGCCAAAACCGGCATCGGACGACGGCCGTTCGGCACCGGCTCTTTTTTGGCGAGCGCGATCTCGTCGGCCGGCACGGTCCCGGTCGCGGCAAAGCGGTCGAGCACGCGGTCGCGTGCCTCACGCGCGCGCTCGGCGAAACGATCCGGCCGGCGCAGCTCCGGCGATTGCGGCAAGGCCACCAAGAGCGCGGCTTCGCCGAGCGACAGCCGCCGCGGCTCCTTGCCGAAATAGGCAAGCGACGCGGCGCGGATGCCCTCGATGTTGCCGCCATAGGGCGCGAGATCGAGGTAGAGCGCGAGGATTTCGTCCTTGCTCAGCGCGCGCTCGATCTCGATCGCGCGCACCATCTGGCGCAGCTTTGTCACCATGCTGCGACGCACTTCGGGCGGCTCCAAAAGCCGCGCCACCTGCATGGTCAAGGTCGAGGCGCCGGAGCGAAGATGTCCGCTGATTGCGAATTGCAAAGCCGCGCGCAGCACCGCGCGCGGATCGACCCCGTGATGCTCGCGGAAGCGCTTGTCCTCATAGGCGAACAACACGTCGAAGAAACGCGGATCGACGTCGGCAACCGTCGCCGCCAGCCGCCAGCGACCCTCGGCTGTCGCATAAGCGCGCAGCAGGCGGCCTTCCCGGTCGACCACGCTGGTCGAGAAATCGAGGCTCTTGCCGAGCGGCGGCGGCCCGAGCGAAGCGATCCACCATGTGGCGCCGGCAAAGGCCGACGCGCATATGAAAACGCCCGCGAGAATGAGGCGCGTTTTCTTGCGCATTATTTCGCCGCCGTCACTTCGACCTTGCCGCTGCCGGTGCGGCCGTAGCGGTCGGGACGATACATGTCCTCGACCACCGCCTGCGGCCGCACGTAGGTGCCGGGCGAAACCGCGCGCACCACGTAGGCCATGGTGAACACCGCAGGGTCGCCGCGCTTTCTTTCGAAGGCGGCGGTGAAGCGGTCGTCGCGGAATTCGCTGTTGGCCGGCTCCACCGCGTCGGTGATCCAGGCCAGCGTGCCGGTATCGCCGGAGGAAACGAGATGCGGATTGTCGATCTCGAACCCCGCCGGCAGATAATCGGCGACGATGACCCGGCCGAATTGCGGCTGCGCTTCGGTGATCTTGAGCACCACCACGAGGCGGGTGTTCTGCTTGACCTGCGCCGCATCGACCGGATCGCCGTCGGGCGTGTAAGTGAGGCGCTCGATGCGGAAGCCGTTCTCCGCCGCGGGCTCCGGCGTCAGCGGCGCGCCGGTGACCGTGACCACGGCCTTGACCTCGGTGTCGCCGGTATTGGTGACTTTCACCGGCTCCTTGAGGTCGTTGGCGCGGATGGTCCGGTAGAGCGCGCGCTGCACCGCTTCGCCGTTGACGTCGAGGGTGACGTTGCCGGAATCTTTGGCCATGGCGCTTGCGGCGAGCAGCAGCCAGGCGTCTTCCTGGGTCGAGGTCGGATGCAGTTGCGCGCGGGACGCTTCGACGCGCGCCACAGCGGCCTGCACGGTGGCGGGTGCCGCGCCGCTTTCCGACGCCAGAGTCACCAGCGCCGCGGCGTCGCGCAAGTTCGAGCCATAATCGTGGCGATTGAGCCAGTTCTCCGTCTGCGGATCGATGGCCGCGAGCGCCGCCGCATAGACCCGCTCGGCCCGCGCCCGATCGCCGACCAGCGCCAGCGCCGCCGCCACTTGGGCCTTGGCGATCGGCGTCGTCAGCGCATCGAGCTTTGAATCGGCGAGGTAACGCAGATCGCCGATCGGCACCACGCCGTTGCGCGCCAGCACATAGAGCGCATAGGCGAGATCGGTGCCGCCGTTCTTGCTCGGGTCGGCGGTATTGGCGGCAAAATTGCGCAAGTGGTCGAGCGCGAGCTTGAACGCGGTGTCGGGCACCGCGAATTTTTTCTCCCGCGCGCGGGTCAGGAAGTCGGTGACATAGGAGTCGAGCCAAATATCGCTGCCGCCGACGCTCCACAGGCCGAACGAGCCGGTGGAATCCTGCCGCGTCAGCAGCGCCTCGATGGCGCCGCGCACCCGCTCGTCGGCGCCGGTCTGCAGCGCCAGGTGCGTCTCGCTGGCGAGCTGGGCGACATAGAGCAGCGGCAGCGCGCGGCTCGTGATCTGTTCCGAGCAGCGATACGGATAGCGGTCGAGCGCGGCCAAAAGACTCGCCGCATCGAGCGCCGCCGAGGAGCCGACCGAAATCGAAACGCCGCCGGTGCCGGGAACGAGATCGGCGAACATATCGCTCGACAGCGTCACGCTGTCGCCCTTGGCGATCGGCTTGACGGTGCGCCGCGCCAAGATTTGCGCCGGCGGCCGCACCGCCAGCGTGTAGTCGCGCTCCAGCGCAAAGCCGCCGGGGCCGCTCACGTTGATCTTCACGGCGCCATTGCCGGCGGCGCTGGCGGTGACCGGGATCGTCACCGCGCCCCGCGCCTTGGCGCGCAACGTCAGTTTCTGCGTGGCGCCGGCGCCGGCGACGACGGCATCGGTGGACGACAGCGTGATCGCATAATCGCCGGGCTGGCCTTCGACGTTGTCCAAATCGAGATGCACCGTGGAGCGGTCGCCGGGCAGCAGGAAGCGCGGCAAGGTCGCCGTGAGCACCACCGGATCGCGCACGATCACGTCGGTCGAGGCCTGGCCGACCTTGTCCTTGGTCCAGGCCACCGTCATGACGCGGACACTGCCGGCGAAGTCGGGAATGTCGAAGGCGATATCGGCGCTGCCGTCGGCGCCGACGGTGATGATGCCGGAAAAGAACGCCAGCGGCGGTCCGGTCGGCGGATTGCCTTGCAGCGCGGCGCCGGCGTCGCCGCCGGTGCGGATCTGGCCGCTTGTGCCCTGCATGCCGTCGATCAGGTCGCCGTAGAGATCGCGGATTTCCGCCGACAGCGCGCGCTGGCCGAGATAGTAATCGTTGGGCGACGGCGGCTTGTAATTGGTGAGATTGAGGATGCCGACATCGACCGCGGCAACCGCGATCCGCGCCTCGTCGCCCGCCTTGAGCCCCTCGATCTTGACCGGGATGTGCAGCGTGGTGTTCGGCCGCAACAGCGCCGGCGGCTTGAGATCGACAGTGAGCGTCTTGGCCGCGCGGTCGATGGAAAACCACTGCACGCCGATTGCGCGGCCGGGCATGCGTTGTGCCGGCGCATCGAGCGGCCGGCGCAGCGTGGCGACGATATAGGCGCCGGAGCCCCAGTCGGCGCCGACCGGCATTTTCACTTGCGTAACGCCTGCCTGCTTGACGTCGGCACTTTGGCTGGCAAGCAGCTTGTCGCCGATGACATTGAGCGTGAGGCGTCCGGCGCTGCGCGCGGTGACGGCGACCGTCATGGTGTCGCCGGGCCGGTACTCGCTCTTGTCGAGCGCGGTTTCCAGCATGTCGGGCGTGTCGGCGCTGGCGTCGACATACCAGCCGGCGTCGAACGTCACCGACGTGGTCGGCCTGTTCGGCTCCGGCGAGGTGACATTGAGCTGATAGCGGCCGAAATTCACCGGCAGCGCGATATGCCCGGGCTTGTCGGCCGCGGTGTCGAGCGCGCCATCCGAAAGGCGAGAAGTGGTCTTGACCGGCTCGAAATGCCACGAGCCGTCGCGCTTATAGAACTGATAGTGGGTTTCGACGCGCAGCAGTTCGTAATGCAGGCCCTTGGTGGCGACCGCGGTGCCGTTCGGCGCAACGACGACCACATCGAACGCGGCGCTGGCGCCATCGGCCAGCGAGCGGCCGGAGAACAGCGGCTTGACGCCGATCATGTTGCCGCTCGCGGTGACCGGCAGCGTGATCTTGTGCTCCACCGCGCGGCCGCCAGGCTCCGCCATGCGCACGGCGATGCGGGCTTCGAGCGGATGCGTGCTCGACGGCAGCTTGTCGATATCGACCTTGAAGGTCGCCTTGCCGGCGTCGTCGGTCGACGGCAGGCTGTCCAGCGGCTGCTGCACGGCGGCGACGTCTTCGCCGTCGAGGCCGAATTGATAACCGGCAAAGCCGGAACGCTCGGCCGCCACGGCGATATTCACGTCGCCTTCGAGATCGAGGCCCGAGGCCGGCGCGCCGTAGAGGAAGCGGCCGGCGAGGTTGATCGTGGCCGGATTGGTTTTCGAGATGGTGCCGCTCGGCGACGACAGATCGAACTCGATGCGCTCGGGCACATAGTCCTCGACCAGGAACGTGGTCTCGCCGACCGCCGCGCGCTTCGGGTCGGTGAAGACGTGCACGTGCCAGGTCCCGGTCGGCGCCGAGGCCGCGATCGGCAAAGTCAGCCCATGGCCGCCGAGACCCTGGTCCGGCACCAAGCTGCGGCGATATTCGACGCCATCGGGCCGCTCGACCACGAAAGTCAGCGGCACGCCGAGCGACGCCGCGCCCCGCGCATCGCGCAACAGCGCGGTGAGATAGGCCGTCTCGCCGGAGCGATAGACGCCGCGCTCGGTATAGACGAAGGCATCGAGGCCTTTTGCCGCCGGCCGGCCGGAGACGCCGCGGTCGGTGAGATCGAACGCCGGCGCGGTGAGATTGAGGAAGGCGAAGTCGCCTTGGCCGTCATTGGCGGCGATCAAAGTGGGCGCGGCACCGCCCTCCCCGCTGGCGAGGCCGGCTTCGAACTGCACATGGCCGCCGGCATCGGTGCGCCGCGTCGCCAGCACCTCGTTGCCGCGCGAGATCAGCCGCACCTCGACGCCGCTTTTGACGTCGGTGGTCGCCAGCGAATTGACGAAGGCATGGATGCCGTCGTTGCCGGAGAACGCCGCGAGCCCGAGGTCGGAAACGATGAACCATTGCGTCGCCAGCGCGTCGTAATTGCTATCGATATTCTTGAGCTCCTGCGGCTGCGCCACCATGACGTAGACGCCGGGTTTGAGGTCGCCGACTGCCTGGTCGACCGGAAACGCCGTGGTGACGTCCTGGTTGATCGGCGCCGAGTCGACGGCAAGATCGCCTTTCCAGACCGGGACGCCGCGGCTTTCCTTGAGCCGCTCTACGTCGGAGCGGTCTAGGCTTTTTTGGAAATCGCCGCGGTCGTAGCTGGTCACGCCGGCGATGGCATCGACCAGATTGCGGTCGCTGATGCGGTAGATCTCGACGGCGACCGATTTCGTATTGACGCTGATCACCGGAATGCCGCGCTGCCCGGTGCGCGGCAGCACATAGGCGGTGGAGGAGAACCGCACCGCCGGCTTGCGGTCACGCACATAGATGACGAAGTCCGCCGATTTCGACAGCGATTCGTGCACCACCGACGGCAAGCCGGCGCGCAAGGTCACGGTATAGCGGTCGCCGTGCTTGAGCCCTTCGACGCAGAGCTGCTTCTCGTTCGTCGAAATGGCCGGCTTGTCGGTGCCGGCGAGCACGACGAACGGCGAGAAGTCGGTGCGTGCCGGCAAATCTTCCGAGAACTGGAAGCAGGCCCGCGGCGAAGCGGTATCGGCGTCGACCGAATAGTCGAGCACGCGAAAACCGTATTGGTCGCGCAGCCGCTCGTATTGGCCGCGCACATTGGCGGCCTCGCGAATGTCGAGCGAGAGGCGGAGCGCATCGAGCGCCGGCCGCCACAACTGGCGCTGGCTCATGACGTCGCCGAGAAAGCCGAGACTGTCGGCCTCTTCGTTGCGGTTGGTGGTGCGCTGATAGGCGATATAGGCCGCGGTCGAAGCGCGCTCGAGCAAGGTCGCGCGCTCCTGGTCGTTGACCGGGCGGATCTGCATGACGGTGCGGGCAAGCCGCAGCCAGGTCGTGGCGTCATTGGGCTGCGCGGCGACGATCTGGCCGAGCAGCGTCATGCCGGTGCGGAAATCGTTCTTGGCAAAGGCTGAGTCGGCGTCCTTGCGGATTTGCGCCACCGGCTTGGTCGCCGCGCCGGCGTCGGCCTTGATCTGGCCTTCGAGCTGAACCGCGCTGTCGGCGAGATCGCTGTCGACGAAAGGCTTGTCCGCGGCATGGGCCGAAAACGGCGCAACGGCAAAGAGCGCGGCCGCGATTGCCACCGCGAACCCGGCGCGAGTGAGCGCAAACATCGCTGAATTCCTCCCAGGGGTCGCAATTTTGACCCAGTGCGGCAAGTTGAGGCGACGATCTTGTCGAGGTCGTGGCCGAACGAGTCCATGCAAGCTAAACAATTGGCAACCTTCCGATCGCCGCGGCGGACAGCGGCCGCGCACGACGGCCGGCCGCAACGCTCGCGGCCTGCACGCTGGTCTTAGTTGCGGTAGCGGGGCCGCGCGTTCATTGCCGATTTTCGGCCGAAGGCGGTAAGCCCATACGCACGATTAACCGCGCGTTGCGGCGGGAGATTCTATATAAGCTTGGCGGCCGAGCGGCCCCGTAGCTCAGGGGATAGAGCAACAGCCTTCTAAGCTGAAGGTCGCAGGTTCGAATCCTGCCGGGGTCGCCATTGAATACTATTTTTGAATCAATAGTTTAGATCGCTAATCTTGTGGCGTCCTTCGGGACCTCAGGACAATGGCCGGGCGCGATTATTAGATGACACTAAAATCTCTGCTACTCTTGATTGATGGCGCTGGGACGCGGGTTCACGTGAATCGTAACCTTCTAGCGCGATCGAAATGGAGGGTATTGTGTCGATCCGCTTTCTGGGAAACACGCGCCTATCTTCGAAGGGACTATTCTTTGGAGGGCTTTTCGCTGTTCTACTCCTGAGCTTCATTTTTGATTTTGGGTCGCTGGCGCAAACACTCCCCCAACCAACGACCGAAGAGCGTCTTGGCTCCAGTCCTAGCCTGCAAAATGACACCTCTCCACCCGCCGCCGTTAAATTAAATTCGGCTCCGGAAACAAAGAATTCTCCAAGCTCCTCGGAAAACCCAACGTCCGAATTATTGGACCACGAAGAAATCGCAAAGCTACGTACCGACATAGATACAATAAAAAACCTATTGTACTTTGGCGGCAGCTTTCTTGCCTTCATCCTTTTTGTTTTGACATTTCAATCTTCAATTCTTGCATGGATGTCTAACCATCGCACATCAGAAGCACATTCAATGGCAATGAAAGGCGAAAGAGCAGAGCAGCAAAGGGCCAAATCCATACACGATAAATTTTTTGAGGACTCCTATAAAACAATTGGCTTAGTAAACTCAACTTTGCAACTCGCCGTTGACGCCACGGCTAACACTACGAGGGTGTTCGAGGAACGCGCAGGCGCGAACCTTAAACAACTGGATGGAAAAGCGCGAGCGCTGCTTACTGACGTAAGAATAGAAAGCACACGGGATTTGGTAAGGGATCCCTTTAAGCAGGAAGGTATTCGCAGCCTTGCTCAAGAAATTACTTTATTTGAGAGTAATCGACTATTTTTCGCAGATAAATTCCAACTTACGTCAGAGTGCCGCTTCATTCTGGGACTAGCATCGCACCTTTCGCAAGATTATCCGACGGCGATCAAAGAGTGGGAGTCAATTCGTATTGATCGAAGTCGAACGCCTCTACTCGAGAGTCTGGCCGCCTATTGGATCGCTGTCGAGCATGATACCCTAGGTGAATTTGACAAGGCCATCACCACCTTTGAAAGTATCCGCGGGCTGGTATCTGGCGTCGCCAAATACGACATCGATAGGCTAATAGTTGAGTCCACATTTTCCAAGATTCCTATTGACCAAGCGGAGAGCCTTATAGCACCGCTCATTTCAATTTGCGAAAATGCGAAGAAAGAGAACGACAGTCGCGCACGCACATATGTTATTCGCCGACTGAACATTGCTCTTGGCAACATTCTGCTACAGGTGGGGAAATTTAAGAAACGCAAGGGTGAATATGTTGTTGCAGAACGTTCGTTTACTCAGGCCATTGAAAAATACCGCGCCACGGATGAGGCGATAGACCAGTGGGCGCTGTTAGGCCTTGGAGAAGCATTACACTGCAATGGAAACTTAGACGAAGCACTTGATATTTTCGGAGGCAAGGCACTTGAGAATGCAGAAGCAGAATTCAAACGCCGAACCGAAAGACGTTCACAAGTTTTGGCAAAAACTGCCGAGTTAATTTGCTGCGTCAGGGTCCCTGAATTGAAAGACTCAATCGTTCCCGTGTACGAGTCTGTAAAACGGCTGCTAATCGAGGTGCACTCCAGACTGACAATTTATTCCGCTTTTCAAAAGAGAAACGTAGACAAGGAGACATTCGAAGCACAGTTGGATGAGTTTTTGGCTGATAACAATCTTTCGATTCACAAGAGAACTATTGGCCTAAGGCAGGCGGCGCGCGAGTCCGTTCTGTGATTGGCAACATTTAGCGCGAGTTGGGTGTTGTGTCTGCCGAATTGGCCGGCACGGTTGCGGCGTGTTCGATAACCAAACGCAATAAAGAAGCGCCCGGCGTGCGCTCAAGCGATCGCCGGGCAATCATTCATCATCGAGCAAACACGCGCACCAGCGGGCTTCCTACGCGGCCGTGCACTTCACTCGTTGGCCCATCTGCGGCTTTTCCCAGCGAGGTTCCCGGCGCCTACTGCTGACCGCCCCCCAGAGCATCGGCGAGCTTGTCGTAATTTTTGCCGACGAGATCGATGTTGCCCTTATTCTCGATCGGCGGCGGTGGGGATTTCAGCGCATCGTTGAGCTCAGCGAGCGCATCCTTCTTGTCCTTGGCCGACATTTGCTTGTTGGCCTGGACGGAAGCGATCTGCGCCTTGGTCGCCGCTTCGAACCCGACATATTTTTTGCTTACTGGATCGAAGCCCGAAAGCACAAGCGTGATGTTTTCGACGACATCGTTGTATGCATCGTAGCTGGCAAAACCATTCTTCTTGGCCACGGCATCGAGCTGCGCGACAGCCTTCGGACTTGGCGGGGCATTGGGCGGCAGCTTCTGGGTGATCGCATCCATGTCCTTCTGCGCGGCAAGCACGCCGTCGATCTGCTTGTCGGTCAGCGCCATCTGCTTCAAGGGCGGTGGAGCAGGCTGAGCCGGAGCCATCTGGCTCGGCGGCGCTTGCCTGGGCTGAGCCGGAGCCATCTGGCTCGGCGGCGCTTGCCTGGCCTGCGCCAACGCGCAGCCCGTGGACAAGACGGTCAACCCGGTGGCGAGGCAGGCAATACTGAGAACGCCGGCGATCGGACGAAGCAAGTCGCGCATGGGAGTCTCCTTAAGGTTTGGGCCGGGCTTAATCTCAGTCAATAACGGCCGGATCAGGTCGGTCAAGCCGCGTGGTCGGTGTTTATTTTTCCGGTGCTCCCGCACCGCTTCCGGCCGCCGCCGTTATCGTCAGGGCTGGCGTTCCTCGCTTGACCCGCATGGTAACAAGCCAAGAGTGCAGGCCGCGCCTGACTCGCTCCCGGAACGACGACACCATAGTACCGCACGGGCATCCGGCCTTTCGCCACAGCCACCAAACGGCCGCCGCCAGCAAAAGGCAGGCACCAAAGGGCTCCGGCACAAGGAACATGCCGCATGTGGCAAGCGCAGCCGGTGAATTGATGGCGCGGAAATTTGTCATGAGCTCAGGCACTCGCCTCGGGGCGAGGCGAGAACCTTAACAAAGTATTAACCACGCGTGCTGGGAACGACTGGCGTATGGTTAACGCCCCGCCGCGTAGCAACGGTGTCTCTTTCGCACCGGATGCGCCGGCCATCCCGGCCCGGCGCTCGGCTGACTGGCGTCAGCAGGCAGGCAATTTTGACGCGATATTCGGTTTGTGCCACCCCTAGGGCTTCGTTTGAATGAAAGGATTTCGGACATGGCGAAGGCGTCGACCGGCCGCAGAGGCCCTACTGCCGTAGATACCCACGTCGGGCAAAAGATGCGTGCCCGCCGGATTTTTTTGCGAATGAGCCAAACGGAGGTTGCCGACGCGGTCGGCATCACGTTCCAGCAAATTCAGAAATACGAGCGAGGCGCGAATCGCGTCGGCGCGTCACGCCTGCAACAAATCAGTGACGTGCTCGGTGTCTCGCCATTTTATTTCTTTGAGGGCGCACCGACCGTCGGCAAGAAGATACCGGCGCAGAAAGACGGCGAGTTGTCGGAAAGCGCGATCCTTTCATTCCTCGCGACCCGCGAGGGCGCCACTCTTGTCCGTGGATTTCTCGCGATTGAACAAAAAACAATTCGCAGGAACGTTATTGATTTTATCGATACTTTGAAGAGGCGATGAATATGCCGGCGGGGGCGAGCATCACAGCCGCCCCACCGTGTTGCCGAACACGCCGCCCGCGAAATTCGACCTCGGCTATGTCCCGCTGAACATGGCGCGGAATTTCAGCTGCCGGACGTCTCCCGGGCGCAGTTTCAGCACCGCCACTTGATCGGGCGTGAGCTGGCGATCGGTCAGCGTTGCCGTCCATCCGGGCGGCAGGCGCTTCTGCACGATGGCGGCGGCTTCCGCCTGCGCTGTCGCGGCGGCCCAATACACCGTCATGTTGCCCTTCGAGGTGGCGACGACACAGATGTCGCCGGCAAGCTTGTCCGTCATCGCAACGACCATGTTATCGACGTTGAACCCCAGGCAGCATTTCCGCGCCGGGCTACGGCCGCATTAAGGCGACCGATCAGCATTGCAACAAACTGCCGCCCATCGCCCGCCATATTCGGCATCAGACTACCGCGTGAGGGGGGGGCCATGGAGTACAAGCAGTTTGTCGTCAAGGCGTTTGAACGAGAGCCGGGGAAGTGGCGTGCGAGCGTCGAGCGGGCCAATGGCAAAGCGCTGTTAAGGGGACTGGGCCGTCGCCGCAGGGCGCTCGACAAATTCATCACCGGCATGGATGCAACGGCCGCGGAAGCGGCGATGCAAATGGCCATGGCGGCCATTGATGCGAATGCTTTCTCGCGAATTTCAGACCGCGACAAGCGTCAAGGCTGCACCGGACCGAAGGATGACGCCAAGCCGGCCGAGCATTCGGCCGGCCCCTCGCCGCCCCGTCATGCCGAATTGTGACGCCGGCATCGGAGCGCCTTGAGGTCCTTCGCTTCCGCCTTTCCAGGACGAATAACGCGCGCGCCGATGTTTCTCGAGCAGGCTGGCCGCTGGATTGGCCCGAGCGGCAATTTTCCGCGCCGCCGCTGAAATAATCGCGCCGCTTCGGCGTTAGTGATCGAGCGGCGTCGCGATACGAGGAGATCGGTCCATGAGACTCTTGCTTTTCACGCTGGCAATTTTCGCGGTGGCGGTCGGCGGCGGCACGCGCGCGCAGGCGCAAAACTATCCATGGTGCGCCGATTACGACGGCCCGGGCGGCACCAATTGCGGCTTCACGAGCTTTCAGCAGTGCATGGCTACTCTGGCCGGCATGGGCGGCTTTTGTAACGCCAATACGCAATACGTTCCTCCCGCGGGACAGCCGGCGCCGCGAGCTCTCAAGCATCGGTGATCGCCCGGCGGGCGGCGCAGTGCTAAGTTGCGTCAATCGGTCTGGCTTGCCGGGATACGATGAGCGACGACAGGGCATGGCTTGAAAAAGCCGCGGCGACCGAGAATGAGTGGGTTCGCGCCCGCATTCTCAAGCAGGACCCGCCTGCGGAAGGATCATTGCTGAAAATCGCCGAGCGGGGCCGTGACATGGCCGCGAGAGCCCTGGGTGAGCAGCATGCGGCCTACGCGGTCGCGCTGCAGAACCTCGGTCTCTATTACGAGACAATCGAGAACAATCCGGCGCAGGCCAACGCGCTCTTTGCACAGGCGCGCGCGGTCCTCGGCGGCAATGATCTGCCGCTCGCGGAGGGGTTTTATTGGCTCGGCATCTTCCACACCCAGGTCAGCCGCGATCTGACGCGCGCGCAACCGCCACTCGCCGAAGCGCTGGCGATCCGGCGCCGCGCGCTTGGCAGCGACGACCTCGAGGTCGCGCAGACGATGATCGCGCTCGCCGATGCGACGGATCAGACGACCACAGTCCAGCCGGCTATTGCGTTGCTCGAAGACGCTCTGAAAATCCAGCGCAGCAAGCTTGCCGCGGATGACCAGGCCATCCGGGACACCGAGAACCAGCTTGTCCTGCTTCAGGCCCTGGCGCGCGCGTATACGGAGGATGACGCCCGGTAGAAGGGGTTGAACGGAGTGAAACCTATCACCGCGATGGCATTGCCATACCAGAGTTGATGGGTTTCGCTGCCCTCAACCCGTCCTAGGCCGCGACCCACAATCGGCAGTTGCGTCGTTGCACCATTTAGTTGTTTAATACCCTGTGGAGCACCCGCAGCCGCGTTGCAACCTGCGCCTCACGTAGCTGGATCTCAGGTGGAGCATGCCGAACGTCACGATCAGTGCTTCTGCATCGCCGCGCCTCGATGGCGATTTCCAGATTACGCCAAACGCTGATTACGCTGCGAGCGCGGCGGACGAAGACCTTTTCGCGGCCATCAAGGCTGCGCTCGATCGTTTGGCGCAACACCATCAGGCCGATATGCCCGTGCCGGCGTCAGACGGATCGCTGCCGACACCCATGTCGCGGGAATTGCTTGCCGCGCGGAAGACGGCTCGGACGATCGCAGCCGCGAGCATTCAAGCGGAGGCCCAGAAATTCGCGGCAGGGCGGACCGAGGCCGCAGATGCAGCCGAACAGGTGCGTAAAATCGAAGGACAATATCTCGCCAGCGTACCCACGTTCGGGGTCGCTGACCGGCTGCCGGCACGCTTCGAAAGCGATTTCCAGATCGTGCTTGCCGCCGGCTGCGTACCGAACAATACGCAAGCGACCTACTTCGACTATCTGGAAAGAGCTCTTGCCGAGATTACCATCGACCAGAGCAACGATTCTACTGGCCACTACTCGCCATTTGTCATCGAATACCGCAAAGCGCGGCGCATGGCTGCGGTCAAAACATTTCGCGCACAGGCAGAAAAATTCTGTGCGGGAGAATTGAGTGCAAATTCCGCCACCGAAAGTCTATTGCTAGCCCGCGGCGGCTATCACGCATTGCGTGACCGGCTGACACGGCGCCTATTCAACGCGAGCATTGCGAAAGAGGACGATAAAAAATACACCGACCGGACAGATCTCTCAATCAGTTTGATCAGCGGACTGCCGCCGCCGGAAGATGACGCGTCGCCGGAAAAGCAAGATCTCTACGTTCAGATTAGCAAGGCAACTACAGTCATCCGGACGGTTTGCAGCCGCATCGAGGAACGCGCCGAAAGCGGATGGCGGAAGAGGTTCAATTGTCCCGATCAGCCCGCAAAGGAGCGCGCGCGCTATCTGCTTGGCGATTACATGGAAAAACTGCACGGCATTGCAGTGATCGGCCTTGAGAATTCCTATACGTCATTGGCGAAACTGGCTTTGGCCGAGTTACGCAACGAGTTCTTCGTGCGGGAGGCGGGTCGCATTAAAAACAAATATGTGCGTAGGCTTGGAGCCTGGGCCGGCATCGCTGCACTGGCATTCCTTGTTGCCCACGTCGTCATCCTGACGAGGTATCCCGATTGGGCGTGGGGTCAAATGCATAAGGCTTTCCTGGTGGCGGCCGCAGGTGCTTCAATTGGAACCTGGGCTTCATTTTCCGTGCGTCAAGTTCAGTTCTCATTTGATGATCTTGTGATGCTAGAAGAGAACTCTCTCGATCCACCGTTGCGAATTTTGTTCGTGGTAGCGTTGACGCTAACGGCCTGCCTACTGTTTTGGACCGGCGCCATCAATCTCGAGATCGGTAATTTGAAAACCCAGCAAGATTCCTTCCGCAGTTCAGGCACTGTCGCCGTTCTGATCGGAATGTTCGCGGGTCTTTCTGAACGCGCACTGGCGACTGCTATTTCCGGTCGAGCGACGGCCTTTGTGAAAAGCATCGGCGGCGGTACATAACCGCTCCCACATTCGCCTGTGCCCGATATGGCCGCGGAATTTGAAGACCGTGCAACCGTAACGCCTTAATACGTAGAATTATTGCCCGTTCACCGGCAATTTTTTGCAGGGTCGCCGACCTTATCGACCAATCTCTGCCGGTACCGCCGATCGAATCGATGGTTTGTCGTTGCACTGTCGCAGCAAATCGGCGCTGGGGCGCATTGTAAGCGCGATCGCTCTCGAATCCGTTAGCTGCGTGGAACTACGGCTAATCCAATCCGACGGTCTCCTTCGTCCGCGCCGTGGCCGCGCTCAGGGCCGCCAAGATGCTCTCCAGCAAATTGCCGCCGGCCGCCGCGCGAAGATCGGCCAGGGCGACGCCGGCGCGGATGGCATCCTCCCGGCACAGCGCCACGAGCCGCACCGTTTCGCGCAGCCGGTACTCGTCGGGCACGGTGCCGACATGCTCCGACATCCAGCGATCCAAAAATTCGCGCGCCGCTTCGCTCATCTCTGGCTCCCCGATAAATTTGCCGCTGCCCGCGAATGCATCCGGCAGCGTCGCCACCCGCCGCCTGAGTCGACGAATGACGCGCCGGCATGTCAGCGCCGGCTCGTGGCCGAATTGCGCAAACGAAATGGCCAAACGATGGTAGCGCGCCACCATTGTGATTGACTCTCGGCACGCAGATGCGAAAGTGAGCGCGTATCCGTTGTTGTGTCGGGGGGAAGTTCCGTGGCCTCGCCTGCGTATTGGGCCTCCACGGGTTGGAAAGCAGCCGCGACGTCGCTTTGGGCGATCGTTGCAGGCTGGCTCCGCAATTCATCGCAAGAGCTTTGGACGAGCGCTGCAAGACGTCTGCATGAATCGGCTGAACATTTTTGGCCGATCGCCGCGGCGTATCTTCGCCAATCGTTTCGCTATCTGCGGACAACTGCCGACGGATGCCGGCGCCAATCGAGCGAATATCTTTACCCGCTCGTCGCGGACTATCTTGGCAAATCGTCGCGCTATCTTCGTACGGCCGTCGCGAGGCATTGGCGCCGATCGGGCGAATATCTTCGCGCCACCGCGGCCGCCCAGCTGGGCAAATCGTCCAAAATCGAAATCGCCATCGTCGCCGCAATTGCGATCGTATCGGGCGTCGGCGGCTTTGCGGTGACGACCGCGTTTTTGCAGCGGCCGGTGCCTGTCGTGGTGGCGCAGGAAACGCCGCCGCAACCAAAACCCTCCTGGGTCACGGATTATGAAATCCAGCGCGCGCAAAAGCTCGGCCGGTTGCTGTTGGACATCAGCCCCGCCGAGCTGTTGGCGATCTACGAGCGCAACGGCAGCGACGCGGTCGAGGCTTACAGGGATGGCTGGGTCAAGATCGATTATCCCATCATGTCATTCGACCGGCAGACCTTCGGCAGGATCCCCTACGACGTGGTCGAGGCGGCGGCGCACTTTCACTCGGTATTCCCGGGAAAGATCATTGCCGTTTTCAACGCGCAAAAGTGGGGCGCGCAGCTGCATATGCACCGCACCGGCGACCAGATCGTCGCGTTCTGCAAGTTCAAGGAAATCGAGCGCGAAGAGGTTTTGACAAATATTCACCGCCTGTGGTTTTACGGAACCGGCTGCGACCTGCCGCAGCTTTTGGAATCGACCAATACGGCGATTGCGCGTTGATCTTCCCGCCTGGATGGCCGATCGTTGCAAAGTTTCATAGGGAGAACGTAATCCAATGAAAGCGGCCTATATCGAAAAATTCGGCGGCCCAGACGTGCTGCAATATGGCGATCTGCCGGACCCCATCGCCGCGCCGGGCGAGGTGGTGGTCGACGTCCATGCCGCAACCGTCAACGCCGCCGACTGGAAATTCCGCGCCGGCGAATATGCCCGCCATGCCAATGTCCCGTTTCCGCAAATCCCCGGCCGCGACTTTTCCGGCGTGGTCAGCGCGGTCGGCGCCGGCGCCGACTTGAAGGTCGGCGATGCGGTGTTCGGCGTGCTCGGCGCCGGCAAGGAGGGCACCTATTGCGAAAAGCTTTCGATCCCCGCAGCGCTGGTCGCCAAGAAGCCGGACGGGCTGTCGCATATCAACGCCGCGGCGCTGGCGCTGACCGGGCTGACCGCGATCAATTCCGTCGAGGACACGCTCAAGCTCAAGCGTGGCGAGAAGATTCTCATTCAGGGCGGCGCCGGCGGCGTCGCCGGCTTTGCCATCCAGTTCGCCAAGCACCTCGGCGCCCATGTCGTCACCACCACCAGCGCCGCCAATATCGACTATGTGAAGAGCCTCGGCGCCGACGAGGTGGTCGACTACAACGCGCAGAATTTCACCCGCGTGGTGTCCGGCTGCGACGCCGTGTTCGACACTGTCGGCGGTGACGTGGCCAAGCAATCCTACGCCGTGCTCAAGCCCGGCGGCCGCGCAGCCTTCATCGCCTCGGGCGCCGAGGCGCCCAAACCCGATCGCGGCGACGTCACGGGCCTGCGGCCGCCGGTGCCGCGCTCGCGCAAGGCCATGGAGCGCATTGCCGAGCTCTACGTCGCCGGCGCGATCAAGCCGCCCGAGGTCAAGCTCTATAAGCTCGCGCAAGCCGCCGACGCGCACCGCCTGAGTGAGGCGCGGCATTTTAGGGGCAAGCTGGTGTTCCAGGTGCGCTAAAGCTTTAGCTCGCCGCAGGATCAAACCCGCTGTCGTATTCGTCGCTGCAAAACGGGCCGCCCTGGTACCAGTCGCCGATCCGATCGGGCGGCAGCTTTTTTTGCGCCTTGAGCGCGGCGGCGGCGAAATTTTCGGCGCGGCCGGTCGGGCGATAGCCGTAGCGGAAGGCAGCCTCGTTGTCCCACCAGCTGCGCGCGTTGTCGGAGCCGCCGAAAAAGATCTCGTGGTGCAGGTCGGGATGTTCGAGGCCGATGCGGATGAGCTGCATCAGGTCTTCCGGGCTGATCCAGATGGCGAGCCGGCGCTGATCGATCGGCGCGTCGGCGAAATTGCCGATGCGGATGCAGGTCACGCGCAGGCCGTGTTTGTAGGCATAGAGCGCGCCGAGCGCCTCGCCGAAGGCTTTGCTGACGCCGTAGCGCGAATCCGGCCGCACCGGCTCGTCGGTGCCGATCTTGCGCTGCCGCGGATAAAAACCGACCGCATGGTTCGATGAAGCGAAGACCACGCGCTTGACTTTCTTGCGCCGCGCCGCCTCGAACAGATTGTAGCAGCCGACGATATTGGCGCGCAGGATGCGGTCCCAGGATTGCTCGACCGACTCGCCGCCGAGATGGACGATGCCGTCGACGCCCTTGACCAGCTTTTCGACCTGGGCGAGGTCGGCGAGATCGGCCTCGACGAAAGTCTGGCGCTTTGTCAGGCCGGCCGGCCGGCGGATGTCGCTCCAGCGAATATTCGGATAGACGCCGTCGAGCAGCTTGCGCAGCCGCGTGCCGATGCCACCCGCTGCGCCCGTCACCAAAACTGTCTGCATGATGCTCTCGGTTGTGCGAATTCAAGATGACGCCGCCACGGCGGCCGGACCGACCGCGGCGACGAGTTTCTGATAGCGCTTGCGGCTGTCGACGAGGTGCCGCCGCATCGCCGCGCGCGCCGCCACCGCCGCGCCAGCGCGGATAGCGTCGAGGATTTCCATGTGCTCGTTCTGGATGCGCCTGAGGTAGGCGCGCTGGTCCTCGATCGGCGTGAGGCTTTTGCGGATGCTTTGGCGCGGGATGATGAAGCGGCCGAGATATTCCAGAAACCGCTTGAACTGGCCGTTGCCGGTGGCGTCGGCGATGCTGCAATGGAACGAAAAATCCTCATCGACCGCCGATTCGCCGCGCCCGATGGCGTCTTCGATGCGCCGGTAAGCCGCGGCGATGTTCTTGATGTGCGCGCCATTGTGGCGCTCGGCCGCGAGCCCCGCCGCTTCGATCTCGACGCCGGCGCGCAGTTCCATGATTTCGAGCGCTTCGCGCAGCGAATGCAATTCGTCGACTTCGATGCGGTACGGCCGGCGCACCTGCGCGGCGACGAAGGCGCCGACGCCTTGCCGCACCACGACGAGGCCGTCGGCGCGCAGGCACGCCACCGCCTCGCGCACCACCGTGCGGCTTACCCCGGTCGCGGCCATCATCTCTTTTTCGGTCGGCAGTTTCGAGCCGGGCGGCAGGCGGCCGCCGGTGATGTCGGCTGCAATGCGCGCGACCAGCTGGTCGGTCAGCCCGCGCGGCGCCGCAAGCGGCCGGAATGTCGCGAGCGGTTGGTCTATAGTCCGGGCGGGCAAAGCTTGACACCCATAGCTTATCTGGTCATCGTATGACCTGATGACTAACACGCCCCGCCGCAGGGTTCAACGGCCGAACGGGCGGGGCGCAGGCAGCCGAGCAGGCTTGTTGGGAGGACCTTAAACATGGATCGCCGCACATTCATTCGTCTGGGCGCGGTGGGCGCCGCCGCTTCGCTTTCGCAAAATCTCGCCGGCACGGCGCTGGCGCAGCAGAAGCTGGCGCTCAAAGCCTCGGACGTGCATCCGGCCGGTTATCCGACCGTCGCCGCGGTGGAAAGCATGGGCAAGAAGCTCGAGGCGGCGACGCAAGGCCGGCTCAGCGTGCAGATGTTCGGCTCGATGCAGCTCGGCGGCGAGAAGGAAGCCATCGAGCAGGCCCAGGTCGGCGCCATCCAGCTGGCCCGCGTTTCGGTCGGCACGCTCGGCCCGGTGATCGACGATCTCAACGTGTTCAATCTGCCGTTTCTGTTCCGCAACACCGCGCACATGCAGAAGGTGATCGACGGCGACATCGGCACCGAGCTGCTCGACAAGGTCAGCAACAACGACAAAGCCGGACTGATCGGGCTGTGCTGGATGGATGCGGGCGCCCGCAGCGTCTACACCGTCAAGAAGCCGGTCCATACGATCGCCGATCTCAAGGGCCTGAAAATCCGCGTCATCGGCAATCCGATGTTCGTCGACATGATGAACGCGCTCGGCGGCAACGGCGTCGCCATGGGCTACGACCAGGTGTTCAGCGCGCTGCAGACCGGCGTCGTCGACGGCGCCGAGAACAATCCGCCGAGCTACGTGTTCGACAACCATTACACCGTCGCCAAATATTACACCCTGACCCAGCACCTGATCGTGCCGGAGATTTTGGTGTTCTCGCGCAAAACCTGGGACACGCTGTCGAAGGACGACCAGGCGCTGGTCAAGAAAACCGGCCGCGAGGCGCAGCTCGAGGAGCGCGATCTGTGGAACAAATACGAGGCGGCGGCGATGGAGAAGGCCAAGGCCGCCGGCAACGAGGTCATCGCCGTCGCCGACAAGAAGCCGTTCCAGGACGCGGTCAAGCCGGTATGGGATAAATACGGGCCGAAATACGCGGCCACGATCAAGCGCATCCAGGACGTTTCTTAAGGCGCGAACCCATCGGCATGACGCGATCCGGCTAACGCCCCTTCGCCTTCGGAAGCACGCATCCCCTCGGAGGAAGATTTGGCGCTGCTCTATCGCAAGCTGATGGATGCGCTCTATCTGGTTTGCGTCGTGGTCGCAGGCACGGCGCTGGTGTTGATCTCCGCCGTGATCCCGTGGGCGGTGTTCACCCGCTACGTGCTCAACAGCGCGGCATCCTGGCCGGAACCGACCGCGGTCCTGCTCACCATCGTGCTCACTTTCATCGGCGCCGCGGCCTGCTATCGCCGCCAGCTGCATATGAACGTGTCGTTCTTCGTTCAAATGTTCCCGCCGCAGCTGCGCCTGCTCACCGAGCTTCTGGCCGAACTCCTGGTCGCCACCATGGCACTGTTCATGATCGTTTACGGCGAAAAGCTGGTCGCGGTGACCTGGTACAACACCATCGCCGATTTTCCCTCGCTGTCGGTCGGGGTGACCTATCTGCCGATCCCGGTCGGCGGCGCGCTGCTCCTGCTGTTCGTCATCGAGCGCGTGATATTCGGCATGCCGCCCGACCCCGAAGCCTCGCAACTTCACTGAGCCAAGCCAAACGGAACAGCGCCCATGGACGTCGCCGTTTTGCTGGTCACCATGTTCTTCTGCTTCTTCATCGGCGTGCCGATCGCTTATTCGCTGGCGCTGGCGGCAATCGCCGGCGCGCTGTGGATCGGCATTCCGCTCGAAGCGGTGATGCTGAAAATCTCCGACGGCGTCAGCAAGGTCGCCATGCTGACGATTCCGTTCTTCGTGCTGGCCGGCGCCATCATGGCCGAAGGCGGCATGGCACGGCGCCTGGTCGCCTTCGCCGACGTGCTGGTCGGCTTTACCCGCGTGCGCGGCGGCCTCTCCGTGGTCAACGTGCTGGCCACGACCTTTCTCAGCGGCATTTCCGGCTCCGCGGTCGCCGACACCTCGGCGATCGGCTCGGTGATGATCCCGCAAATGGAGAAAGTCGGCTTCCCCCGGGTCTTCGCCACCAACGTCACCATCACCGCTTCGGTGCAGGCGCTGTTGGTGCCGCCGAGCCATAACGCGGTGATCTATTCGCTCGCCACCGGCGGAACGATTTCCATCATCTCGCTGTTCATGGCCGGCGTGGTGCCGGGGCTGCTGCTCGGCTTTGCCCTGATCGTGCTCTGCCTGGTGATCGCCTACCGCGACAGCCATCCGCGCGGCCAGACCGTGCCGCTGCGCGAGGCGGCGAAGATCACCTTCGAAGCGCTGTGGGGCCTGATCACGCTCGGCATCATTTTGGGCGGCATTTTGGGCGGCATTTTCACCGCCATCGAGGCCGGCGCGGTGGCCTGCGTCTGGGCGTTCCTGGTCACCATGTTCATCTACCGCGACTATCGCTGGCGCGATCTGCCAAAACTCATCCATCGCACGCTGCGCACCGTCGCCATGGTGCTCACGCTGATCGCCTGTGCCTCGAGCGTCGGCTATGTGATGGCGCTGACGCAAATGCCGGCGAAGATCACGGCGTTCTTCCTCACCATTTCCAGCGACAAGAACGTCATCCTGCTCCTCATCAACATCATGCTGCTGGTGCTCGGCTGCCTGCTCGACATGGCGCCGTCGATCCTGATCTGCACGCCGATCCTGTTGCCGGTGATGATGAATTTCGGCGTCGATCCGGTGCATTTCGGCATCATCATGATGCTCAATCTCGGCATCGGGCTGTGCCACCCGCCGGTCGGCGCGATCCTGTTCGTCGGCTGCGCGGTGGGCAAGGTCACGATCGAGGAGGTCATGCGCAAGATCTGGCCGTTCTACGGCGTCATGCTGTTGGTGCTGATGCTGGTGACCTATTTCCCGACGATTTCGCTGTGGCTGCCGCGCCTGCTCGGCTTGTGAGCGTTCGCATTGCGCGCGCCGGGGCAGATCGATGCGCGCCGGCAATGGCCGCGGCGGAGCCTCGACCCGTAGCCCGGATGGAGCGCAGCGCAATCCGGGAGCGGCGATGCAGCCTGTCGATCGTCCCCGGATTACGCTTCGCTCCATCCGGGCTACAGCGACTTGAGGCCGAAATGCGTCCATTCGTTGTCGCGATGCCCCTTCGCATCCGAGTTGTGCCTACGCCAAGAAAAGCCAAGCCAAGAAGCGTCGTCTAAAAAACTCCTCCCCTAAAAGAAAGGGAGGCGGAGCGCCGATAGGCGCGTGCAGGAGCCGCATCGAAAAGGGATGCGGCGCGCGTCCTTTCTCCTTTCCTCCTTGTGGGAGGACCGAGGTCGCCGGGACCTCAAAAAATGGAGCGGGCGCGCTCGCCTTTCGGCGCCCCACCGCGGCATCCGAGGTTTTTTAGGCCTCGGCTCGGCTTAAGGCCGCGCTTCCTGGAACCACCGGATGCAAACGGGAGGACCCTCTCCGGCACCAGTGCAGCGAGCACCTCGCGGTCCGGCACGCGCCGGACGGGACGATGCCCAAGCCGCCCGTGAGCGCAGTGTATCGCCGCGCCCACGAGAACCGCTCCCGCTCCGCCCTAAGGAGTACCCTCGCGAAAGGCGTCCCTTTGCGAGCGGGATTTTGGCTAGGTAACTGTTATGGGGACGAATGTCAAGGGTAATGTCGCTTTATTAGGGACGCGTCGTAGGGCGGATTAGCGTAGCGTAATCCGCCGTCCGATTGCCGAGAGGCGGCGGATTACGCCTTCGGCTAATCCGCCCTACCGTACTGCCGCGAAGGGCCAAAACCGGTCGTGAGCAGATGCAGCAAACGATGTGCGCGAACGCAAGGCTATTCGATGACCTCGTCGGCGAAGGCATGCATCTTGAGCGGAATTTCAAGGCCAATCGCCTTTGCGGTCTTCAGGTTGAGCACGAAATCGAACTTGGTTGGCTGCAGAACCGGCAGGTCCGCCGGCTTCTCCCCTTTGAGAATGCGGCCCACATAGCTTCCAGCCTGGCGGAATGAGTCCTCAATGTTGGAATCGTAGCTCATGAGCCCACCTTGCACGACATATTCGCGGTTGCTGAACATCGTAGGAAGTACATGCTGCAGGGTTAGCGCCACAGTCTCTTGTTTCCACCGATCCATAGCCGGATCGGTATTTACCAGTAGCGCGCCTACTCGCTCTCGCGCGATCGCAGCGAAGGCTTCGTCCAGCTCGTGCTCGGGATCGACCTTGACGATTACCACACCGAGTCCAAGCGAGCGCGCCGCTTTCTGAACTTGCTCGATCACGAAATTCGTGCGCGGGCTGTCCCGGTTCACCAGAAGGGCGAACGTGTTCACCTTGGGCACGGCTTCGTGCAGTAGCTCGAGCCGCTTCGAATCAAGCAGAACGGTCATCCGGCTTACTCCGGTGACGTTTGCGCCCGGCCGATTCATGCTGGGGACGAGGCCATCCGCGACCGGATCGCCGCCGGTCTGGAACACAATCGGAATGGTCGAGGTTGCGGCTTTGGCCGCGAGGCCCGGGGCAGACGAGCCGCTGGCGAAAATGACGTCCACGCGCCCGCGGACGAGTTCCGCGGCCAGCTCCGGCAATCGATCATAGCGCCCCCCGGCCCAGCGGTATTCGATCGTGACGTTGCGGCCTTCAACATAACCGGCTTCCGCAAGTCCGCGATGAAGCCCATCAACCATGTATGCGCTGGTGTTGGCGGAGCTGGGGCTGAAGAATCCTATCACCGGCATCGCCGCCTGCTGCGCGCGCGCCGCGAGTGGCCAGACCGCAGCCCCGCTGAGCGCGGTGATAAAATCGCGTCGTCGCATCGCCTTTTCCAAGACTGAGGACCGCGTCATTTTCACTTGCAACACAGCCGATCAAATCAGGAAATTGCGACCGGCGGAATAGGGGCCATGGATAAGCCCGTCGGATGCGTTGAGCCAACGGGTCCGGCCCGAAGTGGCCGGCCCGATGACAGGCGCAGCGAAACCCATCACCTTCTACCGCGCTATGCCCGCGCGGTAACGAACTATCGGCGAAACTTCATCCGCGGCGGCAGCTTTTTCTTCACGGCCAATCTGGCTGAGCGCGGGTTGCGTCTTCTCGTCGATACCATCGTTTCGGCGAAAGATGATGGGTTTCGCTGCCGTTCAACCCATCCTACGGGCTTCGCCATCGGTCAAATAGTGCATTGCGAAAAGCTCTTTTCGCGGAACGCGAGTTACGAAAGATGCGGCGCTTTACTCCGCCTTGATGTTCGCGGCCTTAATGATCGGCCACCATTTTTCGATCTCCGCCTTTTGAATTGCGGCGAGAGCCGCGGGCGTTCGCTGGTCGGGCGGTGGAATCTGCTGGCCAAGCTCGACCAGACGCTGGCGGACCGCTGAATCGGCGAGCATGATTTGAACTTCGGCGTTCAGCTTGGCGACGATGTCCTTGGGCGTGCCCTTTGGGGCAAAAAGAGCAAACCACGCCGTCATATAAAGTCCCGGCAGTCCCGCCTCATCCACGGTCGGAATTTCCATTGCCGATTCCAGCCGACTCTTGCCCGCGACTGCAAGTGCCCTGATGTTGCCAGCGCGGAATTGCGGCAACGAGGTAACCGCGCTTTCTATTCCGAAGTCGATTTGTCCGGCAATCAAATCCTGCATGACTGGGGCGGAGCCACGATAGGGCACCTGCTGAAACTGCACGCTCGTCATTTGTTGGAGCAGAATGCCGCCGAGGTGCCCGATGCTCCCAATGCCGACGTGACCCTCCGTCGCCTTGCCTGGGTTGGCCTTCATCCACTCGATAAGGCCTTTCAGATCGTCTGCCGGAAAGTTCTTTCGCACCACGACGAGGGAAGCGGCACTGGACAGCATTGCGACCGGTTCAAAATCTTTCTGCACGTCGTATGGCAGGCTGTACACCGCGCCATTCGCGACATGGGTATTCCAAAGGCCGAGCACCAGCGTGTAGCCATCAGGTGCGGCACGCGCCACCCGACCGACGCCGAGACTGCCATTCGCGCCAGGCACGTTCTCCACGACGGTCGGCTTCCCGAAAGCGTTCTGAAGCCTTTCGCCCACCATGCGCCCGAGCAAATCTGTCGGCCCGCCTGGAGGAAACGGCACAATAATAGTGATCTGCCGCGTCGGATAATCGAGCGCCGATGCGATGCGCGACGCGGCCGGCAGTGCGAGAGCGCCCGCCACCAGATGCAAAAATTCGCGACGGGGAAGTTTCATGGCGAGCGCCTCTCGCGCGACACTAAAGCTATCCCAACTCCTTGTCCTCAAGAAGGGGTCCTAATTTCCGGATTTGGCCCGTAACGGTCCCTAAGGTCAGGCGTCAGCGCGGCGGCCATTGGGGGAAGAACGGCCACGACATTCCTTCATGGACACGGCAGTTTCTGACCCACAGCCCGTAGGATGGGTTGAGCCAACGGGTCCTGCCCGAAGCGGGGCAGCCCCATCGCGCGAGCGCGATGGGGACCCCGGGCCGGCCCGATGACAGGCTCCGCGAAACCCATCACCTTAAGCTACGCCCGCTCTGTGACGAACTATCGGCGAAACTTGCAGATGGACCAGACCGTTTTTCCGGCCGCGTCGCGTTTGCAGCCGCGAGGCGGCGGATTACGCCGCAGCCTGTCATCCGCCCGCGCCCAAATTTGCAGCACTCATATTCCTCGTATTGCTTGAGTTGCCTTGACCCGACGCAGGTTGCGGCGTTAGCCTGCGAACGGTGCTTCGGGGGCGCCGATATGGGGATCATCATGGTTCGATTTGTGCGGCTTCGGTTCGCTGCGGTTGCCATGATTGCGGCGGCCATCATAGCTGCGACGACCGCCTCCGGGTGGGCATTTAGTCAGCAAATGATTTCGCCTGACGCAAACGGCAACTATAACTTCAACTATACGGATCCGAAGCATCCGGCCACCACCAGCCAGAGCGCACATCCGTCCGAGTCGAATAGTCTGGGGTTCCACTTCAGCATTGAACATGGCCAGACGGGGCCGTTCGGCGGTTCTCAGAGCGGCAATAACTTTTTTGGCAATAGCGGCAATGACAGGCCCCCGGAGTTGACCCCGCTGGGCAACAACGGGAACTGAATTTCGGCTGTCGCAATTCGCTGGAAGCGGCGCGCGCTCAGCCCGTAGGATGGGTTGAACCAACGGGTCCGGCCTGAAGTGGCCGGCCCGATGACAGGCTCCGTGAAACCCATCGCCGCGGCGGCGGCATTTCAGAAAGGTGATGGGTTTCGCTGCCGCTCAGCCCATCCTACGGGCTCTCGATCACTTTGTCGGCGCGCACGAGAAACGTTTCCGGGATCGTGAGTCCGAGCGCCTTCGCGGTGGTGAGGTTGACGACCAGTTCGAATTTGGTGGGCTGCTCAACCGGGATGTCGGCCGGCTTGGTGCCGCGTAGAATTTGATCGACGAACTCGGCAGTGCGCCGGTACAGGTCCGGTAAATTCGGTCCGTAGGACATCAGCCCTCCCGATTCCAGGGACTCCCGAAAGCCGTAAATTGTCGGCAGCCGTGCCTCCAGCGCCAAGGTGTTGACGCGAATCCGGTTGGTAAACACCAGCGGATCAGTGACAACATACAGCGCATCCGCCCAACTCTCGAGCGCCTCGAATGCGGACACGATATCCTCAGCGCGCCGGATTTGAAATGTGGCAGCGTCGAAGCCGAGCCTGCGCGCGCCTGCCTGCACCTCCGGTAGCTCCGACCTGACGTTTGGACTATCAGGATTGGCCAATACCGCCAGCCGGTGAAAACCGGGAACAACCTCGCGCAAGAATTCGAGCCGCTTGCCAGCAAGATCGGTCGACTGCAACGACAGGCCGGTGACATTGCCGCCCGGCCGCGCAAGGGTTGCAACCAAGCCAGTGCCGACCGGGTCGCCTGACACCGCGAAGACGATCGGGATGACCGAGGTCGCCTGCTTCATCGCGATGGCATCGTTGCTTGCGGTCGTGACGATGATGTCGACCTTTTGCTGCACGAACTCGGCTGCGATTTCGGCGACGCGCTCGGGTCGTCCTTCCGCCCAGCGATGCTCGATCGTGATGGTGCGTCCCTCGACCCAACCAAGAACACGTAGGCGCTGCAAGAACGCTGCGGTATTCGGTCCCGCCTTCTCAGGACTGCTCGGACCGAGGTAGCCGATGATGGGTAGCTTGCCCGGTCGTTGCGCACGTGCCGCGTTTGACCGGGCCGCAATCCCTGCCGCGCCGAGTCCCGCAATGAACTCTCGCCGTTGCATGTGCACCCCGAGCGATTGCCTACGAAGGAGTCTAAGCGGGCGGGCCTTGCTTTGGAATGGGTAGACCGAACCCGCGAAGCGACCGCGCGGGCGGCATCGTAGAGGCGTAGGCGAACGCGTTGTCATTTGCCGATGGGCATCAGCCGCACGCGATGCCGGTCATCCTCGACCAGCACCACGGCTCCCTGCGCCAGTTCTTCCGTCGATTGTTCCAGCACGTTCTTGAGGCGCCGGATCACGAAGTCAGCCCGCGTGTTGCGCAGCCGAAACAGGATCACGCTGACGCTACTTGTTCCACCGCCCGCCGCGACGATCTCGCCGAAATCGAGATCGAATGTCAGCACGACGCGCTGTTCCCGGATCGCCTTGCGGAAGATTTCGCCGTTCGGCAATTTTTGCAGACCTTCGTCGCGGAGATGGATTGCGTCATGACCGGATGAACGCAGCCATTCCACGACCCGCTGCGATACGCCCATGTCGGCCAGAAAACGCATCCGCTGTCTCGGTCAGACGGTCCGGACTTCCTCGTGCGTCAGCCACGCGGCGTACTCGATGGCCTGCTGAACGTCCGCGCGCTCGAGATCGGGATATCCGTCGAGCACCTGCTCCCATGTCGCCCCATGGGCGATCTGGCCGACGATCACCGATACCGGGATGCGCATCCCGCGAATGCACGCCCGCCCGCCCATGATGTTCGGGTCGAATGTAATCCTGTCGAACATGCCCTGGTCTCTCGTGTTAATGACTCCTCGGCGCGCCAGCTACTTTCTATATAACGCAATTGGCGGCCGAGGTCCGATCGATTTCGTCATGCCTGGACATAGCCGTTCGAAGAACGGCGTCGCTTCGCTCGCCTATGTGCCGGGCAGCCACGTCTTTAGCGCGCAGGATCGGTTGAGCCAACGGGTCGGGCCGCTTGCGGCGCCAGCCTAGATCGCCGCTTCCGACGCCGCGTCGAAGAAATGCAGCCGGTCGGGCCGCAGCGCAAAGCGAATCTTGTCGCCGCGCTTGGCGCGGATCGTCGGCTCCACCGCCGCCACCATGGTCAGGTCGCCGACCTGCAGGTCGAGCAGGATCTCGGCGCCGAGCTTCTCCACCACTTCGACCACGCCGTCCAGGCACAGTCCCGGCGGGTCGCTGCCGTTGGCGATATGCAGATCTTCCGGGCGGATGCCGAAGGTGACGTCGCGGCCGGCATAGGGCCGCAGCCGGCCATCGATTTCGGCCGGAACATCGAGGCGGAAGCCGGTGCCGTTGGCGCGCAGCGCGCCTTGCGCCTCGTGCACGCGCACGGCGGCAAAATTCATCGCCGGCGAGCCGAGGAAGCCGGCAACGAAGCGATTGGCCGGCGTGTTGTAGAGCTCGAGCGGCTCGCCGACCTGCTGCACCAGACCGCCGCGCATCACCACCACGCGGTCGCCCAAGGTCATGGCTTCCACCTGATCGTGCGTGACGTAGACCGCCGTGGTGTTGAGCCGGTTGTGCAGCTTCTTCAATTCGACGCGCATCTGCACGCGCAGTTTTGCGTCCAGATTGGACAGCGGCTCGTCGAACAGAAACACCTGCGGGTGGCGGACGATGGCGCGGCCGAGCGCGACGCGCTGGCGCTGGCCGCCGGACAACTGCCGCGGCTTGCGCTTGAGATAGTCGCCGATGCCGAGGATGTCGGCCGCCTCCTGGACGCGCTTGGCGATCTGGCTACGGTCGACTTTGCGCATCTTCAGCCCGAACGCCATGTTGTCGTAGACGCTCATGTGCGGATAGAGCGCGTAGTTCTGGAACACCATGGCGATGTCGCGGTCCATCGGCGGCAGGTTGTTCACCACCTTGTCGCCGATCAAAACCTCGCCCGAGGAGATCGATTCCAGCCCCGCCACCATGCGCAAGGTGGTGGTCTTGCCGCAGCCCGACGGCCCGACCAGCACCACGAATTCCTTGTCGCGGATTTCCAGGTTCACGTCGATGACGGCGTGCACGTCGTCGTAGAATTTGTTCAAGTTCCGCAACAGGACCGGAGCCATCGCATCATCCCTTTACGGAGCCGGTCAGGCCGGCGACATAATGCTCGACGAAGAACGAATAGATCAGCGCCACCGGGATCGAGCCGAGCAGCGCGCCGGCCATCAGCGGGCCCCAAAAGAACACGTCGCCGCGGATCAGCTCGGAGGTGACGCCGACCGGCACGGTTTTCTCATTCGGCGAAGACAGGAACACCAGCGCATAGATGAACTCGTTCCACGACAGCGTGAAAGCGAAAATGCCGGCGGAGAGAATGCCCGGCACCGCGATCGGGAAGATGATATGGATCATCGCCCGCCACCGCGTGGCGCCGTCGATGCGCGCGCACTCTTCGAGCTCCTTCGGGATCGCCTTGAAGTAGCCCATCAGGAGCCAGGTGCAGAACGGAATCAGGAAGGTCGGATAGGTCAGGATCAGCGACCATGGCGTGTCGCCGAGGCGGAAGTTGCGGATGATGTCGGCGAGCGGGATGAACAGCAGCGTCTGCGGCACCAGATAGGTGACGAAAATCCCGGTGCCGAGGCCGCCGGCGAACGGGAATTTGAGCCGCGACAGCGCATAGCCGGCGAGCAGGCCGCAAAACAGCGAAATGGCGGTCGCGGCAAGCGAGATGATCAGCGTGTTCAGCATCCAGGTGCTGAACAAAGTCTCGTCGAGCAGATACTTGATGTGATCGAGGGTGGGATGCAGCGTCCACAGCGGCGTATAGTTCGGCGCCATCCACGGCCGGTACAGCTCGTTATCCGGCCGGAACGTGGTCACCAGCATCCAGTAGAACGGGAACAACAGCACGACCACGAACACGCCGAGCGGGATGTAGAAGTAGACCCAGCGCCGCCACTTCGCACCTTCAATCATCGCCGCCCCATCAGTGCGTCTCGACCCGGCGGATATAGAGCAGCTGGACGATCACCACGATCAGCAGCACCGGGAACATGGCGAGCGAAATCGCCGCGCCCTGGCTCAACAGACCGGTGCCGACGCCGATCTGATAGGCGTAGGTGGCGAACAGTTGCGTCGAGTTCGCCGGCCCGCCGCCGGTCAGCACATAGACCAGCTGGAAGTCGGCAAAGGTCTGGATCACCGAGAACAGCACGACCACCATCGTGACCGGCAACAGCAGCGGCCAGGTCACGTGCCAGAAGCGCTGCCACGGCTTGGCGCCGTCGATCGCGGCCGCCTCCTGCAGCTCGGGATTGACGGTCTGCAGCCCGGCCAGCAGGCTGATCGCGTAGAACGGCACGCCGCGCCAGACATTGACGATGATGATCGAGACCATGGCCAGGTTCGGATCGCCCAGCCAGTTGATGCGGCTGTGGATCAGGCCGAGCTGAAACAGCGTCCAGTTGATGACGCTGAAGGTCGGATCGAACATCCACTTCCAGGCGAAGGTCGACAGCACGGTCGGAATGATGAACGGCAACAGCACGAAGGCCCGCGTCACCGCCTTGCCCTTGAAATGCCGGTTGAGCAAGAGCGCCAGCCAAAGACCCAGCGCCAGCTTGAACACGGTCGTCACGGCGGTATAGACGAAGGTATTGTAGACCGCGGTCCGGAAAATCGAGTCGTTGGCCAGCGCCGCGAACTCATGCATGCCGACGAAATGGCCCGGCACGCCGACCTTGGCATCGGTCACCGAGAGCTCGACGCCCTTGGCAAACGGATAGGCGATGAACAGCGCCAACAGCAGCACGGTCGGAAATAGCAGGACGAGCGCAAGCCAGCGCTCGTCCTCCAGAAGCCGCGTGATTGCGCCGCGATCGGGCGCACGCACATAGGGCTCACTCAACGCATAGCCGGTGACAGCCATTGCGACCTCAGTGGCTTTGGCCGCAGCAGTGCATGCTGCGGCCTCTTCGCTCGTGGCGGCGCGAAGCGGAGGCGCTTTGCGCCATGACGTGCCTTAGGCGGCGTGGATCGACTTGAACTCCGCGTCGGCCCATTTCACTGCCTCCTCGGCCGGCATGCCCTGGACCGCCTTGGCGTACATGTCGGTGACCAGGTACTTGCTCAGGCCTTCGGCCGCCTTGCGGTCGGCCGGCCCGGCATAGCCGGGGAACTGGCCGGCGCGCGCCGCCGCCTTGAACGGCAGCATCACCGGATCGCTGTTCCACAGCGGGTCGCCCTCCCACACCGTCGTGGCGCCGACCGAATAGCCTTGCTGCGAGTTGAACCATTTCTGGTAGATGTCCTTCGACGTGATCCAGGCGAGAAAATCCTTCGCCGCTTTCTGGTTCTTCGAATAGCCCATCAGCATGTTGGTGTGCGGCAGATGATAGCCGAACTGGCCGGCGGGGCCCTTGGGCAGCGGCGAATGCGCCATGTCCTGGAACATCGGCTTGCCCTTCTCGTCGAGATACGTCTCCGGCTTTTGCTTCGCCAACAGATAGATCGAGGCGCCGTTCAAGGTGGCGCTGATGGTGCCGGCGAGGAAGGCGCGGTTGTTGCTGGTGTCGTCCCAGGCGAGCCCGCCTTCGTCGTGCGCGTCTTTCCAGAAGTCGACCATGAACTTCACCGAGTCGACGGCTTGCTTCGAATTGAGCACGACGGTCTTGCCGTCGGCCTCGACTTCCTTGCCGCCCCACGACCATAGATACGGATAGGAGAAGGTCGGTGCATCGCCGAAGGTGTGGCCGAGCGTCTGGCCGACCGGGTGGCCGGCGGCCTTCAGCTTCTTGCCGAGCGCGCGGTATTCTTCCCAGGTCGCCGGGAAGGCGTTGGCGCCCTGTTCGGCGAGCCAGGATTTGCGGTAGACGATCATGGCGCCGAGCACGCACCACGGCACGCCCAGCCACTTCTTGCCGTCGTTGGCGACGACCTTGGATTCGTTGTAGAAGCCGCCCTGCGCCTTGCCGATGGCCTCGACGACGTCGTCGACATTGGCGACGCTCTCGGCATAGAGCTGCGGCCAGTTGTTCAAGCCCAATATAATGTCGGGCCCGGAACCGGACTGGATCGCCGAGGTGGTGCGCGCCTGCAGATCGTTGCCGTTGATGGTCTCGATCGTGAGCTTGATGCCGAGCGCCTTCTCGGCCTCCGGTGCGAGTTGCTTTTTGAGAACTTCGTCGGAGGCGGGAACGAAGTCGTTCCAACGCAGCCAATGCACGGTCGCGGTCTGGGCATAAGCGGGCGCCCGCGAGGTCGCAAGGATTGCCGCGATGCCGCCGGTCTTTGCCGCAACCGCCCCGGCGCCGGAAAGCTGAAGCAGTTTTCGTCGGTGAATGCGAGCCATATGGATCCTCCCTGTCGGTGTGAGCTTTTTGCTTAAGGTTTCTGATTGAATGGAAAACGCTATCATAGTCTACGCGATGGGCGAAGCCTATTCGGGCACGCGGATGCGCCGGGCCCGCCCCTGCAACATTTTGCAGCAGGAAACGGTGAACTTCACCCCCGCCGGCCTCTAGCCGGCTTGGCGCGATCAGGCTATGTTGCCGCCACGCCAAAAATCTTAAGAAAAACATGGCGGCCAAACGGAGGACTTAATGACCCAATCACGCCAGATCACCCCTTCCCGCCCGACCCGCCGCAACCTCCTCAAGAGCGCGGCGCTCGGGTCCGTCGCGGCCATTGCCGCGCCCTATGTCAAGGACAGCTACGCCGCCGGATCGCTCTCGCTGGGCGTCTGGGACCATTGGGTCCCCGGCGCCAATAACACGCTCACCAAGCTCTGCAACGAATGGGGCGCCAAGAACAATTGCGAGGTCAAGATCGACTACATCACCTCCCAGGGTGAAAAGGACAAGCTGACCGCCGCCGCCGAGGCCCAAGCCGGCACCGGCCACGACATCATGTCCCATCGCGACTGGAACATCCGCATTCACCAGAACGTGCTGGAGCCGCTCGACGACGTCGCCAACGGCCTGATGAAGCAATATGGCCCGATCAGCCCGGTCGCCGAATATCTGGCCAAGATCAAAGGCACTTGGCGCGGCATCCCGACCGCGGTCGGCAGCCAGGTCAAACCGTGCTGCTCGCGCATCAGTCTCTATAAGCAGCATGCCGGCATCGACATCGTCGACATGTTCCCGTCCGACGAGTCGAAATGGGACAAGGCCAAGACCGATACCTGGACCTGGGACACCTATCTGACGTCGGCGCAAAAGCTGCACGCCGCCGGCTTCCCGGTCGGCCTGCCCATGGGCCAGACCAGCGACGCGGTCGACTGGGTCGGCGCGCTGTTCACCTCCTATGGCGTGGTCATGGTCGACGCCAAGGACAACATCAAGATCAACTCCGACGAGACCCGCGCGGCGCTGGAATACATGAAGAAGCTGATGGCGGTGAACCCGCCCGAGGTCTACGCCTGGGACGACGCCGGCAACAATCGCTGGCTGATCTCCGGCAAGGGCTCGAGCATCATGAACCCGCCGAGCGCCTGGGCGGTCGCCAAGCGCGACAATCCGAGCGTCGCGGCGGACTGCTGGACCCACCCGATGCCGAAAGGCCCGAAGGGCCGCTTCGTCGGGCAATTGCCGCAATTCTACGGGCTGTGGAGCTTCTCCAAGAACAAAACGGCGGCGAAAGAGCTCCTGACCTACATCTCGCAGAAGGACTCGGTGGCGCAACTGGTCAAGGCCTCGTCCGGCTACGACCTGCCGTCGTTCAAGACCATGTACGATCTCGACACCTGGAAAGTCGTCGAGCCGCCGGTCGGCACCGTGTACGGCTATCCGCCGCGCGGCGACGAGCAGACTTCGATGGCCGGTGCGCCGGCGCGCTCCGAGGTCGGCGCCCAGATCTACAACCAGGCGATCAACACCGTGATGGTCGCCAAGGTCACCCAGGGCAACGAGAAGATCGATGCCGTGATCAAGTGGGCCGAGAGCGAGCTCGAAGGCACTTTGCGCGCTTGAGACTCGAAGGCGCGTTGCGCGCTTAAGACTTGGGCGCGCCTAGGAACCCAGCGCGCCCAAGGCGCGTTGCGGTTCCGCCGATGCTGCACATGCCGGCCTTGGCGCCAGCATGTGTCAACGAACGCAATGGGAGGCCGATCCAAACGGATCGGCGGCGTGAATGGCAGACACCGTCCAGACCTGGTCGCCAGGACTTCAAGGCGTCCGCTTGCAAGCGTCGTCAAGCCAGAACTTGCGGCTGTTCATGCGCCGCCGCTCGACCATCGCCTTCCTGATGTGCCTGCCGCTGATCGTGATCATCAGCGGGCTGGTGCTCTATCCGGCATCGTACTCGATCTATCTGTCGATGCTGAACAAGGCGCAGACCCGCTTCATCGGGCTCGGCAATTTCAGCTTCCTGTTGTCGCGCGACGTGTTCTTGATGGTGATGGAGCAGACCGCCATCTTCGCGCTCAGCGCGGTATTCTTCAAAGCGCTGATCGGGCTGGTCACCGCGCATCTCATCAACAATCTGCCGGTCAAGGGGCAGCGCAAATGGCGCGGCATGCTCTTGGTGCCGTGGGTCATTCCGCTGGCGCTGTCCTCGCTCGGCTGGTGGTGGCTGTTCGATCCGACCCACTCGGCGTTCAACTATATCCTCGCGAGCCTCGGCTTCGATGAAGTGCCCTGGCTGAGCAGCCCTTATTGGGCGCGCTTTTCCGTCATTCTCGTCAACGTCTGGTACGGTGCGCCGTTCTTCTTGATCATGTATCTGGCGGCGCTCAAATCGGTGCCGGAGCAGCTCTATGAGGCCGCGGCCATCGACGGCGCCAATGCCTGGCAGAAATTCGTCCACATCACGCTGCCGATGATGCGCAATATCATCGCCATCACCGTGCTGTTCTCGCTGATCGTCACGTTCGCCAATTTCGACATCGTGCAGATCATGACCGCCGGCGGGCCGCGCAACATGACGCATGTGTTCGCGACCTACGCCTTCATGCTCGGCATCCGCTCCGGCGACCTGCCGCTCGGCGCCGCGACTTCGCTGTTCATGTTCCCGATCCTCGCCTTCGCGGCGGTCTTCATCCTGCGCGGCGTGCGCAAGCGCGGCAGGGAGATCGGATGAGCACGGCCGCCGTCGCCGCCCGCGCCCCGCATGGTCTGCGGGTCCGCTCGAGCCTGAGCCGCAATCGGCGCTGGGCGCTGATCACGTCCTATGTCTTTCTGGTCATCTTCGCGATCTTCTTTCTGATCCCGCCCTATTACATGGTCGTCACCGCGCTCAAGAGCGACGCCGAGGTCGCCCACATGGCGACCAATCCGTGGTTCATCGCCGACGGCGTTACGCTGGATCAGTTCCGGATCCTGCTGACGCAGACCGACTTTCTGATCTTCTTCAAGAACACCATCATCGTCACGGTCAGCGTCGTCGCGATCACCATGGTGGTCAGCGTGTTTGCCGCGTTTTCGCTCGGCCGCATGAAATTCTGGGGCTCGGGCATCCTGGCGACGGGAATTTTCCTGACTTACCTCGTTCCCGATACGCTCTTGTTCATTCCGCTGTTCCAGATCGTCAAGGTGGTCGGCCTGCTCAACTCCTACTGGGGCATGATCCTGGTCTATCCGACGCTCACCGTGCCGTTCTGCACCTGGATCATGATCGGCTATTTCCAATCCATCCCCAAGGAGCTCGACGAGGCGGCGCTGATCGACGGCGCCGGCCACCTGCAGATGCTGACCAAGATCTTCATCCCGGTGGCGCTGCCCGGCATCATCGCGGCGATGATCTTCGCCTTCACGGTGTCGTGGGCGGCGTTCGTCTATCCGATGGCGTTTCTCTATTCCGCCGACCAGCAGGTGCTCACCGTCGGCACGGTGACGAGCCTCATTCGCGGCGACGTCTACAAGTGGGGCATGCTGATGGCCGGCGCGCTGATGGCTGCCGCCCCGCCGCTGGTGATCTATGCGTTCCTGATGGACTACTACATCGCCGGCTTGACGGCGGGCGCCACGAAAGGCTGACGGACCATGGCGGAAGTATCGTTGCGTAACGTGGTCAAGCGTTTCGATGACGTCGAGGTCGTCCGCAACATCAGTCTCGACATCCCCGATAACGAATTCGTCGTCCTGGTCGGCCCCTCCGGCTGCGGCAAGTCGACGACGCTGCGCATGATCGCCGGCCTCGAGGAGATCACCTCAGGCGACATCTCTATCGGCGGCGAAGTCGTCAACGATCTGCCGCCGAAAGACCGCGATATCGCGATGGTATTCCAGAACTACGCGCTCTACCCGCACATGTCGGTGTTCGAGAACATGTCGTTCGGGCTGAAGCTGCGCAAATTCCCCAAGGAAGAGATTCGCAAGCGCGTCGACCATGCCGCGCGTATTCTCGACATCACCGAATTGTTGGACCGCAAGCCGAAGGCTTTGTCCGGCGGCCAGCGCCAGCGCGTCGCCATGGGCCGCGCCATCGTGCGCAATCCAAAAGTGTTCCTGTTCGACGAGCCGCTGTCGAACCTCGATGCCAAGCTGCGCGTGCAGATGCGCACCGAGATCAAGCGCGTGCACCAGATGGTCAAGACCACCACGGTCTACGTCACCCACGACCAGGTCGAGGCGATGACCTTGGCCGACCGGGTCGTGGTCATGAACGGCGGCGTGATCGAGCAGATCGCCACGCCGCAGGACCTCTATCACAATCCCAGGACGCGCTTCGTCGCCGGCTTCATCGGCTCGCCGGCGATGAATTTTTTGCGCTGCCGTCTGGAGCAGAACGGCACCGGCCTGCGCGTGCGCCTTTCCGACGCCATCAGCCTGCCGGTGCCGGCGTCAAAGTCGGCGCGCTACCAAAGCCTCACCGGCAAGGAGCTGATCTTCGGGCTGCGCCCCGAGCACATCACCGAACTGCGGCGCAGCGAACGCGACCAGCAACGCGAGTTTGCGGTGACGCTCGACGTCGTCGAGCCGATGGGCATGGAGACGATGGTGTATTTCACCGTCGACGGCCAGGAAGTCTGCGGCCGTGTCGATCCCGGCAGCGCCGCCGGTCCGGGCGAAACCATGCGGCTCTACGCCGACATGGACCGCATGCACCTGATCGATCCGCAAAGCGGCGCGGTGCTGTAGCGCCGCCCTCACGGCACGCACACAAAACAAGAGCCCGGTTCAGCGGCGCTGAAACCGGGCTCCAAGCTTTTCGGGGCGCGCCGTGACGCTCGCCCCGGCAGATCGGGCGTCAGCTAGTCCTCGCTGTACGCGCTGTCCGAAATATCCTTGCCGGTATAGTCCGGCATCATCAAAGTCGCGATGAAGCTGATGACGGCAAGCACGGCGATATAGCAGGAGATCGCATAGCCCGAATGATAGGTCGCGAACAGCCAGGTCGCGATCAACGGCGCCGGGCCGCCGGCGATGACCGACGCCAGCTGATAGCCGAGCGACGCGCCGCTATAGCGCAGCCGCGGCGTGAAGGCTTCCGCGATCAACGCCGCTTGCGGTCCGTACTGCAGATCGTGCGGGATGAGCGACAGCACGATGGCGATGAAGACCAGTGCCGGCACGCCCGAGCCCACCATGCCGAAATAGAGGAAACCGAACAGGCCCATCACCACGACGCCGATCAGATACATCTTCTTGCGTCCGATCAGGTCGGAAAAGTGCCCGGCGAGCGGGATGGTGAAGAACGACACGCAGGCCGCCCCTAGCACCGCAGTCAGGATGAAGTTGCGATCCATCTTCAACGTGCCCACCGCGTAGGCGAAGACGAAAGCGGTGAAGACGTAGAACGGCGCCTGTTCGGAGAGCCGCAGCAATGCCGACCAGAGGATCTCCATCGGCTGCTTCTTGATGACTTCGAGGATCGGGGCCTTCTCGACCTTCTTGGTGTCCAGGAGGTTCTGGAACACCGGCGTTTCGAGGATGCCGAGCCGGATCCACAGGCCGACGCCGACCAGGATGATCGACAGCGCGAACGGAATACGCCAGCCCCAGACCAGGAAGTCGTCGCCGGTCGCCCAGGCGCTGAACGCAAGGATGGCGAGGTTCGACAACAACAGCCCGCAAGGCACGCCAAATTGCGGCCAGGCCGCCACCAGTCCGCGCTGGCTGTGGGTGCGCGACCATTCCATGGCCAACAGCACCGAGCCGCCCCATTCGCCACCGACGCCAATACCCTGGATCATGCGCAGCACGGTCAACAGCACCGCGCCCCAGATGCCGATCGACGAATACGTGGGTACGAAAGCGATGGCGAAGGTCGCCAATCCCATGCACAGCAGCGTGGCGATCAGGGTCGCCTTACGGCCGATGCGGTCGCCGTAATGGCCGAAAATGGCGGCGCCAATCGGCCGGCCGACGAAGCCGATGAAATAGGTGCCGAAGGCGAGCAGCGTTCCCGCGAGCACGTCCGAATTGGGGAAGTAGAGCTTGCCGAACACCAGGCCGGCCGCGGTGCCGTAAAGGAAAAAGTCGTACCACTCGATCGCGGTGCCGATTGTCGAAGCGATGACCGCTTTGCGCAGCTGCTTGCTATGTTCAGCCTCGGGCAGCACCCCGACCGTCGTTGCCATAGCCATTTGGCTTCCCTCCCCGTTTCCTCGTTGTCGCGGAGCGGGCTTTTACTCGCCCGGTCTCCCTTAACCACGATACGTCAGGACGGCGCCGATGGCTATAGATCAAAGGTCGTGCGCCGCGCCCAAGGCAGGATGCGGCTGCTTGGCGCTTTTTGCGGCGCGGAACGCGGAACTTTGCCGGCCCTATTGGCTCGGCCGGTTCGAAGCCATCACGGTGACCGGCGTGTCGCGATATTGATCGGCAAACAGCCGCTTCAAATTGCCGACTTTCGGCTGGTCGTTGATGACGATGTACGGATAGGTCGGATGCAAAACCAGAAAGTCCTGGTGATAGGCTTCGGCCGGGTAAAAACCCTTGAGAGCTTCGAGCTTGGTCACGATCGGCGCCTTGAAGACGTGAGCCTGGTCGAGCTGGGCAATGTAGGTCTCGGCAATGCGCTTCTGCTCGTCGTTGGCATAAAAGATCGCCGAGCGATAGGACGGACCGCTATCGGGGCCCTGGTAGTTGAGCTCGGTCGGGTTATGCGCCACGGAAAAATAGATCTGCAAAATCTTGCCGTAGGAGATTTGTTGCGGATCGAAGGTCACCTGCACCGATTCGGCATGCCCGGTGCGCTCGGTGCCGACCATTTCGTAATGCGCCGTTTCCTTGGTGCCGCCGGAATAGCCGGAGACCGCGCTGGTGACGCCCTTGGTGTACTGAAACACCGCCTGCACGCCCCAGAAACAGCCGCCGGCGAGAACCACGGTCTGCGTCGCGGCGCCGGCCGCAGCGGCGGCGTCCTGCGCCGGCGGCGGGATGACGACCGCCGGCTCCTGCGCGAACGCCATGTTCGCGGCAAAGCCGAGGACCGGGACCAGAAGCAATGCGCCGGCAATCGTCCACTTGCTGGAAGCCATTGGTTTCCTCCGTTGCGCGCCAGGCGACGCGCCCTCTCCAGATGGGCTTTTAAGCCGCTTCGCGCCACACGCGCCAATCACAAATGCCGCCGGCCCAGCGCGTGGCGTCATCACGGTGCCGTGTACGCGCATGATCCCGAAAAAGCCTGTCACCGGACTTGATCCGGTGATGGGTACCGGTTTTCGGATAAGATCATGCGCAAACGCAAAATCATTCTATTGTCTGATAGCCGCGGATGATGCGCTCGGAGCCATAACCCCAGTAATTGCGCAACGTGTCCGGCCCCCACACTTTCGGCCGCTGCGGCCGGTCCTGGTGCCACGGCCGCGGATCGAAATAGCCCAGCGTCTCGTCCTTCATCTGATCCATCTCGCAGAAGAACTCGACGCGCACCTTGTCGGCATTGCGGTGGTAGATCGCGATATTGTGGCCGATGATGTGGCGGCCCGGCCCCCAGACCAGATGGATGTCGTGGCGGGCGAGCGTCTCGGCGGCGCGCTGGATTTCCGCCCAGTCCTTGACCTCGAACGCGATGTGGTGGAGCTGCGGCTCGGCGTCATGGACGAAATTGACGGTGTGGTGGTCGGTATTGCAGCGCAGGAAGGCGAAGGTGTCGTCGCGCCAGTCGGAGACGCGGAAGCCGAGCACGTCGCAATAGAACTTTACGATCTTCTGCACGTCGTCGACCCGATAGGCGACGTGGCCCAGCTTCAACGGCATGATGCCCGCGGTGCGGCCGTCGTCCTCGGCGAACGCGTAATCGGAAAAAATCTCGATTTTTGTGCCCTTCGGATCGGTGAACACCACCGCCTCGGCGACGCCCGGCGATATGCCGCTCGCCCGTTCGGCCTTCACGCCGTCCTTGGCGAGCGCGCGCACGACGTCGGCCAGATCAGCGTCGGGCGCGACCTGGAAGGCGAGCCGCGACAGCGCGTTGCCCCTGCCCGGCTCGAGCGCGATCGCTTCCAGCCCCATCTTGCAGGCCAGGTAGGCGCGGTCCTTGGTTCGCTCGACCAGGCTAAGCCCGACGACTTCGGTGTAATAGGCGATCTGCCGGTCGATATCCGGCGTGGTCAGCGTGGCGTGACCCAGTCGTTTGACGCTGATCACCGTTACCCTCCTGATGCGGCGCGCGGTTGTTGCGGCGGCTCGGCGTAGCGGCTTGCGGGGCGCTTGAGGCCGAGATTCTCGCGCAAGGTTTTGCCCTCGTATTCGCTGCGGAACAAGCCGCGCCGCTGCAGCTCGGGGATCACCAGCTCGACAAAGTCGTCGAGCCCGCCCGGCAGGAACGGCGGCATGATATTGAAACCGTCGCAGCCGTCGCTGCGGAACCAATCTTCCATGTAGTCGGCGATTGTTCGCGGCGAGCCGCGGATCACCGCCTTGGCGCGGGCGCCGGCGACGCGGATGGCGACCTGGCGGATGGAAAGTTTCTCCCGCCGCGCCATCTCGGTGACCTGCTGAAAAATGCTCTGGCTCGCATTCGAACGCGGCAAATTCTCCGGCAGCGGGCCGTCGAACGGATACGGCGTCAGATCGACGTTGCCAAGCACCATGGATAGGATTTCGCGCGCCACGATCGGATGAATGAGCGCGTTGAGTTGTTCGTAATTTTCCTCGGCTTCCGCGTCGGTGCGGCCGATGACGCAACTGAGCCCCGGCATGATCTTCATTTCGTCAGGTGCGCGGCCGTAAGCGGCGAGCCGGCCCTTCAGCGTCGCGTAAAAGTTTTGCGCCGCCTCCAGCGTCAGCGGCGCGCAAAAGATCACTTCGGCGAATTCCGCGGCCACCGCGATCATGTCGTCGGAGCCGCCGGCCTGCACGATCACCGGATGGCCTTGCGGCGAGCGCGGAATGTTGAGTGCGCCGAGCACGGAAAAATGCTCGCCGCGATGGTTGAGGTTGTGCAGTTTCTCCGGATGGAAGAACTGCCCGGTCGCCTTGTCGCGGACAAAAGCATCGTCGTCCCAGGTATCCCACAGGCCGAGGACGACCCGGGCGAACTCGCGCGCCCGGTCATAGCGCTCGCCGTGCTCGTAATGCTTTTCGCGGCTGAAATTGCGCGCCTCGTTCTCCTGGCCCGAGGTGACCAGATTCCAGCCCGCCCGTCCGCCGGAGAGCCAATCGAGCGACGCGAATTTGCGCGCCACGTGGAACGGCTCGTTGTAGCTGGTCGAGGCGGTGGCGACGAGGCCGATATGGCTGGTGTGGGTGGCGAGCGCCGACAAGAGCGTCAGCGGCTCGAAATTGGCGATATATTGCGCCGAGCGGCTGAGCGCCTCCATATGCGCCTGCCGCACGCCGAGATTGTCGGCCAAAAACACCATGTCGAATTTGCCGCGCTCCGCCGTGCGGGTGATTTCGAGATAGTGCGCAAAATTGATGCCGGCGTCGGCCTGGGCGCGGGGATGCCGCCACGACGCCACATGATGGCCGGTCGGATTGAAGAAGGCGCCGAGCCGCATCTGGCCTTTGCCGGTCATCGTCGTGTCGCCTCGCAAGCCGTGCGTGCGTGGGGCACGACTATAGCCGATGCGCCATCCGCCGATCCATGACGCGCGGCGGCACGGCGCGACATTAACGGTTGAGCAGCGGAATATCCTTGCCGGCCTGCGGTTTCGGTCGCGCCTGCAGATAAGCGTAGATATCGGCGAGATCGGCATCCGACAAGATCGCCGCACTGTATGGCGGCATGGCACCCGAGGGCTTGCGCACATAGGCGGCAAACGCATCGGCCGGCAGCTGCGTATCGGCGATGACCCGGCCGCCGCTGGTGGTAACCGAACCTTGGCCCTCAAAACCGTGGCATTGCCAGCAGCCACGGGCCGCGAACGCCGTTTTGCCGTTGTCCACCGACGCCGCATCGGCAGGATACGAGACAAACATCAGGCCGGCGGCGAACAGCGCCGACACGAGACAAACGCGAACGGATTGCATTTCCAAAAATTCCTCAGCGCGGTTGCGTCCAGACATTGAGCAGCGCCGGCTGGCCGGATTTGACCACGGCGACCGCTTCCTTGATCGCGGGTCCGAGTTCCGCCGGATCCTTGATCGGGCCCTTGGCCCACCAGCCCATGGATTCGGCGAGCTTGTGGTACTCGATATCCGGATTCATGATGCTGGTGCCGATCGGGCCGAGATCGTTGCCGGTATTGGCGAGACGGTTGCGGAAGTTGGACAGCCGCTGCACGTGCATCACTTCTTGGTGGTAGCCGCGGTTGTTGTGCATCACCGACAGCAGCGGAATCTTGTGCCGCGCCGCGGTCCATAGCACGCCCGGCGCGTACATCAGATCGCCGTCGGACTGGATCGCGACCGAGAAGCGGCCTTCGTCGCGATTGGCGAGCGCGCCGCCGACCGAGGCCGGGGCGCCCCAGCCGACGCCGTAGCCGCCGGACGTTCCGGTCCAGTGGTAGTGCTTGTCCATCGCCCACAGCCGCAGCGGCCAGCCGCCGATATCGCCGGAGGACGACACCAGCGACCAATCGAAATCCTTGATCTGCGCATAAAGCTCCATGCACAGCCGCGCCGTCGAGATCGGGCTTGCGTCCCAGGCGATGGCGGCGGCCTGGCGTGCGCCGTCGCGGCCCTTTTCGTGGTCCTTGCGGATGGCGTCGCCGCGTTGCGCCATGGCGTTCTTGCGATCGGCGGTAAGCGCCGACTTCACGGCTTCGATGAGCGACGGCAGCGTCGCCTCGACGTCGCCCGAGATCGGCACGTCGACGCTCTGGAAGCGCTGGAACTCCTGGTAGTTCGACTTGGTCATCAGCTGCAAGGTGCCGATGCCGATCAGCTTGGTGCCCGGCTTGATCGACGAGGTGATGGTGCCGACGCCTTCGGCATTGTTGTCGACGAACTTGTTGACCGTCGCCCAGTAATCGGTGAGCTCGAGGCCGAGAACGACGTCGGCCTGCGCGATCACGCTCGCCGGCCGGCCGAGCGGATGGCTGGTCGGGAAATTCAGCCGCGCGCGCTGGCGCACCATCGGCGCCTGCAACAACTCGGCGAGCTGCACCAACAGATCGATGCCGTTCTGGGTGTTGACCGCGCGGTCGGCGACGATCACCGGGCGCTCGGCGTCGACCAGAAGCCGCGCGGCTTCGCGGATCGCGCCCGTTTCGCCCTGCGGCGCCGCCATCGGCACGTATTTCGGGATATAGAGCTTTTGGCCGAAATCGCGGATCGGCTCCTGCGCCAAACCGTCGTCCAGCGACAGCACGACGGGGGCGCAAGGCGGCGTGGTGGCGATCTGATAGGCGCGCACGAACGATTGGGCAAAATGCTGCGCCGAGACCGGCGTATCGTCCCATTTGGTGTAGTCGCGCACGATGGCGTTGATGTCTTGCGCCGAATGCACCGTCGGCACGCCCGGCGGCCGGTGCGCGGCATCGAGATCGTTGCCGGCGAGCACGATCACCGGCACGCGGTCACAAAACGCGTTGTAAACGTTCATGGTGGCATGCATCAGCCCGACCGTGCCGTGGCATACCGTCATCAGCGGCTTGTTGGCGATCTTGTAATAGCCGTGGGCGATGCCGACGCCGCTTTCCTCATGGGTGCAGGTGAGGAATTCCGGCATCGTGTTCTTGCCGTAATTGATGAGCGACTCGTGGATGCCGCGGTAGCTCGATGCCGGATTGGCCGGCAGGTATTTGATGCCGAGCGTCTTGATGACGTCGACCATGAAGTCCGATCCGGGCCGGCCCTCGCTCGCAGAGGGCGGAATATCCGGCACGCCGGCCTCGGCGGCGGCGACCTGGGCGTTCGGCGGCAGCGCCGACGGCAATCTTGGCTGCGGTTCCGCCGCGGGTGCGGCTTTGGCGGGGCTGGCGGGGCTGGCGGGGCTGGCGGGGCTGACGGCGCCGCTGGCGCCGGCGACGGCGGCCGCGGTGAGGAACTTACGGCGGTTCAGGCTTGCATCCTTTTTGGGCATCTCGTTTCCCTTAGTATCCGTTCTCGCGCCGGACGCTCGGCACCGGCGAAGTGATTGCGTTTGAAACTACCATAGCGGCAACGATGCGCCATTGCACGGGTCATGCGGGTGGCATGCGCCCGGCGCCGGCCGGCGCCGCTTCGCCGCATCGGCCGCGCCGTCGAAACCGACAGTTAACAAATTTCCACCAATGATGCCCGTTCCCGTCACGTTGGCGTTTGGACCTGGGAAATGGCCGCGACACCGGCGCAAACACTTGCCGCGACACCGGAAGCCGAGGCCCCCAGCGAGGCGCGCGCCCCGCTTTGCTTTGTCGTCGATACCGACGCCAGCATCCGGCATTTTCTGTCGCTGGTCCTGCACGGCTCCGGCATCGATACCGAGGAATTTGCCGACGGCCAGGCGGTGCGGCCGGCGCTGACCCAGCGCCAGCCGAAACTCGTCTTCCTCAACATCGCGCTCGAATCGTCCGACGCCATCGAATGCATCCTTGCGCTCTCGCGCGCCGGCTATACCGGCGCCGTGCAGCTCATGAGCAACCGCGGCTCCGCCGTGCTTGCCCACGTCAAGAGCATCGGCGAGCAGCATCACTTGCGCATGCTGCCGGTTCTGAAGAAACCGTTCGAGACCAGCGTGGTCCTGAAAATCTTGCAGGAACTGCGGCTCGGCGAGCCGCCGGCGGTCGCCGGCCGCGTCGATCTCCGCGACGCGCTGCGCAACCACTGGATCGAGTTCTGGTATCAGCCGAAAATCGACCTGCGCAAAAAGCAGCTCATCGGCGTCGAAGCCTATTCCCGCGCGCGGCATCCGCAAAACGGCGTGCTGATGCCGAGCGCGTTCATGCCCGGCGCCAGCGAGGGCGACCTGGTCACGCTCTCCGAACAAGCGCTCGATCAGGCCCTCAAGGCGAGCCTGAATTTCTGCAAGCTCGGCGTCAATCTGCGGCCTGCGGTCAACATCCCGATCAACGCGCTGGTCAAGGTGCCGGTGGCCGACATCGTCGAAAGTCACCGCGCCAAGTTCGAAAAATGGCCGGGCCTCATCATTGACGTCGCCGAAGAGCAGATCGTCTCCGAGCTGTCCATGGCCAACGACATCACCAAGAAGCTCCAGCACCTCGACGTGCGGCTTGCGATCGACAATTTCGGCCGCGGCTATTCCTCGTTTGCGCGGCTCAAGGAATTGCCGTTCGCCGAGATCAAGCTCGACCGCGCCTTCGTCACCGATTGCGGCAGCGACAAGGTCAACGCGCCGCTGTGCAAGACCGTCATCGATCTGGCGCACAATTTCGGCAGCATCGCGGTTGCCGTCGGCATCGAGAAGGCGTCGGACGCGCTGGCGCTGGTCAGCATGGGCTGCGACCACGGCCAGGGCTTTTTGCTCGGCCAGCCGATGCCCGAGGAGCGCTTCATTTCGCTGCTCCGGCAACGCGCCAATCCGCCGGCACGACATGGCTCGGCCAAAGCGCCGGCCCCGCAGGTACGGCGCGCCTGAACACGCGGCGTCGATTCGCGTGCGCCGGGAGTCCGCGAGCCGCTCTGCGGGGGTGAGCCCACCGGGACAGCTTCGCTTCGTCAGAGGTCTTCGCTTCATGATCTTGCCCCCTCACTTCGTCACCACCGGGCTTGACCCGGTGGTCTATGCTGAATGGCCGAGTGCACTTTGGACCAATGAGTGTTCTACGAAGCTCCATGGATCGCCGGGTCGAGCCCGGCGATGACGTGTCTCTTTGTTCTCGCGATGCGGCTTCGCACCCGAGTTTTGCTCACGCCAAGAAAAGCCAAGCCAAGAAGCGTCGCCAAAAAAACTCCTCCCTTAAAAGAAGGGAGGCGGAGCGCCGATAGGCGCGTGCAGGAGCCGCATCGAAAAGCGATGCGGCGCGCGTCCTTTCTCCTGTCCTCCTGGTGGGAGGACCGAGGTCGCGCGGACCTCATGGAGCGGGCGCGCTCGCCTTTCGGCGCCCCACCGCGGCATCCGAGGTTTTTTTGACCTCGGCTCGGCTTAAGGCCGCGCTTCCTGGAACCACCGGATGCAAACGGGAGGACCCTCTCCGGCACCAGTGCAGCGAGCACCTCGCGGTCCGACACGCGCCGGACGGGACGATGCCCAAGCCGCCCGCGAGCGCAGTGTATCGCCGCGCCCACGAGAACCGCTCCCGCTCCGCCTCAAGGAGTACCCTCGCGAAAGGCGTCCTTCGCGAGCGGGATTTTGCTTAGGTAACTGTTATGGGGACGGATGTCAAGGGCAATGTCTCCTTATTAGGGACGCGCGTCGTAGGGCGGATTAGCGCAAGCGTAATCCGCCATCCGATGCCGGGCTGCAGTTGCATGCACCCTCGAATTTTTTACGGAATCCGATAGAGTGAGCCTATGCCACAGCCCGTGAAGAAGACCGCCAAGGCCAGGAAAAGGACCAAACCTAAGAAGGCCGCCGAGCCGAAGACCCTGACGTTGGGCTTGGTCGGTTTCGCCAAGATCAGCGCGGTCGAAGGTATAGCGCTCCGCCCCTCGACCAAGAAAATGTTCAGCGATTTTGACCGCCGGGGATTGAGCCCGGCCGAGCGGCGCCGCGAGATTTTCGAGAAACACGCCAAGAAAGCGTGACGCACAATGTACGACGCGGTCT